>Ga0073936_10002447_pt1 | contig 27644 bp, 25 predicted proteins | sample AliMusrvi5mmetaG_FD_87041 | JGI IMG/M metagenome (GOLD analysis project Ga0073936, IMG submission 87041) | Freshwater lake bacterial and archeal communities from Alinen Mustajarvi, Finland, to study Microbial Dark Matter (Phase II) - Alinen... | ecosystem: Environmental > Aquatic > Freshwater >...
AGGCAAGACCATCACACGCCAGGCTGTTCCCGCCGAGAATCTGATGCAGGCCTTCCTGTACCAGCACCTGTTTCCGTTCCATGAGGAGTCCGTACTGGTGACGACGCACCCGGTTCCGTTTCGCGTGGTTATTGACCTGGGTACCAATAGCGTCCTGAAACTTCCGCTGGGGAAGGACGTCACCGTGCCGGTCAAGGTGACGCGCAGTCCGGGGTACCAAGGGCCGATCCGGCTTCAACTGGTAAGCGCGTTGAAGGGGGTGGATTTCCGGAACATCTTCATTCCCGCCCGGAAGAATTCAATAGATGTGATTCTCCGCGCGGAAAGCAAGACGGCGACGAATCAGCAGGGGAATCTCGTGTTTTCAGGAACCATGCAGATCGAACGAGAGGCCACGCCTGAGGAACAGATGTTCAGGAGGAAAAAGGAAGCCCGTGAGAAAGAGGCCCGGATTTCCGTTTTGGGGGGCACGAACGCCCCGGTGGCTTCAGCGGGGGCCAGTAACAATCCGCCATCCACCGCCCTTTCCACCAATTCTCCAGTTGCGGCCACCAAGCCTGCCAAGGCTGATGACACGCACAAACCGTTTATGGTGACCCGACCCGTGGTGGTTGTTTTCCCAGCCGTCTCTTACGAGATCGTCGATGCTCCTGTGCAAAAAGACAAGTCCCTGACCAAGGGTCATCAGGTCTTTCCTTCCACGGGGATGTCGAGAAACAGGTTGGGAAAATAGAACGGGAGCACTTTCTCGGGAAACGCAATATGGAGTCTCCCCTTTTCGGAAGGGCTTTCAAGATAACCTTCCTGGAGTCCCAGCTTGATGATTTCGGCAGTCGTGGTTGCGCCTTTTCCGGTAACTTCGGAAACTCGTTCGCGGCGGCATTCGCCCTCGTCAACAAGCGTTTTCATCACGCTTATGAGGGCTTCCCGGTGTTTCTTCAAATGCAGGGCTTCGTAGGTGAAGTACCGCTCGATACGGGTGCGGAGATCGGCCAGATTAAGCAGGCCTCCCATAAACTCAACCTGGTCAAGTATCGTCTCTAGAAAAAACACACAGAACCGGGCCAGTCCGCGTTCGGTAAGATTGCCCCGCCCATCGTAATCATTTTCCCGTTTTCGATCCGCATCCTGGAGTCGTTCGTAGTACAGTTTTCGGATCCGGGCGAGTCCGCGGGAAAGAGTCCATAGCCCGCCTCCATCCAAACCGTGATGAAACAACAGGGCGTGGGAATGAAGGCGCGCGACGCGCCCGTTCCCATCGCCAAAGGGATGGATCCAAGCCAACCTGTGATGGGCGGCGGCGATGGCGACAAGCCTGTTTGTGGCCAATATGCCGTCCCCGCCATAGACTTCATGAAAACGTCCAAGAAATGCAGGAAGCGCCCCGGCGTCGGGTGGGGTGTGCGTCCCCACATCAACCATATAGTCCCTGAACTTACCCGGCTCGATCCTGTACTCTTTGCCACCCGACGTCTTGGAGACGAGCATTGTGTCGGGCAGTCGGCGGTAGAATTCGCCGTGAATCCAACACACGAATTCCGGAGAGTAAACGTCCACGCCACCTTGACGAAGACGGGCCACCATGCTCTCTTCGGTTTGGATGTGGGCCACGGCGAGCAACTGGTTTTCCCTTTGCTTCGTATCCGTGTCATAATCTTCATGGCGCGCCCGCTCAATATCGCGGGGCAATGTCTTGTGGCCCTCAATCAGATTCGAGTAATAACAGTTCATGTTTCGGACAAGCATGGCGATCTTTTCCCGTACAACCGGGGAGCGCACCAAGCCGCCGAGTGAACCTACAGCGAGGGTGATCTTTTGGGACAACTCCGCCAACTCCTGCCGCTCGCAATCAGGCAGAAGAGGTTCCATGGATGCAACGTGGCGGTAAACGGTAAAATTCTCTTGCATAATGAAGATCTAGCCGAAGCCTTGAGACGATCAGCAAGGCTCGTTATATCAACTACATACAAAGAATAGACGCTTTCTTTCGTAAAATAAACGAAAATCTTTGCGAAGATCATGAAATCGATTTGCCTGGTCAACCCGCCAGGACGGTTGCGGTGATGGCGGCGCCCATCTCGGCGGTGCCTACGACCGTCTGGCCTTGTTCCCGGGCGATGTCCCGGGTGCGAAGGCCTTTCGCCAGGACGGCCTCCACGGCTTTTTCCAGTGCCGTCGCGGCATCATCACGCTGAAGGGAGTGCCGGAGCATCATAGCGGCCGACAGGATCTGGGCGATCGGGTTGGCGATATTCTGTCCGGCGATATCCGGCGCCGAGCCACCCGCGGGCTCATACAGGCCGAAACCGGCCTCGCTGAGGCTGGCCGAGGGGAGCATGCCCAGCGAACCCGCGATCATGGCGCATTCGTCGCTGATGATATCTCCGAACATGTTGCCGCAGAGCATCACGTCGAACTGGGCCGGATTACGGACCAGTTGCATGGCCGCGTTGTCCACATACATGTGCTGCAGGGCCACGTCGGGATAGGACTTGGCGATCTGGGTCACCACTTCACGCCACAGGACCATGGTGGTCAGAACGTTGGCCTTGTCCACGGAGGTCACCTTGCGGCGGCGTTTCCGGGCTGCTTCGAAAGCCACATGCGTCACGCGTTCGATCTCTCGGCGGGTGTAAGCCATCGTGTCGAAGGCCCGTTCATCGGGGCCGGAGCCCGTCCGTCCTTTAGGCTGCCCGAAATAGACATCGCCGGTGAGTTCGCGGACGCAGAGGATATCGAAGCCATCGGGACAGATCTCCGGACGCAGGGGGCAGCAGGCGAGCATGGAGGCCGGGAGTTTCGCCGGGCGGAGATTACAGAACAGGCTGAAATGTTTGCGTAAGGGGAGAAGCGCCGCCCGTTCGGGTTGTTGAGCTGGCGGGAGATGTTCCCATTTTGGACCGCCCACCGATCCGAAGAGAATGGCTTTGCTCGATTCGCAGATTTTTAGAGTACCGGACGGTAGGGCTTCACCCTGGCGGTCAATGGCCGCGCCCCCGACATCCGCCGGGACAAACTCGAATTGGATGCCGAACCGTTTCTGGATGGCGGTCAAGGCCCGGAGCGCCTGCACCATGACTTCCGGCCCGATTCCATCCCCGCTGAGTACCGCGATTCTTGTTGTATTGCTCATAAGGCCGTGAATGGTGCCGATGGCATGGGCCGATGTCAAGAAATCACAATGACATGCGAGGGAAATAGAGGTTGAAGGTTGTTCCCTTGCCCGGTTCGCTTTGAACGTCAATCCATCCCTTGTGCTGGGTCACAATGCCGTATACCGCCGCCAGTCCGAGTCCGGGGCCTTGGCCCACGCTCTTGGTGGTAAAAAATGGCTCGAAGAGATGGGCGAAAACCTCCGGGCTCATACCGATGCCGGAGTCAGTGATGGAGAGGCAGGCGAACTGTCCGGGTTTGGCGCGCGGGTTTGGCGGCAGGGCGTCCGGCGGGAAATTGATATTCCGGGTGGCAAGAGTCAGTTGGCCACCTTGCGGCATGGCATCACGGGCATTGGTTGCCAGATTGACGATGATCTGATCAATCTGGCGGGGATCGCATTTCACGGGATAAAGCTCCAGGTCCAGTTCTGTTGTAATATGGATGGCATCACCGAAAAGGTTGAAGAGAATCCGTTGAGCGGTTCCCGCGATGGAGTTCAGGTTGATGATTTTGGGAGAAATGGGTTGTTTCTGGCTGAAGGCAAGGATCTGGCGCGTCAGATCGGCGGCTTTATTCGCGGCGCGCTCAATGGCCAGCAGATTTTGGCGCCGCAGAGTGTTCTGATCGTCGTCGACCAACAGGAGTTGGGTGTAACCGAGGATGGACTGGAGGAGGTTGTTGAAGTCATGGGCGATGCCGCCGGCCAAGAGCCCGATGGCATCCATCTTGGCAGTCTGTTCGATCTGCCGCCGCAACTCGATTTCCGCGGTGATGTCGCGGGAGATGCCGATAATCCCGGTGATCTCGCCATTGGCATTCATTGCGGGAACCTTGGAGGTTGAACTCCACTGGGTTCGTCCGCTGGGGTGTTTGACCTGTTCGGTTTTGGCGATAATGGGTTTGCCGGTCTTCAGGATGCCCAGATCATCAGAGGTGACTTCCTGTGCCCATTCAGCCGCAGCGAAGTCCGAGAAAGTCTTGCCGATCGCGGCCTCCGGGCTCGTCAGTCCATGATAGGTGGCATACGCGCTGTTGACGCGGACATAACGAAGCGAGCGATCCTTGAAATAGACACGGTCCGTAATGTTGTTCAGGAGGGAATAGAGCATGTCGTCGTTCGAGAGGGGAATGACGTGTGTGGAAAGACTGTTTTCTTGTTCCCGCATAATCGGCTGAAGGTATGAAACGGAACGACTGGAGTCAAGAAAGGTCATGTTTGCGGATACAGGCCGCCTGACGGGGTGATTTGGTGCCCAGCGATTCCAACGGCGGAATCCGCTGTGCGCATTCCGCAATGGCCCAGGGGCAGCGGGTTCGGAAGCGGCAACCGGATGGCGGGTTGGCGGCGGAAGGGACTTCCCCTTGCAGAATGATCCGCTTCCGGCTTTCCCCGAATGGCACGGGAATGGCTGATATCAGCGCGCGCGAATAGGGGTGGGCCGGGGCGTTCAGAACTTCGGCGGTGGGACCGGTCTCGACCACCATCCCCAGGTACATGACAAGAACGCGTGTCGAGATATGGCGGATGACGCCGAGATCGTGGGAGATGAACAGGTAGGCCAGATTATGCGAGGCACGCAAGTCAATCAACAGGTTGAGGACCTGTGCCCTGACCGAGACGTCCAGGGCGCTCACGGCCTCATCGCAGATCACCAGTTCGGGTTTGACCCCGATGGCGCGGGCGATGCTGATACGCTGGCGTTGCCCACCGGAAAACTCATGCGGATACCGGTGCAGGACACTGTCCTCCATTCCGACTTCCCGCAACAGGCCTCGGGCTGTTTCCAGGCGTTCAGACGGGCGGATCAGCCGTTGTTCAAGCAGGCCTTCCGTGATGATTTCCTGAATGGTCATCCGGGGGTTCAGGGACGAATAGGGATCTTGAAAGATCATCTGGATCCGTCGGCGGAGCGGAAGGCTGTCGCGATGGCGGGATGGCCACAAGGGAGTGCCGCCCAGCAGAATGTCCCCCGATAATCTGGATTCAAGGCCCATGATGCTACGCCCGAGTGTTGTCTTTCCGCAACCGGATTCGCCGACCAGGCCGATGGTTTCACCGCGCTCCATACTGAAGGAGACGCCGTCAACCGCCCGGACATGGCCGACGGTTCGGGACAATACGCCCCGCTTGATAGGGAACCATGTTTTGAGATCGTGGATATGGAGAAGGGGGGTCATGATGAGCGTGGAGTGTGGAGCGTGGAGGGTGGAGTGTGGAGCGTGGAGTGTGGGGTTGGAGCGCAGAGGAAGCAGGCGGAGCGGCGGCCATCGTCAAGGTCGAACAGCGGGGGTTGTTCCCGGCGGCATCGATCGAAAGCGTGCGCGCAGCGGTCTGCAAAACGGCATCCGGAGGGATAGGCGAGCGGGGAGGGAACCTGTCCGTCAATGGAAGCCAGGCGGTCGGCGCCGGCGGCGAGGCTGAGCACCGAATCCAGGAGGGCTCGGGTATAAGGATGCGCGGGGTGTTCAAAGAGTTCCCGGCGCGGGCCTTCCTCGACGATCTGGGCGGCGTACATGACGACGACCCGGTCGCACATCTCCCACACGATGCCAAGATCGTGAGTGATAAGCAGGAGAGAGGTGTCCAGCCGCTTCATCTCGCGCAACCGGTCCAGCACCTGGGCTTGGATAGTCACGTCGAGGGCTGTTGTCGGTTCGTCGGCAATGATCAGTTCGGGATCCAGCATAAGGGCCATGGCGATCATGACCCGTTGCAACATGCCCCCCGAGAGCTGGTGGGGATAGGCGCGCATGCATTCGCCGGGATCCGGGTTGCCGACCCGGCCCAGCCAGTCGCGACCGGTTTCCCGCGCGACCCGGTCATCCATTTTGGAATGGAGTTGCAGGCTTTCGGAAAGTTGCGCGCCGATTCGATGAAGCGGGGAGAGCGCGGACATGGGTTCCTGGAAGATCATGCTGATGCGGCGGCCGCGAATGCCCCGCAATTCGGAGGCCGGCAACCGGAGAAGATCCTGTCCCCCGAAAAGGACATTGCCGGACAGGATGCGGCCTGGCGGCATGGGGATCAGCCTCAATAATCCCAGGGCGGTCACCGATTTGCCGCAGCCGGATTCGCCGACCAAGCCGACTACCTCTCCTTTATTAATGGAGAACGACACGTCTTCCACCGCCGTGAGGGCTCCCTCGTCGGTGTCAAACGCGATACTCAGGTTTCGGATGTCGAGAATTGGCTGCATTATTCAAACTTTGTCGCTGGCCTTGGGTCATAGGCATTGCGGATTCCTTCGCCCACAAACACGCCGAGAAGCATGACGATGAATAGCGCCAGCGCCGGGTAGAGGATCAACCACCAGGCCCACTTGAACTGCTGGGCCTGCGACAGGAGTTCGCCCCAGCTCGGCGTGGGAGGGGGAAGCCCGAATCCCAGGTAATCCAGCGCGGCAAGGGATCCGATCGCGCCCACGAGCTGGAACGGGAAGAAGGTGATTAGTGGAACCATGGCATTGGGCATGATATGACGGATCATGATGGCCCGGCGGGACAGGCCGAGGGCGCGTGCCGCCTCGACGAAGGGGAGGTGTCGGAGCCGGAGAAATTCGGCGCGGACATAGTATGAAATGCCTATCCAGTTGAAGACTGCATAACAAACAAGAAGCAGTATGAATCCCCGGCCATAAACAGCGCCCAGCAGGATCATGACATAGAGGAAGGGAATGGCGCTCCAGATTTCCGTGATGCGCTGGCCGACGATGTCCACCGTTTTTCCGAAGAAACCTTGGACAGCACCCGCCAGGGTGCCGAGGGTCATGGTGAGGGCCACGAGCATGAATCCGAACGTCATGGACATCCGCAACCCGTACAGAAGCCTGGCCAGAACGTCACGTCCTGCGCTGTCGATTCCAAGCCAGTGCCCCGGGACGGGCTTGAACGGCCAGCGTACCTCGGGAAGGATGGCCTTGACCGTATAGGGGATGGTGTTGAGATCCAGCGCCAGGGGTGGGGCGGGGGAACCGGTTATGCCTTCTGACGCAAAAGCAGTCAGGGTGGACTTCACGTCCTTGGGAAGTGTTTCCCAGGAAGGGAAGGAGGATGAAACAGTGCGAAGATGGCTATCCAAGGCCACGGTGCCCCCTGTAGCCGGTATGGCGCCGGGCATTTCGCGGAGCAAAAACCTGATGGTGGATGGCGGGGTTGCCCGCGGGGTGAACTCTGAAAGGGCGAGTTCAGCGCGCCGCCCGGGGTGGTCGCGCAGGGGCACGGGTGCCGTGCAGGCAGGGGAGGCTTCATTGCGCCATCGGGAACCGAAGGCCCGCAATATGAGATCGGGAATGATCCAGATATTGGTGAGGGAGTGTCCTTGAATGGATCCGGAAGTCTCCGGGGACGTAAAAATCTCAGCCCCAACGGTCCGGGATATGGAAAGATCGCGTGAAATGGTGACAGGAATGACATGAGGATTCGGGATGAACTCCAGAATCACGACCTCAGGCATCCTGATGGTGTCGGGATCGGTGGTTTCAAAGGGGCCATAGGGGATGGGTGGAAAGATCATCCTGTTTTTGGGATTCGTCTGGAAGGCAGGGTCGCGAGCGATTTGTTTATAGTCCGGGCGGGTTTGCCGGTTGTTGTGAAGAAAGATGTCCTCCGGATAAAAGCGGATCACGGGGAAATACAGATGGCCTTCATGGCGAACCAGCAGGGGGGTGTTGTTGCAGAGCAGTTCCGACGCGAGACTCAGGGAAAAAAGGAGAAGAAGAATGTTCAACGACCACCACGCCCGCCGGATATGGCGGAACCTCCGCCATCGTTTAATCGTCACTGGATTGGGGTCAAATGGCCAATGCATGTCTGGTGCGTCCGCAAAATGGATTTCGGCGCATTGTAACGGCCTTGACGGCAAAAGGAAGCGCGGAAAAATAATTCTGCGTTTTGGATTGACTTTAGATCAGTTAATAGGCAAAACTCCCGAATCAAGAATTGGACGTAGGTGGTATTTTTCCATATCGTTTGGAGGTTATTGATATGAACTCGCGGATAAAGATATTGGGAATGGTTTTGGTTGTTTCTCTTTTAAAGGGTGTGAGAGCGTATGGGGTGGAGCCAGATTCCGTTGATCTGGGACAAGCCGCCATGGGCAGCGCTCAGGGGCCTTGGTTGTTTTCCGGACGATTGGGCAGCCAGTTCACGGACAACCGTGATGGCGTGAAAACAAATAAGGAATCCAATACCGACGTGTATGTGGAGCCGAGAGTTGATTACCGTTTCCGTGACGGGGAACGCACGATGCTGGATTTGTCCATTTTCCCGATGGTGAAATGGCACAGCAATCCCCGCAGTGCGACGAGTGGACAGGGCCAGAATGACTACGAGTATTTCGGATCGGCGGCGGTTAATTTGACTCATCAGTTGAGCCCCCGGATTGGTTTTGGTTTTTCCGACTCGCTAACCTATAATGACGATCCCCAAGTCAATAATGGCGGCACCGATGCGCGGTCGAGCGACAACCATTACTGGAACATTGCCCGTATGGAGTTGAATTCGAAACTGTCAGAGACCTTGGAGTCATCACTTGAGGCCGAATATTCTCTGAAGCGCTATACGGATTCCGTTGTGGCGAATCAATCTGATGAGGATACTCTGGACGGTCGTGCCTTCCTGAAATACATGACGGGGGCGGGATATAAGCTTCTTGGTTATGTGGGTGGTTCCGAGTTCAAGAACAAAGCCACTGATCGTAGTCGCGGGGCGAAAGTCATCGAAGTGGGTGCTGGTGTGGAAAAGGCATTCAGTCCCGACTTGATCGGAAAGGTCACGGGCGGGTATCAGCATGGCGAATATGACAATAGCGCCATCGGTAGTATCGATGCGCCGAGCGCTGCTGCTCAACTGACCATGCGCGCGGCATCAGAGACCCGGTTCCGTGTTGGTGCGAACTATGGCCTCATGGCTGCGAATGTGTTCCCCTATTCAGTCCAGACAATGTTCTCGGTTATTGGCGCCATTGACCATGATATCCTTCCCAAACGGCTTACCGCGTCGCTGGAAGGCCAGTACGGGCGGGGTCGGTATAAGAGTGAAAACGTAGGCGTTGTGACAGACGCTCCCGGGGGGACTGAAGAGTTGATCTCGGTTGGTCTCCGAGCTAACTACATCATCAATCGCACATGGTCGGTTGATTGTGGTTACATGTTCGAGAACTGGGATACGAACGTGCGCGAGCCGTTCAGTCGGGATGTTGTTGACGTAAGCGTGAAGGCGCAGATCTAATATATCCTTCCCGCGAGTGTCCTTTTGCGGGAACGTGGCAGGCAGACTACTGGTGAGGCTCCTAACGCCTCATCAGTTTTTTTGGAGAGACCATAATGGCTGATAATTCTCAAGAGGCGGCCCATTTCATGGATTATTGGCGGATGATCAGGTCCCGCATTGAAGTGGTAATCGCCGTCTTTCTGCTTGTGGTCACGACGGGCGTCCTTATTACGCTGATCCTGCCCAAGGTTTACATGGCATCCACCCGCATTAAGGTCCGGCAGGATACCCCCAGCGTGACGCCATTTTACGCGCCGTCCCAGCAACAGCAGATCATGACCATGTATGACATGTATTTTCTCCGGACGGAATTCGAGGTCATCCAGTCGCATCCGATCCTTTATGAAGTAATCCGAAACCTCCATTTGCAGGATGAATTTGGCCGGATGTACACCGATGATGGATCCCGGCTTTCCCTGGGTCAGACGTATGAGATGTTGAGCGACGGGATGAAGGTGCAACAGTACCGGGATACCAATCTGATTGAAGTCCGGATTTCCAGGAGCACCCGGCGGAGCAACAAAGAAACCGCACGGCGGGATGCTGCGCGGATCGCCAACGAAATCGCATCGGTCTATCGGGATTACCGCATGAAGCAAACTCGCGATATGGCCGAACAGGGCGAGACGGCGTTGAAAGATGCCTATAAGGCGCAGCAACGTAAAGTGGAAGAAGCCGAACTAAAACTTGAGGAAATCCGGAAGGGCCTCAATGTGAACGTGTATGGCGGGCAAACGGGGACTTCCGTGGCGTCGCTCGATAATTCCAAGCTTGAACGCCTGGAGTTGAATCGGATCACGGCGCGAAAGGAAATGCTGGATCATGAGACCAGACTTAATAAACTTGAAAGTTTGAACGGATCAGATCTCCTCTATTCATCATCCTATGTGATCGCGGATCCGACCCTGACCACGCTCCGCCAGCAATTGACGGAGGCGGAAACCAATCTCAAACGGAAACAGGAAATGTTTGGTGCGCGACACCCCGATGTCGTGAGTGCGAATGCGATTGTCGTCGATCTGAAGAGAAAAATCGAGGATACCCTGAAGGGACAGATTCTGGGCCTGCGGACCAGTTACGAGATCGCCAAGCGGGATTTTGAGGCTGCGGACAAGGATCTCGAGGACGCAAAACGAAGCAATATCAATGCCCATGGCGAGCAGTATCTTCCTTTTGCGAAAGCCGAGAGCGAAGTGGCCCGACAGCGCCAGATGCGCGACACGCTTGAAACCCGCTTGCTTCAGGAGCATATCGGGATAGACCTTCCTCGCACGCCCGTTGAGGTGGTGGACCCCGCCGAGGAACCGTCCGAGGACAATCCCGTGAGCCCAAAAATTCTTTTGAATGTGATCCTCAGTATCGTCATGGGTTTGGCGTGTGGTATCGGATTGGTGTTCTTTGTCGAGTATGTGGATACCTCGGTCAAGACTGTTGAGGACATCGAAAAATTCATCGGAGCCACCGTCCTTGGGGTCATTCCCCAGAAAGTCCGGCCCTTGCCGGATGAAGGGCCAGATAGTCCCCATGCGGAGGCTTACCGTGTGTTGCGCATGAATCTTGAGCTGTCTAAGAAACTGGGTGGCGGGAATACCATGTGTTTGACCAGTGGTGGTGCGGGAGAAGGGAAATCTCTGACCCTGTTCAATCTTGCTTATATTTGCTCGCAGGTCGGAAAGAAGGTTCTGGTTATCGATTCGGATATGCGCCGTCCGACGCAGCACAAGATGTTCAAAGTTCCGAATCGTGTCGGATTGGCGGATGTGTTGCTTGATCGGGTTACCATAGACAAGGCCATTATGCCGTCTGTCGTATCCTCGGTTGATTTCATGCCGAGCGGGAAATTGCCATCCGCGTCGCATGGCATCCTGAATGCCCAACGGCTTCGCGCCATTATTGACTCTGTCAAGGGACGGTATGATTATGTGTTCTTCGATTCACCCCCGATTCTCGGAGTCAGTGATGCGGCGATTCTATGCAGTGAGGTGGATGGTGTGCTTCTGGTAATCCAGCACCGGTCATATCCTCGCGTTGTTTCAGGGCGTGCTAAAACCATGGTGGATAATGCGGGCGGCAATCTGATCGGGGTTGTTCTCAACAGCCTGAATGTGACCCGTGATTACTATTATTACTATAATTCGTATTACAATTATTCCTATGGTAGCGCCAAAGACAAGCGTCTGAAAGTGGGGGTTGAGAAAGCGATTCCCGCCGGGATTGAGCCGCCGAAAGGGAACCAGGTGACGGGCGCGTGATGATGACTAAACTGGCATATATTTTAATATGGGCCGCTTTGATGATCTCGGCGGGGTGTATTTCCGGAACAACGTCCGGGGTTCAGAAATTGGGGCGGGAGGCTGAGCGCCGATCGGACGACAGCTGTCTGTTATCACGGGAGACACGGATCTCGACCAACCAGCCGGCAGACCAAATTTTTGAAAAGACAGACCGTGTTCTTCGGAAAGGGGATCGCGTTCAAATTACTCTTTATATTCCTCCGGAACCGTTCTCCTGTCAGAGTGTGGTGGACGAGGATGGGAGGATCAACTTTCCGTTGATCGGCGGCATGATAGTGGCGGGAAAATCCTGTGGTGAGGCCCAGCGCTTCGTCGAAAAGACTTATATTGAAGAGAAAATTTACAAGACGGTTACGGTTATCATTGTGCCGCCAGATAGCGAGTATGCCGTGACAGGAGAGGTTCTTCGTCCCGGTCCTTATCCGTTGACCCGCGATATGAACCTGTTGCAGGCCCTGGGCCGGGCTGGACGGTATACCGAGTACGCAGACAAAACAAAAGTCACCCTCACCCGGAATAATAATCGTGTGGAAATCAAGCTGGATGACATTCGTGCGGGCAAGCGTCGCGATATTGTGATTATCCCTGGGGATGTCATAGAGGTTCCCCGATCTCCCTGGTGACCTGGCGGGGAATGAAAAGATTGAAAGGGCTTGACGAGTATTCATAGTTTATGGATACTCTCAAGCATACGTCTCAGTGTATTCAGATTGATGTTCTTAACAGGAGGAATGCGCATGAATAAGATGATAGCAGGAATTATTTTGGCAGGTTTGGTTGTTTTCCCAAGAGTTGGTATGACTGTACCACCCTCGCCTGGCTTCGATCCCGGCGCCAAGGAACGTATCGCAAAGGCCGTGGCGGATACGGAGAAGAGTTATCAGCAGGGACTTGCGGACAAGGCTGCAGCCCAGAAGGCGGCTGATGATGCAAAGGCCGCTGTGGTTAAGGCGCAAGCGGATCTCAAAGCGGCGCAGGCTTCCGGTGACAGGCGTAAAATTGCCATGGCGGAAAGGGCTCTGGCGCGTGCGAACGCTATTGCCGCTGAAAAGATCACGGTTCTTAATCGCGTTGATGTTCTGGTTCAAAGATTGAAAATCGTCCTGGATGAGGTGAAGGCTACAGCGGCTTCGGTTGCCCAGTCCAATGACCCGATTGCGATCAGGAATGCGGCCAGGGAAGTCGTGCAACTTGACAATGATGCGCGGCATATCGTGATTAGCATCGATGTAGTGATGGCGCCTCAACGTCCGGGCGATTTCACAGACCATAGAATTCCCACGACCACTGTCAGCACGACAAAGCCTAATCCGACGCAGGATCGACAACTGCAGGGCTGATATGGCCTTGACTTGGTGAAGAAAAGCCCCCTCCATGTGGAAGGGGCTTTTTTTATTAAATCATGAAGAAAAAGCGCAGTGGTGTTAATCGGTGGTTTCTGACGGTAATCGGGGTTGCCCTGTTGACGCTATCGTTGGCAGGGGTGGTTTATTCCGTGTGCGCGGCATGGGCTTTCCGGTTGTCTTTTCATGCCCAGTTGGACAAGCCATCTCCCGGAGTGGAACAGATTGTTGAGTGGTGCCGGAAAGCCTACGTCCTTTATCCCTGGAACTACTATCTCTCGATATTCACCGCTGAGACAGCCTATTACCACGCTGATGAAGTCCAGGGAGAGGCGAGGGAGGTGCGGTTGCGGCAGTCTAGGTTGTGGTGTGAGAGGGGATTGGCTCAGAACCGATATAAGAGCCAGTTGATCAGGCTGAAGACAAGGTTCTTGTGGGAGGATTCGCCCTCCCAGGCCATTGCCTATTGGCGTGCCTTTACAGAGTGGCAGTTTTGGGAGCCCTATAATCATGCCACATTGGCGGAGCTGTATGCCCGCTATGGTAACTTTGAAAAGGCCGAGCAGTCGTTGCGATGGATTGAAGGAGACCCTTCTTATGGTGAGGCGCGCAAGGTGGTCATGCGTGAAAAAAAGATATGGGATGACAGTGTGAACGGAAGACCCGTTGAGTGGGGCGAATGACGGGACTCGAACCCGCGACATTCAGAATCACAATCTGACGCTCTAACCAACTGAGCTACATTCGCCATGGCAAGTGCAGTTGCGCATCATCCACAGCCAGGGGGGATGAATCAAGAAAAAACACATGCGAACATTAGCTATAGAACTTTCATCAGGAACCGGTTCCCTTGCCTGGGTCGAGGATGGCACGGTTCTCCTCGAAAAAGAATGGCCCGACGACACACGTAAGAGCAGACCTGTCTTTTCCGAAATTCTGGCCATGTCCAAAGAGGGGGTGTTCGAGGTGGGGCGGATTGACCGGTTTGCGGTAGGTGTCGGGCCGGGGACCTTTTCCGGACTTCGCACGGCGGTTGCCCTTGTGCAGGCTCTTGCCATGCCTGATAATAAGCCTGTGACTGCGGTCTCCAGCGCCCGCGCCTTGGCTCGCGTCCTGATGGGGGAAACCGGGAGAGGGCGGATTGTGGTGCTCGGTGATGCACGCCGGAACGAACTGTGGGCCGGTTGCTTTGAGCGGGTGAAGGGTGTTGTGGATCGGGTTGGGGACTGGAGTGTGGCGCCTGTCGGGCAGTTGCCGCGAGACTTGTCCAATCCGGGCACGGTTTGGGTCAGCGCGGATTGGGACAGGCTTGGCCCGGTGCTGGAGGCCTATGGTTCGCCTCCTGTGGAACTGATACGCGAAGCGCGCGTCCCCACGGCTGCCATGGTGGCGGCACTTGTGGAGGATCTTGTCCGAAACAGTCTTGACGGCGAATCCCCGGTTCCGGTTTATGTCCATCCGGCTGTTTCGGTCGCGCCGCGTTTTACAGGGTAGAGGGAGATAACAAATGACATTGCAGGTAAATGGGAAGATCATTCCAGAGAAGGCCGTTCTGGCCGAATTGAAGCGCCTCATGGACTTCTATGGACAGCACATGCCCCGCGAGGAACTGGGGCGCCACGCATCCGAGCTTGTCGAACGGGCGCGTGAACATGCCATCGGGACGCAGTTGCTGCTGGAGGAGGTCAAGCGACGCCATATCGAGGTGGCGGAGACGGAGGTGGCGACGGCATTTGCCGATATGGCAAAACGGGTGGGGGGCGAGGCCAAGTTGGCGGAGATGTTGGCGAGTCAGGGCCTGACCCATGAGCAGTTTCAGGCCAGCATCAGGGTCGGCAAGCAACTTGATACCCTTGTGGCGCGTGTGACCTCGACGGCGACCGAGTGTTACGAAGAGGATTTGCGGAAGTACTTTGAGGAGCATCCGGAGCGGTACATGGCGCCCGACAAGGCCCAGGTAAGGCATATTCTCATGCGGCCGGCCTCTGCGGGTGAATCCGACAAGGCGGCAGTCAGTTCGATCCTGATGGGATTCAAGCAGAAAGTGCTGGAGGGAGAGGATATTTCCGATCTGGCGGCGGCACATTCCGAATGTCCCAGTGGAAAAGAGACCGGTGGAAGCCTGGGCTGGATTGCACGCGGCACAACGGTTCCTGAATTTGACCAGGCGGTGTTCGACGATCTGGAGGTCGGTGAAATCAGTGATGCCCTCGAGACATCGCTGGGATTCCACCTGATTGAGCTCTTGGACAAGGAATTTGGTGAACCACTGCCGTTCGAAGAGGTTAAGGACAGTATCCGGGAATTATTGACGCATGAACGGAAAGGAAATGCGTTGTCTGCGTTTGTCGCCAAACTTCGGGAGAAGGCGGTGGTTGAGGATACCGGTGGCGCCGACGCAACAGCATGGGAATCCATTTTTGATTCGTTCCTTGACGGTCAGAAGCCCAGTTGATAGTTTGCCCCGCGTTCGATGCAGGAGAAGGCGACCCCAACGCCATGTCGCATCTGACTCAGGCGGTGATGTTTCTTATTATCGGGCCGTAGCGCAGACTGGTAGCGCGTTTGCTTGGGGTGCAAAAGGTCAGGGGTTCAAATCCCCTCGGCCCGACCATTCCTCACACGGCTGTCGGCCGTGTTCTTCGGTAAGTGAAAGCCGGGTGAGGAATGACCCTGAGGAGCTTGCGACGAAGGGCCGTACCCAGATAGCGGCCCAGAGTGCCATTTGACAGGAGGCTCCCGAGCGGATAGTATTCCCGCCTTCGTGAGTTTACCCAACCTTCCGTGGCATCCCCCTGAAAGAGTATATGCAACGACCGGACCTTATTCGCAATGTCGCCATAGTGGCGCACGTTGATCATGGCAAGACAACCCTCGTAGACAAATTGTTCAAGCAGAGCGGAATGTTTCGCGACAACCAGGCTGTCGCCGAACGGCTGATGGACTCCATGGATCTCGAGCGTGAGCGTGGCATCACGATTGCCTCCAAAAATGGATCGTTCCAGTATGGGAATCATACGATCAATATCATTGACACGCCGGGACATGCCGATTTCGGCGGACAGGTTGAGCGCGTGTTGCAGATGGCGGACGGCGCGCTATTGCTGGTTGACGCCCAGGAGGGGCCCATGCCCCAGACGTTCTTCGTGCTGAAGAAGGTGCTGGCGCGCAACATTCCCGTGATCGTTGTTGTGAACAAGATCGACAAGCCCGCGGCGCGGATTGATTGGGTGATCAATCATGTGTTCGATTTGTTCGTCAAGTTGAACGCCCACGACAAGGCGCTGGACTTCCATACCCTCTATGCGTCGGCGATAGGCGGGTATGCCTCCGTCGATCCCCACCGGCAGGGCACCGATATGCGGCCCATACTCGATGCGATCATCAAGTATATCCCCATGCCGGGAGGCGATCCCGGGGCGCCTCTCCAGTTGCAGGTCAGTTCCATCGACCATTCACCGTTCATGGGCCGGCTGGGAATTGGCAAAATCACATCGGGCTCCATCAGAACGGGGATGCCCGTGGTGGTGGCCAACATGGCCGGCAAACTGGCCCCCACTCGCATCACCAAGCTGTACCGCTTCAACTGTAATCAAAAAGTCGAGACCGAAGAGGCGGGCCTGGGCGAGGTTGTCGCCGTGGCCGGTCTTGATTCGGTGGCCATCGGCGATACCTATACCGATCCGGAGTTTCCTCGTCCGGCCGCTTCGATCCCTGTTGATCCGCCCACGCTCTCCATGAATTTCATCCCCAACAACTCCCCCTTTGCCGGCACCGAGGGAACGTTTGTCACCTCGATCCACGTCGCCGATCGACTGAAGCGGGAGGCCTTGTACGATGTGGCCTTGGAGGTTGAAGCCTTGGGCGACGGATCCGGGCACAGGGTTTCCGGCCGTGGCGAACTGCATCTGTCCATCCTTATCGAGAAAATGCGGCGGGAGGGTTATGAATTCCAAGTCAGTTGCCCTCTTGTCATTTACCGGGAGGAGGCAGGGAAGACACTCGAACCGTACGAGGAACTGACTCTGGATGTGGCCGAGGAGTATATGGGGACGGTTATCGAGAAACTCGGCTTGCGCAAGGGTATCATGCTCGAGATGGAGAAGGGAACCGGCATGACACGGCTCAAGTACCGGATTCCCACTCGCGGCCTGCTCGGGTTCAAATCCGAGTTCATGTCGGACACCAAGGGGATGGGGGTGTTGACATATATCTTTCTTGAATACGGGCCTTTTGCCGGGGAGATGCGGAAACGGAGAAACGGGGTGATGGTCTCCATGGAGAACTGTTCGACGGTCTCCTATGCGCTCTTTAATTTGCAGAAGCGTGGCAAAATGTTCATGGGGCCGGGGGTCCGGATTCAAAAAGGACAGATTGTGGGCGAGCATTGCAGGGACAACGACCTGACCGTCAACCCGGCAAAAGGCAAACAGCTTACGAACATCCGGGCGGCCGGCTCGGATGAGAATATCATCCTCACGCCGCCGAGCCTGATGAGCCTGGAAGATTGTATTGCGTACATTAATGAGGATGAACTGGTTGAGGTTACGCCCAAGAGTGTCCGCCTGAGAAAAGACCCCAGAATCCGCAAGGGTGTCAAGGAAAGCGTTGCATAAACTGGGGTATTTACCATCATTTCAAAAAAACCACTGTTGACGCAAGGGGAGGGCTCATGTATTGTCTCTCCCCCGTTCAGGCGAAGAAGTTTATGAACGGGTATTTCCCGTCATGGTTTTTTTATAAACACAAGGAAAAGGAGTAGGTAGCATGGCAATCAAGGTTGGTATTAACGGTTTCGGGCGCATTGGCCGCATGGCGTTTCAGGCTATTTGCGACCAGGGTTTGCTGGGCAAGGCGATTGATGTGGTGGCCGTCGTGGACGTCTCGACGGATGCCGATTATTTCGCATACCAGATGAAGTATGATTCGGTTCATGGCCGGTTCAAACACACCGTGGCGACCGAGAAGAGCAATCCCGCCGCGACGGAAGCCGACACGCTGATCGTCAATGGCAACAAGATCAAGTGCGTCATGGCGACCAAGACTCCGGACGCTCTTCCCTGGAAGGCCCTGGGCGTGGATTACGTTATTGAGTCCACCGGGTTGTTCACGGATTCCGAGAAGGCCAAGGGCCATCTCACCGCGGGCGCCAAGAAGGTCATCATCTCCGCGCCGGGCAAGGGCGAAGTGAAGACCATCGTCATGGGCGTCAATGAGCAGGAATATGACAGCGCCAAGCACGCCATCGTGTCCAACGCCTCCTGCACAACCAACTGCCTGGCCCCCGTGGTCCACGTGCTGTTGAAGGAAGGGTTTGGAATCGAGACCGGTTTGATGACCACCATCCACGCCTATACGGCGACGCAAAAGACCGTTGACGGCCCGTCCAAGAAGGACTGGCGCGGCGGCCGCGCGGCGGCCCAGAACATCATTCCCTCCACCACCGGCGCCGCGAAGGCCGTGGGTGAAGTGCTGCCCGCGACCAAGGGCAAGCTCACGGGCATGGCGTTCCGCGTCCCGACACCGGATGTCTCCGTGGTTGATTTGACGTTCCGCACCACGAAGGACACCTCGATCGAGGAGATCGATGCGGCCCTGAAGAAAGCGGCCGGAAGTTACCTCAAGAACATCCTGGGCGTGGCGACGGAAGAGTTGGTCTCGACCGACTTCATCCACGATGCCCGGTCCTCGATCTATGATTCGCTGGCCACGTTGCAGAACAACCTGAAGGGCGAGAAGCGCTTCTTCAAGGTGGTGAGTTGGTACGACAACGAGTGGGGTTACTCCAATCGCGTCGTGGATCTGATCCAGTTCATGGCCAAGCACGACGGCGTGAAGTAAGGTTGATGAGGCTGCGGCCATGGCCGCGGTAGACAGTGTCGAGGGTCGGGTGAGGGAGGGTTTCCTCTTCCTCGCTTTCCCCCCGGCACATTTCTATTTATTCAGGAGAGCCAGATGAAGAAGACTGTACGCGATGTGAATCTGAAGGGGAAACGCGTCATTATGCGCGTGGACTTCAATGTGCCTCAGGACAAGGTGACCGGTGCCATCTCCAATACCAAGCGTATTGAGGCGGCTCTCCCGACCATCAAGTATGCCCTGGATCAGGGCGCTTCCGTTGTGTTGATGAGTCATTTGGGCCGTCCGGATGGCAAGGTGATCGCCAAGTATTCCCTGAAGCCTGTTGCCGAGGCGCTCGAGAAACTTCTGGGCCGTCCGGTGAAGTTCCTGGCGGATTGCGTGGGACCCCAGGTGGAGGCCGCTTGCGCTGCCGGAACCGTGAAACCGGGAGACGTGATTCTTCTGGAAAATCTCCGTTTCCACATCGAGGAAGAGGGCAAGGTCAAGAAAGAGGATGGCACCTCGGTCAAGGCTGATCCCAAGGCCGTTGAAGCCTTTCGCACCAGTCTCAGCAAACTGGGCGACGTGTATGTGAATGATGCGTTCGGGACCGCCCATCGCGCCCACTCCTCCATGGTCGGGGTGAATCTTCCAGAAAAAGTCTCCGGGTTCCTGATGGAAGCCGAGTTGAAGGCCTTTGGGGCCGTGTTGGATAATCCGAAACGTCCGATGCTCGCCATTCTCGGCGGTGCCAAGATCGCGGACAAGATTCCCCTGATCAACAACCTTCTGGACAAGGCGAACGAGATCATTATCGGGGGTGGAATGGCGTTCACCTTCAAGAAGATCCTCAACAACATGGAAATCGGGTCCAGCCTGTTCGACCCCGAGGGAGCGAAGCTGGTCAAGGATCTCATGGCCAAGGCCCAGGCCAAGGGTGTGAAGATTCATCTCCCTGTGGATTACATCTGTGGCGATAAGTTTGCCGAGGATGCACAGGTCAAAGCGGCCGATGATGCGTCCGGAATTCCCGTCGGCTGGCTCGGCTTGGATGTGGGGCCGAAATCCAATGTCATCTTCTGCGAAGCCATTGCGAGGGCCAAGACCATCATCTGGAACGGTCCGGCGGGTGTGTTCGAAATGGAAAAGTTTGCGACCGGGACAAAGGTCATGGCCGATGCCATCGCCAAGGCGACGGCGGCTGGTGCCATCTCGGTGGTCGGAGGCGGCGATACCGCCACGGCGGCCAAGAAGTTCAAGGTTGTTGACAAGGTCACGCATTGTTCCACCGGCGGTGGCGCGAGCCTTGAATTTCTCGAGGGCAAGGTGCTTCCGGGCGTGGCGGCTCTTAGCGAAAAGTGATGTAAGCCGTGAGATGTGAAACGTAAGACGTGAGATGTTTGGCTAACGAGTGTGGAGTTCAATGATGCGCAAAAAAATTGTTGCCGGTAACTGGAAAATGAACAAGCTGGTTGGCGATGCGGTCGCCCTGGCCTCTGGAATCAAGGCGAAACTCGCGGATAAGGCAGATGTCGAAGTGGTATTGTGCCCGACGTTTACCGCTCTGAAAAGCGTTGGCGAGGTGATCGCCGGAACCCAGGTCAAGCTTGGCGCCCAGAACATGCATTGGGAGAAGGACGGCGCGTTCACGGGCGAAATCTCGTCGGATATGCTCCGCGACACGGGGTGCCAGTATGTGATTCTGGGACACAGCGAACGCCGTCAGTTTTTCGGCGAGACCGATGCGGGTGTGAACCGCAAGGTCAAGGTTGCTCTGGCCGCCAACTTGACCCCGATTGTGTGTGTTGGCGAAACCTTGGAAGAGCGCGAAGCCAACAAGACCGAGGACGTCGTGACCACGCAGGTTACCAAGAGCCTCGCCGGGTTGGATGAGACGGGGTTCCGCCGTATCGTGGTGGCGTATGAGCCCGTGTGGGCCATTGGCACAGGGCGTACGGCGACACCGGCCCAGGCGCAGGATGTCCATGCGTTGATCCGTCGCGTTCTCGCGAAGATGTGCAATCCGGGTGCGGCCCAGGCCGTCCGGATCCAGTATGGCGGAAGCATGAAGCCCGCCAATGCCAAGGAATTGATGTCACAGCCGGATATTGATGGCGGGTTGATCGGTGGCGCGGCGCTGGATGCCGCATCCTTTATCGCGATTGTGGAAGCGGCAGTCTAATAAGAGACATGCCGGGAAACAGGAGGGTGGGTTATGGGTTTTTTTCACGGACTGCTGGTTTTTATAGAGGTTGTTTCGGCGCTTTTGCTGATCGGGATCATCCTGTTGCAGAAGACCAAGGATGAGGGGCTCGGCCTGGCCTTTGGCGCAGGGGTGGGGGAAACCTTGTTCGGGTCGCGTGCGGGGAATGTGCTGACCAAGATCACCATCGGCCTGGCCATTGTTTTTCTGGTGGACACTCTCTGGCTTGGGTGTATGGCCTCTGGCACGGTTACCTACGGGTCGGTCACGGACCGGTTGAATGAGTCCGTTCCGGCGCAGAGATCGGGTCCGGCCGCCGGATTGCCGACCATGCCTGCTCCGGCCCCGGAATCGGCTCCGGTCGCCCCCGTAAAGGCTCCGTCCTCGCCTTGACGGCATGAAAAGAAACGTGAAGGATCTTCCTTGGATTCATCCAGGGTGGATCCTTTTTCTTTTGGCGGCAGGGTTGCGCGCAACAACGGCGCCCTCTGAAACCGTCTTTCATGCGGAGACCGCGCGCATTGCCGGGTTCGATCCGGCCAGGATTGGCGACCTTGCCTCCATCCAGGCCGTCAGCAAGATGTATGAGGGACTGCTCCAGTATGCCTATCTGGAACGGCCCTACCGGGTGGAACCATGCCTTGCCGAATCCATGCCTGAACGATCCGCCGATGGAATGGTCTATACATTCCGGATCAGACAAGGGATTTATTTCCAGGATGATCCCTGCTTCACGAACCGGGCGGGACAGGGACGGGAACTTGCCGCGTCCGATTTCGTCTATTCGATCAAGCGGGTGGCCGACCTTAAAGTCGCCTCCCCCGGATATTGGGTGTTTCGTGACAGGATTGCCGGGCTGGATGAGTTCCGGTCGCGTACCGCCACCGGTGCCACCGACTATGATGCCCCCGTGGCGGGTTTGGAAACTCCTGACCGGTACACGTTGAGGATCCGTTTGAAACGGCCCTTCCCGGCGTTGCTGTGGATTCTAACCATGAACTATGCCTACGCCGTTCCCCGCGAGGCTGTTGAATTCTACGGCGATGACTTTGTCTCGCACCCGGTGGGGACGGGCCCCCATATCCTCAAATCACACATTCATAATTACCGGCTGGAGTTTGTCCGGAATCCTAAATGGAGAGAGCGCGGGCGGTGTGATCACTATCCCGTGACGGGGCCTGACTCCGACCGGAGGGCGGGTTGGTTGGCCGATGCCGGCATGCCGATTCCCTTTGTTGACCGGATTGTCCAATATGTGGTGACAGACCCTTCGACGCGATGGCTGTTGTTCCTGTCCGGCCAACTGGATGTCACGGCCTTGACGCGTGACAATTGGGATGCCGTGGTGATGAAGGATCGGACGCTATCACCGGCTTTGAGCTCGCGGGGGATCGTGATGGAGGCTGCGCCATCGATTGATACGGCCTACATCGGGTTCAATATGGACGATCCCGTGGTGGGGGCAAACCGTTTCCTGCGGCAGGCCATGATGGCAGCCTTCAACAGGGAGCGTTGGGTGAGCTTTCAGAACGGGCGCGTGACTCCGGCGGCAGGCCCGATCCCGCCTTCCTTGCGGGTGTCGGATCCCGACGTAAGCGCTTTTCCGTTCGACCTTGCCAGGGCACGCGACCTGATGGTCAAAGCCGGTTATCCGGGCGGAAAGGATCCCGCGACCGGACGGCGCCTTGAACTGACCCTGGAACTGGGGGCAGCCGATCCGGAGACCCGTGAAATGGCTGAGGTGCTGGCCTCGTTCATGGAACAGATCGGGCTCGTTATTCGTCCGAGTTTCAACAATTGGCCTTCTTTCCTGAAGAAGATAGACCAGCGGCGCGCCCAGATTTTTTACCTGACCTGGATGGCGGATTATCCTGATCCCGAGAACTTTCTCCAACTTTTCTACGGACCGAATGGAACTCCCGGCGCAAACCGATGCAATTACCGGAACTCGGAATTCGACACATTGTATGAGGCGGCCGCTCTTCTTTCCGAAGGTGCGGAGAAACGATCAACGTATGCCCGGATGGCGGAAATCGTGAAAGAAGACTGCCCCTGGCTGTTTTTACATCACTCCATGACGGTCATCCTGCGTCATCCGTGGCTTTCCAATTACAAGCCGCACGATTTTCCCTTCGGTATGACCAAGTACTATCAACTGAAGGATCACCCCCAACTCCCCAGGTGATGTCCTGTTATGGTCCCGTCACTTTGACCGGGATGTCGATCACAGGCTGGCGCGGAAGATCCGTATAGACCCGGATCACGGTTCCATTCATCGCCTTGGTGGGGCGTATCGGCCCCGCTTTCAAACGGGTCCACGATGGTTTGGCGCTGTGGATGTTAACGGCGATAACCGGGGGAATGACCTCCACTTTCCGGACTGAAAAGGGTTGGTTATCGCGCCTTTGGATAATGATATACCGGCTTTCCAGAAGGGAGGCAGGGGATCCTTCTTTCATGGCTAATTCCTCCGGATACACCGCCAGATCCTTGATAACGGCGAGTGAGAAAGGGATCTCGATTTTGGAGTACCGCGGATGATCGGTCAGAAGTGTGATGATTCCCATGACGCTCTCGGTGGCCGGGGATGCGATTCGATTGACCGTGAGCGTGTACTGCCGGCCGGGTTGATTCGTGGCCAGTTGAAGCGAGCAGAAGGGGCCGGGCGAGTCCAGGCTGAGGGGATGGAGCGGGATGGCGGTCCGGTTCAGAATGGTCAAAGTGGCCGTCTGGTTGGAGGAAGAATCCGGGGTGATGTCAAAACGAACGGCGGGCGGGGAGATGTCGAGTTCGGCCAGGGCGACGCCCTGGTATTGACAGAGGAATACAGGATTATCCGGATCGTTGGTGTGGAGATATATGCTGGAATGCTTGAGACCGGAATATCCCCGGAGAGTCAGGGTGGATGTAAGGGCGGCGATTCCGCCCGGGGGGATGGTGTTGCGATCGAGTTCGGCGCGGGTGCAGCCGCATCCGGTCCGGACTTGGGAAATGACGAGCGGGGCCACGCCACAGTTCGTGAGAGTGAACACGTGGAAAATGTCCTCGGTGTTGAAGCGGGTTCCAAAGTCGAAAACCGGGGCATCGCAACGCAGGGAAGGCCCATTCGCGTTTCCCCCTGTTGCGGCGGGCAAAGTGAGGGCCAGAAGAGCTCCCATGCCCGTCACCGTGAGCCTGCGCAGTCTTGATGGAATCATAAGATACTTTCCGCGTGAGAGCCTTGAACGTAGTCTTTTCAATTGTGTTTGTGAATGAAAAACGCCACCATCTCCGCCGTGCATTTTTTTTTCGAGGATGACAACGGAGGGGTGTGATGAGCGTAACACACGATATTGAAAAGAGTTTGAGGGAGAGTGCCCAAACCATCGAAAACCTGAAGGCTTTTTCGGGGATTCTTGCGGCGGCCGGTGACGGCATTGTGGCGGCGCTCAAGGCGGGGAACAAGGTACTCACCGCGGGGAATGGCGGAAGCGCCGCGGAAGCCCTCCACATGTCCGAGGAATTGGTGGGGCGGTTCAAGGCGGATAGGGTCTCGCTGCCCGGAATCGCCCTGGTGGCGGATGCCACAGCCCTGACTTGCATTGGTAATGACTACGGGTTTGATGTCGTTTTCAGCCGCCAGATCGAGGGGCTCGGAAAGGCCGGGGATGTACTGGTTCTGTTCAGTACCAGCGGGAGTGCCGCCAATCTGTCCCTGGCGCTCGAGACGGCCCGGAAGAAGGAGATGCGGACCTTGTGCCTCCTGGGGCGCGGCGGCGGAAAACTCGCTGGCCGGGCGACGTGGGAGATCATTGTGCCGGGGACTGAAACCGCCCGGATCCAGGAAGCGCACCAAGTCATCCTTCACATTCTTCTCGAAATTGTGGAAAGGGCATTCGTCAAGCCGTCATGAATGTGTTTGTTTCAGGCCCCCTGATGTTCAGGGAGGTGATTCTGGCGGTAACGGGGAAGACTTTCACGGCCCAATGCGGCCTGTTGCGGGGTTATGCCCGGCTCGTCCTCAATGATGACTCGGGGCAGTCCGCCATGATTCCCTTTCCGGATCGCGCTGTGGACGGGGTGGTGTATTGTGATGTGGACGATGAGTCGTTGAAACGGATGGATGACTTTCTGGGAAGGCGTTTTGAGCGCTGTGAAGTCACGGTTGAGGCGGAAAACGGGGAGTGGCTGGAAGCCGAGGCGTACGAGTTGAAGGCGAAGGACCGGATCCAGCTCACGGCCCATGACTGGGACGAGGATGACTATCGTCAAAACCATCTAAAGAAGGTGCTGGCATCGTGTCGGACATGACTGAACTCAAATTGCGCGGGACGTTTCCTGAGAACCCGGCCGAACGGTATTCCTTCTCCCAATTGTGCAGGAGGATAGGCCGGTCGCCTCATTTCATTCGGAATTGCCAGTCCAAGTTGGGTCTCCATATCCCAAAGGATTCCGAGGGCTATTCAGTGGCGTACCGGGTTTTTCTGGAAACCATGATTATCCTGAGGGCGTTCACCGTTCCGCTGGAGGATATTGTGGAACTTTTTGAGGCGGAGAAACGGATTCTCCGGTTCCTGCGGATTGACACGCTGACTTTGTCGCCGACCTGGTATCTCGACCAGTGTGGGCGGGATGAGGGGGGGGTGAACCGGCTTCTTCTGACCAATTATGACCTGGGCGGATCCATCACCGATGGCGGTGTCCAGTTCCATCTTGATTTCAGGGGAGCACACGGCGAGCTTTTCTCGGGCGCGGAAATGGGGCAGGATGCGCAACGTGTCATGGCGGCGTATGAAACCCGGTTGGAAAAAATCCGGGAGCGTGTAAAGACGGAAGAAGTCGTGCTGCGCCGGGCTCTGGCCTGGTCGGCACAGTGGGAAGCGTGAGAGCAATGTCAGTGTTCAGAAGCAAGTATTCAGAGTGCAGAATAACGGGGAGGAATAGGCGATGAGCAAGGGAACGGTTGAGGCAGGGCTGTTCGGAAAAACACCGGATGGCGTTGAGGTTCATGTGTTCACCCTGACCAACAGCAAGGGGGTCGAAGCCAGGATCATCAACTACGGAGGAACGGTTCTGTCGCTGAAAGTGCCTGACCGGAACGGGATCATGGGGGATGTCGTCCTCGGGTTTGACAACCTCGATGACTATATCAAGAAAAGCCCTTACTTCGGGTGCCTGGTCGGCCGGTTCGGGAACCGGATAGCCGGCGGGAAATTCTCCCTGAACGGGAAGTCCTGCGTGCTTGCCAAAAACAACGGCGAGAACTCGTTGCACGGCGGACTCAAGGGATTCGACAAGGTTGTCTGGGCGGCGACCACAAAGATGACCGCCGACGGGCCTGCCCTGGGGCTCAACTATGTCAGCAATGATGGCGAAGAGGGCTTCACGGGAACGCTATCTGTCACCGCTGTCTACACGCTCACGGAGGACAATGCCCTGGCTCTGGAATTCACGGCGGTTACGGACAAGGACACGGTAGTCAACCTTACCCACCACTCATACTTCAATCTGGCCTGCCGGGGGGATGTGCTGGATCATGTTGTGACGGTGAATTCTGACACGTTCACCCCGGTCAATGTGTCGCTAATTCCAACCGGTGAAGTGAAGCCTGTCGGGGGAACTCCGTTCGATTTCAGGAAGCCCGAAAAAATCGGTGCGCGAATCAACAGTCAAGACCAGCAGATCAAATTCGGGGGCGGCTATGACCATAACTGGGTGCTCAACAAACCCGCCGGAAAATTAGGCCTGGCCGCAACCGTGACGGAACCGGTGTCCGGCCGGGTTATGGAAGTCCTGACAACCGAGCCTGCCACGCAATTCTACACGGGGAATTTTCTCGACGGGACCCTCACCGGCAAGGGCGGGTGGGTGTATGCGAAGCGCAATGGATTCTGCTTTGAACCCCAGCACTATCCGGATTCACCCAACCAACCGGCGTTCCCGACCACCGTCCTGAAACCGGGCCAGACCTACAAGAACACCATTATCTACCGCTTTTCAGTGAGGAAATAGAGCAAGCGGGGGATGAACTTTTGATATCTGCCAGGCGTTCAGGTATCGAAGGAAAAGAAAGAGGGGGTATCATGAAAAGGTTCACGGCGCAGATTGGCGTTCGGAATTTTATCGGCCTGGTTTTCCTGTCGCTTCTATGTGGTAACACCGCAGGCGCGGCCACTTGGTATGTGGCGACCAACGGCTATGACTACGCCGCAGGCACGAACTGGGATACTGCCAAACAGACCATTCAGGCTGGGGTCGACGCGGCGGGGGTGGGCGAGACGGTGCTGGTCAGCAATGGCGTCTATGACGCCGGCATGGTGGCGGGGCCCGGCTGTTCGGCCTACAATCGCGTTGTCATCACAAAGAAGATCACCGTTCAAAGCGTCAACGGCCCAGCCGTGACGAGCATCGTGGGCCTGTATGGGACGGATAACTTCACCTGGGATGCGAACAGGCGCTGCGTCTTCATTACCGACGGGGTCCTTTCCGGTTTCGCGTTGACCAACGGATGCACGCCCAATGCCGGGTTACCGGTTGAGGAGCAGTCGGGCGGCGGGG
>Ga0073936_10002448_pt1 | contig 27641 bp, 26 predicted proteins | sample AliMusrvi5mmetaG_FD_87041 | JGI IMG/M metagenome (GOLD analysis project Ga0073936, IMG submission 87041) | Freshwater lake bacterial and archeal communities from Alinen Mustajarvi, Finland, to study Microbial Dark Matter (Phase II) - Alinen... | ecosystem: Environmental > Aquatic > Freshwater >...
GAAGGCACAGGCGACCGAGGCGCAGGCTGGATGCGGAACAATTAAGACGCTGGTGCGGATCATGCAGGCGGAAGGCGCCACGGCTCCGACTGCGTTGAGTGGAGTTAAGAACCTGCAGACGGCTGATTTGGATGGGACGTATTTCCTTAATACGGACTATTCATTTTCAGGGTCCGGTTATTCAAATATGGTCGTCACGGTTTCAGGAACCAGCGGCAGGTCGGGACTCGCTTCAACTGATACGTTGATCATGTCAAATGTCAACAACGTGGTTACCTGGGGTGGGACGATATTGCAGTAATTGAGGTTAGGTTTTGAATTCCCCTTACCTTAGTCTTTTCTCGCAAGGAGAGAGACCTAAGGGAGGGGATTCCCTGAATAAGAAGAGATTCAAACATAGATAGACAGGATGGACAGGATAGAGTGAGAAGCAGAGCGGCTCACATATCCATAATTTATCCTGTGCATGCTGTCTATCCATGTTAAAAATCCAGATGATGGTTCCGGCTAGGCCGGGGTTGGATCGGGAGAAATGTTGTGATTAGTTGGTCGACATCCGATATTGCGGGAATTCATTTGGGCGACAGCCATATTACGGCCACACGGGTGACCCGGAAAGGGGATGATATCCCCGTTATTACGCATGCGGGCTGGGTTCCCTACGATGCCGCTGCCTCTGAGAAGGATATTGCCGCGGTTCTCAAGGGGTTATGGCGCTCGATCAGGATGCCGACCAGGATGGTGTGCGCCACGCTGCGGAGTCCGGCGATGGTGATGCGTTATTTCAAGATGCCTGCGATGTCAGCATCGGAAATGAAATCGGCGTTAACTTTGCAGGCGGAGGAGGCATTACAACTGACACGAGATAAGTTGTCAGTAGATTGGCATATTCAAGAGAGGCCAAAAGGAAGTGGGCATGAGGCGGGGAGTCCCGCGATTGAAGGGATACTGGCGGCAGCGCCAGCCAAGGATGTGGAACGGCAGCTTGCGATTTTGACTTTGGCTGGGTTGGATCCTGTGATTGTGGATGTGCGGGCGATGGCGGTGGCCAATCTTTTCCTGTCGTTGGATGAGAAAATTGGCGAGTCTTCGGTTTGTCTGGTGAACATGGCCCCCCATTCAGCGGATGTGATTGTGATGAGGCGATTGGGCGGCATTTATCCCTATACTGTATTTTGCCGGGCCTCCACTTGGGAGCAGTCGCCGGGTTTTCTTAGTGAGAATATCCGTGATGTTTTGAAATACAGTGAATTTAAGCTCGACTGGGACAGTGTAAAACGCGTCTTGTTGACCGGTGAGGTTCCGGCTGGGCAGGCATTCATTGATCATTTAAGAACGGATTTGAAATTGTCGGTTGAGGTGTGGAACCCGCTTGAGATAATGACCGTCAAGGATGCGTATTTGAAGGCAAAGCTGGCAGAGTCAGCATCGGCTGCCTCACTGCTGGTGCCATCGCTTGGGTTAGCCCTGAGGAGAGCGTAATATGGCATTGTACCAGTTTAATATGGCTCGTGACCAAGTCTTGTCGATCGAAAAAAGACGGGTCTGGTTTCGCTGGGTTCTTTCTTATCTGGCAGTATCGGTCGTGTTGATCGCTTTTATCGCCTATCGCGGAACAGTGTCGATCATTGATTTATCGGCACGGAGCAGGGCGGTGGATCAGGTGGAAAGGCGTTTTCTTCAACAACATCCCGGTGTCAATAGCATGGAGGCGTGTTTAAACAAGGTGACTTCAGAGATGGCCGGTATAACGGCCTCATTGGATGCCGTGGCTCAGTTCAGGATGATGGGTCAGAAGTCGGCGGCCATTGTATTGGGGCTTGCGGAATCCCTGCCGACAGGGGTGGATTTAGGCCAATTGGTTTTGGATGGCGCCGAGGGAACGGTCAAGGTGGATGTGTATGTACCCGTCGCGATGAAGCAGGATGCCAAATTGACCCTGCCGAATGTGATATCGCGGTGGGAAACTTCGACCCTTCTGACGAATCGGGTAAAACAGATTACTTCCGAGAAAAGCTCGCATGCCAACTTGGAAGGGCGTGAATTTCTGAACTGGCGTTTTACCGGGGTATTGGAGAGGGATCTTAAATGAATCGCGGTAAAGTCAAAACTGGGCATCTGGAACTGGCGATTTGTCTGGCCGTGCCGCTGGTGGTTGTTCTCGCGATGATCCTTACTGGATTTTTCTATGGACGCAAACAGGAGCGACGTTTGGCTCAACGAACGGCGTTGCTGAATTTGGTCCCGGAGCTGGAACAGAAAATGGGTGCGGCAAAAAAGGCGTTGAAACCGTTCGTCGCGCCGGGTGTTGGGAAAGACATGGCCGCCGACTTGTCATTGTGTGTCAGTGACGCGGCCCAGAAACACGGTTTCACGATTCGTTCGTCCAATGTGGAGAAGCAGGTCGAGCCTGGGGCTGGGGCATGGACAGACTATAAATTAACCTTGAGCGGGGAGGGGTCGCTTTCGGCATTGATTGCCATGTTGGATTTTCTGGGCCAGCCACAGCGACGTTTTCAGGCCGCTCAGATAAGTCTCAGGACAACCCAGTTGATTCCGGAAACAACTTGTTCAGCGGATCTGGTTTTGATGTCGCGGGTAGTAGTGGATCGAAATGGGGAATTTGGGGTGAGGCAGGTGGGGGTCACTGTGCCATCCAAAGCTGAAGATATTGGTGCGAAGCTGGGTAAGGCGACAGAGAAGGTAAACTCCTGGATAGCTGAACCCGTGACTCCTCTATCGATTAAGAATCTCCTGAATCGTGTGGCGTATGTGGCGCCGGCGCCCAGCCAAGTGGAGGCTGAACCGCAAGTGTCGTTCCGCCTGACAGGAGTGGTCGGGAATAAGACTTCGCCGGTGATTATGACGGATCGCGGGGTGTTTGGCGTCGGGGATGAGGTGGATGGGTTTAAGGTTGAATCCATCAGCGCCGACAAGGTTTCTGTGATCAGCAAAAGCGGTCGGCGGGAGACCGTGCGGCTGTATAGGGCCGGGGGTGGGCAGTGAAAGCCGGGTCCACTCTCATTGAAGTCATGGTAAGTATCGTTATCTTGGCGGTTATCGCCATTGCGGGGGCGGCCTATCTGGCTCAGACGAATTCGACGATTGCGGTTCAGCGGAATCGCATGTCGGCGCTGGCAACAGCGAACGGATATTTGGAGGAGTTGCACGGTGTGCTTTATTCTAGTCTCTCGGTTTCGAGTATGACGACCACATCGTACTATTATGTTGTCAGGAATTCTCCCGGGAATTGGACAACACCTTCGACCACTTTATCGGGAGCCGTAATAACCAACAACGGAATTAGTATGACAGTCACTAATCGACTCCGGCATTTTGATCTTTCCATTGACTGCATTGAGGCGACGGTGACGGTAGGCTATAGGCCTGGGGCTCCGGGTGAACAGGTCGTTTTGCAGACACGAATTGCTCAGCCATGAGGAGTGGCATGAATATCACAAATAAAGGCGGATTTACTTTGGTTGAGCTGATGGTCGGGACGGTTTCTGCTGCCGTTCTGGCGCTTGTTTTCAGTGCGGTGCTGATATTCGGGTATAAGGGCTGGACACGGCTGAAGGCCGAGGCGGATATGCAGGCTGATGCAGATGTGGCCATGAGGAAAATGGATTACATGATGAGGGGCGCTAGTAATGCGACGTGGACTACACCTACTTTGTCGCTAGTTCTGACCAATGGTGCAACACAAACGTTTTCCAAGTCGGGATCAAACCTTTTGTGTGGGGCGTCAACTTTGATTGCCAACCGGGTGGGCACGTTTTCGTGTGTGGTAACCGGGTCTATTGTGGCTGTCACCCTGGGGTTGGTTGAGGGGGCGGAAACAATGGAAATGAAGTACAGCATTTTCGTAAGGAACTAGGTCATGAGAATTAAAACACAAAACAAGGCCGGCGGCGTGCTGGTACTGGTTATGGTTTTAGTTTTGGTTTTGGGAGGACTTGGGGTTGGACTCATGAAGTTGGGTGATGGAACCGCTGTCGAGGTGTCGTCTGCTGTTAATGACGCCAGTGCGTTTTGGGCTGCGGAGGCTGGGATTGAACATGTGAAAGCGATTGGTCAAATTATGCGTAAACCGTACGGATATTCTCCCGCATTTGATGCCTATTCGTCACATCTCTTAGGGCTGAATGTATTCACTGGGACGACCGTCCGTGGAACTTATTACGTCAGTGTTGTGGGGGATCCAAATAATTACATGCATGGTCTTAAAGATTTTGACATTACTTCGCGCGGTGTTGTTAATGCCGGGGGAGTTAGTTTCACTAATACGATTACGATGCACGCGAAGATTCAAAGCTTTGGCAGTTACATGCATGCGACGGCTTGGGAGCAGGATAGAAACAATCAAAACTTATTCTTCGTGACAGGTGACATTATTGATGGCCCCGTTTACGTCAATGACCAACTAAACATACAAAATAGTCCGCGTTTTTTGCAGTTGGTCTCTTCTGCGGCCAGTTCTGTTAACTATAGTAGTGCTAACTCGTCTGTGTTTGAAGGCCAACCAGTACCATTAAAACTCAATGCTACACCCATCTCAGGGCAATTCACAGGTGATCACATAACGGATATCAAAACTGCGGCCCTTGGTAATGGAACTGGCGGGTTGAGTCTGACAAATGATTGGTATTTTGTTTTTAAAACCAACTCGTTCACTTACCAGCAAGGAGCGACAACCCTTACCAATACCGTGCTTCTGTCAAACACTAATGGCGGGTTAATCTACGTCAATGGTAATGCCACTGTCCGTGGTGTAGTAAACGGCAAGGTTACATTGGCCGCTCAGAAGTCCATTTTCATCACCAATGATCTCGTGTATGCATCGGCACAAAACCCGAATCCGTGGAGTGGGAGTTTTACCAATAGTGTTGTAGATGATTACATTGGGTTGGTTGCATCGAATAGCGTGATTCTTACCATGTCAAACGCCGTGAATATTCATGCGGCTATTATGGTGACCAGCGGAGCACCCAGTGGGTTAGAGGGGTTCAGTGCATTTTATAACGACAAGAATTTTGGCCACCCGAATATCAATCTCTATGGAAGTCTCAGTCAATATCGACGTGGTCTGATTTGGAGCAGCAGTTCAGTCAATGGGTTTGCGAAAAACTACAAGTTTGATTCACGCCTGCTTAACGACGCTCCTCCATCTTTTCCGTATAGTGTTTATGTTTATAGTGGTTGGCAAAGAATTCAATAATAACGCTAAAGGACTGGTTGGTTATGGAGGGCGCAAATGATCTGTGCGCAGACAATGGAGAAGTTTGTCTGATTGATATAAAGGCCGTTTGAACTGACCTAAAAATTGATTTTTGAAAAAATAAAACAGGAGAATGACAATGAAAACAGTTAACACGTGGGTTTTGGCAGGGTTGATGGCGATGTTTGTGGCGGGGTTGGCCATGGTGGGGTGTGAATCTACGCAAACCACAGACAATGTTATAACTGTCAGCCCGGCGAGTGTGACGCTGACGAATGATTGGGCGACCGTCGTGTTCACGGCGTCGTTGACCAGTTCCAATACGGTGCTCGCTTTGCCATTGATCTGGTCGGTCAGTGATCCGGCGCGTGGAACCATTCGCGCCAGTGGTGGGTTGACGGCCATTTATGAAGGGAAGAATCTGGGCGGGAATAATACTATCACGGTCCGTGATCAGGGTGATAACAGCGGCATCGCCGTCGTGATTCATTAATTCTGCAATGTGGGAGGGGCAGTCCCTTGCCGCGACCGTCATTGTTGAGAATCCATTAAGAGTCGCCGCACGGAGTGCGCCTCCCACATTATTCCCTTGTGATGGATGAGATTGACCGCGCCTTTTTAGCTCTGGCAACTTATCCCGGCAGATGCGTTCGCCGGGACGTCGAACGCCACCTTTCCGGCAAGAGGAATCATGCGTGTCGTCAGGAATTCGCAGTGTCATCGGGGACAGGAGAATTGTTCGCAGGCTGTGCGGGCGGCGAACCCGAAATTTTTGACAGAATGAATAGAATGGTTTTTGCCCGCATGTGAACCTGTCGCGGCGCGGAGCGCCCCTCCCACATTGAAAGCCACAAGAAAGATGGCTCACACATCGCTGCCAGGTGGCAGCCGACGTCCCCGGCGGCTGCAGGTCAATAGAGAGATCTTAAAATGGACCTTGCGTTCGCCGGGGACGTCGAACGCCACCTTTCCTTGCGGCAATGTTAATCGATGGGGGATCAAGGCAATAACAACAGGATCGCGGCGGGGATTAATTAAATAAACTAGTAATAAATATAATAACTCTGTTTTAATTGCCGTAGTGAAGCGACTCTGGGGGTACGGGTTGACATAATAACGGATTCCGTTCATAGTGATGGTGAAGACATGATCAAAACCTTTAAGTGTGGTGCGACGGAAAGGTTGTTCCACCGGGAAAACGTACGGTCTTTTGGGTTTGATCTTCAGCGCATTGCAAGGCGGAAACTGGAATGGTTGGAAGCGGCCCGTAATCTTGAAGATTTACGCGTGCCGCCGGGGAACCGGTTGGAGAAGTTGAAAGGTAAACGTGCCGGACAGTATAGCGTCCGCATTAATGACCAGTGGCGTCTGTGCTTTGAGTGGCGTGATGGACATGCGTGGTGTGTCGAAATTGTAGACTATCACTGAAACAGAGGGAACAATGGGCAAGACAAAGAGATTGAAGCCAATCCATCCGGGCGAGATTCTGCTGGAAGAGTTCTTGAGGCCTATGCTGATCAGCCAATACCGTCTTGCGAAAGACATCCATGTCCCCCCTCGTCGGATCAATGAGATTGTGCTCGGAAAACGTGGAATATCGGCTGACACCGCGCTCCGATTGGCCCGGTACTTCGGAACTTCAGTTGATGTGTGGATGGCTTTGCAAGCCCGATACGAGGTGGAAGAGGCGAGAGATGCGGAAGGGGGCTTGATCGAGCATGAAATTCACCCTTTCTCCGCCTTGGGCAGATGCGTTCGCCGAGACGTCGAACGCCACCTTTCCTTGAAGGATCAGGGTGATAACAGAGGTATCGCGGTCGTGATTCACTAATTCTTATTGCATCAATCATATCAATTGATATGATTGATGCAGTTAAAGGAGGGCTTGCATGAAAACGACTGTATCGGCAATGGAGGCTCGTAGGAATTTCGGGCATTTATTGAACACCGTGGCTTTGACCCATACCTCGGTCACTATTGAGCGGGTCGGGAAACCGATAGCCCAACTGGTTGGGATCGGTTCACCCGGGAAAGCCCGACGTTCCCCGGCGAAATTGGATATCCGATCATACCGTGGGATGGGCAAAGAGCTTTGGCAGTCCGTGGAGGCTGAGCGCTATATCACAGGGGAACGTGCCGCATGGGACTGAAATTGCGTCCGGACGAAACCATTTTTCTGGATACCGCCCCTTTTATCTACTTCTTTGAGGATAATAATGCCTATGCGGAACGGGTTGACGCCTTGTTTGTTGCCGGGATGGAATCAGGTTGCCGGTTCGTGACGTCGCTCATCACCTATATTGAGATTCTCACGTTACCGGAAAGGCAGGGAAATCATCGACTGGTTGCCAAGTATCGCGATTACTTCACAAATTCCGAATCACTCAGCATTCATCCGCTCGATTTAAATGTCGCCGATGGAACCGTTCGGATTCGGGCCCGTTATGGTTTGAAAACCCCGGATGCCATCCAGGTGGCTACCGCTTTGGCATGCGGGGCGGATCATGTAGTCACGAATGATAAACAGTGGCGCTGTGTCCCGGATCTTCCCGTTGTATTGCTGGATGAGCTTTAACATTTGCCGCCCGCCGCGCCGCGTTGCTGTCAGGGGATTTATTAGCTTTTCATAATTCGCAGACGCATTATCTACCCAGCATAGCCGGAACCAAAATCCGAATTTTTAATGGATATACAGGATGCACAGGATAAGGGCAACAGGGACAGGAAAATTGTCGAGTTGCGCGAATTTCCTGGGCGACTACGGGGTGAGGGCCTTAATCCAGCGGATGACGCCATTTCAGGCCGGGAAACTTGGCGAAATCCCGATCCGTGGTGATCCACTCACAACCGGACTCGATGGCTATTGCCGCCAGGAAGGCATCGGCCACGAGATTTCCCTTGGCATCAGCCTTGCGGCATAAGTCGGTGAAGATATCCCAGTGTCGCTCGCCGCATGTGATGCTCCGACAGTTGGGTTGGTTCCGCACCAGTTGCACAAACTCGGTTGCTTCATTCCACGTGCTGGGATGCTTGAATACTTTTGGATGTGTCACGATGCGTAAGAACCCGCTCAAAACGAGGTCCGAGATACCGAAGGCGGATGGGTCATTCACGATTCTGTGGAGCCAGTCCCGGTATCGTGCGTGATCGGTCGCATCCTTGCGGAATGCATAGACCAGAATGTTAACGTCCATAAGAATCATGGCGTTTCTCCATTACGAAGAGCAGGTCGGCAGAATTATCCAGATCAATTCCCGGCTGAAGTCCCCCTTCGCCACTTTCGGGAAGTTTCACAGGGGTGCGCGCCTTTGATCTCGCGACAGTGCCGGTCAGCATCTGTCGCAGAGCATCTTCTACGAGGCTCGCCAGTGATTGGTGTCTCGTCAACGCCTCACGTTTTGCCAGGGTTAATAACTGGTTATCCAGACTTACGGTTGTTCTCATATGCCTTTCCTCTTATCCTGTGAAAGTATCTCTCATCTTGATGCAAAACACAAGCATCATGATGCTTGTCTCGGAGTGCCAACAATATATATCAACCCTCTGGGGCATTTCATCTGCATCGGCCCTGTGTTAGCCATTGACGCCCATTGGTTCAACGTGTGATAGTTGACTCACAATTCTGGAGGTTTGGGACGGACGATGTACCGCGAATTTTACAATCTCAAGGAAGCTCCCTTCAATGTCACAAGTGATCCGGGTTTCCTGTTCCTCAGCCCGACTCATCAGGAAGCGTTGGAGCACCTGCGTTACGGGATTGAGCAACGCAAGGGTTTTCTTGCGATTACCGGGGAGATAGGGGCGGGCAAAACCACCCTCTGTCGTGCCCTCGTAAACCACCTTGATCCAAAAGTTAAGGTCGCGCTCATCCTGAATGCCGTCCTCCCGGAAATCCAGCTTCTGGAGGCGATTGTTGATGACTTCGGGATTAACGTCGAAAAACGCACCAAAGGGGCGTTGATCAAAAAGATCAACCACTTCCTGCTGGAACAGCTTTCCAAGGGTAATAATGCGGTGTTGATCATCGACGAGGCCCAGAACATGCGATTCTCCGCCCTTGAGACGGTTCGAATGCTCTCCAACCTGGAGACGGAAAAGGAAAAGCTTCTTCAGATTGTTCTGGTCGGCCAGCCCCAACTGAAGGACAAGTTGAATGCACCGGAATTGGTTCAACTCAAGCAACGGATAGCCGTCAGGTTCCATATCCGGGCGCTGAATGAGTCCGAGGTTGCCGATTATGTCCGGCATCGGCTTGCGGTGGCGGGCTCCCAAGGGAAAATCGTGTTCAGTTTAGAGGCCCTCAAGGCCATATACGCATATACCGGAGGGGTGCCGCGGCTGATCAATATTCTGGCTGATAAGGCGCTTCTCAGGGGATTTGTGAAGGAGATTTATACTCTGGATCATCTTCTTATCCAGGATTGCATTAAGGAACTTGATGGCGAGCATCCCGCCTGAGCCGCATTCCCATGAGCACGATCAGCGAAGCGTTAAAAAAGGTCCAGAAGCAAAGGGACGGAAGTCAGGTTGTGCCTGTGTCTCCGCCCCCTGAGCCACCCCGGGATATCGGAAGAGTATATACAAAACAGAAACCGTTGCCTTCCAAGACTTCTGGTAGACCCAGTTTTCTCTTGATTTTGATTTGTGTGGCGATCGTAGTCGGTGGACTGTTCTATTATTTGCGAAAGACCAGTGACGTCGTACGCACCATGGAAACTTCACAAACTCCGGTCGCCAAACCGGATGCGCCCGCCTCGCCGCCTGCACCGGAGGGCGTTGTCATCCCGTCAACGTCCATATCTGCGGTTCCCCAAGACGGCTTGGCAGGGACGCCTCGCCCTGCCCAAATGCAAGAGATTCCTCAAAGAAGGGCGAAGCCTTCCAGCCTTCGTAGCCCCTCCGGCGGAGTTGGCCCGGCTGAGCCGGAGATTATTCAAGAGGTGGTGAGTCAACCACTCCAGCCCAAGGTGCCCCGGACAGATACGCCAGTTCTCGGGGGGATATTTTATTCGGCGAAAAATCCCGTGGCCATCATCAATGGTTCCGCCATGAAAGAAGGTGAAATGATAGGCTCCTATCAGGTTATTAAAATTTTGACTTATAGCGTCACGCTGAAGGTTGATGGCGAGGAGGTTGAGCTTAGACTCAAATAGTGGGATTGAGCGTGCCGCCCCAACAGGACCAAAGCCGCCGCTCCATATGCCTCCATCACGGAGCGAGCGGAATGAAACCGGCCGTAATCCACGCCGAAGAGGCCTCTTTGGCGGCTACAAAATCGAGAAACGACTTGGCATCAGGGTTCGCTTTAACACACAACGCCGCGGGGTATCGAATCGCGCTATGCGTGTTCTCAGGAAATTGTCCGGCTACCATGACTTTTGCTGATGACTTGGCATCGGAAAAATAGACAATTCCGGCATCAACCTCACCTAGCTCAACGAGTTTCAAGGCTGCCCGGACATTCTCCGCAGGCGCCAACCGGTTCGTCAGTGAGTTCCACCACCCGAGGTGTTGCAGGGCTTCCCTGGCATAGATTCCCGCAGGAACATGAGCCGGATCCCCCATCGCGAGCCGTCCTGTGAAAGACCCCGCAAAATCAAATCCCTGCTCAAAAGTTACCGCCAATTTCTTATTGGCGGGAGTCACAATGACAAGCCGATTCCCGACAATATCCCTGCGGCTTTCAGCCTGAATTTTGTGTTTCTCAGACACATAATCCATCCATATCTGATCCGCCGAAAGGAAAACGTCACAGGGCGCATCCTGTTCGATTTGCCGTGCCAGAACGGAAGAGGAGGCGAAACTCAGGCGAATCTTGACCGGGTGATTCGCCTCATACTTTTTCGCCAGATCCGTCACCACTTTGGTTGCACTTGAAGCGGCAAACACCGTGATCGTAGAGTGGGTGTCTTGTTCCGCGGCCAGGGCAACCCAACTCGACGAAACAAAACAACTCAACGCAAGAACACAGATCAAAAACTGCAAACGTTTCATGATTCAACTTTCAACGCTTGTTTATTGGGGGGTGAAAAGTGGGCCCGGTCGGACTTGAACCGACGACCAAAGGATTATGAGTCCTCCGCTCTGACCAACTGAGCTACGGGCCCCTCATCTGAAAAAATGCGCGAGAGGGATTATGCCTCTCGCGACTTTGACGGCAAGAACCTTTTCTACTTAGGCAATTGTTACTTCTTTGCCGGCAGCGGCAGAGCGGTAAACACCATCAAGGATCTTTTGCACAGCCAGACCGTCTTCACCCGGGGCTTCAAGTGCCGTGCCTTTGATGCAACCATCCACGAAGTTCTGGAGTTTGCTGGCAAACATGGTGTCAAAGTTCCCGCTGGGCAACCAGTGAGGGGTCATGTTGACCATTGTGCCGGCTTTGTCCGTGAACACGGCGGCGGGATCCCAGTTACATCCACCCTTGTCTCCAATGATGTTAAAGTTCCAGACATCCTTTTCGATATGGCCGCAGAAGCTGGACTCGATTTGCAGTATCGCGCCATTTTCGAAGCGGATCTGACCGATCGCCAGATCTTCAACGGTATAGGTTTTCCAGTCCCAGTTGGGCCAGGGGGTGACCACATTGCTCTTTTTGTTTCCCATATAGGTCCAGACATTGCCGGAGGCCGCGACGGGCCGTGGACGGCCCATGGCATAGTGTGCCATCTCGATAACATGAACACCGATGTCAATCATGGGCCCACCGCCTTGCAAATGCTTCTGGCCGAACACCCCCCAATTGGGTATGCCGCGGCGGCGCAACGCCTGGCATTTGACAAACATGATGTTGCCGAATTGGCCTTCCTCACGGAACCGCTTGATCATCTGGGTAACAGGGTGATAACGGTATTGGAACCCGATCACGAGCACCTTCTTGGCCTTCTTGGCGGCGGCGATCATCTTGATACATTCCGCCGGGGACATGGCCATGGGCTTTTCCGTGATGACGTGACAACCCGCGTTGGAGGCGTCAATCGCCGCCGGGGCATGGACGCCATTGGGGGTGCAAACATCCACAGCGTCCGGTTTGACTTCCTTCAGCATGACTTTCCAGTCTTTGTAGAGTTTCTGGATGCCAAACTTCTCCTGCATGATCTTCAGGCGTTCAGGCTTGATGTCGACGCCTGCCACGATTTCAACTTCCGGCATGCGGGCAAAGGTATTCAAATGAAGTTCGGAAATACCGCCGCAGCCGACGACGGCCACGCGCAATTTCTTCCCTTTGAATTCGATTTTCTTTTCGCCACCTAAAGACTCGGTTGATACTGCACTGTTCGCCATGAGATATATACTCCTTAACAATATTAAATAGTCACCCGACAGCCTCACATGGGCTATCAGAAAATCATTATGTTGGTTTTTTTCTCAATGAGCAAGTGAACATTGATGAACATGAAAAGGTCCAGCGGCTATTTTGCGGCTTTCTTTTTTTCAAGGGTATATTCCTCCGGTGAGATGGGGGTGATGCGGATGTTGTCGAACCAATAAACCCCTGGCGGATAATAGGCATAGAGCATGACTTTCATTTCGCTGACTTGAGGGCGTTCCCTGGTGGGATGGAAAACGGCTGACTGCGTTACCCACTCGTTTCCACGGCTTGCGCAAGCGATGACCTTTTCATATCGCCGTCTCATTTCGCCTTCATAAAGGCCATAACAGCGAACCCAGACCTTGCCGCCGCCTTTCCCCTTGAAATCGAACGTGATCCGATAGGCTTGATTGGATTTTACAGGTATGGCGTCAGAATAATACGAAAGCCCATACGTTTCTGCGATGGCATTTCCTTCTGGCTTTGGCACATCCCAGAAATTCGTCAGCCCGATTTGCTGCCACCGTTCAACCATCGCCTTTTCTGATATTGCCGTGTTGAGCCGGATGCATTTTCCATGTGCGGTCGCATCCGGATCATTTGTCCATTGAACGCCCAGTCCATCCGGCTGGAACCAGCCCGATGGTTTGGTCGGGGCTTTTTCGTCGGCCATTTCGAAGTCGCCATTTCGGACGAATTGAGCGGGGGACTCATCGGCCCGTGCGGAACTCACGCATATCAGGCTGATCAAGGTAATCCATGGGCCTGTTTGTTTTAGTGCTTTTGCAATGGTCATGGGGCTTCTCCTGCCATTTTTCTAAAATACTCGGAAACCAATTCCTCATATCCCATAGGTGTTCCTTCCTTAAAACCCGTTAAAATTTCCCGCATGGTTGATTCCGGTAATAGCGACCGCTCCCGGTGTACGCCGACCTCGGAGCGAATCTCCTTACGCGCTTGTACCAGGGAATCGATCGCCTCATTGTATGAACGCCTCACCCCCAGGCCATTTTGATACTTGGCGGCCGCTTCCAGTTTTTTCATAAAGGCGATGGCGTTTTCAATATCGCCTGACGGGAGTTTGTATTTACGGAGTTTCAACGCCAGGGCTTCCGCTTCCTGCCTGATTTTTGCCTGATTCCCGGCGACCCTGGCCATCTTTTCCGGCGGCGGGGGCGTTGGCCCGTGCAACCCGGGTTCGCTGAACCCTGACAACCGGCCTCCCCCCGTGGCGCCACCCGTATCTTCTTTACTGGAGTCCTTCACGCTTCCCGGCTCAAAAGGACTGGGAGAAAGGCGGGTGGGGGTGGGCTTGCCGCCCTTGCCCTCTGCGGAATCCTGTACCATCTGGCCCTGACTTCTGCCGGAGCGTCCCTCACCGGAACGCCCCCCAATTTCCTGCTGGTTGGGTAACAGATTGCCGGTGACGCCTTTGGCGCTCATGCTGGATATGGGCCCATCTGCGGCATCCCATCCGGCGCCCTTATCAATGGAATCCAGCCAAGAACTCGAAACATCTTCCACATCCGGCTGCATTTCGTCTTCCTTGTCGAGCAATTCCCCGACGATGTCTTCCAGTTCGGCCGGTAATTCTGCCAGCGGGATGTCCTCCGGACTGGCGGGTTCTTCCATGGACCACTTGATCTTATCGGGGGTTTTGGAAAGCCATTTCTCAAGGTTGTTGACCAGTTCTTCGGCTTTTTCCAATCCCGATTGTTCAAGAGGGACAGCCAATTCCGCTTTTTTCTGGTAAAGCGCCTCTGCCGCCTTGTCGATGTCCTGGATTACTTCATTTAATTGCTTGGCCACGGAGGCATCGCTGAAATCCTGGAGAGGCAATTTGGCGAAGTCGGTTAATTTTTCTTCCAGAAACTTGGCCCATTCGGCTTCCGTTCGTGCCAGGGCGCCCATGATTTCCTCTTTTTCATCACGGGTGAGATCTTCCGGACGCTTGTCCAGAAGGTCTTTACTGGTTTTGATAATTTGTTTCTGAGCCCGCTCGAACGTCGCGATATCATCGCTCAGGGCAGCGGCTTTGTCATCGCGCAGGGCCGGGGCCAGGCTGGGAGTTTTGCCGGTATTTCGTTCCGGGGCCTTTTTGTTGCGTTCATTTGAAAGCACGCCGAGGAGCGCGATGAGTTCATTGAGGATATACGTTTGACGGTCGGCAAGTTTGGGCAGGAGCAAGGCCGCTTCCCGGCTTCTTTCGTCGTTGATCCCTGCGATCTGCTGGATGGCCAATCTCATTTCCTGTTCAACGAGTATCGACAGGCGATCACTGAAGACGCGGCCTTCGCCCGCAAATTTCAGAAAAGCGTTGATGGATTGCCGACCGGAGCTCAGGGCCTCTTCTTGAAGCTTTTGCATGCTGATCCGATGGGGTTCCAGGTTGTTGCCTTGAATGGCTTCCTCCAAGTGTGTGCTCAAATTATCGGTTGTCTTATTCGCCTGTTTTTGAAAGCTAATGGTCTGCTTGAGAAGAATCATGGCGTCGGAAAGAACATCGCCTTCGGGCAGCGTCAGGTCGGTTATCCCTTTAACCCGCAGGACGATGGGCTTTGATTTTCCCGGTTTGGTTCCGGGCCGGAAATCCCAACTTGCCGCCTCCAGGAGATAGGTTTCGCCAGGGCTGAAACTGCGCGGATCGAATTCCAGGGTAAAACTCTCCCGGACGGGTCCCGGATTTCCGGGCGGACCTGCATAGCTCCATTGTTTGATGGTTCGTAGCCCATGGGCGGTCTCATAATCATCACCTGCTCGGCAAGTGACCACAATGTTACTCATGCCGAAGTCGTCCGATGCCAGGAGCGTGAATGCCTGCTTGCTGCCGGGTGCGACAAACTGATTCGGGTTATCCGTAATAAAATTGATTTCGGGCGGGTGATCGGTTTCCAGTTGAACTTCACCGGTCGCCACAGCGGAGGGAAGGCTATTCCTTCGATTCGACACTTCAATGGTATAGGGCCCTGCATTTGTGAGGATCGTGAGGGTGCGCCATTGTTTGCCCCGTTGATTGAATGCGATGGGCGTTTTTGTGAAAATCCAGTTTACGGCTTCCAAAGGCCGGTCAAATTCCATTTGAACCTCAAGTTTTGACCCTGACAGACATAAGACGGGGGCAGGGGGGCCGGGTACTTCATGCATTGCCCGTCCCGTGTAAGCGGGTGGGGTGATTCGGAACAGGGAATTCTTGATTTTTGGTTTTGGCAGGACGGTGACTTGGACGCTACGGGAATAGGTGTCTAAAGCGAGAACGCGGAAACTGAACGAACGTTGGATGGAGCGGAATACATAGCGGTAGTGGCCCGGCGAGGTGTCCTCAAGCATCAAGGCTGTTTGACTGGCGTTTTTTAACGGAGCAACGGGCTTGTTGCCTTCCATCCAGACGATAACCGGCGCCGGGCCGGATACGATTGTCTGATGATGTCTCTCGGCAAACACGGAAACAATGAGATCGGCCCCTTCACTGACCCCCATGTCGATAGAGGGATTAACTGTCAGGCGGGTGGAACTGGCCGGAGGGATGTCGCCCAATGGGACCGCATAACGGACCAGCGCATTGAAGGTGTAATTGGGGAATGTGATTCCATAGACCAGCCAGATTATTAGGAACAATCCCATGGCGAGTCCCCATCGGAATAATAAGGGACGCTGCCAGAGGGAACGGATGGGGATAGCGGATAGCACCCCGGTGGAATGACGAGCCGTTTTGACTGCAAAAAGCCTTTCTCCCGGAGTTAGGATTTGTGTTTCCAGTTGGCAGGCGTTAATCAGCAGATTGTTCCGTACACCTTGTTGTTGCTCGAGCATTATGGCGGTGCGCTCGGCATTTACATTCCGAAGCAAGGGAATGATCAGATTCCGGATGAATCCGATCAGGAGGAGCCCTCCGCCTGCCAGGGCCAGTGGGAACCTTATGGCCGCAGGAAGATTGAGCAGATTATCGACAATGAAGAGTGACAGCCAGATCCCCAGCGATAAGGCCAGCCACCGCATCGTTCCGACCAGAATTTCGGAAAGTTGGATCACTCTGCCAGCACGCGTGAGATGAGCCCGGATGGAGAGAAGATCGCTCATGGCGGTTGTCCTCCTTCCTTGGGTTCGGGGGGGCTTTCTGATGGTAACAGCACAATGTTTGGCGGGGCGGCGTTTTTGGCAATAATACCCCTGAAAAAGTAGCCTCGCCCGGCAATCATCAGGCGCTCCCCGTTGTCTTTCCAGCGCCAGATCTCCAATCGCCAGGGTTGGGACTCATGCTGATCCAACGTGGTGGAGGTTTTCCTTGAAAGCATCAGCAAAGTATAGACGTCATCCCCGCATCGCTGTACCCCGAGAAGTTTTTGAGAATCGAAGAAATCCTGGGCAAGGCTCAGGGATTGCTCCACCCTGGCGGTGAGCCCGGTGTCGGTATGAGTCGGCCAGTTGACCTCGATTTGCGAATCGGTCTTAAATGCCGTGAACGGATTGGTGATGGGCAGTCCGGTCAATTGAAACCCTTTGGCGTCTGGAGTGCGGGTGGCGGGCAGACGCAAGAGGGCTCCCGGCGTCAGCGCCACCAATTCATTCACATGGGCGTCGGGGATTTTCATGATGAGGTTGCCATCTACCGACACGGCCTTGTCGGTAAAACCGACCCGAACCGGATATATCAGGTCATTGAATGTTTGGCCTTCAGTCCCTTTATCCTTGGCCCGAAGTACAATCTTGGTGGTCTGCTCCCGGCCTTCAAGGTAGAGGACTGTTGTGTAGAGATGCCCCTGGGAGAGGGTGCCATCGGCCAGCGTGATGGTTGCGCGGAGTTCCCTTATGGGATAGGGCTTTCCCCATTTCGTTTTCTGTATCCGGCCCGCTTCAGCAAAACGCCATTTCTGCTCCATGGACTCTTTTTCCGGTTCCAGCCGTATCTCCTGCACCTGTTCGAGAGGCAGTGTTTTCAACGTTGAGCCAACGTGGATTTTAAACTCACTACCGGGCGTCATGGCGATGAAGCCTTCCATGGTGTCGCCATTTGAGAATTGGACCTGAGCGGGCCGGTTTGTTTCTCCTTGTAGCTCCAGGCAGGGGAGAAGGGCCAGAAGGGCGAGGAGTCCTGCAAACGAAACGCTTTGTTTATCTGTCGCTGACATATTTTGCTTTCAGAAAAGGTTCATCCGGCGTCGTATAAGCCACTCGCAAATCATCACTCCAAGCACGATAAGCGCAAACCATGGGGCCCCTGAGACCCATGATACTTCCAAGGGCATGGTTCGGGTGAGACGGGTGTCGGCCAGGTTTTTGATCAGCCCCTCCATGCCGGATTCACTGGCATAGGCTCCGCCGCCGAGCTTTGCCAATCGCTCCAAAGCCGGGACATCCAATTCAAGTTTGGCGCCCTCCTCGAGAAGGGGGGTCACCGGGATGGTTTTGTCATAGGTTTCCAGATCACTGTTACCCTGATGGGCGGCAAGGTGAAACTGGTAGAGCCCCCGGTGTTCGAAGGGTACTTTGAGGTTGAATAGGCCCGTTTGGCCTTGCAGGGGTTCAACCGGTATTTGCCTGATTTCGCGGCCTTGGGTTAGTGATGCGGTTAACCCCACATCCGCTGAATGGTCGTTGAGCGACAGGCGTATCTCGGCGGTGGCTTTCTCGCCGGGCTTGTAGAATTCCTTGTCCCATTTGACGGATAGAATCTGGCCTCCTTCCGTGTTGGGCGCAAGGCTCCTGATGGCCTGTCGCCAGAAACGACCATAAGCCTGTTGGAGTTCGCCGGTCTGGCGCGCCCATTTCCAGAAGGTATTGGATGCGAAGGCCATTGTTTTCCCTTTGCCGTATTGCTGAACAGCCACCAGAGAGAACAGGCGTTTATCCGTTCCCACATTCATGAGCGACTGGGCGCCTGCCTTGAGGTAGCCCGTTGGCAGGATGGATTCAACGGTGGGGCCCCCTGATCGCACGAGGAGGTCATTGATCCCTGCGATCATGGGGTGATTGGCCGCTTGAGCGGGGATGCTTACGGCAAACTCGCCTCGCATGATGGCAGTCCCCGTGCCGTTGGCCTCCCAGGGGATCAGAGGGGCCAGCGTGGTTGTTACATAACCCTTGGGGCCGAAGGATGATTCGTCGCCAAGGAAAATCACGGCACCCCCGTTTTCAACATAGGCTTTAATCGCCGCCAGTTGGTTTTCGCGCCACTCTTGTGGGGGAACCGAGCCGATCATCACGCAATCAAACGGTTTCAACAATGTGATATCGGACGGAAAGCCGGACTCAAGATTTTCATCGCCCGGTGTTCGCTCGCCTTGGATGGTGAACCGTTCCCCGATGGTTCTGAACAAGGCGGTGAAGGTGACGCCGGTGTCCCGCACCAACTCACTGCGCAGCATTTTGAGGTCTAAGCCTAATTCACGGGCAAAATATAGGACATGAAGTGATTTCTTCCTGACATCAATGGTCAGTGTCTGGCTGTTGTTCAGGTTGGAAAGTTCGCCCGGTAACGTTTTGACGGAAACCCGAAAATTCTGCAAGCCGATCGTGTGGCAGGCGGTTTTGAAGACTGTTTGTAATCGTCCCTTGGAAAGATCCACAATCTGTTGCGATTCTTTAAGCCATTCGCCGTTTTCTTCGCGTTCCAACGTGAGCGGCAGCCTTGAAATCTCCATGGGACTGAAGGCGGCAGGATTTCTGGCGATGAGATCGAGCCGAATTTCGAACGATGCCTCTTTTTCAATTGATGCGGGAAACTTCACGTCGGAGATGGCCAGATCACTGGCCTTGGAGAGATCTGAGCCGATGCCCACGATGTAGAGCGGAATTCCGGGCAGTTCAACTTGCTCGAGCGGTTCATCGCCTCCATCAGTCACAATCACGATGGCGGCGTAGGCAGAAAGATCGGATCGTTTGGAAAGTGTGGCCAGAGTGGCGCCTAAATCCGTATTGCGGATACCCTCGGGTCTGTTCGCGGAAGACTTGATTTCCGGGTCCCTGACCTCGCTGTCAAATTCAAGTGCCTTAAGTGATATTTTTGAGGGCAACCCCTTTTTTAATCGTTGCAGGGCATTTCGTGCGTGCACAATCCGGGGCTGTTGGTCGATATCTTTAACATCCATAGAAGACGATACGTCAAGAACCGTAAGAATCTTGTTGTTGGAATTGATGACCACCTCTTGCGTCCAAACCGGATCAAGAATTGCAAGCAGGAGTAAAGCGATCACCGTGATTCTGGGGGTCAGCAGAATCAGGGCCTTCTTCCGGTTCATCCGGGACAGGAGGTTGCGATAGATGAGCATCCCCCAGACCACCAATAGTCCTGCCAAAAAGGTAAAGGGGAGAACCCCCAGATGAGGGCGCCATAAGATTATGCCGACCGTCGTCTCCATGAATTAGCCCCTTCCTTTCAGGAAACGCAAAAAGGGGAGTTTGCGGATTTTGTCTGTCAGGGTATTGGCTTCCTTTACCTGACCCGGATGTGTCAGGGCGGCGGGATTGATAATCCAGCCTTCCACCACGGCGGCGGCGAGTGCCAGCAGCAACAAGGGGAGGAAGAGTTCAAGGCCATTTCGCTGTTGGCGGACAAGCCTGATGAGGGACTCGCTGTCGTGATACTCGTCAACCCGGTAGCTCAAGTCGGCCAGTGCGGGAATCATCTCCGTTTCGATGAAGGATTCACGGCCCTCATCGGCGGCGGATCGTACGGCAATCAAGGAGGTGGTGTTGCTGGTTTTCAGGGTGTAGAGGCCTGCCCTTGGAATTACGGGAAGATTTCGTCCGGGGCCCTGCCATTCCAAAACGCCGCCGGTCAGGGCGTGCAGTTCAACGGGAAGATTGGAAGATTCCAAGCCTGCCGGTTTTGTTCCCGCCACCAGATTTATTGTCCCACTGTTAAGGTTCACTCCTGAAAGCGCCATATTGTGAATGAGCGCGACAAATGCAGCCTTGAGGGGCAACGTGCTGGCCTTGGTGTCAAACTCGATGCCGCTGACAAAAAGAGTACCCTTTTTGATGTTCTGCTGAGTGAGGATAGGGGTCCCGTCCTGTAACGCGATGAGCGATACCGCGTCGGGAAGTGGGACGAAGGGAGAAGCCTTGAAAACTCTCGTCTGATTGATCATCACTTCTCCGGTGTCACTTCGTAAGTCATCCCATACGGCCAATGTCTTGTTCAGCACCATGACCGGTATTCCCTTGTCATCCGCAATGGACGGGGCGGATCGGGTGCGGAGCCAGGGGGGAAGTCTATCCGGCGCGGCGGAAGACCCGGTGTCTGGCAGCACCAGAAGGTTTCCGCCTTGTTCCAGATAGGCCGTTAAGGCGAGTTGATCGGAAGACGTGGCCCCGGCGATGGAGGGCCTGAGCACGACCAAGGCCGGGGGTTCCTTCAAGGCCTCATGCAGTGAGATCTCGGATTTCTTGAAGACCGGGATCAGTCCTGACAGGGTTCCGTCACCCGATGGGGAGACGGCGAGGGGGATCATGCCGAAGGAGGATTCGGAGCCGCAGAACAGAACTTTTTTTCTGGGTTGGCAGTCGAAGGCCACGCTGGAATGGTTATCGGGTTCAAATGCATCGTTTTCCAGGTCTACCGTGAGCCAGTTGGGGCCAGCCCTGTGGGTTTCAATGGGAATGGCAAGCGTCCGGCTGCCACGCGGCGGAATATCGGACGACAGGGTGTTTTTCACTCCGCTGGAATCCGTGGTATTCAAGCGGACACGGTTTTCTTTTTTCGAGGCGTTGTGAAGGGTAACGTTTAAGAGGTAATGCCTGTCAGCCACCAGGGAATGGCGTGGCAGTTCGAGTTCACCCACGGATATATTGGGGGCGGGGAACGGCTTGGTGCGGATCCGGTGAATGGCAAGGGTGGTTCCGCCGGGCAGGTTGCGGCGGTCCGACGTAGGTTTGCCCCATTCGGTATCCTGAATGTCGGTGAAGATATGCACTTCGCGTCTTGCGGTTGAGGCTGTTCCCAGGAGTGCCAAGGCCTGGGCCAGCGATCTGGCGGGGGCCCCAGACCCGTGGGTTACCCTGATGTGGGGTAGCGCGGCATTGAGCAGGGGTTTATCCGTGGTCAAGCCGGACGGGAGCAATACGGTGGAATCCTCCACGAGCAGGAGGAGGGTGATGGAATCCCCCGGCCCCATATCACTGATCAGTCCGGCGGCGGCGTCCAAAGCGTTGGCCAACTTTGTCCTGCCATCCGGGGCTTCGCCTCCCATCGAGCCGGAATTGTCGATGAGGATGACCTGCGAGATGGCTCCGCCGCCTCTGTGGCCGAGCCAGAGCAGCCGGGACAGGGCCAGAAGGAGGGCGAGGATGACGGTGATTCGCAACAGCAAGGTCAGCCATTCCCTGATTCTTTTTCTGGCGCTGAGGCGGGGTTCGGCCTGGATAAAAAACATCAGGGAAGGAAAAGGCCGGACCTGTTTGCGAACCCTCAGGAATAAATGAAAGATAACAGGCAGTGCGGCCAGTGGGAGCATCCACAGGAACATCGAGCTGGCTGAGATCAATCCCCACATGGTGTTTTCAGTTCCCCAGTCTGCTTAATACGGATTCCACGGGTTGAGTAGTTTCAAGAAGGTGATAGCTGGCAAGACAGTTCGTGCAGGCCGTGCGCAAGGTTTCCTGATGCAGGGTGACGGCGGTTTGGTAGGCATCCCTGATTTCGTCCACATCCAGTACCAGGCGGTGTTTTGTCTCCAGATCCACAAGTTCAGCCATGCCTCTGAAAGAAAGCCTGCGCTCCCCGCGATCCATGATGTGAAAAATCATGATATTATGCCCGTCATGATGCAGGTGCCGGATACCGCGCAGGAGTTTCTCCGGATTTTGCAGAAAGTCCGAAATCACGATGACCAGACTTTTGGAGACAATCCGGTTGGTGGCCTCATGCAAGGCCGCTTCAATGTCGCCGCATCCTCCCGGCTGAATTGTTTCCAGATATTCCAGCATCGGGCGGAGCCCCTCGGAAGAGCTGACCGGTGCAAAGCCTTGCTTCAGCCGCATGTCGAAAGTCATCAGGGCCACGGCATCCCGCTGATTGACGAGTATATACATCAGCCCGGCGGCCAGGAAACACCCGTATTCCATTTTGGTTATGGGCCCTTCATCGCGGAAGCCCAGACTGGCCGAGGTGTCGAGCAGGATATAGGCACGCAGGTTGGTTTCCTCATAACATTGCCGGATCAGGTACTTGTCGGTTCTGGCATAGACCGGCCAGTCGATCCGGTTGACAGGATCACCGGGGCTGTAGGCACGGTATTCGGCAAACTCAATGGACGCCCCGTGATGAGGTGAACGGTGAAGTCCCGCTTGAAATCCATGGACGGGGCGACGGACTGAAATCCCCTGGCTCTTGAGGACTTCAGCGAGGGCAGATGGAAGATACTTGTATCTCGACATGGTATTCCCGCCGCTTATTGCAACCCGTGAAGGCCTTAATAGTTGGGCTCTTTAACCTGCTCCAGAATACGATTGATGATGTGGTCTGTCGTGATGCCATCACTGGCGGCTGAAAAATTGCGGAAGATCCGATGTCGGAGAACTGGCAGCGCGTATTTTTGAACATCTTCGCAGGATACGGAATACCGTCCGTCGAGCAATACATGCGCTTTGGCGGCCATCAGTAAACATTGTCCGGCGCGGGTGCCGGCGCCCCAGCGAACCCATTTTTCCACGAAGTCCGGGGTTTCTTTGGTTCCTGGCCGCGTGGCCCGAACCAGGCTCGAGGCATATTGAGCCACGTGGGGGGTGACAGGGATCTGACGGACAATGTGATGCAGTTCCAACAGTTCAGCGGAAGCCAGGGATTTCTCGACTTGATACTGTGAATTCCGGGTGGTTTCCAAAAGAATCTGCGTTTCGTGTTCAGCGGCGGGATAGTCCACGTTGATGCAGAACATGAACCGATCCAATTGGGCTTCGGGCAGGGGGTAAGTGCCTTCCAATTCGATCGGATTCTGGGTGGCCAGCACCATGAAAGGTTTGGGCAAATCGTAGCAGGTGCCGGAGATGGTAATCTGTTGTTCCTGCATGGCCTCAAGCAGGGCCGCCTGGGTTTTGGGTGGGGTCCGGTTGATCTCATCCGCGAGCAGGATATTGGTGAAGATGGGGCCTTTGTTAAAACGGAAGGTCCGCCGGCCCGTCGAGGTGTTTTCCTCGAGAATATCGGTTCCCGTAATGTCGGCCGGCATGAGGTCCGGTGTAAATTGAATGCGGTTCGCCTTGAGGTCGAGGGCGGCGGCAAGTGTTTTGACCAGGAGAGTCTTCCCGAGGCCCGGCACGCCGATAAGCAGGCAGTGCCCTTGTGCGAAGAAGGCCGTCAGAATTTGCTCAATGACGTCTTTCTGTCCGATAATGACCTTGCCGAGTTCGGTTGTGATTTTTTCTTTTGCGAGGGTGAGTCTGGCAATAGAGTCTTCCTGTTGATTCATGTTTTTACCGTTTTAATGTGTTGTCGCATACATCATGATGTTGACACCCAGTTGGGTCCCCGAGTGAGGCTCATAAGCCCTGGCCAGCGGATAATCGCAACCCAGCCAGGCGGCTTCAATGTCATAAGGGCTGTAGATCACCCGCAGATCCCCATCCACCTCGATTCCCTCGAGGACAGGACTCTTGAGATCAGGGGATTCCTTGATGACGGCGGGGGTGTAACGGCTGTCGGCAATTTTGAATACAGAGCTATACAGGGGATGGGTAAGCGGAATGGGGGCCAGCTTTAAACCGGGAAGGAGGGCGGCCAGTTCGCGGCGGACAATGAGATCAAAACTGCGGAGTCCTAGGCCATTATTAATGAACAGCGTCCCCGAATTCTTGAGGAAATTGCGGAGCGCCATCCGGCTTTTTTCATCGAATTTAAAATTATCCAGCCCCGTCAGATAGAGGAACGAATATCCCGAAAGATCATCCATTCCGGGTTTAATGCTGACGCGTTTCAGGCTCACCTTGAGAGAGGTGTTTTGGCGCAATTGGAGTAAAAGCGCGGTGGCGGCGGCAGGATGAACATTCCAGGCTCCTTCGTGCTCAAGCTGCGCAAAAACAAATTCGTCCGTGGGGTGTTTTTCATCGAGGGCGCCGAACAACTCGGGTTTGGCCTCCTCCCGTCCTGCGGAGGCGTATCCGACGGCATAGGCAATCATATTGACCCCGATTTTGGTTCCTGACTCGACGTCATAGTAGACGGCCTCCTTGAGCAGGGGAACCTCATGGCCATCCCAGGCACAGCCGAGCCCATATTTGGATATGAGGATTCCGATGCGACTGCCCACGTAGACCCCTTCAAGATAGGGGGAAGTAGAGTCCAGATTCTTTGGGTAACGCACTTTGTCGACGTCGGTCAGCATGTGATAGAAAGGATGATCAGGCGGGACGAGCCGGAGTTGGCATTCCGGCAGAGCCATTCCTGCAATTCTTTTGGCCGCATCATAGAAATAGGGGGATCCGGCGATGGAGTCAAACACGACCATCCCGCCGTGGAGAATATAGGCGCGCAGCAGTCCGATTTGTTTGGCGTCGAGTTTGAGGGAACGACTTCCGTTGAAAAACAGGACCGGAATGGCTTCCGGGTCACCTTTGAACTCCGACAGGGGCATGGCTTCACAGGTGTAGGGAAGTTCAAAATGCCACTGGCCCTTTCGGAGAATCTGTTGGAGGTCACCCGGACACTGGTTCCAGTCGGCCACTTCGGTGGATTCACCAGTTTCGTATTTGAACATGGCTTTCTCGCCCCACATGATTTTGGCGATCAGGGTAGGGGGCTGTGGATCCCGTTTGCGCTCCGAACGCCGGAGCGGAGTGGCAGGCAGCGGTAATGGGGGAACCCCTTCACCACCCGAAATGCGGCGGGGTGAGGCTTGCGGCGGAGGCCCGAGCGGGCGCAACCACTCATCTTCGCCAGCAAACGATAATGAGGCGGCGAGAGCCAAAGCGACGATAGAGATGTATCTTTTTCCACTACTCAGGCTGTTTCTATTCATTACTTTCATATTACTATAACGTACGAATCACGCTATTTATTGTTTTTGGACAGATATGGGGATTGCTTTACGCTGCGGAATAGCCAGTCCAGTCAACTGGACTGGATTCAAGAATTTCCTAGAAAAATTGAAGCAATTTGTCGTAAAACAGGGGGGGTGTTGGAGGCGAGAAGGCCTCAAAAAATTCAGGTCTCTACAACTACCTCCACATCTACGACTGGGTCAGGCAGAGCCACCCGGAGTGGCTGGGGAAGAAGGTGAAGGGGCGTATCCCCGACCTCTCTGACATCGGCGATCTGATGTGGATTGAAAACGCGCTGCGCCGAAAGGACCTTGATCCCGCAAAGCGCGCCGCGCTCGAAGGCCTGCAGAAGAAGGACCTGGCGGGGACCCTGCGCCAGAGCGAACTGCGGGCGTTCAAGGAGGCGGAGAAGCCCGCCCAGGATCGGTTGGCGGGGATCCTTACCGCCCTGCGCGGCCTGCGCAAGGAGGCGTCCGGGGTTGCCGGCCTACCGCCGGAAGCGCTCGCCCATCTCGATGCCGCCATCAACCTCGTGAACAACGAGAAGGTGCTCAAGGTCGCCGACCTACGCATGGCGCCCCCGCGTTCTGCCGCCTGACACTTCCCCCGCACACGTACCCGCGGGCCTTTTGCATCGCATTATCGGGCAAATCGTTCACCCCATTGGTCCTTGGCCCGGGCGGCGGCCTCACTATAAGGATACCCTGTCATAAGCTGATGGTACGTTTGGGTGGCCTCGGGGATCTGGTCGGTGGCGAGATCGATTTCGATTTTAGCCGATAGAATTTCCGATTTGCGGATATCCGTGCCGGCTACAGGGAGAAGTCGGCGTGCCAGCAGCAAACCGCGGCGGAATTCCTTGCGTTCAATATATATGCGAATCATGACCAGTCCGGTTTCCGTGGCCATGCGTTGTTCCGGATCTTCCCATTGAATGCGTTGCACCATCTGTTCGGCCGCGTCACATTCTTTGCGGCGGAGATAGTCGCGGGCGGATTCAATCCGGGCCTGTCGTTTAAGCGCCTGGCCCGTGTTACCCGGGGCATAGGTTGTGCCCACCGCACGATACGATTTCCGGGCGAGATCCAGGTGCCCTTCAGCAAAAAGCAAATCACCCTCATAAATATTTTTCAGCCGTCTGTCGGAATCCGATAGCTGCGAGATATCAATCCGGCTGAGTAGCGTCCGGGCTTCATTGAGGCGGTCCAGACTGCTGATCAATAATCCTGAAAGATGAAGGGCGGCCCAGGCCTTTTGGTCGGGCGGGAAAAGAGGGGACTCCATCACCATTTTAAATGACTGCTCGGCCAGTGCGTATTCCTGCAGATCGGGACGTTGAAGATACATTGCCATTTCACGGAAGACCGCGGCATGGGTGGCATCAAAATCCGCTTTCCGTGCCAGGCAAAGGAGAGCAAATCTGCGAGCCATTTTTACGGCCTCTTCATCAACGGCGATGCGATAGACGCTGGTGAGATCCGATACGGGGGCAGCGCGCAGGTCTTCGCGGGCCAATCTCTGCTTTTCTTTTCCAAATAGATGTCTGGGCTGTTCATGTGCCTGTGTCCACTGGGGATGAATCAGGATTTTTTGTGACACTGAGGCCTTGCCTTCGGGGGTTTCCAGGCCAAACTTGACTGTGCGCATCCCCGGGGAAAGGAAGACATGTTCCACGGGAGGGTAAATCTCCCGGGTTCCGTCATCGAATTCCCAGGAATAGTTTTTTCCTTCTGTTAAAGCGGTAAACGAGACCAGAATCAATGTGGCGGTTCCGATTGTGAAATGCGCCTCAATCTGCCAGGTGAACCGGGCTCCCGGCGGCGTGGCGGGCGCGTGGGAATAATGGGTCGCTTCATACATGGCGATCGGGGTGAAGGCCTGGGCGGGCATAATTTGGAAAAGGGGTTCGCCCGGGGGGCGCCAGGCGGCCTCAATGGTATAGTCGTTCCCTTTCAGCACGTTCAAATATTCGAGCTGATGGGGGCCCGGTGTGAGCGTAACGCTGCCATGATGCTGCCCTTTTCGCCCTTCATGAACATTATGCCAGCCGGGCCATGTCACAATGACATTCCCATCTACCAGCAGGCAGGAGGCATCGTCAGAGATCGTGGCAAAATCATATTGGCCGGCCTGTTCCAC
>Ga0073936_10002449_pt1 | contig 27641 bp, 19 predicted proteins | sample AliMusrvi5mmetaG_FD_87041 | JGI IMG/M metagenome (GOLD analysis project Ga0073936, IMG submission 87041) | Freshwater lake bacterial and archeal communities from Alinen Mustajarvi, Finland, to study Microbial Dark Matter (Phase II) - Alinen... | ecosystem: Environmental > Aquatic > Freshwater >...
ATATTTGAGATATATCAGTTTGATTTACTTTAGGCACTTTAGCGCACTTTAAATACGTTAGGCACTTCCCAATTGCTGAATGCTGCCAATACACTAACTTTAGACACTTTAGCGCACTTTAAATACTTTAGGCACTTCCCAATTGCTGAATGCTGCCAATACACTAACTTTAGACACTTTAGTGCACTTTAAATACTTTAGGCACTTCCCAATTGCTGAATGCTGCCAATTCACTAACTTTAGACACTTTAGCACACTTTAAATACTTAAGGCACTTCCTTCTATGAACATCAACATTTCTGCTACACCTGCCCTATTGGGAAAGAATGCTGCCCAACTGGTTGCCTCTAAACTACATGAAGCTATACTTGAAAAGGGAGAAGCCCGTTTGCTGGTTTCGACCGGCAGTTCCCAGTTTGAAACTTTGGCCGCTTTGATAGAAAGCACTGTCGATTGGTCCAGGGTGGAGGTATTTCACCTTGATGAGTACATTGGACTGGATGAATCCCATCCTGCAAGTTTCAGAAAATACCTAAGGGAAAGATTCATCTGCAAGATCAATTGCAAAACATTTTATCCGGTCGACGGTAATGGAAATATTTCAGGAAATATTGCCAGATTATCGGAGGAGTTGCTTAATAAGCCGATGGATGTGGGATTAATTGGGATTGGTGAAAATGCACATATTGCCTTTAATGATCCTCCGGCCGACTTTGACACTCAATTCCCTTATATAGTTGTCAATCTGGATGAAAGGTGTAAATTGCAACAGGTCAACGAAGGATGGTTCCCTTCGCTGGCAGAGGTTCCGGTTACCGCAATCTCCATGAGTGTACATCAGATCATGCAGTGCAAAATTATTATCTCAGCAGTACCTCACCAAGTAAAGGCCGAGGCGATTGCAATGACTATGCTCAACGATGTGACAAATCTGGTACCGGCCACGATGTTGAAGCAGCATCCCGACTGGCACCTCTTCCTCGATAGGTTTTCAGCTTCTATGATTGTGAAGTTTTAATAGGCTTCCCGGCAGTTTTTGGACTGGTAGTACATTGTTCCTTAAAATTTCAGGATTATTTCATAACTTCATAATTTGCAGGTATGGACTCCTTCAGTAACACCTTTTCTTTCAACGCACTACATTATATCAGCATGAAACCCGTTAGGGTGGATGTTCAAAATGATTTGATTGCAGGGATTACAGATCTGGAGATTGAATCGGTTGAGTCGGAACTGCCAATCGTGACTCCCGGCTTGATTGATAACCAGGTTAACGGATATGCCGGGGTGGATTTCTCGGGTGATCATCTTACTGTTGAGGAGATCGTAAAGGCGACACGGGCGTTGTGGAAGACCGGGGTAACCTCCTATCTTCCAACCCTGATTACCAATACTACTGAAAACTTGATTCGGAATTTTAGGATTCTTGCTGATTCATTTTCACAGGAAGAGGTTCGGCTCTCCGTTCCCGGCTTTCATCTGGAAGGGCCTTGGCTATCTAAACTGGAAGGATTCAGGGGTTGTCACCGCGAGGATATGATTCGTTTACCGGATATTCATCAACTGATCAGCTTTCAGCAGGCTGCAGATGGAAGGATAGTGCAGATTACCCTGGCGCCTGAACTTCATGGAGCCATTGAAATGATCAGCTACAGTAAAGAAAATGGCATCCTCACTGCCATTGGGCACTCTAATGCAAACAGCTTACAGATCAAGCACGCCAGTGAACATGGCACCACGCTTTCCACCCATCTTGGCAATGGATGTGCCAACCTGATTCACAGACACCATAATCCAATCTGGCCTCAACTTGCAGCAGACCAGCTTATCCCTACGCTTATTGCAGATGGCCACCATCTTCAGCCGGAAGAGCTTTCCGTGTTCCTTCGGGTAAAAGGGAAGGATCGGATAATTCTTACTTCTGATATCACCTATCTGGCTGGAATGCCGGCCGGGAGGTATCGTTTTGCCGGTGCCGATGTCATTCTTACTGAAGGAGGATTGCTGAAAAGTGCTGATCAGGATTGCCTGGCCGGAGCCTCCTTACCTCTGCTTACAGGAGTTGAAAACATGATGCGCTTTACCGGATGTAGTCTGGAAGATGCTATCAACATGGCATCTCTAAATGTCTCGTCGGTTTTCCAATGGAAAGACCGTGGTGCTTTGCTGCCTGGAAAGAGAGCAGACCTGTTGTTGTTGATGAATGACCATGGTCGTCTTACATTGAAAACGACCCTCCTGGCAGGGAAGGTCGTCTATAAAAGCAATTCCTGAATCCAGAAATTTAAACTCAATTTGACTTACTCCTTTGAATGGGGATATTTCTCTTTTCCCCTGGCGGCAAACCACAATATTCTATTAAAAAGATCGTCATCTCCACCGTCAATCCCGTCGAATTGCGGTTCCATGCTCTTTTTGGCATAATGTAAAGCCGTGCCTTTCAGGTTGCGCAGGTCTGGATTCATCTCGTCCAGTGGGATTTCATTCGGAAGAGCCCGGTAGGGAGTCAAATCGGCTTTGGAAGAAAAACAGTCAAACATAGGCATGGCAGTTGCATCCATGATGTTCATAGGTGGTAATCCCAGGATTTGTTCAATGGTTCTTACCATCGATACCTGGTTGTAGTTGGTATGAACGAGGGTGGCCGTTTGTGTGTAAGGACTGATGATGGTACCCACTGTGCGGTAGGCTGAAACATGGTCCCAACCATCCTGAGAATCGTCTTCCGTCACAAAAATAGCGGTATTGTTCCAAAATCTACTGCGGGAAACTGCCTCAACGATTTGTGCAAGTGCCAGATCGTTGTCAGCGACCATGGCCCTCGGTGTCGGAATTCCTGGCCTTGTCCCAGCTGTATGATCGTTGGAGAGTGCCATAACCATCAGTTCGGGCAGTTGGTCTCCCTCCTGTTTTTCAAAATCCCTCAACTCTTTGGCAAATGCATCAGCTCTTTGGATATCAGTAACGATATGATTATCTGAAGAGGGAAAATTTTGACTCAGTATTGCTTCAACGGGTTGAATGGTTGTCTTGTTTTTAAATACTAGCTTTTCATGGTTGAGGAAACCATGGTAAATAGAAGTCCAGGTCTGTTTGGCGCCAAAATCACACAGGCAGGCTTCTCCATAGATCCGAACTTTCTTGCCATGGGCCAACGCATTGTCCCAAATAAATCCGGTGGGTGAGTATACAAGTGCGTCGTATTGGACATGGGGATAACTACGAATCCAAGCCCTGACGGACTTTTCCACGTAATCGGTAACGATAGAGGCATCCGTCCACTGATGACCCTCTGCAGAGCATTTGCCGGAGGCATGATAGTTATCGAGTAATAAGAATTGTTTACTCAATTCGTGAATATTGGGTGTAACCTTTCTGCCATAAACTGTGAGCGTTGAATCGCCATCACCTTTTTTTACATCACCAAGAACCTGATCGTAGGTTCTGTTTTCTTTGATGATGTAGAGCACATGTTTAATGACTGATGGTTCCCCTATTCTTTCAGGAACTGGAACCGGCTGTGCTTTTTTTCGGGGGAGTTTTGCCGTTACCTCAAGTCTGAAAAGCTGATTTGCTGTTTCTACCTTTTTGGTGTAGTTCTTCAATTCTTTTTCCCCGGGAATGGGGATGATGGAGATGGAAGCCATCTCCTTGTGCGAGTTGTATTTTGGCTTGGATGATCCTTCAGTAAAAAAAGGAATACTGGATCCGACTGATTCGATATTGGCAACATAGAGCACTCCCTCTTTGGAGACTGCTACAGCACCAGGATAAGCTCCTGTTGGAATAAATCCACTGATTCGGCTGCTTTTTTCAATGGCTCCGGACGCAGATTGCTCTTTCAGGGCAACCACAGCAACGGCATTGTCCATTCCGTTGCACACATAAAGGGTTTGGTTGTCTTTCGAAAGTGCCAATCCATTGGGGGAGTCACCCCAATACTTATTTTCTTCGGCATTGAGCCTGACGGAAATGGTCTCAACGACCTTATTGGCTATGGTCGATATGACACTAACCTGGTCACTGTTGGCATTGGAAACATAAACGAATTTGTTGTCGGACGAGGCAACTACATCGTTGGGATGCTGACCGACGACAATTTCTGTAACAACTGCCCCTGTTTCCGGATTCAGAACCGAAACCGATCCTTCACGGACTGCACCATTGATCTCATTCACTTTCGCACTTCCCCATGGAACACCGGCCGTGAGTGGATCATTACTGGCAGGTTGCCCTCCAGCCCAATTGGTGACATAGAGGAGTCCGTTTGCCTTGGTGATGCCAAAAGGAGCAACACCGACAGGGGTAGTCCAGTCAATTTTCTTGGTATCCGGATCCAGTCTGACGACCTTATTGTTTCCATTAAGTACCACATAAAGTGCTGGTTTGCCAGCTTCGTTCAGATACAGCACCTCATTGACAAGCGAAGTTTCGGCAGGTGCTTCCTTAGCAAAGGGAATGATATCGGTATCTGTGAATTTCCCGTTGTCCCAGGTAGCTTTCACAACCACTGAATTTTCCTTCCCTATTGCTCCCCAGAAAAGTTGGGTTGTACCTTTTTCTTGTCTCCAGCAAATTCCTGAAAAAGTATTCATGCGAATCTGTCCTTTGAAATAGTCATTGAGCTGGAAGGTGGAGGTGATTTTATGTGTGGCAACCGAAACGACCACCACTTCATACCTCCCTTCGATGGCAAGCCATTTTTCGTCGGGAGAGAGTGCCACATCCAAGGCATGATTTTCCTGCTCTTTGTTACCGAAAAGTAATTGGGTGCCGACAGGATCAACCCAGCGATTGTAGGGAAGCAATACCGGTATCTGATCCGGTGTCATCGTTTTGGTTTCGTAGCTGCTCAGGTATTTGCGCTCTCCTTTGGTTTTTTTATCTTTTTGTGCATTCAGGGCAAAGGTGAATGTTAACAGCAGCAGCAAAAGTAGTAGTTTTGGATATTTCATGATAAAGAAATGACTAAATGAAGTTGAGTGGTTAAAGTTAGTGATTTGGCAGAATAATACAATTTGGAAGTGCCTAAAGTATTTAAAGTGCACTTATTTCACGAGTTCCAGAAAGCTTCTCTCCATGGTTGACTCCTGTTCGTGGAGTGTGATCAGGGTTAAATTACTGGATACGGCTAATCTGAAGAGCGATGGTCTCAGGTCGACGGAGGCAACAATAAGGTATTTGTGATCATCAATTTGTTCAGTGGTCGTGATTCCTGCCAACTTTTCGAAGATTATAGCTGAAACGGGCTCACTAAATTCGACCAGAAACTTGCGAATTTTTTGAAGGGTAAGTTTTTTTATTTTTTCAGGCGTTTCAAGAGCTATCACTTTTCCTTGATTCAGGATAAGCACCCGGTTACAAATGGCTTCTACCTCCTGCATAATATGGGTGGATAAAAGGACGGTCTTGTTGCTGCTAATATCCATTATTAATTGCCTGATCTCAACCAGTTGCGCAGGATCGAGACCGGAAGTAGGTTCATCCAGAATGAGAACTGCAGGATCATGCAAAAGGGCTTGTGCCAAACCAACCCTCTGGCGGTAGCCTTTCGATAATTCACCAATTTTTTTAGACTTCTCAGCAACCAAACCTGTCATTTCGATTGTCTCATCGATTCTCCTGGCCCTATTGGGTATTTTATACATCCCACCTATAATATTCAGGTATTCCCTAACATACAGATCGGTATACAATGGATTGTTTTCAGGCAGATAACCTATCAGTCTTTTAATTTCCAAATTTTCAGGATCTACTTCCAGATCATTTATTTTGACCACACCTGAAGTGGGTCGGAGATATCCGGTAATGATTTTTAATAAAGTTGATTTGCCTGCACCATTGGGTCCAAGAATTCCAAGAACACTTCCTGAATCCACAGAAAAGGAGATCTTATCCAGTGCGGTTTGGGTACCATACATTTTGGAAATATCGCTGACAACGATTGACATGGGGTTACAATTTGGGACCAAATTTATTCAAAATAAAAGGATAAATTTGCCTTGGTATTCGGGAAAGATTTGTGCGGAAAAATGAATCAAAATTTTAACTATATAGATAGTTTGTTGCAATACAAACGCCAGGAAACCTCCCTGGTCAGGATCGGTTCGGTATACATGGGATCGAATCAGCCTATTCGTGTACAATCCATGACAGATACCGATACAAACGACACAGATGCTACAGTAAATCAAATAATTAGAATAATTGATGCTGGTGCAGACCTGGTAAGGGTTACCGTGCAAGGGATACGGGAAGCTGAAAATTTGATTAACATTCGGGATGAACTCCACCGCAGAGGTTATCTTCAACCACTTTGCGCTGATATTCACTTTAATCCTGCAGCAGCCGAAATTGCCATTCGAAATGTTTGCAAGGTCCGAATAAATCCCGGGAATTTTTATGACAAGCGGGCTGTTTTTGTCAAACTTAACTATACGGATGAGGAGTACCGTCAGGAGTTAAAAAAAATTGAAGAGCGTTTTGTCCCTTTCATAAGGGAATGCAAAGATCGGGGAATTGCCCTTAGAATAGGTGCCAATCAGGGTTCCCTATCCGACCGGATTATGAGCAGATATGGCGACACACCAGCCGGTATTGTCGAATCGGTAATGGAATTTCTGAGGATATGCAAAGCCGAAGACTATCACAATATCGTTGTTTCCATCAAGTCAAGCAACACAAGATTAATGGTCTACACAGTCAGGCTGATGAATTACCGGATGAGGATGGAAGAGATGAACTTTCCTTTCCATATCGGAGTGACAGAGGCTGGCGAAGGAGAGGATGGCCGGATCAAATCCGCCGTAGGTTCTGGAGCATTGCTGGCTGATGGGATTGGGGATACCCTCCGGGTTTCCTTGACGGAAGATCCTGCCGATGAGATTCCATTTGCCCTGAAACTGGTCGATATTTTCAAAGGCCGTGAAAGTCATGCTGCTATTACAGCACCCATGGTAGCCCAACCCAATCCATTCGAATATGAAAGAAGGTCGAACAGGCCAGTCAATGATATTGGAGGGAAGAAGCCGGTCGTCGTGATTGCCAATCTGAATAATTACAGCTTGGATGAGATTAAAACCATTAGTTCGGGTACAGAGCCAGAATATTTCTACGATGGGAAACAGATTCTCGACCGGACAGGGAAAGAGTACCCTGTTCTTACACTGGAGGAGTATTTGTACAACGACTTTTATTCCAATCAGATGCGTTTTGTCCGCGTAAATAAAGTGGAGTACGATCGGTTTAAGGAAAGAAATCCCGAAACAATTGAGAAGCTTAAGCGTGAGCGTAGAATGGTTTTAATCATGGAGAGCAGAAATCTCAATAGTTTTGCAGAGATGCGTGCTTTTTTCCTTGAACTTGATGCCCATATTTGCAAGATTCCGGTAATCCTGCACAGATCCTATAAGAAAAACAACTATGAAGATCTTCTGCTTGCTGCATGTACCGATCTTGGTGGACTTTTTATCGATGGATACGGTGATGGGATCCTGCTTTCCAATGAGGGAGATATTGGATACAACGAACTAAAGAATCTGTCGTTCGGGATACTGCAGGCCAGCAGGATGCGCGTTACCAAGACCGAATTTATCTCTTGTCCCGGCTGTGGCCGCACACTTTTTGATTTGCGGGATACAGTTGCTGAGATTAAAGGGAACTTCAGTCACCTGAAAAACCTTAAAATCGGAGTAATGGGATGTGTTGTGAATGGTCCTGGTGAAATGGGAGATGTGGATTATGGATATGTTGGGGCAGGAAAAGGGACCATCAATCTTTACAAGGGACAAAAATTAATACAGCGACATGTTTCCACAGAACATGCTGTCGAAGAGCTGAAAAAACTGATCAAGGAGAGCGGCGAATGGAAGGAGCCGAGGAAGAGGGACTGAGGGACTGGGAGACGGGGAGAGTGGGCGAGTGCGACTCCCAAATGAATCGGGGAGAATGTGCTCCCGTATTTGCGGGAGGAAAATGTGGAAATGTGAAAATGATACCCTCCTTTAATCGGCGAATTGCTTGAGATATTTTGGTAGTCGTAGCAGCAAGGTTCCCGCTTCTATGTGAAGGACTTTCATCCCCAGACCTTCAGCTGCATCAGTATTTGGTTTCAGATCATCCACAAAAAGGGTTTTCTCAGGATCTAAGCATGCATCTTTCAATACTTTTTGGAAAGCCTCAGGATTTGGCTTCCTTGATCCTATTACATGAGAGAAGTAACATTTTTCAAACAGTCGGTGAAGTGGGTAGCCGAAGGTGTGCTCAAAAATATCCCTGAACCTGTGCAGGTGCAATTCGTTGGTATTACTAAAAAGGTACAATCTGTAACTGCGCCTGAGTTCAAGCAGATAGTCGACTCTTCCCGGTGGGAAATCCAACAACATGGCATTCCAAGCGTTGTCAATTTCATCATCAGAGGGGTTACCGGGAAGCAATTTTCTGATATTATTACGAAATTGAACAGAGCTACTCAAACCCTCCTCCAAATTGGCAAACAGAGGATTGCCACTTTGGACGATTCCTTTCCAATCTTCTTCAAGCCAGCCAAGTTTAATGAAGGCAGATCTGGTCTTGTCCATGTCAATATTGAGCAGAACTCCTCCCAGGTCAAAGATGATATTTTCCAGCATAAATAGTGCCTAAATTGCCAAAAGTGATCTAAAGTGCCTAAATTACATAGCCTGGTTGAAAGAGACGATATTCTTCAGCATCAATTAAGAAAAGTTTAATGTTAAAGGAACAGCATATTTTCTTTTCTCCAAGTCTCTCCGTCCCCAAGTCCCTCAGTCCTTCTTTTCATTCCTTCATCCGCTCCCGCATTGCCTTTTCTTGATCTGGTGACCAATATTTGCAGTCGAGTTGGATAAAGACCGAAGAGTATGGGATGGTCTCTTCGGTCTTCAATACGACCACTTTGAATAGTTTTGAAGCAGCATCTATTTTAACAAATACGGTATCATGCAACATCGTTAATGGCTGAATTCCTTTCAGGTTTATCTGTAGCTCTTTTTTGTAATTGGCAATATATGGCACTTGCTGGGGAGTGATAAATTCCAGCTCCTTGTCAGTATAGATGATGGACTTCACGTGAAGCGACCTGTCAATTTTTTGCAGTGTAAATGCTAATACATCCTGCAAGGATTCTCCGGTGTTGATTACAGTGATTCCAGTAGCTGTCTGCGCAGGAAAGGCTTTGTCGACCACCAGTATCCAGTTTCGGTGACCAAGCAGTGGAAGTTCGGCATTCAATTGCTCCTTCCAGCCCTTTTCGGTGGGAGTTGATTTTCCGGTTACGAAGAAATCGCAGGAACTAATGAAAAGAATCAAAAACAGGCAATAGAAAATTATCTTTTTCATATTTATAAATTAATTTTTTTACCATGACTGACGCAAAGGAAATCACGAAGGTACACAAAGAAGGAAATTCAATTCATCGATATCAGACTAAAGGGTTCGAACAAACCATAATCCAGCAAGAAATATTGATCAGGAGATGGGAGTGTGGCAGGTGCAACATCCCAGTCACCCGGCCCAATGATCCATTTGCCGGCACTGCTTTTGTAGAAGAACCCAAAGGTGTTTTTCAAACTTCCAATCACCTCCAATCCGATTGTGTTTTCTCCGTTTTGCAGGTTGGCTGGAATTTCAAGTTCGTAGGGTGGGGCTGTAATCAAGCCTGCCTTTACTCCGTTCAGATAAACCACTGCCATGGTTCCATTCCATCGGTTTAGTTTGATTTTGTATGATTTTCCGGGCTGCAGTGATTTGTATTTCTGTGAATAAAGTACTTTCTGTGAATAAAATGGAAATCCCAATGATTTCCATGATCCCAGGGCATTCAGCGTGCCATTGGTTATTTCAAAGCCTTGTTTCTGTGGATTCAATTTGAAATTACCAACCACATAGACCGGCATTATTTCCGCATGGACCGACATTTTGCCTGCTTTAAGGGTGAGTGTATTGGCTCCCGTTTTCAGATGGTCACCGACTGGAAAGCGGTAGAATTCGCGGTCGATCCACCATTTATCAGTTTTTGTCAGTAGTTCACCATTCAGGAACAAATCCCAAAGTTCAGGTCTTTCAATGACTACATCCAGATTGGATAAGGTCTTTAGATCTGCTTTGGCGGCTACATTGAAATGATAAGTCACTTCAAAACCGGAACCAGTCTTAAAGGTATCCAATGCCAAATAATCCTGTTTGTATTGGATCTTGTGCTGCCATGGGTTGCCCATTTTAAATCCGGCACTATCATACAACTGGTGCATAGCCTTCATAAAATAGCTCTCTTTCAAGTCTGATTTTTTGCTTTTCAAATCAAGAAAATCGAGTACGAGTACATTGTCAGCTTCCTGTTTAACGACTGTTTCTACTTTTTCGCTTACTACCTTTTCAATAGTTCCATTGTTTTCTGAATCAGTATTTTTAGCCGGCAGGACCGATGAAGCTGCAAGAGCCGAAGCATTGGTTTTGGTCAGAAAGTAGAGTGCGCTTCCAATGGGAGGGAGATCAAGGTCAAAAGTGATTTGACCATTGTCGGATTTCACCGGGACCAAGGTGCACTTTCCGTTGTTTAGATCCATCTTTACGAGGCTCTTTCCATTGCCGGTGACGGATGCGGAGACAGCCTGTAGGGTATCGGTATTGACAAAGAAGAGGAGTTCGCCGTCTTTGAGAATCCTGCGCTGGTGGTAAAGTTCCCCGGTCTTTGGCAATGACTCGGTAATATCGAAATCAGGATCTCTCAGGGCATTTTTGGCTGCATCATCTTCAGGAGAGGAGGCAAAGATCCATTGCTTGGAGAATGCGGTCATCAATTCTTTGTTCAGGTTGCTTGTATTGCCATCCATCATAGGAATGTTATTGGTAAAGGAGAGGATCTTGCCACCATGAAGAAGATACTCCTTCAAAAGTTTATAGGTAACCTGATCCAGATTTTCCATGGTTGATGGGATAACGATCAGGTTGTAGGTACATTTACCGACCACCACCTTGTCCTCTTTCACGGAACCGAGGGTACGCAGAACCAATTCTGAACCAAGGTCATACTCGTAATGATCTCTCTCGAGCTGGTAAACAAAGCGCTTGAAATTGTTCTGAATAGAGTCAATGACAGCATTTTTTACGATGCGGGAGAAATAGCTCCATGCAGTAGTATTGGGTTGAAGCACCAAGGTTCTGTTGATCTGGTTGCCGGATGACATCGCCATGGAGATACGACCAATGTAATCGCCCATTGGTTTGTAATTATCCCACCAGGGTTCGTGGTAGGAGAAACTTGGTGGATAATCGAATTTGCGGACTCCCTTGATTGTAAAATAGGAGAGATGCTGGTTCACGAAATTGACTCCCAATACTACTTCCCAGTCGACGAGCCGCTTGAAGTTGGCAAAATTAATCTCCCAACCGGCTCCTCCGTAGGTCTCGCTTAGTGTTCTGTTGTGTCCTCCCTGGTTGGCAGCGCTACGAAGTTCGCGAATGGCCCTGGTATTGCCAAACTGTCCGCCCAGACCTCCGGGAGTGTAGGTGTTTCCCAACATGTCAACAGCGGGCTGCTGGTGGTAAATATAGAAGGAGGATTCATCCGAGCCTTCTGTCGGCTTGGGCCATCCGTGCTCCCAATAGTGGCCGGTCCAGGCCAGATGGTTCTCCTCGCAATATTGGCTGTAGGGTTTGGCCCAACGCTCAATGAACAACTCGAGGATAGTGGTATAATAGTCGTGCCTTATTTTCTTCCAATTGCCGACCTCTTCTACCAGGGAGGGCATGTTGGTTCTGAGGTCATATCCCCAGCGTTTCTGAAATTCCGGAAAGAGATCAGGCGTCCAGCGGTACGAGGTTTTCGATGCCATGGCGGCCTCCAGGTTGGGTTCATCAGAGAAGATTCCAGGTAGGGTATTTCCGAAATCGGCCTTGTTGTATTTCTCATAACCCTTCATGGTTATTTCAATAAATTTCTGCGTCACCCCTTTGTAGATCAGGTCAACATAAGGATAGTTTCCCATCCAGTATGATCTTTGGCTGAAAGTTTTGGTGAAAAGGTAGTATCTCCCGGTTTTTCCCTGTTCTGCCTGTAGGTCTTTAGTGATTTCCTTGAACTGGTTATTTTCCAGTTTAAGTACAACTTCATAATGGGTCGTATCCGTTTTCAGGGTATCCTGTATATGACAGCTCATGCCGGTTCCATGGATATAGGAATCGGGCATTTCGGCAGGTACATGGCCTCCTGCGAAACCACTGGGATAGCTGTTTTCATCGTAAATCCACACTTTCATTCCCAGTTCCTTTCCCTTTTGAACGGTATAGTCAAAGAGATGGTGCCAGTCTTCCGAGATATATTCGGTAATCAGACCTGGTCTGGGGTGAACAAATATTCCTCCGAGTCCACCCTCTTTGAATTTTTTCATGTGGAAATCGATTCCCTCTTCGGTGATTTTGTCGTTCCAGTCCCAGAGGGGAGCGCTTCGGTATTCGGAAGGAGGATCCTGAAGTTTGTTTTGAAGTGTGGAAAAATCGTTGATTTTTCCGGACTCCTTTTTCTGCTCCTGTTGGCATCCCGGTAACAGGAAGATGATCAGGAGGGAGATCAACAACAGTGATTTTGAAAAGTAGTAGTTTTTTGACATGTTATTAGTTATTAGTTCGTTGTGATTTTGATTCTGTTGAATATGATTGTTAAAAAAGCCTGATTTGAATTTTAGGTTTTCGATATTCTTTTTTCCGTCTCCGATCTCCCGTCTCCTTCCTTCCTCCCTTAAATTTTTATACCATTTATTTATTATTCCTCTTCCATAAGCCTGACAGGTCCCAATAGTCCTGATTTTAAAAGAGGAGCATTCTTTTTGTAGAAGTTGTAGGTGGTAAAAGTAGTTCTCTGGGAGGTTCGGGGCCTATTTTCAATTAGCCAATCTGGCCATTTGTGGTTGATGATTCCATCTGATGGATATTTTTCATCCCCTATTAATCGGTTGGGCCAGAGATTTACCACTTTTATTTCCAGTAAATTCGTTCCCTCTTTGGCTGAATTCTTGAGTCCAAGTCTCCATGGAGCAGTCCAAAGAGTGCCTAGGTCGATGCCGTTCAAGCTTACTTGTGCCATGCAGTTTACTTCTCCAAGATCGATCCATAGCGGGAGGGCAGATGCAACTTCCTGCTTAGTCAAGGAGAATGTTTTTTTATACTCTACCGTGCCAGAATAGAATTGTATCCCCTCTTCCGGCCGTTTTGTCCAATCTTCAAGCCTCTCAAAGAGAAGTTCGCCGGGTCCGCCCCATTTTGGGTCAAAGGTAAGTCTCCAGGAACCTTCTATGGTTTGAAGAGGTTTTAAGACTGGAAAGTTTCCACCGCTTTTTTGGGCATGTACGGTAGCCCCTTTCCCAAGGTTGAAAACCACAAAGTAGCTCTGGTATTCTTCAAATTGAAGTGGAATTGAGGTAATACCCTCAGCGCTTGAAAAATTATTCAGCGAATGTGTCTCTCCCGTAAGGGGATTCCAGAGCTCGGGTGTTCCGTTTCCAGTCCTGAAGCGACAGAGTGAATTTATTTTTCGTTGCGTTCGATTGGAAACAAAATAGATTTCCATTTCATCCATCGTCCGGTGGGTGTACCTGACAGGCTCATCTGAATCAAAATCCTCTTTCACCCGGAGTTGCTTTAATATTGCTTCCGTCGTTTCATAGGCCGGATAGGGTCTGGATGAATCGACCAATGCAAAGTCACTGCCGCTGAATATTTTTCCCAACCCGTAAGTTCTGGAGTTTAGCTTTCCCGTTGGGTTATTGATTCCCCACATTTTTTTGGCCGTAGCCAGCAAAGTCTGGTCGCATGTCGGATAACCGACCAGACTGGGAGATTTTTTAGGAGGGATTCCAGCCACATTTGCACCATCGCGAACCAATGCCTCAACTTTATTGAGCAACTCCGGAGTCATAGTTTCGATAAGGGGCAAGACCAAAAGGTTGTAACTTCCTCCGTTGGGAAAGCAAATTTTGTGCTCTTTGACAAAGGCTTTGGTGAGCAACATTCCCGGAGAACATCCGTCAAAATTGTATCCACGGCGATCAGGCAAAGTATCGTTTCCAGTGACAGCCGAGAGGGGTGGACGGAAAACATGTGGAGCACCTTCGGGAGTGAGGTAAAGGATATCGGCCACACTTTTCCCTTGTTGCAAAAGGTATGAGCAGCGGGCAATATAGGTGTGGTAGGCATTTGCCATTGGCCACCATGTTTGGTTTCGGTCCCAGTGAACCCCATAAGGACCCATGGTCATGCCTGGTTTGAGTTGATCATCCAAAGGTTGATGGGCGAAAGTATGGTAGTAAAATTTGTTGATTCCGGTGGCAAAGGCCCAATCTCCCTGGTTCTTGATGGCTCCTGGAAAGAGCTTCCATCCTTCCGATTTTTCAGCTGTAAAAGCTTCTGCCTGAACAACGGGTTTCCCCAGCACATGGGCTATGGAGGTTGCCTCAAGGCAGCTGAACGAGGTGTTGTAACCATAGTCTTTGCTCCAGAATTCACACATTGGCACGTCAGCAACTGCACCCAGTTCAAGGTCTGCTGTAGGGTTCATGTCATAGGGCTCTATGGAAAGCCTTAATCCGTTTCGTCTGCCAAGGTTTTTGAAATGCCCTGCATGGTTCTCGATTACCAGTTCCTGGGCTGTTTGGCGAACATCCCATAAAAATCGTTCGCTGATTTGGAGGGAGCCTACAATGGTTCCTGAGTAAGTTGGCAGGTACGGCATCGGATCGTAATGGCGTCGTTTCTGAAATTCGGACCGGAAATTGGCGGTCCAGTTTTGAGATCCCATCTCCCAACTGTCGATGTGAATCATTTTCCATCCTCCCGTATCTTTAGGATCTCTATGGCCAATTTTCTTTAAGAGTTTTCCCATAAAAGCTTCAAAGTGATGGTTAAATGCCGTCGTATCCATCTTGTCACATTCGAAACCAAGTCCAGGCTGAGGTGCTGGTCTGGTTACTGCTCCATTGTTACGAAGGCCGAGGCGACGGATCGTCCATTTTCCGGGAGGAACATCCCATGAGAGTGATCCATCTGAACCAAGAAACTGGGTGATTTCAAGAATGCTGTCTTTGGTAACAGAAGATCCCGATAGGGTTTCGGGATAATTCAGGGGAGCGGGGAGAAAGGATTTAACTCCCTTTACAGAAGAAAACGGTGCACGATAGTACAGTGCCTTTTCATCTGTATCCGGAATCAATACAACACGTTCGGGGGTTTGGAATGCCAGTACAACCACATCACGGTAGTAATTTTCCCATTTCTTTCGCAAGGTGTCGGTGAGGGCACCGTATCCAAAATAAGGCTTTTTTGGTTGAGGAAGTGCCAATTTTGCGTGGAACCGGATAGGTCCTCTGACCACTGTATCCGCAGCCACCAGGTGCTGCATCGACTCTTCTGGTCTGACCCAAGGTCCTCCACTTCCGGCCCAGCCAGGACCCGATCCAAGGGTAAGTGATATTCCCAGACGTTCTGCCTCTTTGACGGCATGTTTGAAGAGTTCTTGCCACTCCTCGCTCAAAAATGTAACCGGACCTCTGGGGATACCGACATTGACTTCGAGAAAGATGACACTACCAATTCCTGCCGTTTTCATGGCTTCCAGATCTTCTGAAATTCCCTTCCGGGAAATATTCCCATCCATGAAATACCAGTAGACACCAGGACGAACAGAATCGGGTGGAGCAACAAAGCCTTTCCTGAGAATGACCTGCATTTCTGATTTGGTTTCAGGTAATTGGCTCAAAGCATCGTAGTTGGTTCCACCCATCACAAAAAAAGGTAGAATAACCTGCAGCTTTTTCAGGAAGAAATTCTTCATGGAAACTGGTTTTTAGGACTTACCTCAATTTTGATAGGCTTTGATCGGGTTTTCAGCGTCAGTTTCAACCACAAAAAGCCTGTAAGGCCTGAAATCAGGGAACCTCCGATGATAGCCATCTTTGCGAAATTGATATGTTCGGCATCCTGAATGGCCAGTAAAGTAATAAAGATGGACATGGTAAAACCTATGCCGCCAAGGAATCCGATGCCAAGCACATGTTTCATCCTGAATTCAGCCGGCAGTTTGCAAATCCTAAGCCGAATGGACAAGAATGAGAACAACCAGATTCCAAGAGGTTTTCCGAAAAATAATCCAAGGATGATCCCTATGGAAAGCGGTTCTGAAAGCCCCGACCAATTGCCATCAAATACCAGTGCCGTATTGGCAAGTGCAAAGATGGGCAGAATCGCAAAGGAGACGGGACGATGCAGCAGATGGAGCAGTTTGGCGGAAGGGGACTCTTTTTTTCCATCCCCGTATGGTATTGCAAAGGCCAGCATTACTCCTGTGATAGTGGCATGAACCCCGGAGTGAAGCATGCAATACCACATCAATACTCCTCCAGCAAGATAGGGCACGAGCGACAAAACTTTCAATTTGTTAAGAATAACCAGGATGAGTAAAATTCCCAATGCAGAAAAAAGGTAAGCAATCGAGATGGAAGAGGTATAGAATAGAGCAATCACCAATATTGCTCCAAGATCATCAATGACTGCAAGGGCTGTCAGGAAAATTTTCAAGGAAAGTGGCACCCTTTTTCCAAGCAGGGAAAGAATTCCGATTGCAAAGGCAATGTCGGTGGCCATAGGGATGCCAGCTCCTGATTGCGTGGGTGTACCATGGTTGAAATAGATGAAAATAAGTGCAGGAAAGATCATTCCCCCGACCGCTGCAAGGATTGGCAGGGCAGCTTTTTTGAGATCTGAAAGTTCTCCATGGTAGATTTCTCTTTCGAGTTCCAGCCCGATATAAAGGAAAAAAATCACCATCAAACCATCATTGATCCAGTACTCGAGACTTTGTCCTCCCGCTGTAGTATGCCAGAAATGAAGATAGGCCTGTTGAAAGGAGGAGTTTGCTGCCAGCATAGAAAACATGGTCACAAACAGAAGGACTATGCCACCTGCCTTTTCACTCTCAAAGAACTCCTTGAATTTGCTCTTCATAAAATCTACTTCAAATGGTGACTGTGTAATTAAAACAGTTATCAGTAGTGAAAAATTGAAACCGCATTATTTTTTCTCGTTCGAGAAGGAGTAAGGCAAATCTTTGTCATTTGATCCGCGCTCCTTGTTGGGTGTTGCGCCCATTTTGAAGGTAATCTTTGCTCCTTTCATGAGTTCGGAATGACTCAGCCAGTTTTTGGTATAAAGTTTCCCGTTGAGCGTCATCTCTTGTATGTATTTGTTATCCACCGAGTTTTCAGGAGCTTCCATGATAATCTTTTTCCCGTTTTCGAGGTTGACGGTAATTTTTTTGAACAACGGTGCACCCAAAATGTACTGGTCTGAACCCGGACAGACGTCATAAAATCCCATGGCGCTGAAGATATACCAGGCAGAGGTCTGTCCATTGTCTTCATCCCCGCAGTATCCGTCGGGAGCCGGTGTGTACATGCGGTTCATGGTTTCCCTGACCCAGTATTGGGCTTTCCAGGGTACCCCGGCGTAATTGTAGAGATAGATCATGTGTTGAATGGGCTGATTGCCATGGGCATAATTCCCCATGTTGACAATCTGCATCTCTCTGATTTCGTGAATGACCTGATGGTAATAGGAGGCATCGAAGATGGGAGGGACTATAAAAACAGAATCCAGCATCTTTACAAACTCTTTTCTTCCGCCCATCAGATCGATCAGGCCTTGCACGTCATGAAACACTGTCCAGGTATAATGCCAACTGTTCCCTTCCGTGAAGGCATCTCCCCATTTGAATGGGTTAAATGGCTTCTGGAAAGTCCCATCCTCATTCTTGCCCCGCATCAGTTTGGTCTCCGGATCGAAGAGGTTCCGGTAATTTTGGCATCTTTTGGAGAACAAATCGATTTCTGATTGGGGTCTTTTGAGTGCTTTGGCCAGTTGGAGGATGGTCCAGTCATCATAGGCATATTCGAGGGTGCGGGCAGCACTTTCATTGATTTTTACGTTGTAAGGGATATATCCGAGACGGTTGTAATAATCCACACCAGCCCTGCCTACTGATTCAAGTGGCCCGGCATGTTCGCTGTTTTTCAAGACTGCTTCATACAGTTTGTTGATATCATATCCGCGTGCTCCTTTCAGATAAGCATCTGCAATGATAGAGGCAGAGTTGGATCCGATCATGCAGTCACGGTGGCCCGGACTCGCCCATTCGGGGAGCCAACCACTTTCGTTGAAAGTATTCACCATTCCTTCCTGAATCTTCGCATTCAGGGTGGGATGGATCAGGTTGAAAAGCGGAAATACTGCACGGAAGGTATCCCAATAACCATTGTCTGTGAAGAGGTATCCCGGAAGGATTTTGCCTTCATAGGGACTGTAATGGAAGATTTTCCCGGCCGCATCCACTTCATAAAATTTTCTGGGGAAAAGCATGGTGCGGTAAAGACAAGAATAGAAAGTCTTCAATTGATCGGAAGTTCCACCCTCCACTTCAATGGCGGAAAGAGCCTTGTTCCAGCTATCTCGCCCTTTCTGACAGATCTGATCGAAAGAATCACTTCCTAGTTCCTTCAGATTGAGCTCTGCCTGCTCTAAGCTAATAAAGGAAGAGGCAACCCTTGCATGAACCACTTCTCCTCTTTTTGTCTCAAAACGCAGAGCTGCACCTACATGTCCGGCTTGCAATTCTGTTGTATTCTGAACGATAGTGGAATCGCTCCAGACAACACCTTCCTTGAAAGGCTTATCCAGCTGAACAACAAAATAGTTTTTAAAATTGGGTGCTACCCCACCGCTGTTTCTGGTAGAATACCCGATGATTTTGTTCTCTTCCCTGATAATTTTGATGTAGGAACCTTTGTCGAAGGCATCGATTAAAAGATAGGATTTCTTGTTTTCCGGGAAAGTAAACCGAAGGATCGCGGCACGTTCGGTTGGGGTTATTTCAGCTGTCACATCATAATCAGCAAGATAAACGCTGTAATAATATGGTTTTGATGTCTCTGCCTTATGAGAGAACCAGCTGGCACGCTTCTCTCCATCAATCTTCAATCCATTTGTCATGGCAAAGAGGGAAAATTGGCCATAATCACCAATCCATGGACTGGGCTGATGAGTCTGTTTGATACCTTGAATATGGGTTGCATGGTAGGCATAGACCCAGCCATCTCCCATTTTGGCCGTCTGCGGTGTCCAGAAATTCATCCCCCATGGCAATGCAATGGCCGGATAGGTGTTGCCGGTCGACAACGAATAATTTGAGTCGCTTCCCATCAATGGATTCACCAGCTCAACAGGTGAAGAGCTAACATGTTGCGAAAATGCAGATATTCCCGAAAAAATAAGACAAAGGCAAGGGAGTAGGATACTTTTCATGGTTGGCAATAGTGGTTTGTTATTCTTGTAATAGAAATAGGCAAAAATTTCCAGCTGGAAAGCAACTTTATGGGCTGAGTAGTCTGGTAACAAATATAGTTGCTATTTTTCAAAATAGGATGTCTAAGGGTTGGGGGAAGGTCATTTTAAAACGAAAAATCCCGTCATAAACAGGATTTTTTATAGGTTCGGTTTCTTACGATCCGAATTATTTCAACAAATCAAGCTTCCAGCATGGCCCCGTATTGCTCTGCAGAAAGAAGTTTGTTTAGCTCAGAAGCGTCTTTCAGGGAGATTTTTATCAACCATCCTTTCCCGTATGGATCAGAATTCACCAGTTCTGGGTGATCTTCCAATAGGGGATTGATTTCAACTACCGCTCCTGAAACAGGCATGAACAGATCTGAGACGGTTTTTACTGCCTCGATGGTACCAAATACTTCCTCAATATCCAGAGACTCCCCCTCCGTTTCAATTTCAAGGAATACGATGTCACCAAGTTCTCCCTGGGCAAAGTCGGTTATTCCAACGAATGCGACATCTCCTTCAATACGCAGCCATTCGTGTTCTTTCGTGTATTTTAACGCTGATGGAATGTTCATGGTTCTATTATTTAGAAGTTTTTCAAAATTAAGATAAAAATGGAAGTAAAAACCTGATTTTAATCAAAAATATTTGATTAAAATTGAGGAAGGAAAGCAGTAGGGAAAGGATAAAGGATAAAGGATAATGGATAAAGGGGGAACGCTTTCTCGAGGTGTGTGAGATAAAACATGAGATATAAGATATAAGATGAAGCTGGCTAACCGCTAAAAGCAAATTGCTTGTTGCTATAAGCCAACAACATGATAATCTATAATTTAATCACGAATGTTCAAGGCAGAGATCGGTTCGTTGAATGAAATAAACAATGTTGCGGAGAAGTTTTTGGGAGCGCATCCAGCCGATAGGCTCTTTGCTTTTTATGGCAAAATGGGTTCAGGGAAAACGACTTTCATCAAGGCATTGTGTGAAAGACTTCAGGTGATAGATTATGTAACTTCTCCCACTTTTGCCTTGATCAACGTCTATGACACCGAGCAGGCCGGAGCCATCTATCATTTTGATTTTTACCGGATCAAGCAGATGGATGAGTTATTTGATCTGGGCTATGAAGAATATTTTTTTAGCGGCGAATATTGCTTCATTGAATGGCCTGAATTGATTGAACCTCTGCTTCCTGCTCATACAGTCAAGGTTACCATTACGGAAACCGAGCAGGAGAGCAGGATTGTAATATCTAATTAGGCTAATTATGAACCATCAAAAAGAGGAGAATGTTTCTGTTTGGACCAGGGAGAGGTTGATTCCCAAAGAGGAGTTGTACAAACCTGGACGACGAAATATCAAGCTAAGTATTGGTTTTCCTGATAAAGGAAGTGTTGTTGAATACAGGGTACCACTTACACCGCAATCGGTTGAAGTATTGGTTTCCAATGGTCACAATGTTTTTGTTCAGAAAGGTGCGGGCAAAGAGGCCAATTATTCCGACAGGGCATATGCAGAGGCTGGGGCAGTAATCTGTCAGGAAGCTGCAGAAATTTTCCAATGTGATATTGTACTTAAAATGGCCCCCTTCACCTGCGACGAAACTGAATTGATGAAAGGCAGTCAATTGCTGTTTTCACCAGTCTATCTCTCCCTCATGACCAGTGAAAATGTTCGGAAACTGATGCGTAAAAAAGTGACAGCCATCGGTTTTGAATACCTGAAGGATGAACATGGGATTTCACCGCTGGTACAGATTAGCAGTGAAATATTGGGTAATATCTCGATGGTGGTTGCAAGTGAGTTGCTTAGCTCCATTTATGGGAAGGGGGTGATTCTTGGGGAAGTAACTGGAGTGGCACCGTCCGAAGTAGTTATTTTAGGTTCCGGAACCGTGGCCGAACAGGCCGCCAGGACGGCTATGGCTATGGGAGCAGTAGTCAGGGTCTTTGATGATTCCATTTACAAACTGATGAATCTGAAAGCCAGGCTCGGACAACATCTTTCGACATCTGTTTTCCATCCCAAGGCACTCCGGAAGGCCCTTAAAACGGCAGAAGTGGTGCTTGGTGCCATGCCGATGAATGAAGTACCCAATATCCTTGTACCCGAAGACATGGTGGAAGGAATGAAGGAAAACTCAGTCATCATTGATCTCAATATTATCCAGGGTGGCTGTTTTGAAACCTCACGCATTACCACGCTAAAAAATCCAACTTATAAGGTTCATGGTGTCATCCATTGCTGTGTGCCTAACCTCGAATCGAGGGTTGCCCGGACAGCCTCCATTGCTGCAAGCAACATCTTTACTCCAATATTACTGGGCATCGGGCAGTCGGGCGGCGTTACGGAATACATCAAAGGGAATCGTGGTTTCTGTGAGGGGGTCTATCTGTTGAATGGCATCCTCACCAACCGTGATATCGCTAAGACACTCAATATATCAGATACGGATATCAATTTGCTGCTTGGCGCCTTTTAAGAATAGTTTACTCTTCGGCCAGGATCATCATGGAAATAGGATGCAGCCTGACCTTGCTGGTGGTGACATGACCCATTCCTTTGGGAGAGAGTTCCCCGTTCTGCGCAACGATCAGCCATCTTTTTTCCCTGATTTCAAACTCTACGGAGTAATTGTTGCCATTGAACAGAAGGAGAATGGTTTTCCAGGGATCCCCATTGGCATTATCCTTCAGCTCATAAGCAATAATACCCGGAATGTACTTTTGAAAGAAGGAGAGTTTCTCTCTCACCTGCTGACTTTCACTCATGCGGAATGCAGGATGTTGCCTGCGTAATTCTATGCAATTTTTTGCAAACCTGAAAAGTTCAGGAAATTCGGATTTTCTTCCCCACTCAATCTGATTCACTTCATCCGGCGACCGGTAGGAGTCATGGTGTCCTGCTTTGGTGCGGTGCATCTCCACTCCGGCATGCAGGAACGGGACTCCCTGTGAAGTGAGTATAATCCCGATAGCCAGTCTGGTCATGCGCTCTATCTCTTCCATTCCCGATTCGGGACAGGAGTATTGCAACTTGTCGAAAAGGGTATAGTTGTCGTGGCAAGAAACATAATTGATGCACTGCGCCGGACTGTTGGCCCAGGGCTGACGTGACGAATCCACATAATCGTAAAAAATCTGCGGGTGGCTGATGGCTCCGGTTATAGAGAATTTTACTTGCTCCTCCCTCAGGGTCAATCCGCTGATGAACCCATTACTGTTACGGTTGAAAGGGGATCCTTTTAGTCCGTCGCGCATATCGTCGCAGAAGGAGGCGATGCGATCAAGTCTGGGCGTATTCAGTTTGGTCGCACGAAGGTTCTCCGGGAATGGTGATTCTGCCGCTATCCACCCCTCACCGTAGAGAAATATATTCTTATCGATCAGATCCAATCGCGTACGTATCTGGTTCATCGTTTCAATGTCAATAATTCCCATCAGGTCGAACCTGAAACCATCAAAGTGGTACTCCTCTGCCCAGAAAGCAACGGAGTCGACAATGAACTTCCTGACCATGGCACGCTCTGAGGCCATTTCATTGCCGCAGCCACTCGCATCTGAAAGCGTGCCGTCTGACCTTTGCCGGTAATAGTAACCAGGTACGAACTGGTTGAACCACGAATCAAATATCAAACCAGAATGGTTGTAAACAACATCCATTATGACACCGAGTCCATGGGTATGAAGGACCTGCACGACCTGTTTCACCTCCCTGATTCGCACCGCTCCGTCGAAAGGATCGGAAGAATACCACCCTTCCGGAGTGTTGAAGTTGAGGGGATCATATCCCCAATTGTATTGCGGTGTTGTTTTTGTCTCGTCGACGGTGTAAAAATCAGCGATGGGCAAGAGATGAACATGTGTTATTCCCAACTCTTTCAAATGATCAAGACAGGTGGACTTCCCTTCCGGGGAGGTCGTTCCGGTCTCTGTGAAGCCGAGGTACTTGCCCTTGTGCAGGACACCAGAATCGGGTGATATGGTGAAATCACGCACATGGACCTCATAAAGTACCATATCCGTGGGTTGTACGACGGCTGACCGCTTGTCATTTTCCCAGTTTTCAGGATTGGTAGAAGCCAGATTCAATACCAAGCCCCGCAGTCCGTTCACTCCGGTCGCAGTGGCTCCAATGTCCGGGCACTCCTGTAGCCAGCCTGTTTCGTCCCGTACCTGGAAAGCGTAGAAGAATCGTTCATAATTGCCTTCCAATTCTATTTTCCAGGTTCCTGATTCTGCATATTTGAGGTGAAGAATCTGATCCGGCAAAGCCACTTCTGCTGTCTTGTAAAGCCGCAATACTACCTCAAGGGCTGTTGGAGCCCAAACCCTGACATGGAGTTTCTCCCGCGACCAGGAAACACCAAGATCATCACCCTGGTATACTGGGTACTCAGCGAAGTTGGTATCTTTGAAAGTCCAGTTTCTCATCATTAAATTAACTTGATTCTGATGGTTGGACTTACAAATTTCTTCCCTGATACTTCCCTGATTTCCGCACTCAGCCTGGTAGCCCTTCGCAAGGCCGGAACTCTTTCGAAAAACTGTTCCATTTCAATCCGGTAGGTTGCCTCGTAACCTGGTTCAAGCCACATGGGAAAATCGTCGACTCCACCAAATGAGTTGATTCGGAATTTGCGTTCACTGCTCCATCTTTTGAAAACCAGACGGGGAGCTTGCAGGTCGACAGGCCGTATCCCGTAATTGCGCAGGGCAATGGTCACGTATTCGGGTCTTCTTTTCCTGTCGCCCGTGAGCAGGATCTGGGCTTTCCTCCTGCTTAGCCGCTCTTTTAAACTCAGTCTTCTTCCTTTGGTCGGTGAAGTGCGCATCCTTTTTACCAAACTGACCAATCCCCAAATAGTCAGAGAAGCCAACAAAGTCAATCCAATCCACAGAAGCCATGGATGAATATTTGCAGCAAAATTTGAGAAAAAAGAATCTTTGATGGGCATGGATGCAGTGTCAGTTGACTCGCTGCAAAAGAAAAGAATTCTGACAACATTATAAAATAAAAATACTGTCGTAGGACGGACATCAAAACAGACAGTCGGCAATTGTCATTTGATAATTAAGTATGTTATTGGATGATTGAATAATACGACGAATATAATTAGTTGCAATAGTCTTGCAATTTATAATTCCTATTCATTGTCATAAGTCAGTTTTCCATTCTCTTCTACTTATCCGATGTCTCCAGCAAGGTATTGTTTTAATATTTGGTATCCTGATTTACTGATTTTTAACTTAGCTCCCTGCTTGGTAAGCAAGATCCAAGACTCCTTGCCGTATTGCTGGATCTCTGCAATCTGGGAGCAGTTTACCATGCATGATCTGTGAATCCGGATAAATTTTGCAGGATCCAGGTGATTTTCAAAATACTTCATGGTTTTCTGCTTCAGGAAGTGACCCTCCTTGCAGTAGATCATCACAAAATCATCCTCCGACTCGAGGTAGTCGATGGTTTCGACCGGGATGATTCTGATTTTTGATCCCGATTTAACGACAATCCTGGAGAGTAAACCGCTTGTTTCATCGTGTGTCTGGCTTAGGTTGTCCATCTCATCCTTGTTATCGGGTCCTGTTTGCATGCGTTTCAGGGCTTTTTCGACGGCAGTTTGTACCCTTTCGAGCGGATAGGGCTTCAGCAGGTAGTCTACCGCATTGGCTTCGAAGGCCCGGATGGCAAACTCGTCATAGGCGGTCGAGAAGACGATTACCGGAGGATCGGTCAATAGCTCCAGCATCTCAAATCCCGTAATTTTTGGCATTTGAATGTCGAGAAAGACAAGGTCGGGTTTCAATTCCTGAATGGCCAGCACCCCTTCGAAGCCGTTGCTGCACTCGCCAACAACTTCCAACCGGGCATCTTTTGAGAGGTAGTTTTTTAACAAATCCCTGGCAAGTTGTTCATCATCGATGACTAATACTTTTATTTTATGCATGCTTATGTAATTTACTTATTTGAGGTCGTATAGAATACCCATCTATTTATTTTCGGTTGTTGCGAGAGTAGTCTAACTGGTATTACATTAATTGATAGTTGCTAAAGAAACCTCATGCTGATTAAAATATACTCAAAGTGTAGAATTTTAAATCTCATGTCTCCTGTCTCATGATTTTTCCTTTTTCTCGCATGGCAGATAAATAGTTACCACGAATTTCCCGTTGTTGTCCTTGGTTTCCATCAGTTTGTTGCTATGGTAAACCAATCGCAATCTTTCCTGGACATTTTTTAGACCAATGCCTTCCCCTCTGGATGGTGATGCTTCCGGATCATAATCATTGGAAAGTACCATTTTGACATGATCACCCTCTTTTTGGGCAGAAAAGGAGATAACGACTTGTTCAGATGCTTCATAAACGCCATATTTCACGGCATTTTCAAACAAAGGTTGCAATAAAAGGGTAGGTATCTGGCAATTCAAACAATCCTGGCCTACTTCGAAATTGTAGGCCATTTTTGCACCAAACCGTATTTTTTCAATTTGAAGGTAGAGGCGTATATGGTTGATCTCATCTTCCAGGGCTACCATCTCATTGTGTTGTTTGCGGAGTGAATAGCGCATAAAATCGGAGAGGGCGATCACCATCTCATGCGCTTTCTCAGGATTCGTCAGGGTCAGGGAAGCGATCGAATTCAGGCTGTTGAAGAGAAAGTGGGGATTGATCTGCGATTTCAGGGCCCTCAGAACTGCTTCCCTGACCTCTTCCTTCAGCACCTTTTCCCGTTCATTCTTTTCCTTGTTTTTACTGTAAAAAATGGAGAGGTAAAATATGGTGGCCATCAGGGTATAGAAAATGAAACCGATCAATATCCTGTTGGTAAGCTGGTGGTTTTGATAAGTAACATATTCCGGAGCGGAAAGAAGTGTGCGTGTTATCAATCCCGAACTGTACACCCATGCCAGGGAGAGAATCACAGAAGCTGCGATATGGGTGGTAAGAAGCTGGGCAAAAGATTTCTCATCCGGACTGTTGTACCTGACCACAAACCAGATGGCCATGCCATAAGCTCCCAATAAGAACCCAAATACGACTCCATCAACCACCGAAATCCCCCATGGGAGGATTTCGAAATAGAGGTTGATACTTGTCTGGATGATTCCCAGCATGACAGGGAAAAGCCAGTATAGCCCAAGTGAATATTTGTTGATGATAGCAGAACGCTCCATACTATATTTTTATGGCATCGATGTGATCTCTCCACCGCCAAAGATGGCAACGCCTTTGATTACAACTATTTTGGATTGGTCGACCCTTGAGATCACTGAGTTACCTCTTTTGTCTTCAAATCCTCCGAAAATGGAGACCACCTCTGTTTTCACATTCCAGTTTTCGGGAACAACTATTTTAGTACCTCCGAAAATGGTTGCCACATCAATCATGCATCCGTCAACGGGTTTACAGTAAAGCAGGTTGATTTTCGATCCACCAAAGATGGAAGTGACCTTACCACCTTTGAATTGTTCAGACACAAGCGACATATTCCTTCCGCCAAAAATGGCTGTCTCATCCAGTACATCATTGTTATCTACACCACTGAAGTTCGAAAAATTTGGTCTTTTGTTCCACTGGAAAATAAAAACTAGCCCGACAACGACCAAAATTGCCGGCCAAAAATTGCGGAAAAAATGATCGGGAAGATCAAAAATCCGTGGCAAGAGAAAATAGGTTCCTATCCCAATTAGAATGAGTCCTGCGGATCCGGCCTTGCGGGTTAGGTTGTATACGCCGATCACTATCAGCAACATGGGCCAGCTGATCAAAACGTGGGAAAGGTCGTAGGAGAAAAAGTCTAGATTCTCAAGAATAAGTAAGGCACCGATTGCTACAAACAGAATTCCGAGAAATACTCTTGAATCTGAGCCACGGTGCTTTCTACCTCTGGTGAAGAGTTGTTCGTTGGGGTCGTTCACGATATTCATAATTTTAAGTATTAAGTGAGACAAAATTGAATGATGAGCCAAATGTAGTCTCACTCCCTGTCATACTGAAGGGTCAATCGGTGAACGGCGGAAAATAATCGGTGAATGCTGCCATATTCCCGCGATCATCTGCCAGAGTGCTTGATCATCCTTTGTAAGTCCAAATTATATTTGCTGGCTTTTAACAATTTTTCGAGGGTAATGTGTATTCTGTATCTCCAATAATGCTGCGCGACTGCCGGGATGTTGATTCTTTCTGCTTCGAAGTCCTCCCTTCGGAGTTCTTCGTCCATGGCCAAAAGATCCTGTATCGGAAAGATGG
>Ga0073936_10002450_pt1 | contig 27635 bp, 25 predicted proteins | sample AliMusrvi5mmetaG_FD_87041 | JGI IMG/M metagenome (GOLD analysis project Ga0073936, IMG submission 87041) | Freshwater lake bacterial and archeal communities from Alinen Mustajarvi, Finland, to study Microbial Dark Matter (Phase II) - Alinen... | ecosystem: Environmental > Aquatic > Freshwater >...
GGGATGGGGGCGGTGGATTTTGCCGGTGGGATTGTAGTGCATATCAATGCCGGTATGGCGGCGTTGGCGGCGGTCATTGTTCTGGGCAAGCGCAAGGGATTTCCGGATGCTATTTCGCCGCCGCACAATCTGCCGGTGGCGGTGCTGGGGGCTGGTTTGTTGTGGTTTGGCTGGTTTGGGTTCAATGCGGGCAGTGCTTTGGCGGCCAACCATGTGGCGGTCACCGCGTTTATGAATACGCACATTGCCGGTGCAGCGGCAGGGCTGACATGGTCGATTCTTGATTGGGTGAAATTCGGGAAGCCGACGACCTTGGGGATGATTACCGGGGCGGTGGCTGGGTTGGCTGCGGTGACGCCAGGGGCTGGCTATGTGGCAGTATCAGGTGCCGTCTGGATCGGACTATTGTCCGGAATCATTTGCTGGCTTGCGGTTACGGCTCTGAAGGCCAAATACCAGTATGATGACTCTCTGGATGCGTTTGGTGTACATGGGATCGGGGGAATCTGGGGAACCATTGCGGTTGGCATTTGGGCGACACGGGGCGTTAATCCTACGGGGGTTAGCGGTCTATTCTATGGAAATCCCATGCAGCTATGGCTCCAACTCAAGGCGGTAGGAATTACGATGGCCTATTCTTTTGTGATGTCCTTGGTGTTGTTCAAGGTGGTTGATTTCGTGATCGGCCTGCGTGTGAAAGGACATGAAGAGGCGATTGGACTGGATCTCACCCAGCATCGTGAGGCAGGATATACCGTATTGGATTAGTAAATTAAGGAGTCAGCATGAAATACATTATTGCCATTATTCAGCCGGATCGGTTGGACGAGGTGTTGGCCCTGTTATTGAAGAAAGACATTCAATTAGTGACGGTTTCCAATGTGGTGGGGAGGGGGCGTCAGAAGGGGATCGCCGAGGTTTACCGGAGTCATCGGGAAGCCGGTACCTTACTGAAAAAGGTAAAGTTGGAGATTGCCGTCAACGATGAATTCGTGAAGCCCGCTGTGGATGCCATTGTCGAAGGGGCGCGTACGGGACAGACGGGAGATGGGAAAATATTCATTTTCGATATGCAGGAGTGCTTGCGGATTCGTACCGGCGAAACGGGATCCGTGGCGATCGGGTGAAGTGATTCAGCATTTGGGGTTTGCTTCAGCATGGACTGTGTTATAGTCACATTGTCTTAAAAGAAATGTACGATCGTCAAATTCTCGAAGTCAAAGGAGACCACGGCTATGAGCAATGTATTGATCGTTGAGTACAGTTTGTATGGACATATCTACAAAATGGCGGAAGCGGTTGCAGAGGGCGTGCGGGAAGTTGCTGGTTGCAAAGCCATCATAAAACGTGTGCCCGAAACTCTGTCCGATGAGGTTCTGGGCAAGATGGGGGCGCTTGAGGCTCAGAAGCGAATGGCCCATGTCCCCATCGCTATGGTAGATGACCTGGTTGCGGCAGATGCCATCATTTTTGGGGTACCGACCCGCTTTGGCAATATGTGTGGTCAAATGCGTCAGTTTCTGGATAGTACGGGTGGTCTCTGGATGAAAGGGTCACTGGTTGGTAAGCCAGGGAGTGTCTTTTGCAGTTCGGCCACACAGCATGGGGGACAGGAATCGACGATCCTCAGCTTTCATACTACCTTGTTGCATCATGGTATGATCGTGGTGGGGTTGCCTTACGCGTTTGCCGGTCAGATGGGGTTTGCGGAAGTGACTGGTTGCAGTCCCTATGGGGCGTCGACCATCACTGGTGGGCAGGGCGAGCGGATGCCGAGTGCGAATGAACTGGCGGGCGCCCATTTCCAGGGGGCTCATGTCGCCCGTATTGCCTCGAAGCTTAAGGCTTGATGGCAAAGCGCAAAATTGTTGTTAACGACCGGATGCAGCGGGGGTATGTCTATTGGCTGACAGAACCCGCTGGCAGGAATTTTCACCCGAAGTTTGACCCTGAACTGACGCCGAAGGAAATGCTCAAACTGGGCGTATTTGGTGGGAAATACATGACCGACTGCCTGGGTGAATTTCCTAAAGTCTGGTTTGTGAGAGCCAGGCTGAGCCCTGTCCTGCGCAATGCAAAGATGAATTACTTCGGGGTCAATGCGTCCAAGCCGTTAAGCTACTGGCGCGAAAAGCACTGGATCCATCCTGATGATCCCCGGGGGTGGTTCCAATGGTATTGTCGGTATTACATGGGGCGGCGTGGTTCAGATGATGAACGCCAGATCAAGCGCTGGGCGGCCATGACGCGTCATGTGGCCCAACTCAAGAAAGCCTGCCATGCCGGGGATATGAATTGCCGCCGCCGCCAGCGGCAAGCTCTCCTGCATTGGGCCTATGATAGCCGGACGCTGTAAATCCCTACTCTTTCAGTCTCAGCGTTTTGATTTCAAATGGACGGAATTTAAGGTGTATCGAGCCGTTTTTGGCTTTCAACTCCTTACCATTCCCTTCCAGCATATTGGTTTCAAAAGCTTTTCTGAACGGAATACCAATGGTCAAACTGCACTGGGTCGTATTGTGGACGGCCTCATAGAGCCGGAGGACCAGATCACCTGAACCGTCTTCCGCCGGTTTGACAGTTTCGACAATTACATTGCCGACATCCAGACTCAATAGGCTTGCCGTTTCAGCGAAGCCCTTACTGCTCGTCACGGGGACATTTAGTTCATAGGCTTGCTGGATTACGCCAGAGTGTGTGAAGGGGCCATTCTCGCAATAGAAGGCGTACGTGAACTCATGAAGGCCTTTATCGGCCGTCATGTCGGGCGCGAGGGGGGCACGCAGGAGTGTCAGGTTGATGCTGTTACCTTCCACGTTGACACCGTATTTACAGTCGTTGAGGATGGCGGCGCAACGGGATTCTTCCGTTAAGGCCGTCCACTTGTGATTGCACACTTCAAATCGTCCGGCATCATAAGGGCGTGTTGCATGGGTAGGGCGCTTTACGTAACCAAACTGAATGTCGTGCAGGGCATCTTCGTTGTGGAGGGTGACTGGGAAATTGACTTTTAAAAGCTTGTGGCTTTCCTGCCAATTTACTTTGGTCTTGAAATCAATCCGGCGGCTTCCTGTTCGGAGGATAATCCGCTGGCTCAATGTAGATGATCCGATGGTGCGAGTCATTTCCAGGGTGGCGCACAGAGGTCCGTTGGCGACGACCTTCATTGTGGCCTTGTGCTCCAATTCGACAGGTTGTTGTTTGTACATACTGTCGATATCCCACGCGTCAAACCAGCCGGGTACATCCTTGTAGAGCTTAAAGTTGTTACAGGGGCCGGCGGCCCATTCCTCCCCGGTTCCCTTATCGATGATGCTGGTGATCTCTCCGCAGGCATTGAAGGTGAGTTTCAATAATTCATTTTCAAGGCTGGCTCTGCCAGCTTTGACGGCACTCTGGACGGTTGGTTTGACTTTGGTTTGGCGTAGGGATAGCCAGCCGCAGGCGGGGACATTCTTGACGAGCGCACAAGTCTTTCCACCGTAGTTTTGAGTGGCCAGAGGAACGCCATTGGTGGTTTCCGCGTTAGTAAATCCATCCGGTAGTTCCACGATGGCATCACGTTCCCATGATAGGGAGTTGAAGATCGTGAGGGCATTTTGGTTATTTTTGACCAGTGTCTTCCTGGCATTGGCGCCGATGGTGGCGGCTTCAGCAATGACTTCCTCATAGGCGGCTTCGGCCTCCTCATAAACCCGGTGGATCGAGGATCCGGGAATGATGTCATGGAATTGGTTGAGCAGAACGGCCTTCCACAGTGTGTTGGCTTTTTTCAAGGGGAACTTGAAACCGGATATTATGGAGGCGGCTACGCCCCACATTTCGGCCTCGCGCAGGCCAAGTTCTGAGCGGCGGTTGCCTTGCTTGGTTTTAGCCTGAGTAGTATAGGTTCCGCGATGGGCTTGGAAATAAAGTTCACCCACCCAGGAAGGAAGTTTTGACGTATTGAGTTTATGGAAATAGTTCGAAGGGGGCTCGATTTCGCAGCGTGGTAACCCCTCTAGATTCCGTTCCCGCTTGAGGAACTCAAGATGTTCGCGAGTCGGCCCGCCACCGCCATCGCCCCAACCGAAGGGAACGAGTCGGGCATTGTGAGCTGATTCTTTCTGGACGCGTTCATTCCAACGTTGTGTTATCGCCCATGGAGTGGTCTGGGAATTGTAGTCGTTATGCAGGTAGGAAAGTACTTTGGTGCCATCGATGCCGACCCAATTGAAAATATTGTAAGGGAACGGATCTCCACCGTTATAGGTCCAGAAAATCTTTTGTGTCGAAAAGTATTTGATCCCGCAACCTTGCATGATCTGGGGCATGGTGCCACTATATCCAAAAACATCGGGCAGCCACATCAGCTCGTTTTCAACACCGAACTCATCTTTGAAGAATTGTTTGCCATGGATGAACTGGCGGATCAGGCTTTCCCCGCCGGTGATGTTGGTGTCGGCCTCGACCCACATTCCGCCTTCGGGAATCCAGCGTCCATCTTTTATGGCCTTCTTAATTCTTTGGTAAAGAGCCGGATATTTTGTCTTAACCATCTGATAAAGATGGGGCTGGCTTTGCAGGAATTTATAATCGGGATATTCTTCCATCAGGGCCAGCTGTGAGGAGAAGGTCCGGCAACATTTGCGCTCAGTTTCCTGCAGAGGCCAGAGCCAGGCGATATCGATATGGGAGTGTCCGAAGCAGGTCATGCGCGGTGAAGTAGGCCCGTTTTTCTTTTCAAGAAGGGGCTTGAGAAGGGCGCGGCCTTTCTGAACCGATTTGAGCATTTTTTCACGCGGCAGTTCCAGATCGATTACCAGCGTGGCTTTCATGAGGGCGTCGTCAATCTCCGCGATGCGGAGGGATTCCTTGTCGGCCATGGAATCCCTGAGTTGGAGCAGGGTTACCATGTCATAATGGAGTTGGAAAAGTTCTTCTTCCCAGATGCCGAAGGAACTGGAACCGACCTTGACCTGGGTGGTGGGCGGCTCGGGCACCATTTCATGGCCATGGGGACAGGGGCCGCCGCCCTCTGCCCGCAGACCGTGTCCGGCATATGATTCGACCAGAACCTTATAGATTTCACCGCCTTTGGCCTTGCGCGTCAACGTGATTTCTTTGTGGCCAATGTCGTTGGCACCGAAATTCATGCCGTTGATCATGATGGCCGCTTCGCCGCCGACGTCCACCCGCATGGCGATCCGCTTCCCTGCAGTTTCTTTGGGAAGACGCACAATTCCCTTGAACCAACCGTAGTCCCACTTGCCACCCCACGCGAGCCCTTCAGGCATAGGCCTGAATTTACCTTTGAGCGCCTGCTCCGCTGTGAGTTGTGCCTGGGTCACAAAGCCGTCAAAGGTAACATGGCTCAAGGGTTTGAAAAACAGGGGAGGCATGACTTTCAGCCAGTTTTCAATACGTCTACGCCATTCGAGGTTGAGTGCCATATGATTTGTTCTTTCTTTGAATATATACTTTTCGCATTGGTAGAGACTATCTTTGCCTAAAGGAGGAATTCATTCTGCATTTTGTTGGACCGCGTTGCAAGGATTTGGGAACTTTACTTGAATTCTACGAGGCGCCACGAGACCCAGTCCAAGGGGACTTCGCCCAGATAAGTTCTGGCGCATACAAACAAACGTTCGGGGTACCCCAGAAGGGAGAGGGGAATTTCGGTCTCGATTTCCCTCATATGATGTGAAACCACCACGCTTTTTGCCGGTAGCGGCTGGCGCTGGTTAAAGACGGTGTGGCTCACAAGTCCGACGCCCACCCGGATTTTGGGCATCAGTTCAAAGGGCACATCGTGACGGTAACCGAAAACCTGGATGGCGGCGGTGACCGTTTCACCCAGGGGACGTGACAGGTTGATGGACAACTTAACAGTATTGGTCTCCAGTTGGATATGGCGCCATTCCAGCCCAACGAAACCATTCCGTTCGGATTCGGTTAAATGGTCCTGCTCATCACGTTCATCAGCACGGGGGGAATTGGTTCCTGGCGATAAGGTCACCCGGGATTTGGGCCCAAACGGTTCTGATCTGGCAAGGGTGATTTTTTCGAAATCGCCGAAAAGTTCGTTGGTTCGAATGAATGACTCGAGATAGTTTGCGGCATATTCGAATTGTGAGCGATGGGCTCTCAATGCACTATTTTTCCCGGCAATCCAATCCGGAGTCAACCCGAACGCGTGCCACATGATGTCGTCGTCAAAAAATGTTGGTGGTTTCAGGGGAAAGTCAGGATGATTTCCCCGGGGAATCGGCCAACGGGGAAAATGGACCATATAAGGGAAAACTTCGGGATGCATCTCCTGCTCCAGAGTCCAAAGGGTTAGTTGGGTAAAACAGTAGAGTGCCCGATGATCCACATTGAAGTCGGCCGGGTGAGAAACAAAAATCTTTGTTGGTTTGAAGGCACGGAATAACGTGGTGAGATCTTGGACGATCTCCTGTCCGCGATAAGGGGCACCCGGGCGTAAGGCGTTGGGATAAGGAACTTGGGTGGTACGGGTCATCATGCTTACGAAGGGCGGAGCATTGCCCCAGTGGTCGAGCCAGATGTGGAGGGTCCCAAAATCGGGATAGCCCAGAAACGTGAGTTGGTTGGTTCCCAGTCCCAGTGCCATGGCGGCCGCCACCGCCTCTTCATGTCGCACCATGCCCATCTGTTTGACGGCGCTGGGGAATAGGACGGCATGTTTACGGTAAATTAAAAAAGACCACTCATTGTTGTCGCCATAGGTGAAATAGACTACCTGAATAGGAAGCTTCATGGAAACGCTTTGCTGGATGATACCGCCACAGCCTAGTACCTCATCATCGGGGTGGGGGGCGAGGATGAGAATGCGGTCTGTCGGCGTCAGGATCATTTGGCTGGTAGGGAGACGTTCGGCTTTGGCCAGACAGGGGTAGACCATGAGGGCGAGCAGGATCAACCTTGACGGGAAACGCTTTCTTTTACTCAACCATTTTGCCATATACAATAACACGGACATCGCGCACTCCCTTTTTAGCCGGCAGGGTTTCATCATATTCAGAAATGGGTTTGAAGTCCATCCGCTCAAAGAAAGTGCAGGCGCCTGCGTTATCGGCGCGGGTGGTGGCGTGGACACCGGGGATCCGATGGGCTGCGAGTTTTAGAAGAAGTGTTGTGATCAATTCATGGCCTGCCTGGTGGCCCCGCGCCTGTTTCATAAGATTGATGTGAAAGTGTGCAGGGTAAGCCTGAGGGACGCAGAATGGGGGGCGGATAATCTGTCCTTTCCGTCGTAATAAGGCTTTCGCTATTGCCCAGCTTTCGCGTTTGAAGAGGAGTCCGCGCCCGATGGCCCGGATGAAAGCCTGTGGGCCGATGCTCCAGTGAAGGCATTTCAGGAAGGCCGGGGTATCCGGTGCGGCTGTGAGGTAACCCACCACCTTGCCATTGAGTTCGGCCACCCAGGAATATTCATGGTTATAGTCGGTGTAATACCGTGTGATCAGGTCTTCCACCAATTCCCGGTCAGAAAAAAAATTCTCAAGGGGTTCACCAGCATCGGCCGTGTCACTGCAAATTTGCCGGATAGCGGCCCGGTCTTTGGTGCCGTAGGGCCTGATAAGGACGGGGCCTGCGGTCGCATTTAGTAAGTTAGTTTGTTCGGCGTTCATTTCGTAAAGACAGTCCTTCATTTTTAGAATAGGGGCGTTTTTTTTCTATAGTTTAAAGGGGATTCGCCGGTCCATTGTTTGAAAAGCTTGGAGAAATAGAAGGGGTCAGGAATACCGACCCGGGTCCCTATTTCGGCAATGGAGAGACGGGTTGTTGAGAGCAGGGTATGGGAACGGTGAATGCGGGTCTGGTTGATCCAATTTACAGGCGACTTCGCCGTGTGAGAGCGGATTAGCCTGCCCACGGTAGAGAGGCTGCATTTCATATGTTGGGCTAGATCGGCGGGGGATATTGGTGAGGCAAGATGAATCTGGAGGTATTCCGATAGAATGGCGAAACTGTCATTGGCTCGCAGGTTTTGGGTTTTCGGCATACTGAGAAAAGTGCGCGTCAGTTCCTGGAGCAGGCAACCGGCAAGTTCTCGCATCCGGTTTTCATCCCAATCGTGGGTGATAAAAAGTCGGGTAATATATTCTGAGAGAAGCCAGAGGGGCGATGCCTCATTCAGTCGAAACAAGATGATCCCTTGCAGGGGCGATAAATCGATGTCGCGCCGCCAGGTGCAGTTGGCCAGCCGGCTTTCGGGAGAATGTGCGATGTCGTATTCAACAGGTTTGTACTGCTCGTGTTGGGGAATGATGTGAATTCCTGCCAACAAGAAGGGGCTGTGGCTGTCGGCCTGATATTCAACACGGTGTTTCCATGGCAAAAAAAGGTAGTCGCCAGGGTGGAAAAGGTGGCGTGATCCGTTGACAATGACCGTGCCGTAGCCCTCCTTGCACCAGAGCGACATCCGGCTTTCGACCGACCTGTTGCAGATGGTCTGACTGTCCGTAAACGCAGCGTAATTGGCGTGGCATATCACAGCATTTGAAAAGCCATGTTCATTTAACTTGCTGCTACAGCCATCCATAATGCCTTGATAATACCAAATATTTATGTAAATCTGCAAAATATGACTTAATAATACAAAAAATAACCTATGCGGCCATGGTGATCAAGTGCCGAATTGAATATTCTGAAGGCCAGGTTTGAAGTGGTATGGGTGAATGATCCGGAAGAAAGGGGTTGGAATATGGCTGTAAAGATGACGTCCAAAGAGCGTGTGCTGCGAACGTTTGCCTATCGCGAAACCGACAGGGTGCCGATTAACTATGCGGCAAACCCTGGCATTGATCAAAGACTGAAGGCTCATTTCGGCCTGAATCCGGATGATGATGGCGGTTTGGCGCGGGTACTTGGGGTTGATTTCCGGGGAGTTGGCGCAGGTTATGCCGGAAAACCTCTGCACGCACCGAAGGCCGGCGTGAATGTGGATGTACTTTGGGGTGTGCGGACGCGGTGGATTGAACACGGGACTGGCGGATATTGTGATTATTGTGATTTTCCTTTGCAGTATGCCTCAGATGATACGATTGTAAATTGGCCAATGCCTTCGCCCGATGACTTTGACTATAGTCAGGTGAGCAGAGCCTGTGAACGAAACAAGGAATATGCGGTTCATATTGGTGATGCTGGACTCTCGGATATTATTAATTCCACCGGCTTCCTTTTCGGGATGGAAGAGACGCTGGTTCGTCTCGCTACGGACGATGTCGCTATGGCAACCTATCTGGATCGTCGTCTTGAGATTACTTTGGAAGTGACGAGGCGCACTCTTCGGGCGTCAAAGGGGGGTATTGATTTCATGTGGATGGGGGAGGATCTTGGTACTCAGATAGCCCCCATTATCAGTCTGGATATGTTCCGGCGGGTCATACGGCCCAGGCAGCAGAAATTTGTGGATCTTGCGAAGTCTTTTAACCTGCCTGTGATGATTCACACCTGCGGGAGCAGCAGTTGGGCTTACGAGGATTTTATCAAAATGGGAATCAATGCCGTGGATACGCTTCAGCCTGAAGCAGCCAATATGTCCCCGGAATATTTGAAGAAGACTTTTGGCGGCCGACTGGCTTTCCATGGCTGTATCAGCACCGCCGGTCCATTGTCATTTGGGACGGTCGATCAGGTGGTCGCCGATTGTAAGAATACGTTGGGAATCATGATGCCGGGAGGCGGTTATTGTTTTGCCCCCACGCATGCTATTCAGGATAATACGCCGACCGAGAATGTTGTGGCTATGTATGATACCGTCAAACAGTTCGGCCGGTATTGATATTACCGCCGTTTTATCACGCGACACCAAATTGCAGGATACGTGCGGCATGGCCCGTGCTTTCGGCATGGTGCCGTTCGGCCATACGCAATTGTACGGTATGGTTTCCGGGTGATAAATTGTACGCCAGAATGTGGAAGATGGGCCGGTGGAACAGGGTGCAGTAATAGTCGAATAGATCATAGTTCGGAGCGCGGACCCCATCGATGGTGATTTCGAGTATTCCTGCATCCATTCCGGCAATGGCACTCATTGCCAACGAAGTGCCGCTGAAGGTCACGATTGCCGATTCGCCTGCCGCGGTGGCGGTTAAAACGTCTACAGGGCCACTGTAATTGCAGACCTTCTCGGTTATCCAACCTCGAACCATAGGCCAGCCTTGTGCTGCCTTTGTTCCGATTAGCCGTGCATTTGCCAGGTGGTCATGAAATAGCGGAGCCGGCAAAGGGTATGCTTTTGACTTTGTGGAGGTTGAACGCTTCGCCCAGGCAGCATCAAGACATTCCCGGATGCATCGCATGTACTGCTCATGGCCGAATGGTAGCGGGTGACAACTGTCGTTTGAGAAATCGCTCCAGACAAAAGTGCCGGTGTCCAGCCGTCGCGTCATTTCCAGCGCCAGGTTGATAACAGGGATGTTGTAATGGGCCATTACTTGCTCATGGTGTGTGATTTCGGCCGGTTCTTTCAACTCGCGGTAAGCTTGTACTTTGCTTTCATCCACCATATACAAAACCAGTATGTCCATTTTCGAGTTGGACTGGCGTGCCTTGCGGATGATGCCTTCCATGGCTTGTTGCCGTTGATTATCCAGCTTAACGACCTCGCTATCATTAACGGCAAACTCGAGAAACAGGAGATCCACAGTCCCTTTCGTCAACACATCGTCGTCAAAGCGAAACACGCCGAACGTAGAGTTTGTTCCGCCGATGGCGGCATTAATGAAATCGAGTTTGGCATCCGGGAAGCGATCTCGCAGATGCGCTTCTGTCAGGTTGCTCCAGCCCTGCATTTGGGTGATTGATCCACCCAGAAACGCCACGCGCCCGGTTCCTTTTCGTAAAAATTTGGTGGCACTGTTACGCAGACCCCCTCTCCGCTTAAAGTAAGGTCCGGCCATGGCGGCAGGATCCAGCATTACCACCGCATCATTTTTATAGACCAGTTCATTTTCAGTATGTTTGTCATTCATATTTTTGTGCGACCCATTCAAATTCCTTGATCGTACTGGCTCCGACCCCGCCAGCTTGAAGGGCGGGGGGGAGAACATGGAAAGTGTAGGTTTCAATTTCCAGATGGCAGTTCGGCAGGGTGGCTAAATGGTGCCAGAAGCGAGCATCCATGACATGGGTCGTGGAATGGAGCGGCGCCATCCCTTCGAAATACAGTGGGACATGGAAATGAATCCGCCAGAGTGAGGTCGGCTGGTTCGGGGTGGCTGGGGAGGCCAGCGCTTCATCGAGATCGGCATACCGGTTGAGTGGCAGGGTTTTGACCTGATGGAGATAAACTGGATCGCGGAAATCATTCAGCCGGGCTCTGGCTTCAGCCGTGGGGGTGACCTCGAGGGCGGCGCTGAGTTGCACCTTGGAAACCCGGATACCATGTTGGACTAGTCGATTGAGACTCGCTGCAAGATTTTCAAACTGAAGGGCCAGATGGCAGGTGTCAAAACAGATGCCAATATGGCGTCGCAATATGGCCTCGGCCTCAGGACGTGCGCAGGAGAGACGTGAGGCCAGATGGGGGATGGCTTGTGGGATCAATTGGTTCTCGAAGAACTGAATGACTTCCATGGTAGTTTCCAGAAGACAGTCAGGCTCAGGCTCAAGGCCGAGATGAACCTCCCGCCCGGTTTTCATTTGGGTTTCATGCAGCGACACCGCGCACTCTGCCAGATGGAGCATCATCTTGCTGGAGGGAGATTCCGCAACACGGCTGCCGGAAGTGAACTTGTAGCCGAGCGGGACGGTGCTGATGCTGCCGTCAATCCCTTCCGGCAGAAGCTCGGCCAGAATGTGCGCCAAGGTGGTGGTGTAGTCGAGGCGTTCCCGGTTTGCCCAGTCCGGCTGATACACGGCCGTTTTTACAGGTTTGGTGTGAAAGGAGCCGTAGGGAAAGCCATTGATGGTGAAGGCATAGAGGTTCTGGTCATGCAGGAACTGTTTAAAGCCATCCAGTTTTTCAGGTTGGATTAAGGTTGCGGTGGCCTGATGGCTCAAGCGTAAGCCCAGTCCGAAGGGTTGGCCGTGGGCAACACGGTCGCGAATGGTCAGGGTATGTGTTTTGATGGCCGCCAGATTCTCATTCCATGTCTCGCCCGGGTGAACATTCAAGCAATAGGTCAGATGTCGGGGTTGCGTTTTCATAACCAGAACCCTTTCTCCCTTTTCCCATCTTCATCTTAATCCTGATTTCTCAACTTTTCGGGATCATGATACGATTAAGATTAGGATTAAGAAGCCAAGAGGCTAAGCCCTTTCCTTGAGAAATGTGATGCCTTCGGCAATGCGTTCGGGATCCATGGTGTGGACTTCGGTGCGGGCACCGATGGGGGCTGGGAGTGTGATTGTGAGGGGGCCACCGAGATGTTCCTGAAAGCGGGTCAATCCCTCCATAATGGCCAGCGAACCGTTCGGTTTGCGCTGGGATAGCTGAGGATGCCAGATTGGCAATCCCGTTGCTTTCAGGGCCGTGAGCAAGGTGGTCAACGATTTGGGAGAAATCAAATCCAGGCGCATGGCGTAATACGAATCAAGAGCGATGCCGATAGAAACCGCCTCGCCGTGCCGCAGGCGATAGCCGGACATGACTTCAAGCTGATGGGCTGACCAGTGCCCGAAATCAAGCGGTCGGGCGCTTCCGGTCTCAAATGGATCGCCACCAGTTCGGATATGTTCCAGATGCAATCTGGCGCAGTCGATGACCATATGTTCCATTATCGGGGCACTGCGTTGGTGCAGGGCTTGGGTATTCCGACAGAGAAATGAGAAAAAACGGCGATCCTTGATCATGGCGACTTTAAAGGCCTCGGCAATTCCGGCAATCCATTCCCGGTCAGGCAGGCGATCCAGGAAGTTGAAGTCATTGATCACCGCGAAGGGAGGGGCGAATGTACCGAGGAAATTTTTATTGCCAAAGAGATCAATTCCGGTTTTGACACCGACGCCGACATCGTTTTGACCTACCACGGTGGTGGGCATGCGGATAACGCGCAAACCACGATGGACGAGCGAGGCGGCGAGTCCGGCCATATCGAGGATACTTCCCCCGCCAATAATCAGCACAACGCTTTGGCGGGCCAAATTGCGTTTGGCCATCAGGGTAATCATTCGGGTGAGGCCGGATAGATTCTCTTTTGCCTGTTCGCCGCCAGTGATGGTTTCGATGGGGCCAGCCAGTTCAAGTTTGTCCTGATGGGCGGTAAAATATTTTCTGATTTGGGCGTTGCCTGTTGGCCAGACGCGGGTGACCCCATTATCGATGCACACCATTACCCGGTGCTGGCGCTTTTCATGAAGCCGGTCAATGGTGTTGGCCAGCAACGGATTTTCGGTGGCGAAGGTGTCCCGATGGAAATAGACGGGGAATTCGAAAGGGATCGAAAGTCTTTGATGAAAGCGGGTAATGGGATGACTCATGGTATGGTCTCCAGGTGATGCTTAACGAGTTGGGCGAGTTCCTGCAGGTTGGCAGGAGTGTCGGCAAATTGGCAGGTGGTCGCCCATGTGGCATCCCGTCCTTTGCCGTTGGATCCATGGGAGCCCTTGATGCGGGTGGTGTCCTGACTGACCGAGATGGGGGGCCAGCCGAAGAACAGTTCGCAGGGATCATAACCGGGCTTGTTATGGATATCCACATGGCTGGCATAATCAGGCGCTTTCTTTCTGTCAGTCCACCAGGGGTAGGCGAACCAGAACCCCGGTTTGGCCACCAGTAACAGTTCACCTCCATGCGGGTGGGCGATCCCGGCGGTGTGCTGGGCGTCGGTATTCATGATGGATTCAATTCCCTCCAGGGTGGCCAGTGTCGTTTGAGTGGCGGCGAGATCGGCTGGGTTCCGCAGATAGACGTGGGCGATTTCGTGATCGACCATGGCAAAGGCCTGGCTGGCATGGAAATCAGGATAGAGCATACTGTCAACGGATCGCGTTTGGAACAAGTTGACTTGGAGCAGTGCCCGGTTCGGGAAGATGGCCTGTGCCGTGGGGGCAATGGCGTAGTCGCCGAAAATAATCATGTCATACTCATTTTCCTCGGCGGCATCTTGGATGAGCGAGAGCTGACTGAGCAAGGTGATGAGGGAGCGTTTGGCGGATGGGTGTGCGGGGCCGTGTCGCTGGAGATCGTAGTCGAGCGCGGGAAGATAGGTCAGGCACAGGTCAGGGGCGGAGGCGGGATCGGCCAGCACGAGGGCTGTAGCTTGAGCGATCCAGTTGGAAGAGGCGGGCGAGGCGATGGGGCCCCAATAGCGGTGAAGGGGGAAGGTGCGTCCGATGGATTTGCAGAGCGTGTCATAGAGGCTCGGTGGTTGACTGTAAACGCTTTGCACTATGCCGCCACCATGTTTATGAATGGGAGCGGGAGAGAGGATGGTATCCACGGCTTCGCCCAGAGACTGTTGCCAGAATAACATGGCGACGCGTTTTCCGCGTTGACGGAAGGCTTCCCAGATCCGGGGGCCGGTGACCAGGCCGGAGGATTGTTCCCAGAGAAGAGGGCGGCGGAGTTCGCGGTGGAACTGACCATTGGCAACCATGCCGTGGTTGGAGACGGGAGAGGCGGTACGGAAAGTGGCCTGGGCTGTGCAGGTCAGGGCAGGAAAGACGCTTCGTAAGGGTTTGAACGTGAGCCCTTTCCAATGTTTACCAAAGGATTCGGTCAGAAAGTCATAACCTAATCCCGCCACTTGAATAATGATCAATCGCTTACTCATACCCGCATCAACTACCATAAAACCATCGGCCGATCCAGCCGCTTACCGGGAAAAGAAAAAGTAACAGGAGGGCAAAACCTTCTCCTGCGCCGCTGTAAGTGGCGCAGAGGGCGGCTTGGGTGAAGAGAAGTCCGCGGATCAAGCCCCCAATCGATTTCTGGATGAGGCGCGGTGAGGCATTGGGCTTCATTTGGAATATCCACAAAGCGGCCCAGAGAATGGACATGACGGTCATCAGAACCGGCAGGCTATTCCAGTGAAGCCCCATGGGGAATCCCGCTTGAAACAAGAAGTACATCAACCCTGTGGTGAGGATGATAGGAATACCCCAGCGGCTCCAATTGGGAATCGGGCTGGACTCTGGGTCAGCTTCATCACGTGCGATGAGGGTGATGAGGGCGATGTATAGGGTCATAAAAAGAGCGGCGACGAGGACGGCGGAAGTCTTCAGGCCGTCGAACCCCAGTACGGCGGCCCCCAGCATCAGGCTCAAGCCCCGGCAGATGCCCATTGAAAAGGGGGCCAGCCAGACCATTCCTTTGCCGAAGGCATTATAAAACCACGAGGCCAAGGTCAGGAGAAGGCCGATGGTGAAAGCGGTACGGCCTGCCGGGAGGGTCATGAGTATTCCGGCCAGAGAGAGGAGCAGGGCCACCCCTATTACCGCCATGGCGCTTACAGCGCCGGATGGGATGGGGCGGTTGGGCCGCTCGCGGGCATCGAGGGCACGGTCAAAGCAATCATTAGCCAGTAACCCGCTGGCATAGAAAGCAAGGGCGGCGCCCATGACGGTATAGACCGAGTTCCAGTGGGGGGTCACCTTGAGTGCCAGAGCGGCCAGCAAGGCGCCGACCAGAGGGTCGCCGGGGACGGTGAAAAGATTGGGCGGACGGAAAAGTGAGATCCAGCCTTTCAAGGCACTTGTGGCAGGGGGTGGGACGGATGAGCTATTTTTTATCATATCTGGTAAGGATAGAACGGTTGTACGATAGAATCAAGTGCAAGCCTTGCCAGTTGTTTTCCTTAAATCGAAATTGAGAACCTGACCTACCTGGAGGCAATCCAACTGAACCTTAAGTTTGCTGGTGCTGGTGAACCATAGCTATAGTTCACATTTACGGCAATACCATATCCGGTACAGTTGGAGGGCGATGGGCTTTGCCTAAATTCCAAATTCACGCGGTGTGTGAAAGTGGCAAGTACATAGCTTAATATACAAATCAGGGTTTGAGTGACGACATTCCTGAAGGTTGCCAAGCCCCAGCCAATCCGAGCATACGAACTTCTTTGTCCGTAAGCGCTCGATTGTAAATACGCACATCACGGAGCATTCCGGAATAATAACCATATCCAGACACGTCACCCAGGTGCTGGCTGGGATGAACGATCCTTGGGCTGGCTAACCCGGTTCTCACTAACATGCCATTGACCCAGATCTTGGGCTGGTTATGTTCATAGACTACTGCCACATGTGTCCACCCGGTTATCGGGGCGTCATAGACTGCCAACGCGGGAAGATATCCTGCACTGTGTTGATAAACACTGATGCCGTTGGTGCCAATGGAAAGGCCTGCTCCGGACTCTTCTGCGTAGTAACATTCCGGAAAGATGGCATAACGCTGGCCTGAAGTGCCGGTAACACCGTTATCCATTTCAGGTGCGGTCACTCGGGCGTCCATTGGATAGGCCCAGAGTGTCATGGTAAAGGTATTGGTGATATCGGGAAAGGCGTAGCGTTTACTGGACACCATTTTAGCGGTGCCATCAAAACGCAGTGCGCCCCCCCTCCCATCCTGACACCAGATGGGGGTGTTCGTCAGAATGCCGTTGAGCCTGTTGGTGGTCGAATCCTTGGCAATATTGCCTTCTTTATCATTCAACTGCCACCACCCGATTAGCCCGGAGGTGTTTTCCATTCCCACGTCAATAAGTCGGCTGGACGCCCATGCCACCATCTCGCGATTCGTCGATTCCGCCGCGCGTTTCACATATTCCTTGAGGACATCAAACGCTCCGGGGGTTTTCAGGAAATGATCGAAAGGTTGCGGCTGGCTCTCGAAACATTCTGCAGAGCATCGCAGGAGTACATTGGCCACATCGCCCCTCGCCAGGGAATCATCGGTTTTGACGATTTCAAGGAGGGCTCTAAGGGGCTCAACCAAGGCGCATCGTTCCTGATCGGAAACACTCAGTCTGGCCTCAAGTGCCTGACAGAGTCCCTGCATCAGCGGGCCGGGGCTTTCCCTTTTCAGTCGTTCCACAAACACCAGCGAAGCTTTCGGATCCTCCATCTCCTGTAGAGCGTCAATTGCGGCCACCACTTCCTTGGCGGATCCGGTCCGCACAATCTTGCGCAAAAGAATGGCGCCCACATCACCAGCCTCAATCAGTTTCTTCCGGGCGATTTGCCGCTCCTCGCTCCGATCTGAACCCAAGATCTCAATGGCAAAGGACAACTGTCCGGCCGCACGTTTTTCCTGATTCAATCTCTGCATTATTTCGCGGGCTTTGCCAAGATCCGGGTGGGAAGCCAACTTGGGCAACAGGTCGTTACACAACTGGATACCGCCGTTGAAATCCCCCGTGTTTTCCAACTCTAAAATTTTCTCCAGACTCTGATCGAAATCCTTGTCCAAAGCGCCCGTTTCGGATTCTGCGACTCCCGCGCATGTCCATACGGTGAGCAGGCCAACCATGCCTCCCAGATATCCTTTAAAATCCTTCATCATAATAGCTTGTTCCTCTTGATCTGCGGTTCAAACCAGTCATCAAATCCCGGGACGCTTAAATCCATAGTCTGCTTTTCCGCCGAACCGTGATATCGGTAATTGATTTCAATTGTTGATGAAACCATAGCCATGTTTCACATTTATGGCAATTACAACAATGAACGCGTTTTAAGGATGGGTGACCCCGACGGCTGTTCGGTGCCTATTCCAATGGCTTGTTCACAATTCCGAGCAAATCATTGGCTTCGGATTGCTCGTACACTTCTTTCGTTCCCTTGACTTCAACCACGGTCCAATTGGGATACGTTCCTGCCGGAGTCTTTTCGCGGAGCGATGCTGGGTGCCAGGACATATACCCGATCTGTTCTTGAAAGATGCGCCCCTGTTTGTCGGAGACCACGCATCGAACTTTGCATTTTGGAGTGAACGTCGTCTCGTATTGCACGATTTCAACCTTCACCTGATCGTGCGACATTCCGGGTGGAAGGACAAGCCACTTGGGGAGCGGAGAGTCGTCCTACAATCTGAAGTTGGCACCGATGATTCCGTGCCTATCGACTCATTTCAGCCATTCATCGAACGTCGCAAACCACCGGACGTGAACCCGGCGCGGGTTCACGGTACGGTGCGTTTGCTGGTTCGGCGCCCTCGTGTATCTTGAATCAGTTCACGGACTTCGTCCAGTGAACGCGTTGTCTGCCAGTGAAGGACTGCGTGACAATTGGGGCAAACCGGCCTCAGATCTCTCACGGGTTCAATCTGGTATTCTTCGCCAGCCTGTGCCAGTGGCTTCAGGTGGTGAACGTGTATGAAACCGGCCATGTTCGCTCCATACTTTGCGCCGAAGTCGAACCCGCATAGAACACATCTGGTTCCATAATGTTCGATACACCTCTGCCGCGCTTCAGGGTCACGTTCATAGCGATTAACCAAGATTTGTTGAATGCTTCCCTCCGCATATGTCGGTCCGGCAGCGACCTCATTCGGTAGGACAAGTGTTATCTGGCCGCTACAGCGGCGGTTCTTGAAAGCTTGAACCGCCTTCGGCCACCCACCAAACCTGGTATAGAATGCCTGTGGTGAGATTCGTCCCAGACGGCGCATTTCGGTGGAAAAGGGTTGCCTTCCAACTATCCGCCAGACACGGTCCAATTCCGTGAAGTAGTCAGCGTCCGTGTAGTGACGGAGTTCGGGCCTTGGCCGTGAAGAGTGGCCATTTATTAGATCAACGGCTTCCGTGGCATTCTTCCAACTCCCAAAATAGCGTTGAAATGTGCCGATAGAATATGTCCCGCCGAGCTTCCTGTAGTCCCTGTACATCAGAATCCTTCCCTGAAGTTTCTTCTTGATCTCCCGGAGTTCCGACAGGAGCGATTTTCTGTCCGCGCGGGGGAATTTCGTTCCTTGGATGAGGAACTCCGGTTCTTCCGCCACCAATTGCACGGCGCTCGCCCATCCCATTGTCCGTTCATATGCCTTTATGGAGATATTCCCGTGGGAGCGGAAATCGCCATAAGTGGGACGTCGACCAAGAAACCTCCAGACCCGCCTGATCTCCGCCAATAGTTCTTTTTTATCAAAGTTTCTCATCGCCTATTCTTGTCGCCGAACGCCGCCGGTGACCGACGCGCTTTAGCGCGTACGGTCCGCCGGCTTGGCATTTTAATCATGGAGTCGGGCATGTATCTATTGGGGATCACGCCGACAATCTAAGATGGCTCGCACCCGAATCTGCTCTTCAACAATTTCATAGTAAATAGCATAAGGGAATTTATTGGAAAGCAGACGATGGTAACCGAGCACCATGCTATGGATGCCTGCAAAAAGATGGAGGGATTCAATATCTGAGGCCAATGTGTCCTCAAAATAAGCGCCCAGACCTTCGCCTTGTTTCTCGTAGAACTCTCGCCCCCGCACCAGATCTTCAATGGCGGAGCGGAGGATGATGATTCTCATTTTGCGCTCCGGAGAATCACCTTTGCCTCTTCCCACGGCACAAACTCATCCTGACCTAATCTAAGAGCTTTCTCACGAGCCCGCAGCACATCACCATGCCACGCGGGCGATGGATACTCGTCCTGAGACCGACTCAAATCATCCCACAGCTCTTCCATTGCGCGAAGCTTATCCATGTGTGACAACCTGCCGATATCCAATACAGTATTCATGGTTTTATAGTGCGACAAAATAGACTGGATTTCCAGCCCATTTATCATATTAGGCCTGTCGCATTGCGTATTCCGGTCAAATCGGCCACCCATTCCGATTTTGGCCGGACACTGATTCCGGTCTCGTCGGACACTTATACAGGATGAGCCGCCAGCGGTATATCAGGACGCTAACCCTGCAAAAACAGGGTGTTTCGAGTGGCGAAAGCCCGCCAATATAAGGTTTATACCGCTGGCGGTAGGTCATCGTCATGGCCGATCAGCAAAACACCGAAACCAATATTGACTAATGTTTTGTGTGTTTCGCAATGAGTTTAGCAAAGGTCAAAATGAGGGAAATTTACCCTCAGTTGAGTTATTGGATGGTGGGGCAAGTGTTTTGAACGCAGGGACGTCGCGCAACGGTGCAAACCGAGGATCCTCGCGAAGCAGGCCACGCGCGACTTCTCCCCCGACTGTAACGGCTTTGTTCAGGGAGGCAAGGCCTTCTTGTGATTTATTGAGTATCAGTTGCGTGTAGGCGAGATCGATCCAGCTTTTGAATGCGGTGGGGTTGAGGGTGAGGTATTTCTGTAAGGCATAAGCGTTCATGTCCCAACGCTTATTGGTTTCAAGAAAACGTGAGAGAACGGAAAAAGCTTTCGAGGGCAGGGTGGGGCTGTCGATTAGGCTCCGGGTTAATCCTTGGAATTGGGCTTCCATGCCGAATTTAAGGTAGAATCCTGCCAGTTCCACGGCTTGTCCAAAGGCCAGTTTGCCCTTGCCCAGTTCTGTTTCCAGTTCCTTGCGATGGATGTTTTCTTTGTCGGTTCCCCGGATGGCATCGAGGAAATTCGCCGCATTTCGGTTGTAAGGATCCATCACAAGGTATTCTGTCATCACTTTGGCCGCATCGTCATAACGTTGCTGGCGCATGAATAATTCGGCGAGGCGGAAGCAGGCTTCCGGACTCTCCGGGCAGAGTTCACGGGATTGCTTGAATGCATATTCTGCCTCAGCGATCAGACCACGTGCGGCGTAAAGCCCGGCAATTGCAGATCGCATCTTGGAGAAGGATTTCTTGGCATCAGAATTCCGCTGGAATTCCTCACGGGCCAAAAACTCCTTGCTCAATTTGTCCCAGTACTGGCGGTCACGCGCCACAATATCTTCCCAGTATTTCGGATTCTCCTGAGGTGATGGGACCGGGTCTTTTTCAATTTTCATGATGACGCCGAAAGGGGTCATGAAACCGTACATCCAGGGGATGACATAGCTTTCCTCGACATAAAAGGCATGTTTATCTTTGTTTTTGTCGAAAATCCATCGCGCTAATGTGCCATTGATGTTCATGACGGCCCCGACACCCTGAACGCTGACCCGCCCATTTTCGATCTTGATGTCGCCGCCTGCTTGGATTTTCCCAGTCTGAACATCGTTTACAAATTCTTGAAATGCCCGGTTATTGTCCTCGGCGCTGGGAATATAGATCGGTTGAACTGGGTAAGTGTGATCGCGATGGAGGAGTGCTTGGAACGGACCGTTATTTTTGGGACGCGAGTAATCATAGTGGTCACGGATGTAATTCATATAAGTGTTATCGGCCAGCGCATTCTGTGTAATGATGTAAACGTCCGACCGGTCGAAATTCTTGTCGCGAAACCGATCCTGAGGTGCTACGCGGCTTTCACAGAAGATCATATAGGTGGGGACAAAACGCCCAGGGTCGGTGCCGCCATAGAGGACGGCGTTTTTTTCCATCTCGGGGTATCCATTGCCGGGGTTGAACATCAGGTAACCGAAGAGGTAGCCGAAATCATGTCCGCGCAGGTTGCAAAGTTCGAGATTCTGTTTGTAGGTGACCAGCGGGGTGGCGAGCATGGCAATACAGGCCAGGCGTATGAGCCAGCTGCCGACAGCTTTGCTTTTCAAGGCCAGAAGGCTGAATAGTACCGCGATGCCGTAACCGATGAGCATGGCGTAGAAACCGTGTGCAGGTGCAAAGAACTTGATGTTGATTTCTTGATCCTGCCGATCAAGTTTAGGGTTGATGATCGTTAACAGTCCCAAGCTGGTGATCAGGAAGGCGGCCCAGACGAACACCATCCATGAACGTCCGCGCGGTTTGCATTGGAACCAGCAATAGATAATGACGATAGGCGTGACCAGCCCCAGTAGCGTGAGCGGTAGGGAGTACTGGTTGATCATTGCCTCAATAAACAGTTTTATCTTGAGGAAAAACTCCTGGCTGAAAAAACTGGCCGTGTTGATTTTTTCGTATTGTGCGCGCGTCACGGCATGAACAAAGCCCTCTTTCGTGGCGGCATACCCCCAGTTCATCGGAGGGTTGGTCCAGGCGGCCAGGGGCATGTAAATATATACCGAAACGCCGGCAACGAACATGCCGGCGGCAACAAGTGCCCGGCGCCATTCCCACCAACTTTTCCGCGTTGCAGTGATCATGCCAATAACACCCGTTACCCCTGCGGTGATACCTTGCCAAAAAGTTGTGCTGCTTAGCATGGCCTTTGGGGTGGATGTGGTCAGCCAGGCCCAGATGATGAGTCCGATCATAAGGCTTATAAGGCCGGCGATTCCCAGCTCTGCGAAATTCGACTGGGATTTCATGAAAAGCCCGAATTTGTCTGAAACTTTAGGGTTATTTCGCAAAGTGTCGAAAAACTGATCGAGTCCGATCAGGAATACCCCAACTGCAAAAGGGGCGGCCATGACGGCGATGGTCTGATGGTTGGACAAACTTAGCCCGAAGATCAGGAGCATGGCATACAGGAAACCGCGACGGTGGGGTTGGATCATCCAGGCGAAAAAGACGCAACTGGTGAGGATAAAGGAGAACACGTTCAGTACGCGCATTTCGGATACACAGGCCCAAAGCCAAACGCCCCGGTTGAACCCGAATAACAGGGCGCATGCCGTGCCAGTAAAAAGGGCGATCCAGTGCTGGAGGCCTTCGTCAATTTTGTCACCCCATGGTAGGGAATGTAGAAGAAGCCGTAGACTCCGGGTCATGATGATGGTCATGAGTCCGACGGTCAGTGCCCCGGTGAACACCGACAGTAACCCCATGCGCCAGGCGGGATTACCAAATGGGATGATAAAATGGCTCCAGAGATAACCCAAAAGCGCCCAAAGTGGATATCCGGGAGGATGCGGGACCCCGAAGGTAAAAGCCCCGGTTACAAGTTCACCGGAGTCTTGTAGGGTAACCTCTGGGGCCATGTAATAATAAAAAGTAAGGCCTGATATCAGGGTGGTAACCAAGGCGGCGATCCAGTCCTCCGGCTTGAAAAAATGGCGTAGATCGTGAGAGGGTTCTTCCCACTCTTTGGAGGCTGGTATTGCGGTCGTTTTGTTTTTCATAAGGGTCTTTCGTTGAGAGGGTAAGGGGGGCAACTTTATAGCATTTGGACTGTGCTGTTGGTGGAAAAATGGGGGAAGTCGATGATGGCGACATTGTTGTGCATCGAGTGATTCAGGCCGGCATAGAACGCCATCTCAAGATTGGTATTGCAGGAAACGAGTGCAAGAGAGAGGCCATTTCCGCATCCGATGGTGGTACTCATTTTGTTGTTGGCGTAAAATCCCGAGAGCAATCTGAGCCCTGTCAAAAGGAGCAGCAACGATGCGGCAACAGCCCAAATGGACGCCCAATACGAGTAAGTAGCGGGCGGGCGGTATGTTTCTTGTTTCAAAGTATCCAGTTTGCACAAGAGAGTGTGCTTGGATGCTGTCGGTAGTTTACTGGGTTTCAGGGTTAGGAGGTAACTCTCAAGAGATTCGTTGTCGGTATTCATTGTTTCTCTCCTTCAGAAAGAATATTGCGTAAAGAGGTCAAGGCTAGCCGATATCGTGACGCAGCAGTATTTTGAGAGATTCCGACGGTTGTGGAAATCTCCTTGAAAGTAAAGTTCCCCCAAATTTTAAGTGTAAGAATTTCTCGCTGATCTGATGGCAGCATCGTAAGAGCTTTTTCCATGGCTACCTGCTCCTCACTTTGTTCTACACTGTGTTCGAACATAGGTCCTACCTCGTAAAGCCATGCTCCGGCTTTTGCCTCCCTCACACTTCGACGTTGTGAACTGCGCAGGTGGTCAAGGGCGGTATGCCTGACTGCGGTGAAACAATAGGACGCAATTTCGTCACTTGGAATGGGACGTCTGGTATCTTGATGCCATAGTTGGACAAATGCTTCTTGAACGATATCGGCAGCTTCAGCGTCGGCCTGGGCCCATTGCTTTGCATACAGGAAGAGTTTGTCGCCCCAGGTATCAAGTATCGAGGCCCAATCCACTAAATCATTCCTTTAATTTCAATGGTCATTGTTTACAGCCCTCTGTCTATATATCGTCACCACTGTGGAATTTTGTCACTGAAATCTGAAAATATTTATAACCTCTAGTCAATTCATCCTCAAGTGCTACATCTAACCCTTTGATGCGGAAATAGTAGTAATTAATCATTATGAATCAAGAAACGAGAGGATCGGAGCCGAATAATACAGTCGATGCGTACGTAATTACACCACCATTAAGCCCGACGGTTGACAAGAGCAAAACGTCCCGCCCCAGAAGATTTTATTCTCTTGGGCATTCAAGGCTTTGATCAAGGGTTGCCAGCTTAATTTCCAATGGCGGGTTTTCCAGCCACACAACCATACGGGCTCGGTAGAGGTGGAGTCAGGCTTTGCAGGTATCAGAACCCGCACAGTCCGGCTCGGCTCACAGTTGCCACATCGAATGTGCGGCAACGGCCCAGAAACAACAGCAGTACATCCTGGCTCCCCCTATTCACCATGAAAGCAGGCTTGTCCAGCATTGCTGGACTTCCAGTAATTGACAAGTTCGGGCCAGGAGTGGTTAAGGCAATTGGCCTGAGGTAGTGTCTCGAGCGAAGCGGGTTGATCTTCTCTCTACAGGACGTCGATGGAGACATCGCCTGATGCGACTTTTTTAGTTGGCGTTGTGTCGGGGCGATGGGCATAGGAGGGGAGATAGCGGTAATAGACCTCCAGCATCAATGTGCACAGGGTCGTGGTGTATACATGGGAGCCATTGTCGTAATCGCCCTGTTCCCAATGACCGTCAGTGTTCTGCTTCGCCAGAAGAACTTTTTGCATGTGAAGGTTCCAGCGCATCCAGTCGGCCTGGTTCCCGCTTTGGAACTTGGCCTGCGTCACATAATAGCTCGCATAGACATTGGCTTTACCGGCGACGGGCCATTCGATTTCAGCGTTTTGTAAAAGCTTGAGGCCGGATTTGACCGGTACGGAAGAATTTTTGCCCAGCATTTGCAGACAGAGTGTCCCCACGCCGGTCATGCTGAGTTTCCCGCCGCCAAGGGGCGCTATGCCAGCTTTCCCCTCGTAGACGAAGCCGCTACCATCCCGTGCGACGGCATCGAAGAGCAGGAAGCGGGTGGAGCGGGTGAGGGCTTCCTCCAGTCCTTCCGTCTCCGGGATGGCCGTTTTGGAGGCCTTGAGTGCCTGAATCTGCCAGCCGGTGACGGAGGTGTCGAAGCGTTGTTCCTTCTGGTAATTATAGTCGAATCCGCCATTGCTCTGCTGGCCATTGAGGATGATGTGATCTGCTTTCTCAAGCGGGGTTTTAAGCTCCATGATGCGGGTCATGGTATAGGCTTCGGCAACGGCATAGGTGGCGATGGCGTGGGCATAGACGTTCTTTGAGAAGGTACCCGTATTATCCTGGCATTTGAGCAGACTGCGCAGCCCGCGCGTGATGGTGTCGCCGAATTCCGCCGATGCGGTTGTTTCGCCATGGGCGAGATAGGCGAGCAACGCCAGGCCGGTCATGGCGGTCGTATCCTGACCCGGCCATCTGCCATCTGCCATCTGGTGCGCCTTGAGCCATTGAAGCGCTTTGAGGACTGCGAGTTCCGTCTTTTGCGCTTTCTGCGATGTCAGCGTGATGGACCGTTCTCGGGGGCCGCGATTTCCTGGTGGACTGAGTGAGATACCACTGGGAAGGTTCCGAAGTGTAGTGGGTTGGGACAGAGGTTCGCCATTGATGGGCTTTGTCTCAGGCCCCGTCAGCGTGGCGGTGATGAAGCCATTGGCAGGCTCCAAAGTTTCTGTGTGGGGCGTTATGGTTGTCAGGCCGTTTTGTGCGGTTGAGGATGGTGAGCCATCCGGTGTTTTATTGTCAGGAAACGGTTCGACGGGAGGGATCAAAGGTTCGATAGAGGTGGGATTACCGAGGGTGATGGTGACGCCCTCAGTGGTGGGGTAATCCTCCTGTGTGGAGGTAGGTGGCAGGACGTAGGGAACCCAGAATAGAAGAAGGAGCAGGGCGGCGACATTGACGGCCACAGAAAGGGTGACGGGGCCCAGGAGTTGGATCAACTCAGCTTTTGCGTTTCGGTATGTAACGGTATCAGGTGCTGCCCGTAGGCCTTTGATCATCAGGGAAATCCGCTCGCGGAGTGTTTTCTTCCGGATCAGTTCCATGAAGGCGTTGGGTTCCTTTTGTTTTTCCACGATATCCATGACCATGATGGCGATCCGCTGGGTTTCTGAGAAATCGATCCGGCTGGATTGGGCATGGAGGCGAACATGCTGGCGGGCCTGATTTTCAAAAAGCTGTTGGCGGACGGGATTTTTCAAAACTTCGGCCTTCAAGGCCGTTCGGTCCTGGGGGGTGATGCTGCCCTCAAGGTATTCTTCCATCAGAAGCATAAATTCCTGCTCGTTCATGAGGCCACCTCTCTCATCATGCAGTCTCTCAGGATGTCTCTTACACGGAACAAGGCGACGGCGACCCAGGTTTCCGTCCGGTGATTCAGGCTCGCAAGCTCCCGGATAGACAATTGGTTGAAATAACGCTGCTGGATGAGTTGGCGGGATTCTTCCGGCAGTTTGGTGAGGCAATGGCGGAGATGTTCTACATAAGCCTCTTCGCGATCCTCCGCCTCCACCGAATTCATGGCGGCGGCGAGAACAATCCGATCAAGTTCATCCTCGCCAGGTGCCACAAAGCGGGAACGGGCCTTTAATTCCTTCAGCATAAGATTGCGGGCGATGCCCTTGGTCCAGGAGAGAAACGTGCCTCGCCGTTCATATTTTGTGATATTCTCGTAACAAACCACCAGCGTTTGCTGGAGCACTTCTTCGACCATATCGATGGAACAGGCGTGGGCGGAGAGGAAAATACGCAATTCTTTCCGGATGGCAAAAACCACCTCACCAAAAGCATCCCGGTCCCCGTTTTGGACCCGTTCAACAAGTTGGTCGAGTTCGTTTTCGTTCACTGGTCATTGTCCTCTAATCCGTATTACGCGGAACGGACGAAATATTACAAGAGAATTAAAATAACTCCCATTCAAAGCTCATATTCACCTCTTTGCTTCGCTTGCTTTCCATTATTCTCGGTCTGAGTCAGCAGGTGGCGGTTAACAGTCATATTGCCGCTCCAACAACCCAGGCTGCCTATAAAATGGCTGTCAAAAGTGAATCCGGTTGCGTATCCGTTTTGGGAACAAATATTTATTTTTTCTTGCCACCTCGAAAAGGAAAGTCCATAACTTCAGAAATTCAAGGGGGGAGGAGATATGATACTATGGAATATGGACAACCTCGCTTCTCCCGACGTCGAACCACCTGTTCCCTGTTTGTTTACGCCTTTTCGATACTGTGCCTCCTGTCAATTGCGGCATGGGCATTGACGGGTTTGACCAGGAAAATCATCTCCGAGCGTCAGGCTGAACTGGTCGAGGAACTCAAAAGCAACTTTGCAGACAGCCCCGCCTTCCTTGTGGAGCGACTGTTTGACATGCAGAATGACTCCATCAACTTGTTTGTTCCCGGCATGCCCAATCCTGTCTGTTTCTCCGCAGGTATGTTCTCCTTCGATCCAAAGGTCTTCCCCGAATCATTCCTTGTGCTAACGACCGGATAATGAGAATAAAAGGATGAGTCAAATGGGTAACACTTTAAGAAGAAGGTTTTGCAGAAAAACCTTCAGGAGTGTTACCGATGAAAGCAAATCAAAAGAGACAAA
>Ga0073936_10002451_pt1 | contig 27632 bp, 23 predicted proteins | sample AliMusrvi5mmetaG_FD_87041 | JGI IMG/M metagenome (GOLD analysis project Ga0073936, IMG submission 87041) | Freshwater lake bacterial and archeal communities from Alinen Mustajarvi, Finland, to study Microbial Dark Matter (Phase II) - Alinen... | ecosystem: Environmental > Aquatic > Freshwater >...
ATGTATGAGATGGCCACCGGCAAGGTGCCATTCGCCGGCGAGTCGCCGCTCCAGATGGCCGTGAAGCGCGTGCAGGAAAAACCGCCCGCGGCACACACGCTGAATCCCGCTATCGACAGGCGTTGGGACGCAGTGATCTCGCGTTGCCTGGAAATCGATCCCGACGACCGCTACGAATCCATGCAGGATGCGATGGAGGCGATGTTCCCTCCCGCTTCGTCGTGGCGCCGCTGGACCACCTGGCCCAAGGGCCTGGCCTTCATCCGGGTTCGCAGGCGCGCCAAGCGATACCTGAAGATTGGCCTGGTAGCGGCCGGACTCCTCGGCGCCGGCGCCTACGTGGGCTGGCAGCAGGGCCTCGATGTGTGGGGCAGCGCGTGGCTCGACCCGAACGCCAAGATCTGGCTCGAACGAGGCCGCACCGCGACCTACGAGATGAACTGGGCGCAAGCGGAACTGGCCTTCAATAAGGCGCTGGAGTACGCGCCGAAGTCGACCGAAGCACGCGCGCGATTGGCACTCGCACAGTGGGAGGGCGATCGCATCGGCGTGGCCAAAGGGACTATTCTGATGGCCGTCGATCCCCCGCGCGGCTCGCGCCGGGAACGGGAGCTGGCGCAGGCGGTCTCTTCGCAACTGAGGGGACAGACGGCGGAGGCGCTGCAACGGTTTGAGCAACTGTACACCAAGGCCTCGCCAGGCACGGAAGCCTTGCAGGCAGGCATCGACTACGGCCGGGCATTGGAGTGGGCGGAGCGGAATGACAAGGCTCTTCCGCATTACTCAGCATTATTGAAGCTCTATCCAAAGACGGCGATCCTGTTTCTACGGCGTGGAATCGTACAGAACAGAACAGGTAAGAACAAAGACGCGCTGGACGATTTCAGAATCGCTGAGGAGTTGTTTCGGGAGCTCTCTGAACCGGAAGGCACAGGGTCTGTTCTCTTTCAAATAGGCATGATGGCCCTGAGATCCAAGGAAGCTGGCGATGTGCTGGAGATTGCCGGCAGGTTGAAGGCGCTCGGCAGGCCGTTCGCACCCTATGCCGCCAGGCTGGAATCCAGGCGACTGGCGATGGACGGGAAATTCAAAGAAGCCGAAGCACAATTGGAAGCTGCATTCGCTGCAAGAGGGCTCTCGGGCGATGAGGCGTTTGTATGTAATAGCTGGATCGCCCTTGGCAATATTTACCTTTCGAAGCAGGAACAGCAGCTCACTGTTGAGGCCTACTCCAGAGCTGCCGATATTGCGAATAAGTACGAGCTTGTCCGTTGTGCCGGCGCCGCGCTGCTCAATCTCGCGGATACTAACATGTCACTGTACGACCCTCCCAATTACGAGGCTGCCCTGAGATTTTCGGAGCAGGCAGAGCAGACTCTGCGGAATACAGGCCTCGAAACTGTTCTGCTCGCGGTCGACTCGACCAAGGCGAGAATCTTGCGGAGTGCAGGCGATCCCTCAGGGGCCAAACAGTCCTACGAGAACGTCGTTCATCGTGCCGGAAAGCTCGGCGATAAGCAGCGCGAGATCACTGCGCTGTCCGAACTGGTGAAGATCGAACTATTCAATCAAAACCTGGGGCCCGCGTTTGCGCTCAACAAGCGTGCCTATGACCTCGCGCAAGAGGCGAACTTGCGGCAGCTACTGCTTCCGATACGGCGCCAGTCGCTGCGTCTGCTTTTTAAGAAAGGACAATTGGATGCCGCCGCTCTTGGATTGGAGGATTTGCTCGCGGCTGCAAATGGGTTGAATAAGCCCCAGCGAATCCAAGCCTACTACCAACTCGCCCGGATCAGGGCGGAACAAGGCATGCGTGAAGCTGTCGAAAAGCACCTGGCTCAAATCCGTGAGCTGGTGAAAGAACTCGGCAATAAGCCTGGTGATGTCCTGGAACTGGATATCGACTCCTGCATCGACAAGGCGGCGTGGCCGCCCATCAACAACGTGCTGCCGCTCTGCGAAAAGTCGATTGAGTCGGCAAGCAGGAATGCTGAGTTTGCAAACTTCCGTGACAACATTTACCTGGCAATCGCCCACGCCGCATGCCAGGAAAAACAATGGCCACTCGCAACGAAGTACGCGACTCTGGCTGTCAACTGGAAACAATCACCACGCCTCGAAAACCATCTTTGGGCGCGTTTGATCCTATTGAAAGTCGAATTTGAAAAGAACAAAGCAACGCAAGATAGAAATGTCCTTACTGCAGTTACTCTGGCGCATTCTGAATTGCGAGATCACTGGGGCCAGGAGTTTGCGGATGGGTATCTTACCCGGCCCTTTGTGAAGCCATACTGGGATTTTTACAGACAACAAGAAAAGGAAGGTAACTAATGGCCTTGGGAATGAGAGTGAATCGAATAGCGATGGGAGCGACGACAAAGGCTCCTTTCAACTGGCAAGCGGCGAAAGCGGCGATGACTACACAACAGTCTTGCCAAACGATGGACGACATGCTCACCGTGGTAATCGCCAGGACAATGGAAACAGCCGCCTACGATCTGATTCGGGGCGCTGCCAAGAAGGCGATATTGGAGGCATCCGCAGAAATGATCCTCACGCTGGTGAAAGCCAACGGCGGCAGCATACAGAACATCCTGTCGAACACAGCAACAGCGTCCAAAGGAGGAGGTTCACAGGGTGGCGACGACGATCCGAACAAGAGCGATATCGTTGTCCCTGTGCCCGATGAGTAGACCCTACAATAGAAAGGCCAGACTGCATGGCACGCCACTCCGCTCCGCCTTGCTAACCTAAAATCTGGCATGGCGAGCGGAACTACAAACTTCGACGATTTCGTCGCGCGATATCCGGGCTACCTGGCGACAGGCCGGCTAGACGAGTTGCGCGCAACCGAGTACCGCCGGTTGGATGATCAACGCGAGGTCTACCTCGACTACACCGGCGGTTCCCTCTATGCCGCTTCGCAGTTGCAGCAGCACCTCCAGTTGATGAGCAACAGCGTGTTCGGCAATCCGCACTCGGCCAACCCGACCTCGTCGGCCATGACCGGTCACCTGGAGCGCGCCCGCCACTTCACGCTCCGCTACTTCAACGCCGAAGACGACTATCTGCTGGTCTTCACACAGAACGCCTCCGGCGCCTTGAAGCTACTCGGCGAATCGTTCCCATTCACGACTGCCAGCCGCTATCTGGCCTCGTTCGACAATCATAACTCGGTGAACGGCATCCGCGAGTTCGCAAAATCGAAGGGCGCGCAGGTCGCCTACGCGCCGCTCACCCGGCCGGAGTTGCGGCTCGATCAAGCGAGGCTGGAAGCCCTGCTCGACGAAGCCGATCCACAACAAAAGAACCTGTTCGCGTTCCCCGCGCAATCGAACTTCTCCGGCGTGAAGCATCCGCTGAGCATTATCGAAACCGCGCAGGTCAAGGGTTGGCGCGTGCTGCTCGATGCGGCCGCTTACGTGCCCACCAACCGGCTTGACCTTGCCCAAGTCAAACCGGACTTCGTCACCGTATCGTTCTACAAGATCTTCGGCTACCCCACCGGCATCGGCGCGCTGCTCATCCGCCGCTCCGCCTTCGCGGACCTGAAACGCCCGTGGTTCGCCGGCGGCACCGTCAACTTCGCCACGGTGCAGGGGCGCGTGCACGTCCTCTCCGCGAATGAAGCGGCGTTTGAAGACGGGACGCTGAACTACCTTTCGATCCCGGCAGTAGAGATCGGGCTGCGCTACATCGAATCGATCGGCATCGAGACCATCGGGGAGCGCGTGCGCTGTCTCACCGGCTGGCTGCTCGAAGAGCTGCTCGCGCTGCGTCATTCGAATGGCCGCGCGATGGTGCGCATCTACGGGCCGGTAACCACCACGGACCGGGGCGGCACCGTGACGCTGAACCTGTACGATCCCGCCGGGCACCTGCTCGACTACCGCCGCATTGAAGAGCTCGCAGGCAACGAAGGCATCTCTCTGCGCACCGGCTGCTTCTGCAATCCAGGTGCAGGCGAAAGCGCCGAAGGACTGACCGAAGAGGACATGCAGGCCGGCATCGGCCTTGGCGACGCGATCAACCTGCAAAGCTTTTCGCGTCTCATGCTCGAACGCGGCCAGAACAAAAGCGCCGGAGCGATCCGCGCATCGATGGGCATTGCCAGCAACTTCGCCGACGCCGAACGCTTCCTGCAATTCGTCACCGGCTTCCGCGACCAGGAGCGGCTCGCCATTGGCGAAGTGACCTTCGACATCGAATCCTGCCGCGTCATCCGCGACGGCAGCTAGTTGGCCGCAGGCTCGAAGATGCCGGCCTTGGATTGCACTACATGGAGGATCTGGGTCAACAGGAGATACTGCGCGGAAGACCGTAGAGATGGGTCCGAAATGCAGTCCCTGCGTGCTGCGCGAATGGCCGGGACATCTTCCGGTTGCAGGGTATGGAAGGCGCTGGTAAGAAAATCGATGTCACCGAAGGAGCCCCGGATTCCAGCGGACGTTTTGGACACTGCCGCCAGCATGGATAGCACTTTGGCCCGGCTGTAAGCATACTTTGACTGCGGGCGCGGCAGAAACGAGTGCTGTAACAGGCTGATCTGCCGCTGCAGAGCTCCTGGAACCGAGGCATTGCTGTGATCGCGCACATACACCACGGAATCGCGAGTCAGGATCATCGACATCGCCAGTAGTCCGAAGGAGGAGATTGCCGGATCGGAGGAGGAGTGCAAGGCTCTGGCTGCTTCATAGGCCGCGTCCGGCTGGAGCCGCCCGAACAGAGAGAGAACGCCCCACTCCCTGGCCATGCGGGTCCCCGCTCCCGGTGCATAGTCGTCGACGTTTTTTGCGCGGCCAAAGTTCAGTGCGGCCGCCGCTATGTCGCCACCGGCCTTGGAGGCTTCAATCGCCAGCACCACGTAATCGTATGGACTCACATCAGCGAGGTCCACATGCGACAATGCCACGGCAACGGCCTCGCCCGACGTGGCAGAGCGGTCCAGCGTCAACAGCAGCCGCGCTGCGTCGAAGTTGAAGAAGGAGTCTTTGGGATCCTTGGCGAGCAGCGTGCGAAGGCAATCGGCGGCCTGTGCCGGCTCTGATTTTGCGACATTCCAAAACCGCTCCAGGCTTCTGACGCGTGCCGTCTTTTCGAGATTGGAAAGTGCCGACGGGGAGAAACCATAGGTAGTAGGCTTCGCCTCAGCGAGCTGGCCGCAAACATCCCCGGCTCCATGAAGGAGTACCTGCGACAACAAGAAGATCAGAAATGTTTTTGGCACTTCCTTCATCATAAGACATGCGCCGGCTTCACTTCGCGGGAAACCAGGGCACGAACATGCTGGTGCGCTGCTGGTAGTCGCGATAGTCGTCGCCCTTGGTTCGCAATGCCTGCGCTTCAGTGGCGGGAATGCCGGTCACGCGCAGCAGGAAGTAGAGCATCAGGGCAGGCGAAAGCAGTGCCGTCCAGTGATGCGCAAAGACGGCGAAGGCGACCCACACCAGCCACTCGAAGAAGTAGTTGGGATGGCGCGAGTAGTTCCACAGGCCCGCGCGGCAGGTCTTGCCTTTGTTGGCGGGGTTACGTTTGAAGGCCGCCAGTTGCGCGTCGGCCAGAGACTCTCCGGCAACAGCGATGAGCCAGATGGCGACGGCGATCAGCTCAAGCGCGCTGAGCTGAGGCTCGGCGTTGCGGGCCGCGATATAGAACGGAATCGCGAGCAGCACGCATAACGCGGCCTGGCCCTCGAAGAACAGCAGGAACTTGAAGCCGATGTTCGAGCCCCATTTGCGGCGGATCTCCACATAGCGGCCCTCCTCGGGATGACCAAGGACGCGCATCAGAAGATAGAGACAAAGCCGGGAGCCCCAAATCGCGCCCATCGCCATCATCAACGCCGACCGCGGCCAATAACCATCGCCCAAGAAGCCATAAATGAGAGCGAGAATCGCCATACCCGCGGCCCAGCCGGGATCGACGATGCTGGCGTTGCGCATGGGAAAGTGCAGTAGCCACAGGACGCACATCAGCCCGCTTACGGCCGCCGCACCGGTGAGGATGATGTTCAAAGTGCGACGCTCACAATGCCGGTGGGAGCCGAGGTAAACTCGGCGCTCGTACCCATGGCGATCAACTTCTCCTTGCCATTGCGGTACCGCACGATCGACCCCAATCCTGTCTTCAGATCGGGATCGTAAGCGGAAGTCAGAACGAGGAACTCCTTCGCTGCATGAATCCCAATGTAGCTTTTCGATAACGCCACGGGCTTCGATTGGGTGTTGGTCTTCAGGTCGTAGGTGTACAGCTTCGGCTTGGTCGTTTGGGGATCTTCCCACGCGACCAGGAAGAGGGTCCTGCCGCGGATGGCCATGGCGCGCCAAATCCGGCCTTGAGAAAGATCCAGCTTCTCCGGGGCCGCATCGGCGTCGGCCATGCGGTAGATGGAGGTGTCCGTACCGAAGTAGATCTGCGTTCCGTCGGAGATAACCGGCACCACATCGCCCTCTGTCTCGCTGATCGGAAAGCGTTTGGCGCTCTTGCCGTCGAATGAGATTCTGACGAGTCCGTTCGCACCTTTCTTACCGTTCCTGTTGTCGGCAACGAAGATATACTCTGCGGTGCTGGCGATACCGCGCGCCATGCCGAGTTCGATGTTGCCTGCCTTGCGAAAAAACAGAGTTGGTGCGCCACCATTGGAGACAGGCACGTTCCAGATGCTCTCGCAATTCGGCGACTCAAGAACCGTGACCAGCGCCGCGTGCCTGTCGCTGGGATTCTGGATCAGGAAATTCGGCTGCGCGCCCACGATCACGTGGCTATACGGCGTCTTCTTTGGCTTGCCTGACAGCGTCGCCTTAAAGCGGGCGATGGAACCGGCGGCAAAACTGGCTACCCAGAACTCGTGATTCAGCATAGGGTGATGTTAACGCATCTTTCTCAGCACTGGCGTCAATACCAAATAGATGCCCGCCACGGCCAACGGACTCAGAATCATCCACAAAATGACGCCTTGAAACGTCGCGACGCCCAGCACCGCAATCGCGTGCCACGCATTTTCGCGAACCAGCGCCAGCACCTGGGCAAGGGTGAGGTTCAGTTGGCCCGAGCCAAACAGCCGGTTGCCCGTCTGCATGAACGGGATCAGTAACGCCAGTTGCAGCGGGTAGACCACATAGTTCACCAGTTGCATCGCCGGGATGTTGAGCTTCAAAGCCCACGCTGCAAGTCCACACAATATGGTGGTTGAGCCGAGCACGGGAAAGACGCCGATGGTCACGCCAAGCGCCACGCTCAACGCCAACTTCTCAGGCGTGATGCCCTGCTTCAGCAGATCGAGGAACGGCTGAACAATGCGCCGCCGGAGCCAGCCATCCGCCATCAGGAGACCACCAGATCCCAACCGAAGCCGGGCTTGTCCGAAGCCTGCGTATACAAGCCGAGCGGTCCGCGCGTGATCTGGTATTCCTGTTCGTACATTTCGTAGACCTCCTTGGGGCCGCCCGGAGCGGGCATGAACAGTTCCGCCCACGGACTGTTGGGCGCGGCCATTGTCCAATGGATGCTGTCGCGCGAGCCTCCGCCGTGAGGAATTACAGGAATATCGTAGGCCGCCGCCAGATCGCCGATGCGCCGCATCTCGGTGAGGCCGCCGCACCAGTGGACATCGGGCTGCCAGATCTGCGCCGCCCTGTGCTCCAGCAACTGGCGGAAGCCGTAGCGGGTGTACTCGTGTTCGCCAGTGACGATGCGGGTGGATTTGATCGCGGCGTTGATGCGCCCGAAGCCTTCGTAGTCATCGGGCGGCAGGCACTCCTCCATCCAGTAGACGCGATACGGAGCGAGCAGTTCGGCCATCTCAATCGTGTACCGCTCGGTCCACGCCATCCAGCAATCGAGCATAATCTCGCCGTCGCGGCCCAGCAGTTCACGCGTGCGCTTCACCAGTTCGACGTTCTTGCGCATGCCCTCCTGACCATCGGCGGGGCCGAACTCCATCGCCAGTTTCAAGCGTGTGAAGCCGAACTTCAAGTGCTGCTCGATGTCGTTACCGGTGCAGTAGGCGGGCACACGTGGTTTGGCCGCGCCACCCAGCAGTTTATAGACCGGCAGTCCGTAGGCTTTGCCTGCGATGTCCCACAACGCAAGATCCACACCGCTGATGGCGTGCACGGCGATGCCTTTGCGGCCATAGTACATGGTGGACCGCCACAAAATATCCCAGATGCGCTCGATGTTGAGCGGGTCTTCGCCCATCAGGAGTTTGGTGAGGTGGCCGGTAACAACCGGTCCGCCGCCCATGCCGCCCTGCCCGATACCAGTGACGCCTTTGTCGGTGGTGATCTCGACAGTAAAGCCGCCGAGTCCGCCGGGGTTCGGCATGAAGAGTGATCGCGTGGCCTTGTACTCCGGATAGATCGACATGGGATTGGCCACCTCCACGCCTCCGGTGGACCACGAACCAGGCGCTGGCTTATAGGCCGGGGCCGGATTGCGCGGGCGCGTGTTTACCAGGCGAACTCCGGTGATCTTCAGTTTTCCCAGCGCTTCGGCGAAGAGCGGAGCGGCGGGGAGCAGTGTCAACAAGGACCGGCGAGTCATCATAGCCATTCAGTATACTTACTCCATGTCATCCTTGCCCGTGGGTATTGTTCTTCTCTGCTGTGCGTCTGTGTTCGCGCAGGATCACAAGACGTGGTCCGATTATGGCGGCGCATCCGACTCCGCGCAGTACTCGGCGTTGAAGCAGGTCAATCGCGGGAACGTCAACAAACTGAAACAGGCGTGGAGCTTTCCCACGGGCGACAACGCCAAGTACGATTTCAATCCGCTGGTTGTGGACGATGTCATGTACGTGCTGGCCAAGGGCTACTCAATCGTCGCCGTGGACGCGGCCACCGGCACCGAACTGTGGCGATACGCGCCGGAGCCCGCGCCGAAAGTGATGACCCATCGCGGCATCAACTATTGGGAGAGCAAAGACCGCGCCGACCGCCGCCTGCTATTTGCCAGCGATCACAAACTCCGCGCGCTCGACGCGAAGACGGGCAAGCTGATCACCACCTTCGGCGATAGCGGCGCAGTGGATCTGAAGCAGGGGCTCGATCGCGATCCGGCCACGCTGACACTGGTGCAGGCCACCACTCCGGGCCGTGTCTTCGAAGACAAGCTGATTCTGGGCTCGGCGACTAATCAGGGCTACGGCTCCGCGCCGGGTGACATTCGCGCCTTTGATGTTCGCACCGGTAAGCTGGCGTGGACCTTCCACACGATTCCCCGCCCCGGCGAATACGGCTATGACACGTGGCCGAAGGATGCATGGAAGAAGGTCGGCGGCGCTAACGTGTGGGGCGAACTGACGATCGATGAGAAGCGCGGCATTCTCTATGCGCCGACGGCCAGCGCAAAGTATAACTTCTACGGCGCCGATCGCAAAGGCGCCAATCTGTTCGGCGATTGCCTGCTAGCGCTCGACGCCCGCACAGGCAAGCGGCTTTGGCATTTCCAGATGGTGCATCACGATATCTGGGATTACGACGATGCCACCGCGCCGAAGCTGCTCACAGTGAAGCATAACGGCAAGATGGTCGACATCGTGGCGCAGGTGACCAAGCAGGGTTTTCTGTGGGTGTTCGATCGCGTGACGGGCGAGCCGCTGTGGCCGATCGAGGAACGCAAGGTTCCGAAGTCGGATGTCGATGGCGAAGACACGTGGCCGACGCAGCCCTTCCCCACCAAGCCGCCCCCGTTTGCGCGGCAGTCGTTCACGGTGGACGATCTGAGTCCGTACCTGAGTCCAGAGGATCGGGCGAAGTTTCGCGACGACATCCTGAGCGCCCGCAATGAAGGGCTGTTCACTCCTCCCGGCAAACGAAACACGATTCAGATGCCCGGCAACAACGGAGGAGCGAACTGGGGCGGCACGGCCGTGGATCCGGCCAAGGGTTATTTGTATGTGGTCTCGAAGGATCTGCCGGCGATGCTGAAGCTGGAACCGGAGGCAGGCACGAAGAAGCAGGCGCCATCGGAAGCCGACGATGTCCGGTACTTCAGCGGATTCGGATTCATGATCGCGAGCAACGGCCTGAGCCCGATCAAACCGCCATGGACTTCGCTCACGGCGTACGATCTGAACACGGGCACCATCATGTGGAAGATCCCGCTGGGCGAGGTTCCGGAGCTTGCGGCGAAGGGGATCAAGAACACCGGCACGCATTATCCGAAGGTGGGTCCGGTGGTGACCGCCGGCGGCCTGATCTTCACGGGCACTCGCGACAAGAAGGTGCGAGCGCTGGATGTGGACTCGGGCAAGATCCTGTGGGAGACGGAAGTGGCTGCGGCGCTCGAAGGCATCCCCGCCATTTATGAAGTGAAAGGCAGGCAGTACATCGTATTCTGTGCAGGCGCACAGGTAGGGCTCACGCCGGCGACGCAGGAGAAAATCCCGGGAGCTTACGTTGCGTTTGCTTTGCCATAGAGCAATACAATCGGGCCAGCATTGAACAGGACTACCGGATCTGGTATGGTTCAATCACACAGGTCTTTATGAACCGCAGACACTTCGTTTCACTCACCAGCCTGCTCGCGCTACCTGCGCAGGCGGCAGAGAGCACTTGGAAGCCGTTGGGGCAGCTTCGCACGGACGCCGCGGCGGCGCCCATCCCCGGTGCGACATGGTATGTGACCGAAGCTACGGGCAGCGGCATGCAATATCAGTTTGCGCCAGGCACGCTGGCAGGCATGAAGTGCATCACGGCGGACATCCTGCTCGATGGCGCGGTTTCCGCGGCGTTCCAGATTGTGCTGAAGGAAGGCGAAAAAGGACGGGCATTCCGCTTCGGCTTCGGCGCGCTGAACCAGTGCTCGCTGCGGCTGCGACTGGACCTCGGCATGACCGACCAGGGCCGCTGGATGGCTGATCGCGAAGGCGCCTTTCTGAAACCGGCCTGCGGCGGCGACCGCGTCGATCTGGAAAAGGTGGACCGGCTCTCGTTCACGCTCTCGCGCAAAGGACCAAATCCGGTGCGCTGGTGCATGACTCCGCTGAAGTGGACAAAGTCAATGCCGGAGAAACTGGCCGCCCCCGTGCTGCCCAAGGGCGCATTGCTCGACCGCTTCGGGCAGACTACTCTGAGCGACTGGCCAGGGAAGACGATCGACGAAACGGAATTGAAGACTCGCCTGCGCAAGGTGGCGGCAGGCTCGGCAAAACAATCGTGGCCCGAGGGCTTCTCGCGATGGGGCGGTTGCAAGGCTCGCAAACTGGGTGAACCCACCGGCTGGTTCCGCACGCATCACGATGGCAAGCGATGGTGGCTTGCCGATCCCGATGGCTACGCATTCTGGAGCGCCGGACTGGACTGCGTCCGCGTCGATACCGATGCTCGCGTCGATGGCCTCGAGACGGCATTGCAGTGGATGCCCGAAGGCGCGGAGTTCAAGGACGCAGTCTACGGCACACGCGACCCGCGTGGCGGCAAGACCGTGAATTTTCTGGCCGCGAACATGATCCGCGCCTTCGGTGCCGGCAACTGGCGGGACAAATGGTCTGAGCTCGCGCTCTCTGAGATGAAGCGCCTGCGGTTCAACACGGTGGGCAACTGGAGCGAGTGGGAGTATGCGGCGAAAGGCAAGTTCCCCTACGTAAGGCCGCTGCAGTTCAGGGGCACGCGCTGCGGCATGCTGTACCGCGATTTTCCGGACGTGTTTCACACCGGCTTTGCGGCCGATGCCGATGAGTTCGCCGCTCAGTTGCAGGCCTCCGCCAAGGACCCGGCACTGATCGGTTATTTCCTGATGAACGAGCCGACGTGGGCTTTCTCCTCCGAGTTGCCCGCCACCGGCATGCTCTACAACACCGAGACGTGCGCCACGCGCGTGGCCTTCGCCAAGTGGCTGCATGCCAGGTATGCGGACGATGCAGCCTTACAGAAAACCTGGAACACCGAAGCGACCTTCGCCCGCATCGAGCGCGGCAAATGGCGCGGCGTGATTCCCGCGGAAGCCACCAACGATCTGCGCGAGTTCAGCCTGGTGATGGCGGAGCGCTATTTCCAGACGCTCTCCAATGCTTGCAAACAGGCGGACCCGAACCACCTCAACCTCGGGATGCGCTGGCAGGGCGTGCCCAAGGAGTGGGCTGTACCGGGAATGAAATCTTTCGATGTATTCAGCCTGAACTGCTACATGGACAAACTGCCGCAGGCGACGACAGAGAAGATCGCGTCGTTGCTGAAGATGCCGGTGCTCGTTGGCGAGTGGCACTTCGGCGCACTGGACCGCGGACTGCCATCGTCCGGCATTGGCAGGCTGAAGAACCAGATCGAGCGCGCAAAAGCGTATCGGGTGTACCTGGAGGACGCTGCGCAAAACCCGCATTGCGTCGGCGTCCACTGGTTCACCATGTACGACCAGAGCGCGCTGGGCCGGTTCGACGGAGAGAACTACAACATCGGCTTTTTCGACGTGTGCCAGCGGGCGTACGACGAGATGTCCGCTGGCGCCATTGCAAGCCACGAACGCATGTACGATGTGGCCGCAGGCAAGGCTGCGGCCTACACGGCGGACCTCGAGTATCTCCCCAAGGTCTTCCTCTAAGCGGAGAGCTTCTACCTGCTCACAACGGGCTTGCCATTCTCATCCAGGTGCGGATACGGCCCGCCAATGCGGAAGCGGTCCAGAATGTAGTCGTCGTACTGCGGCGTCGGCTGGAAGTAGCCACCCTTGCGAATGTGTTCTTTCACCGCGGCCTCATTCAACTCCACACCCAGCCCGGGCGTATCGGGCACGGTGATAAACCCGCGATCGACAATCGGCTTCGATGGCCCGTTCACCAGACTGCCCCACCACGGGATATCCACCGCGTGGTTCTCCATTGCCAGCATGTCCTTCAACGTCGCGGCCATGTGGACAGAGGCCAGGCAACCGACCGGCGAACCGGCGAAGTGGATCGCCACCTGCACGGCATGCATGGCTGCAAAATCGCCGATACGCTTGGTCTCGCGGATCGCGCCGGAAGTGAGCGGATCGGGATGTATGATATCCACTGCGCGATTCTCAATCAGGTCGCGGAAGCCTTCCTCCAGCCCGAACAAACTCTCGCCGGTGCAGATGGGAGTGGTGGTCGCTTCCTTCAGTTCTTTGTAAGCGCGCCAGTTCTTCGGAGAGTCGCCACCGGCCCCCAGATGGCCCACCTGGATCATATCTTCGGCCCATGCCAGGTCGAAGCGCTCCAGCGCGCGGGCATACCGGATACTGTCGTTCACCGTGAGCGCCCCGAAGTGGTCCACCGCCAGCGGAACGTCGAAACCGATCTCGTCGCGCACCGCCTGCACATATTCGCAGAGATACTGCAGACCCTTTTCGGTAGCGGTGCCGCGCGAATTCACCGCGCCCGGGCGATTGGCCACCAGGCTGGTGCCAAGGTCCATTTTGAAAAACGTGAAGCCGCTCTTCTTGCGCTGCTTCATTCGCTCGGCGAAGACCTTCGGATCGTGGCTCTGGTCGGTATCGCAGTAGATGCGGATCTTGTCGCGATACTTCGACCCCACCAGCCGCCATGCAGGTACGCCGTACACCTTGCCCGCGATATCGTGCAGCGCCATATCGATCGCGCTGTAACCGCCGCCCATGCGCTGATGGCTGGCGAAGTTGCGTATGCTGTCCAAAATCGGTTCGATGGCAAGCGGATTCTTGCCCACCAGGTGCGGCTTCAACACCAGCGCCGTGCCCTCGCGGCCCGCGTCGCGGACTTCACCGAGTCCGTAGACGCCCTGATTGGTATCGATGCGGATGATGGGGTAGTCGTAGTTCGACGCCACCAGTACCGAGCGCATATCCGTGATCTTCAAATCGCTCGGCGCGGAATTCTTATTGAGGCCGCGCTGGCCACAGGCGGGACCCTCAGTCATCTTGAACAGCCCTGCCATTCCGGCAAGGCCGCCCAACAGGTTTCGGCGAGTAGTTGTCATTCGGACCTGAATCTCCTTAGTTGCTTCAGATCCTATCAACCGCGTTTACCAGTGTCAATCAGGGTTTGCTGTAAAACTCCTGGCGATGCTCCTCGGCGTAGCCCTGCATGCGGGTAGCGACTTCCGGATACTTCTCCAATACATTCGTGGTTTCAAGCGGGTCCTTTGCCATATCGAACAGCGACAGCTCTATGCGCACCTGCCTGTATTTTCCAGGGGCGCCATCGTTGCCGGCCTCCACCAGCGTCTGGAAGTTATGCGGTACGTGCAGCTTCCACTTGCCGTCGCCGCTGATGACGCCTTCGAAATTGGGGCCTGTGCAGAACGGGTAGTAGTCGTGTGGATTCTTCGCGCCCGGCTTGTCCACGATGAGGTCCCAGACATTCCGGCCATCCACTGGATTCTTCGGCAGCGGTGCCCCTGCCAGTGCGGCGATGGTCGGCAACAGGTCCACCGTGCACAACGCCCGCGTGTTCGTCGAGCCTGCTTTGATCTTGCCCGGATAACGCATGATGCAGGCACTGCGCGTGCCGCCGTCAAAGCCCGTACCTTTCGCTTCGCGGTACGGCGTCTTGCCGGCGTGATTGCCATAGGAGATCCACGGCCCGTTGTCGGAGGTCATGATCACCATCGTGTTGTCCGCCACACCGGCGGACTTCAACGACTTCATGATCTCGCCGACAGACCAATCGATCTCCATCATCACGTCGCCATAGACACCCGCGCCCGATTTGCCCTTGAACTTTTCGCTGCGGAAGATCGGCACGTGCGGCATGGAGTGCGGCACATACAGAAGAAATGGATTCGCTTTGTTGCGCTGAATGAAGTCGACCGCGTGTTCGGTGTACCAGGTGGTGAGGAACGGCTGGTGCTCCGGCGTCACCCGTTCGATCTTCACCTCTCCGTTCTCCCAGAACTGCAGCGGAAACTTGCTGTACGCCTGCGGGTTCTGCGGATGATATTCCCACATGTCGTTCGAATACATCAGGCCGCACGATTCGTTGAAGCCGCGCGCCGGAGGCCTGGTATCGGGCTGATCGCCGATGTGCCATTTTCCGAACACCGCGGTCTTGTAGTTCTTCGCCTGCAGCACCTGGCCCATGGTCGCAAAGCCAGGGTCGAGGCCGCGGGCGCGTGGACCGTGCGCACCGAAGACCTTGGTGCGGCCGGGATAGCAACCGCTCAGCAGTGCCGAGCGCGACGCCGAACAGACCGCTTGCGGCACGTAGAAATTGTTGAAGCGGCAACCTTCGCTTGCCAGCTTCTCCACATTCGGAGTCGGGTAGGGAGTCTTGCCGAACGGCCGGAAGTCCGCCCATCCAGAATCGTCCAGAAAAATGATGACGAAGTTGGGAGGGCGCTCGGTGGCGGCCTGCATCGCGCCCAGTCCCGCGGTTTGCAGCAGGAAATCTCTACGGCTGAATGGTTGTCTCATGGTCAACCTACATCTTATCGAGATGGTCCGAGTTTTTGTAGGTTGGCATCGCGCAGGCCGGTGAGGAGAATCTGCCCATCGCCGGCAACCCGCGCCTCTCCAAAGCGCGCGTTGGAGTAGAAGCGCGCGTCGCCTTCCTGAAAGAAGAACGCGTTGGTCCCGAGTTTGGCCGTCCCGGCTCGTGCGCGGAAGTAGATCTTCAACTCATCGTTGGCCGTGGGGCGGCCGTCATCGAGGCGGCGGAAGATGGCCACGCCACGCTGATCCACGGCAACCACGGCCAGTCCGTCTAGTATCTCCCGCGAGTAGGGAATGTCCGTCTGAAGCCGGAAACGCAAGGCCATATAGTCACCCTGCATCAGCGATCTCGGATCCACCGGCACCAGTTCCAGCAGCACCACGCGGCCATTGGTGAGCACCTGTTCCTTCTGATAGATCGCGTAATTCACCACGGCCAACACCGCCAGGCCAGAGAGCACCACAATCCACTTACGCATCTTGCGACTCCCCGGCCGGGAAGAATTTCCCCAACGCAAAACGCATCAAAAGGAGCACCACACCGGCCGCAAACAGCAGCCCCGACTTCACCAGCAATGTGAAATGCAGTTGATAGTAGAAGTGCGAAAGGTAGCCCGCGAACGCGATGAGACCGAGTCCCATCAGCACCCGATTCGAATTCGAAAACGCCAGCACCATCACCAGAATCGCAGCGACAATTCCCGGCGCCGCGATGCCGAAGCACGCCGTCAGCAAAGAGGCAGCGATGATCGCAATGCCGGCCGCTGAATCGTGCCGCACCCTCGCCCGCGCGCGCAGCACCCACGCCGCGTAGATGAAAACAAGCCCTTCCGCGGCGGGCCCAAACCATGCAGTATGGGCCAGTGCCTTCGCGCCGTAAGGGGTAAAGACGCGCCACAAATCCGACCCCAGCAGCAGCGAGCCGTCCATGTGCAAAAGCGCGATCGCAAAACCGTAAGCGATCGGTTCCCACAACGACGGACGCCGCGCCAATCGCACCGGGTCGATCCACAGCAACACGGTGCACACCGCCGCGACGCCGGTTGCGACACCTGCCGCACCAAGAATGACGGCCGCGATAAACAGACAGACGTTGGCCGCGACGGCTGTAAACACACGGTGGAGATAGTTCGGCACGGCAAACGCCAATGCAAATTCAACCACGGCCATCAAGAGGAAAGGCACCGCCGAGCCACCCCGCTGAGCCCCTACCAGCTGAAACCAACCGACCATCAACATCGATTGCCCTGCCAGGCTTACTGCAAAGGCAAATTGTTCCAGAAACTCGTTGTGAGGCAGACCCTTGAATACGGCGAACGCAGCGGCGCAGCAGAGAATACCCGCCGGGATCGCGGCCTGTGCGCTGCGGAAGATCGCGGCGTACACCGCTCCGGCAAAGCCCAGCAAGAAGATCGCACCGATCCAACCTGCAACGCCAAGCATCACGCGCACAGGCCAAGGAGATCGAACCTCGCCTGCCGCAGGGATCTCGCCGGAAACAAATCCGGCCTCGATGTACTGGCGCCACAACTCCTGTCGATTGGTTGCGCTCACGCTGGTTGCTCCTTGACCAGGGAGCGAATCCACCATGCGCCCGCGGCCGACATGCCGATGATGAGGAACCCTATCAGCAGGAATCCGAAAACATCCGAGTACCTGAGCAGGTACTTCATCAGGGCCGCCGTGGTAACGGAAATCAGACTCAGCACTACGCCGGAAAGCAGAAAGACATCGAACACGAGTCGCCGGTGATAGAGATAAATCGACACCACCCACGCGAGATAAGCGAGAATCGAGGCTTCATGAATTTCGTGAAACCCCACAACGACCATGACGCCCATCGTGGTGGTGACTGTACCGGTCACCGTGCCGATGATTCGTGCGCCCCATCGGCTCAACCACTCAATCCCGCGCGCCTGCCCAATTTCCCACAGCACCTCCGCAGTGAGGTTGATGGCCAGCAATGACCACAGCGTGCACGAGATCACTGACGAGAAGCCGAACAGGCTCCAGTTCCGCGCTTCGCAAAAGAGAGGCACCGCGATATCGATCAAGCCAAGCCACAACAGCCACAGCGGCGCGAAGCGGCCCACCAGCACCCACGGCACAATCAGCAATGCCCAGTAGAGGAAGAGCTCATAAGTATCCGCGCCGGTCTGGTAGATCTGCCCCACCAGTGCGAGCAGTGCGCCGGTGAGAATTGCCGCGCCGCACAGTGCACCCTTGCCCGCGGGCCGGTCAATACCCAGAACCCACGCGCTGATGAAAGCAGCGGCAAGCAGCAGTTCCGCGAGTCCGAATTTGGCCATGCGCGGCAGGGCCGACCAGTTATACGCAAAGAAGAAGAGGACGCCGGAGACAAGCAGGATCACGCCCGTCCACAGCAGCAACATGTCCAGGAAGTTCCGCCAGTCGGATCGCCGCGGTGTAAGTCCAGCCAGATCGAGCGCAGCCGCCGCATCCTCCGGCTTCAAGCGGCCGGAGCTGGTCCATTCGAGCATCGCATCGCGCAATTGTGACATGGAACTACGGAGTGAATTGTAGCAGATTGACGCGGGCACGCAGACAAGGAGAGACTGAACAGGACGAACATGAAGCGCAGGACTTTTCTTCCTTTGATGGCAACCGCCGTGGCTCCCGCGTGGGGCGCGGAGGCGAAGAGCAGTCTCGATTCCGATGGCACCGTTCTGGTCGACGGCAAGCGTACCTTCCTGCTCGGCCTCTATCACCCGCCTGCCCGCAAGACCCGCGCGGAATCGCTGCGCGCGGTCAAGGAAGCAGGGTTCGACGTAGTGCACGCCGCAGCCAAGCCGGAAGCGCTCGATGAACTCGCGCAACATGGACTGCAGGGATGGTGCACCACCGGTTTAGTGCCTGACAAACAACGGATCGCAGCCTTGGTGAACCGCATCCGAAATCACAAGGCGTTGCTCTACTGGGAGACCGAGGACGAGCCGTCATTCATCTGGAAGAAGCCTGCGGCATTGCGTGTGCGGCCGGATGTGATCCGCGACACCTATGCTTATCTGCGCTCGCTCGACCCGGCCCACCTGGTCTATCTGAACCACGCACCTACGAATCTGGTCTCCACGCTGCAAGGCTACAACCCGGGCGCCGACCTGATCGCCACCGACGTCTATCCGGTGATCCCGCACGGCATCCGCGAACAGTTTGCGTTGTGGCCTGACGGCCGCCAGGGCGACATGCTGAATCCCTACATCAGTCAGGTCGGGGCCTATACGCGAAAGATGCGCGAAGTGGCTGGTCCGCAGCGCGCGGTGCTCATGGTGCAACAGGCCTTCGCCTGGGAGTTGCTGCGCAAACCGAATGACCGGGATCCCAAAATGGTGCTCTACCCTACGGCAGATCAACTGCGGTTCATGGCCTTTCAAAGCATCGTCAACGGCGCGAACGGCCTGCTGTGGTGGGGCCTCTCATTCACTCCGGAGACTGCCCCGCTGTGGAACGGACTGGCGGCGGTGGCGAAGCTCCTGCATTCGATCCATGACGAATTGGCCGCGCCGCGTTCGATACAGGCGATCCGCCTGGAGTATCACGACACGGGCCACAGCCTTGATCGCGGCATCGAATGGATCGCGAAGAAGAACATCTGGATGGCAGTGAATGCCGATCCGAATCCAGTCGAGGTCACGGTGCAGGGATTGCCGCCTGGAATGCAGGCGCTCGCCGGCGCAAAGCCGGAGTGGACCGGCGGAGGTTGGCGCGTCAAGTTCCCTCCGTTTGGAGATGCGTTATGGAGAGGTTGAGGTTCGTTCTATTGGCGTTGTGCCTGGTGCCGATGCACGCGGCCAGCTACGAGGCGGAAAAACCATCCGCCGGAGCTGTCGCGCGCTTTGTCCTGGCAGAAGGTCCGATGAAATGGGAGTACCTGGATGCCGGGCAATTTCAAATCTGGCTGCAGCACGAAGGCGGCGGAAACAAGATCGTCCGCTACATCCTTCGCAGCCGCAACGGAATCGCTCGCGAGTACCGCCACGCGATCACCGGCGAGGCGGTGCTGCCATCGATGATTGCGTGGCAACAGTTGTGGCCCGCTGTTGCAGGAGAGCGCGCCCAGTATCTCGGCCACCAGTATCTTCGCAAACCGGCAGCCGCGAGCAAGTGGGTTCCGGTACCCGCGGACGTGCGGGTGGTCAACCTGCGGCCCGATCTGTGGCTCGGCCCTCCCTCGAATACGCGGCAGAAGGACGAGACACGCCGCTACGATGGCTCCGACTACGAACTCATCCCGCTCACGCAGAGCGACTATCGGGAGATGGCGACTGCCGGCATCACCTGCGTCAAAGCGGTAGGCGGCCAGCAGGCATGGGCCGAAGAGTTGGGGCTCTACTTCTGGGGACCGCACGAACGCCTGCCCTACCCGGAATTGCTCTATCGCAGCCAGTATCTCGGGCCAACTCTGTTCCTCGACGAACCGGCCGTCGGTACGCGCGACCACGACCTGCGCCCGCGCCTCGCCAAAGACCCGCAGTATCGCAAGCAACTCAACCCGCAGGAAGCCCTGCGCGCCTATCAGGAACACTATGCGAAGACCATCACCGATGGACCTCCGCAGGTACTGTTGCGCACCCTGGCCGCGCGCAAGGATGTGGACCTTGGCGCCTTGCGCTTCGCCCAGCAGAATCTCTACAACTGGGAGACCATGCCCAGCACGGCTGCATGGGCACTCTCGCAGGACCCGCACGTGCCGTCGGCGATGGTGTTCGAACCGCCGGGACGCATGGGGACTCGCCGTACACTGCCCGAATGGAACATGACCTTGGGAACGCAGTTCCGCGCCGATGACATGCGCGTACTCCCCGCGGTGGTCTTCGGCTTTCTGCGTGGGGCCGCGCGCCTCACCGGTAAGCAGTGGGGCGTGAGTATCTATGGAGCCGTGGAGCGTGCCGACACGTTCCTGTGGATGACCCAGGCCTACGACATGGGCGCGACGCGCTTCTTCTTTTGGGACAACTATCAACTGGCCTGCGTGCCGTTCGGCGAGGTGCTCGCACTGAGCCGCCACCTGCAAGCGCATGCCAGGCAGCATCCAAGGCTCGATCTGGATCACCTGCGCAATGCGGCGAAGCGAGCCATCCTGCTGCCACCTGGGTACGATCTGGGCCACGTCCAGATGGGCCGCGGCAATCTATGGGGACTCGGCGAATTGAACCTGGAGCGCGTGAATCGCAAGGGCGTGAAGCATCGCGAAGTCATGGCACGCTTCTTCGCCGAAATCGAAAACAGCCTGCGCGCCGGAGTGTCATTCGATCTGTTGTGGGATCTGCCCGGCCTCAAGCTCAATGGCTATCGCGAAGTGGTGCGAGTGGCAGAGGACGCAACCGCGCCGCTTCCCCATCATCAAAATGGACCGGCCCTCAGCGTGACTGTCTCGACGAACAAAGCCATTGCGCGAGTGAGCGAGACCCGCGCTCCATTCTATTACACACTGGGAGCGGATCCAGCCGGAGTGCTACACAACGCAGGCGTCCTCTGGGAACTCTTTGGACCGAACGAAGAGGACTACCTCTTCCTCCAGGCCAGAGACAATCGCCCGCTGATGAAATGGCTGTCGCATGGCGAAGCGGAAGTGGAAGTCAACATCCCGTCGCTCAAGCCCGGCAACTACCGGTTGCGCGCGGCGGTAGCCGATGTCGAGGGCCGCTCGACGGTGGTCTGGCGAAATCTGCGCATCGGAGGAAATCAATAACCATGAATTTGGAACTGAACGGACATGTGGCCGTTGTGACAGGCGGAGCAAGCGGCATCGGACTTGCCTGTGCGCATGCACTAACAAAGGAGGGCTGCAGCGTGGCGATTTGGGATCGCGCCGATGCTACCGCGGACTTCGCCTGCAAAGTCGACGTCAGCGATCTCGCCTCGGTGGAAGCCGCTGTCCAAACCACCGAAGCAGCGCTCGGGCCGATCCGTCACGTGGTCCACGCCGCGGCCGTCGGCTCCGGCAAGTTCGGCTTTCCGTTTACGAATCTGCAACCCGCTGACTGGCCGCGCGTGCTCGAGGTGAACATCCTGGGCATGGTCAATATCGCTCACGCCTTAGCCCCTGGAATGACGGCGCGCAAAGCCGGGACGATGGTCTTCATCGCATCGGTAGCGGGACAGATCGGCTCTCAAACGGACCCGCCCTACAGCGCCAGCAAAGCCGCGAACATCAATTTCGCGCAGTGCCTGGCCAAAGACCTCGCACCACACAAAGTCCGCGTCAACACAGTATGCCCGGGCATGGTGGTGACGCCTCTGAACAAGGCTGTCTGGCAGGCCTGGAACGACCTGCAACCGGCGGACCGCAAGCGCTCCTACGACGAGTGGGCAGGTGAAAAGGTGCGCACCGTTGCACCACTTGGCAGCTTCCAACAAGCGAGCGATATCGCGGACATGGTGGTGTTCCTGTCGTCCGCACGCGCGGCGCAGGTCACCGGGCAGACCATCAATGTGGATGGCGGCCAGGTGATGCACTCTTAGTCAGTCAACGTCACGGTGTAGTGCAGTCGAACAGGCTTGCCTTTTTCGAGCGTGGTCCCAGCCTGACCAGGAAACGCCGCGCCGACAAAGCCGTAGTTGCGCAGGCACCATTGCGGCGCGCCACTGGGATTTTTCGGATCGGAGTCGATTCGCAACGTGCCTGACTTCCCGCCATAGACCGCACTCAGCGCGGCCCACGCATGGTTCACCAGGTCCTCATCTTTCACGACGGCGCCAGTGTCGGCCGTAAGCTTGGTCTGCTCGCGCGCCGCGAAGCGGACGCTCAGTCCGCCATAGCTCTTGCCCTTCTCCTGCGAGCCCTTGATCGTCACCGGCGCGCCCAGCGCTTCGAGATCGAGCGTCACTTCCAGCACCCGCGAACCAGCCGCGGGCGTGGTCTTGATCTGCACCGTCTCCTTCACGATCTTCACGCCCTCGGCGTACCAGCCGTTCTCGACAACCAGCAGCGCATCCTTGGCGCCGGCCTTTTTCTGGACCCAGCGCTCAAAGCGATCTTCAATACCGCCCTTCATCATCCACAAATCGTACTTCATGCCACCCGTCTCCACCACTGGCCAGCCCCAGAACAGGCCGCGATGATGATAGTGGTCCTTGGGGAAATCATCGGTGACACTCACTCCGGCGGGCGTATATACGGGATAGATATACGATGCGCGCTTGCGGTCTTCCGGCACTCCCGCCGCCAGTTGCGCGCCGTAGTTGTAGACCAGCGCAGGCTTGCCATTATCCAGCAACTCCAGGCGACCGCCGCCGAGATCCTTCCACTGCATGGCCATCGCGAGGCTAAGAATGAGATGCTGCACGAACTTTGTCCTCCAATACTTCGATCCCCAGGCCCGGGCCAGTGGGCACTTCGATTGCGCCGTCCACCAGCACGAACGGCCGCTTCAGGAACGATCCTGCCAGGAACTGCAATCCGTTAAGCGCCGCCGGAAACTTCAACCCATAGGCGCCGTACAGCACCAGCGACGCGGCCAGCGAAACGTCTGGATCGGTCAGCCCGCTGCCCAGGAACAGCAGGCCCGCCTGCTCCAGAATCTCCACCTGCCGCTTCGCATCGAACAGCCCCGCCGTTCGCGCAGGCTTCATCGCCACGCCATCCAGCATCCCGAGTTTGATGTACTCCACCAACTCCACGGATGACACCACGCCTTCGTCCAACAAAATCGGCAGCGCGCCCTGGCGCTTGATCTCCACCAGCCCGGAGAGCCGGTTCGGCGCCACCGGTTGCTCCATGATGTTCACCCCCGCCGCAGCCAACTTCGGCAGCGTCCGCAGTGCGGTGGGCACATCGTACATGCCATTGGCATCGGCCCAGAGAAAACAATCCGGAGCCAGCCGCCTGACAGTCTTCGCCAGTTCGACGTCGAACTTCGGATCGGGCGCGACCTTGATGTTGAAATGCTTGTAGCCCTTCTTGCGGCCATCTTCCACCAGCGACTCCGCCTCGGCGATCGTTCGTGCATTCACTGTCCAGCTCAACACAACGCGCTCGATCGGCTTCCTGCCCCACAACTCGGCGAGGTTCTTCCCTGTGAGCTTGCCGATCACATCGTGTAGCGCGATGTCGAGCCCGGCCTTGGCGATGGGCATGCCAGTCGAAAACGAAGGCGCGATCGCTTTGTTCATAGCCGCGTGCGCGCCCGCCAGATCGAACGGATTTTTGCCGATCAGCACTGGCGCGAGATACTCGCGCAGCGTGTGCGTCGCCGATTCCAGCGTCTCGTAACTCCAGGTCTGGATCGGAACACTCTGGCCCCAGCCGAAGGTACCGTCTTCGCACGTGATCTTCACGAACACAGCCGGCCGTTCCGGTTTGGTGAAGAACCGGAAATAGGAGGTGACCGGATAGCGGACCGGTAATACCTCAATGGTGCGAATGGCCGGACTCTTCGCCGCGGCCAGCGCCAGCGGCATTGCGAGAACAGTTCTGCGAGCAAGCATAAGTAGAGGCTATCCGATCTGGAGCGTCTGCGCATTGAAGGTGACGCGCCGTTGCAGCCGCAGCGCTTCCGACGAAAGCACGCCCGCCACCGCATGCGAAAATCCTGCCTGCACCGGAGCGCGCGGTTCCTTGCGCGACCGAATACAGTTGATCCAGTTATGGAAGTGCGACTCGATGCCCTTCTCCTTTTCGATGGCGATCTCTTCGGTGATGCGCCGCGGGTCACGCGAGCCCGCGCCGGATATCTTCAGCGCATTCGCATCAAGCGTGCCCTTCACGCCGTACCAGAGATTGCGCGGCGTGCTGGCGTTGGTCAGGCTCATCGCGAAACTTACCAGGCAATCTTTGTAATCCAATAGCGAATGGAACACGTCGCTGGTGTTGCGCCCGTCCTGCCACAGGTAGACGCCGCCGTTCGACACCGCGCCGCGTGGATACGGGTCATCCAGATACCACGCCACCAGGTCGATGAAGTGGCTCATCCACAACCCCGGAATACCGTTGGTGGTCTCTTCGAACAGCTGCCATTCGCGGAACAACCGCGCATCGAAGGGTTTCGTGATGCGGCCCATCTGGAAGGCCTCCCAATCGATATCGGCCGCCTGGATCATATGGAAATCGCGACGCCAACGCGGCTCCTGAAAGTGGTTGTCTATATCGATGCGGGTGATCTTTCCAAGAATCCCTGACTTGATCTGTTTGGCGCAGGCGATAAAGCCCGGATCGCTACGCCGCTGCGAGCCCACCTGAACGATCCGGTCGGTCGCCTTCACCGCCTGATACGCAGAGCGTGCCAGCGCCAGATCCGTAGCGAACGGCTTCTCGACGTATACGTCCTTGCCTGCTTTGACCGCAGCTTCAAGAATGATGGGATGCGAAAAGTCAGGCGTCGCAATCACCACCGCATCCACGTCTTTCCACGTGAGCAGTTCCTGATACCGGGTGGTGGTGCGCGGCTTCGCGCCGTACTCCTTCTCCACCCGCGCCGCGGCTGCCTCGCGATTCGGCCGGTACACGTCGCAGATCGCCGTCACCGCGAAGTTCTCACTCGCGTGCAGTTTTGCCATCTCTGAGAAATGGTCGCGCATGCGATTGCCGGTCCCGATGAGTCCGATGTTGAGGCGGCTGTTGGCGCCAGCTGCGCGTTGAATGGCCGCGCCGGCCGCTGCGCCGGCGAATGCCCTGCGGGTGAGACGTGAGTTATCCATGTAGCTAATCATGACATACAGATCTGCTTTGTTCCAGGTCCTGTTGTCTGCTTATAGCTAACACAACAATCGTTCAGTCCATCTGCAGGCCTGCGCCGTTGAGCCACTTCTGCACATCGCACTGCCGCCCGACGCGCGCCTCCACCGTATGCTCATCGAGCAAAATGACACCCGGACGCTTCGCAATCCGCGCGGCGTTCTCCATCGTCCGCATCCGCACCGTTACTGTCATCGGCAGACGCGGCTTGAACGGTTTCAGCTCACGCCGCCGGGCCTTCTCTACCGCCTCGGCGACTTTGCGTTCCACCTCGCGGTGCGCTTCCTGCTGAGTCAGACCCGTCGCCAGTTCTGCCTCTTCGGCGCGCTTCACCACCGCCGTCACCACGCCCGGAAACATGCGCCGCGCCTCGTAGCAGGCGGCCTCATCGCCTTCCACATAGATCAGCGGAACATCCCAGTGGCCGGCATAGCAGGCTTCGAGGCCGATCTCCCCGACGCTCTCTCCGTTGATGCGGAAATCCGCCCACTCGATGTTACTGGTGTGCGGGAGGAATGACCGCGGCGTGAACGCCATCGCATGATGCCCGGGTAACATGAGTCCGGCGACGCTGCGGTCCAACTGCGGCATCCATCGCCGGCTGCCGTTCTCCAGTCCGACACTGCGGTACTCGTATTTGATCCGCGCATCCGTCGCGAGATTGTCACGCATCAGATTGCCGCCGCCGTGATGCGTGTCGCACACGATCAACTCCGTGGCCCCGTGCTCCAACGCGGAAGTCGAGAGTTTGTTCACGTTCGACGTGAAGATCTGCCGCGCCTCTTCCGCCACTTCCGGCCGCACGCCGTTCTCCCAATACCACGCCTGCTCGCGTGTAAAGATGCCGCTGGTGCCTTCCATATCCCACAGCACGAACAGCTTCAGGGCCTGTTGCGACTGCGCAGTAAACGGTGCGGCCAGTGTGCCGAGAAAATTCCGTCTATGCATTGATGAACTCCAAGTGCTCCCTATGCTATCACCGTGGGCTCTATAATCGGAGAACAATGCAACTTACTCGCAGACACCTCGCAGCCCTTCTGCCGGCGCTGGCGCAAGCCGCAGACAAGACGCCCATGCCCAGCGCCACCTTCAATCACGACGATCTCAAGGTGAAGACGAACGGAGAGAACACGTCACGCGATTTCTTCAGCGGCTATACACACTCTGGTTTCCACATCGACATGCATGAGACCGATCTCGCCCCCGGCATGGCGCCCCACGCCGCGCATCATCACGAGCACGAAGAACTCCTCATGCTCCGCACCGGCACGCTCGAAGTCACCATTGACGGCAAGGTCACCAAGGCAGGCCCAGGCTCTGCCATCTATGTCGCATCAGGACTCGAACACGGCTGGCGCAACGTCGGCACTACCCGCGCCGCATACTTCGTAATGGCGCTCGGACGCGATCCGAAATAGATCGCCTACTTACCTGCGGCGTATGCCTTGTAGATCTCACCGATCTGGGCGCCATCCATTTCGCCCGGGTGAATCAACACGCGCCACTGGAACGTGATCTTCTGGCCCTTCGGCAGCTTCCACTGGCTCTCTTCCGCCTTCGGATCGAAGCCCTTTTGCCCGAACGGATTCAGTGAGAACAGGCCGTAGTCGCGCGCGTGCCAGTAAGTGGGATGGCGCGGATTCTGCGGATGGCTGAACATCGCCACGCCGATTTTCTCGCCATCCAGTTCGGTGGAGTAGTCCACCCAGTCGGAACGCTTGCCCCACACGCTCTTCATCCCGGCAAGGCCATCGGCGTTGGTGATCTTCACGCCCTTCTTCTCCGTGAATGCATCGGCAAGCCGGATCGCAAACGCGCCCTCTTTCGTGTCTCCGAACGTGACATCCTGCGCGGCAGTCAAGGTGATGCGGAAGTCGATGGTCCGCAGCTTCGGATCGGAATAGAACGTCATGTCGCGATCCTCAATCAGCAGCGTTCCGCCGTCGGGGCTGACCCAATCCATCACTGCGTGCAACGTATCCGATTTGCCGGGCTTCATCTCCGCGCTGCGCACCACAATGCGCCCGACCTTGCCCTTCTTGTACGACGGATCGTTCTCCCAAAATTTCACGCCGTTCACATCGTCATAGGAAAACCACAGCCCGGTGTGGTGCAGGTGGTCTTTGCTTTCGCCTGCGACCTGCTCCATCGGGAATCGGCGCGTCACGATCTTGCCCGATGCCGAGCGCAACGGCGCCAGGTACGGCTTGCCACTCAGCGATCCGTAGTGGAACGTCGTGAAGGGCTTGCCGTCCACAATGACGGTAATCTCTTCCTTCGCAAACTTCACCTGAGCAGGCAGGCAGCTCGCGCCTGCCAGTAACAATATCAACATGGATCGCATGATGGAATCTCCTTCAACGAATGTAGCATGCAGCGCCCGCTACTTAACGGCAGCCAGCGTCTCCAGCATGCCTCGAAAGCGCCCCAGCACGGCATCCGGAGCATGCGTACCCAAATCAGAGACCGCCTCTGCAATCAAACTCCTCAGCATCGACCGCTGCAATCCCGCCGCTTCGTACCGGGAGAGCTTCGATGGCTCCGGCAGCGACTCGCGCCATGCCTTCAAATC
>Ga0073936_10002456_pt1 | contig 27591 bp, 23 predicted proteins | sample AliMusrvi5mmetaG_FD_87041 | JGI IMG/M metagenome (GOLD analysis project Ga0073936, IMG submission 87041) | Freshwater lake bacterial and archeal communities from Alinen Mustajarvi, Finland, to study Microbial Dark Matter (Phase II) - Alinen... | ecosystem: Environmental > Aquatic > Freshwater >...
CCGTCTCGACCGGCGCAACGGCCTGAAAAGCAATCCCGCTCGACATGAAGCTGTCAGGCGTGCTTCTTCAGGCCACGCGACCGCATCAAGGGAAGTTTGCATTTGATTCACAGCCTCTCAGAAGACCGTCACTATTTCGGCTGTCATCTCCGGCGGGGTCGGGGCCGGCATCATCAATTCAGGCAACGCATATTCCACGACCATCCTTTCCGGTGCCAACACCTACACTGGTGCGACGAGCGTGAGTGGCGGAACCCTTTCTTTGACCAGCACTGGCTCCTTGGATAACACAGCGATCTCCGTGGCCAATGCCGCCACCTTCGCGGTGACTCCCGGCGTCGGCGCGGCCAACATCGGCAATACCTCCGCCGGGACTGCGGGCGCCACCTTGACCCTGCCCACGGGAGCGGTCTTCAGCATGGTGGATGGTTCGCTGGGCAGGGCTAATCTGAAGCAACAAGCCAGCTTCGCCGGGACGGCGCTAATTCTCAGCGGCGGATTGCTCAACTTTGACATTGGCAGCAGCGGCACCGATCTGCTGGCGGTGACCGGGACGGGCAGCGTGAGCGGAACCAACAAGATCAACCTCGCGGGCAGCAGTCTGACTTCCGGCGGCGGCCCCTACAATCTCATCACCGCTGCCTCTGGATTGGCGGGCACGTACCTGTTTGCCGGAAACTCAGCCTCCACAATGACCGTCTCCTCTGGTACGAACACCTACCCCTTGACCCTGAACAGTTCTGCTACCGCAGTAACGGTGAGCGTGGGTTCGCCGACAGCGATCACCTCGGCATTGACCTTTACCGGCAAGAACAACGGCAATGGCACTGCCAACACCAGTTGGGACACCAACTTTATCACCAATAACTGGGCCAATGGCTCCTCGGCAATCAATTACTCGGACGGCAATGCCGTGATCTTTCAGGACGCGAATGCGGTCGCGGGCGGGAATGTAGCCTCCGGCACGGTAATCATTCAAGTTCAAGCCGCGGGCGTCTCGCCTTCCTCGACCACCTTCACGAACACGACGGCACTTGCCTACACCGTAAGCAATGCCAGCGGCAGCATTGGTATTGCGGGTCCGGGCAGCTTAACCAAATCCGGCAATGGCACGCTGACTCTTAGCAGTCCCAACACCTTCACGGGCGCGACCAATATCAACGCTGGCAATCTGACAATCACCAACACAGGTGCCCTTGCGGCTACCAGCGGCATCCATCTTGTCAGCGGTGCTCAGTTCGAGGTGAATGTCGCTGGTGCCAATATCTCCAAGCTCAACCCGGCCAACGGCGGCAGCGGCGTCGTCACGGGAGGCACACTCACCCTCGACCAGAAGCCCACCACCGATAGCCCAGGCACGATTTACGGCACGCTCTTGTGGAATTCCAATAATTTCGACTGGAATACCACTTTTACTCCCGACTTTGGCCAGGGGGCGTTGCTTAAATCGACGGGCAGCCGCATGAGTTGGCAGGGAAACATGACCTTCTCCGGCGATACCACCATTGACTCGGGTCCGAGCCAGTTCAATGGTAACAACAATGTTTTCAGTGCCTCCACGCCCGGCCTCAAGACCCTGACGCTAACCGGCACCCAGAAGGTCGTTCTGTCAGCCATCAACGATGGTTTCGGGAAGATGCGAGTTGTCTGGAATAACTCCAATACGTCCGCCAATGGCAACCAATTCAACAACGCGAGCACCTTCACCGGCGGCACGACCATCCTTAATGGCGTGGTCTATAATGCAAACGCTACCGGTGCTGGCCCGGCGAACGCGGCTTCCATCACTTTCGGACCGGCGGCCGGCCAGACCACCACCACCGAGTTCTATATCGGTGCCGACACGACTTTGATCGGTCTGAATACCGATCCGACAAACCCCGGCACGCCAGTTGTTGCACCCAACAACTCTGCTAGAACATTGACGATCAATAATGCCGTGGCCAATACCTATGCCGGCATACTTACGAATACCGGGGCAGCGGGCACGGGCACCTTATCGCTCACGAAAGGGGCAGTTGGCATGCTCACCCTCTCGGGATCGAACACCTACACGGGCGTCACAAGCATTAACGGCGGCGCTCTGTTGCTTGGTCCGGGCGGATCGCTCGGCGCCACGCCCGTCAGCGTGAGCGGCAACGGCACTTTTGGTACGGCTTTGATCGCCAGCAACCTCACGGTCAAAGGCGGCAGTACACTGAACATGGTCAGCAGTAGCACCTTGAATTTGCAAGATTCAGGCTGCAATACGCTGGCCTTTACGGGAAGCGGCAATATCGCTGGCGCAACTCTGAAATTCGATCTCGGTTCGATCTTGGGACAAAACGACGAGATCACTCTAACCGGGGCCTCGACCCTGAGCGGCACAGTCAACTTCGCTTTCGATGCCCTGGGTGGAAGCCTTCCAAGCAGCCTGCAAAATGGTATCTATACCCTTGTCAATTCCATTGACTCATTGACCTTTGCTGGCGGTTATAGCCTTATCAACACTACGCCGACGGTGTCGGGTCACACATTGGTCCTTTCCAGCGATAGCAATAATGTCTTGCTGACGGTTTCTGGTGGCGGGGCCTCCGGCTTGGCCACGTGGACCGCGACTGCGGGCAACACCTTGTGGAGTGGCAGCAATAACTGGACCGATGGCGACGGAATTCACGGCGTTCCAGGCGTCGATCCTTTGCGAATCGGCAAGGACACGGCCACCTTTACCAACTCCGGCGCGCAGACATTGATTGACTTGACGGGCGAGAACCCCAACCTCAAGTCGTTGAGTTTCAGCACTTCGAGCTACACGCTCAGCCATGGCAGCCTGACCTTGCAGAGCACCACGGGCACGGCCACTGTTACGGTCAGCAGTGGCACGCAGACGATTGAAGGATCGCTGACATTGACATTGGCCAGTACTGGGGCCAAAACTACCGATATCGTCATCGACGGGTCGTCAGAGCTCAAGATCCTCGCCAACATCGGCGAGATGAACAGTCCCCAGATGCTCTTGAAAGACGGCACCGGCAGTTTGGTTCTCAGCGGCACGAACAACTATAGCGGCGGCACCTTCGTGAATGCCGGCATTCTGGCCGTGACTTCCAGCAGCGCCCTACCGGACAATGGAAGTTTGACTGTCGGCGCTGGCGGGACGTTGATCTTTGATCCTTCGTTCAGCGGTTCGCCGATCGTGGCTTCAGCGGTCTCGGCCATGAGTTCGCCAGTCAGTCCGGTTCCGGAACCGAGCACGCTGGTCCTCTTGATGGCTGGCCTGGTGGCTGGGTTTGGAGCGTGGCGGAAGGGGAAGGGATTGGGGATTGGGGATTAGGGATTGGAGGGAAGAAGGAAGATATTGAAAATTGAAAATTGCAAATTGAGAATTGCAAAATGAAGATTCGGAGCATGGGTCTCCCAACCCCGCCGGAACGCAGTTTTTTGCCCCGGAGGGGTACCCGAGAATAGCCCGGCGCGGGCACCATGTACTCTTGGTCGTCGCTGGAGAAGAGTAAACAAAATTGAAAGTCTCGGGACGATTGAGATAGGGTGTCGATTGCAGTTCAGCCGTCCAACCACGGGACTCTGGAAATTCCTACGTTATCCCGAACCCAGCAGTGAACTGCTGGGCTATTATCGAATGTCCCTCCGGGACAAAAACTGACAACTGACAACCATTCCGGCTGTCGCGGCGGGATTTCCGGAGCTTGGATCTGCCGTGACAGCCGGGTTTATTATGGGTTAAGAAGAGTGAGAAGGGGGAGAAGAGAAATTCAGGGCTTGATCGTAAGGTGGCGTACTTCAACTATTCGCTTAACTTCCTCTGCGTTTTGATCTTGTTGAGACATAAGCTGTTACCAAGGCGTTAAGCGTGGCCTAGAGTAATGGCCGGGACGCGAACGGCCCCGCAGCCCGCACAATGTATGAAAGGGCCGCGAAGGTAAGCACGAATGCCTTCGGGACCGGCTGAGCCCCGCACTTCGCGGCCGATGGAATTATACCGGGATGGCAAGGGCTGTCGATGCGTTGGGATACGGGTGGATGCCATCGAAATGCGACTACCCCTTTTCGCTCGAAATACCCCAATTGCTTGCAATATTTTGATGCGATTTGCGACGGCTTGCAAAAATCGACGTTCGTCGTCGGCGGTAGACGTAGTGGCCGTCACTACCCGGGAAGACACGCAACGCCTGGGACAAGAAGTCACCGTTACGGCGTACTTCACGCCCCCGAACGGCTGCCAGCCCGCCGGACTGTTCGTGACCGCCAGAATCAAGCCTGGTTGCTGGTTGTACTCCATTACCCGGTCAACGTCCTGAACACGATCAAGAGGCGGTTATGCCCTACGCTCTCGGCATCGACATTGGATCCGTCGCGGTCAAACTGGCGATTGTCGGCTCCGATGGGAGATTAGTGGGTGTTTGGTCCCGGCCGATCTTGCGCCAACTAGCCGAAACGCTAGGAAGCCTCATCGCCGAGGTTGCGATACCTGCGGAAGTGACGGCAGTCCGCATCGGCGTCACGGGCGACGGCTGCGAACGTGTTCACGGTCCGGTGCTCCAGGAAACCGCGGTGGTGGCCCTGACGCGTGCCCTTCCGGTTTTCTTCCCCGACGCCCAAACGGCGATTGAGATCGGTGGCCACTCGGCCCGCTACGTCGTGATCGAGCCACGGACGCTTACGCTCCTTGACTACGGATTGAACCAGCAGTGCGCCGCCGGTTCGGGCTCTTTCTTCGAGCAGCAGGCGGGACGGCTCGGCCTGGACGTGGACGCATTCACGAGGCTCGCGGCCAACGCGCCACGCGGGGCAACCATCGCCGGTCGGTGCAGCGTATTCGCGAAGTCGGACATGATCCACCTCCAACAGAAGGGGACGCCGGTCGGAGAGATAGCCTACGGTTTGTGCCTGGCGATGGCGCGAAATTTCATAGCCACGGTCATCCGCGGCCGACAGGTTGTGCCGCCATTGGCGATTGTCGGCGGTTGCGCCGCGAACCAGGGCCTGGTACGGGCCTTCGCGGAGGTGTTGGGCCTCGACGCGGAATCACTCCGTATCTCGCCCAACCCGGGCGGCGAGGGGGCGGTGGGGGCAGCCTTAGCGGCCCTTGAATGTGACGCGATCCCCACGGTTCCGTGGGCCGAGATCATGGCAACGCTAATCCTCGCGGATCCCATAGGACGGCACTCCACCCTTGCACCCCTCGCTCTTGCGCCGAGTCCCGCAAGACCATTCGATCCGATGCCAGCCGAAGGGCCTGTGGACGCTTACCTCGGCGTAGACGTGGGATCGGTGAGCACGAACCTCGTCCTTCTGAGCCTTGACGGAAAGGTGTATGAAGGCATCTACCTGCCCACCCGCGGCCGACCGATCGAGGCCATCGGCCGGGGGCTCGAAATCATTCGCGATTCCGTCGGCGAGAAGTTACACGTGCTTGGCGTCGCGATTACGGGAAGCGGCCGGCACTTGGCTGGGTACTTGCTGGGTGCGGATCTGGTCAAGAACGAGATCACCTGCCAGTTGCGAGCCGCGGTCGAGATTACGCCTGAGGTCGACACGATCTTCGAGATCGGTGGGCAGGACTCGAAATACATCCACGTCCGGGACGGGCGCAGCGATGACTTTGTGATGAACAAGATCTGCGCGGCCGGTACCGGATCGTTCCTCGAAGAGCAGGCTGATCACTTGGGCGTCGCCATCGTGGACGAGTTCTCGCGTCTCGCGGCGGCGTCCACCGCACCTTCCGACCTCGGTTGCCAATGTACTGTGTTCATGCACAGCGAGGTGGTTGCCGCGCAGCGTCGCGGCACCTCCACACCAGACCTCTGTGCCGGGCTGGCTTATTCGGTTGCGCGCAATTATCTGGAGCGCGTCGTCGCCGGGCGGCCTATCGGGCGTTCGATCATGTTCCAGGGTGGTGTGGCAGGTAATCCGTCCGTCGTCGCCGCATTCCAACAAATCCTCAGGACGCTTGTCCACGTTCACCCTTATGCCAAGATTTCGGGGGCGATTGGTGCCGCGCTCCTCGTACGCGCAGTTCCGCCGACCGTGACATCCTTCCGCGGCTTCGATGCCTGTCACGATCAGGAAGTGCAGTCGTTCGAGTGCAAGTTCTGCGCGAACCGCTGCCAAGTGAATCAGATCGTGATCGAGCGCCACAAGGTCTATTTTGGGGATGCCTGCGAACGGTACTCGAGCCGTGTCGTCGTTCAGTCATCGAACCACGTACCCGACCTCGTCGCGCGTTGGCAGGAGATCGAGGGGCCCTACTTGACGCCACCACCCGAGCCCCGCGGACGCATCGGCATCGCTCGCGCATCAACGCTTCTCGATCAACTGCCGTTCTGGGCGCCATTTTTCACACGACTGGGCTACGAGGTCGTTCCCTCGCAACCAAGTTCCCAGGCGACTCTCCAGGCGGGGCTGCGCCGGCTCCCGGCCGAAACCTGCCTGCCGATCAAGCTCACCTTCGGCCACATGCAGGAGCTCGTCGAGGCCGGTGTCGATCGCATCTTCCTGCCGTCGATCCTCACGCGGTCGGGAGACGACGTGCGGTTCTCGCATTCCTGTCCCTACGTCCAGGCCGTGCCCTACATGATAAGAGCGGCCCTCTCTGCGTCATTCCTGACACCCGAGGTTCATCTGTCACGAGGCGAGGATGCATTCGTTGCGGGGCTGGCGCCGGCCCTGTCCGAGTTGGGCGTCAGTCGGCACGAGGTCGCGGAAGCGTACCGCGTCGCGTCTGCCGCCTGGGCGGAATTCCGCCGTGAGATTGTCGCTGCCGGCCGCGAGGTGCTCGATGGCGTTGATCGGGCGATTGTCGTTATCGGCAAGCCATACAATGTCCTCGATCCTTACCTCAATCTGAACCTGTTTAAGCACTTAAGACGCCTCGGCGTGACTGCGATTCCGATGTGGTACTTGCCAATTGAGGACGTCGAGCTCACCCCGCCAGCCGATCGGCTCCCCTGGCATCTGAACCGCATGATGGTCCGTGCCGTTCGCTATTGCCTGCGCGACGACCGCCTCTTCCCCGTCCTGGTCTCGAACTTTGGCTGCGGACCGGATGCCTTCACACAGATGATCATGGGTCCTTTGTTCAACGGCCGACCGTCGCTTGTGTTGGAGTTCGACGAACATCGTGCAGAAGCTGGGTTGGTCACGCGGTTGGAGGCGTTTCTCGATGAGGTCGAGGAACCGCGCAACCGGCCGGGACCACACTCCACGTCCGAATTTGATGGTCAGGCTCGGGCACCATGTACCGATGGTCGCGGTCGGCCTGACGTACCGCCGCAGACCGTAGCTTCCGAGCCGAAAGCTGCTTGCCAATCGTTTGTCATTCCCTACTTCTCTGACCACGCGTATGCCTACTCCGGCGCCCTCCGGGCCGCAGGCCATGCGGCGTACGTGCTCCCACTCCCGTCGGCAGAGATTCGGCATCTTGGCGAGGCCTGCACGTCTGGGAAGGAATGCCACCCATATAGTCTGCTCACCGGCGATCTCGTACACCTTGCTCGATCGCCGCGTAAGGGCAACGAGGTGTTCTTCTTCTTCGGAACGACGATTCCGTGCCTTCTCCACCAGTACGGCGAGGGACATCGTTTGCTCCTCCAGCGGATGAATGTGTCTGACCTTTCGGTCTTTACCCCGGGGATCGAAGAGCTGAAGGCCCTTGTTGGGATTGAGATCGTCGCCCGCCTATGGCGTGGGATCGTGGCAGTTGACTTATTGATCAAGATGGTCTGTGAAACGCGGCCCTACGAACTTGGGCAAGGTCAGACGGACGATGTCCACCGCCAGAATATGAAGGACATCGAGACCGCCATCGCTACGGATGAGTTGTCCGCCGCGCTGACGATGGCGATCTCGCGCCTGCGGCTCATCCCGGTCGACCGCTCGACTCCGCGGCCCGTTGTGGGTGTAGCCGACGACATCTACACTCGCATCAACCCTGTAGGCAACCAGGATCTGTTCCTATGGCTGGAGGAGCGGGGCTGCGAGGTCTGGCCCGCGCCGTTCCTCGTGGATATCACCGACTTCTCCTTCCGCCGCGACTGGACGAAGGGGACCCTTGGCGAGGCCGCGCTGCTGGGCGCGCTCATGCTGCGGAAGAACGTCGAAAGCTGGCGCGTGCGGCGCATGTTCCGAGGGCAGATCAAACGGGGGGACGAACCGGGCTACCAGGAGGTCCTCGACATGGCCAGACCCTATCTCGGCGAGCAGCAGAACGAGATCCTCGTCCTCAACGTGGCGAAGATGGTCGACTTCGCCCGCCGCGGCGCGGACGGGATCATCAACGCCGTCTGTTTCAACTGTATGTTGGGAACAGTTTCCAGCGCTGTCTCGGGCCGGATCCGAGAGGACCACGACGGAATCCCGATCGCGAACCTCGTCTACTCTGCGGTCGAGGGTAGCCAACGGGCAATGCTGGAGGCGTTCCTGCACCAGGTGAAGACGTACGCGAAGCGGCGATCCGAGGCGGCGCTCGCAGAAATAGCCAACTCACCAGTACGCGACAGAGGCCTGCTTGCCCGCTTTTGGCTGGGTGGCTGACGCCGCCCCACGGAACAGACGGGATCTATTTTGAAATTCTCTACTTGGCGAGACACGTCCGTTGCAGTACGCACAAAAAGTCCGGTCGGCAAGCTGCTATCCCACTGCAGTTAGCACAAGTTCGGTCAACCAAGACCGGCGAAGTGATTTGACCACTTCGACGAACTTCTTCAGGTCTACGGGCTTGGCCATAAAGCCGTCCACGTGGAGTTCCTCTGCTCGCAGGAGCGCTCGGTGGACCAGGGAACCGGTAAGAACCACGACGGGGATGTCCTTCAGTTCCTCCTCGGCCCGGACTTCTGCCAATAGAACATTGCCTTCTTTCTTCGGCAACAGCATGTCCAAGAGAATCAGATCCGGAGCGGGCACCCTGGCGAATTCGCCCTCCCGATGCAAAAAACGAGTTGCTTCTTCCGCGTCGCACACCAGCGTCAGTCGGCAGGGCACCTTACCCTGCCTGAGGGCCTGGATGGTGACATTCGCATCCTCCATGTTGTCTTCGACCAGCAAAATCTCCATTTTGCGCGACGGCTCTTGACTCATGGATTCTCCTCTGCTGGAAATGCTGAAGCCGACAGCTGCCTTCCGTTGTTACCCCTGCTAACGGCTCCCTATTTCCATTCTAGCCCCAACAGCCGACGCCTCCATAACACCATCGGTGGGCAAGACACTCCTGGCCTTAGGGGGTTGGGTTGCGATCGCGATTGGGCCCCAGCTTAGATCTCGTGCAAGGAGTCGGAAAGCACCAAAGTCAACTGCTCGATTTCGGCTTCCATGTCGGCGAGGATCGTCTCTGCACCAGCAATCTCGCCCTTGCGCGCCAGGTCTTCCAGTTTCGCGGCGTGCTGGCAGATTTGGTTGGCGCCGAAACATCTCATCGACCCCCTGAGCGTATGTGCCGTTAATCGCAGCTTCGCATGATCGCCGTTGGCGATAGCCTGGCGAATCGCCGTCATCAGTTGCGGGATTTCTTCCAGGGCGGCATCCGACATCGACTTCAACACCTTCCGGTTGCCCTGCGCCATTGTCAGGGCTTCCGCCCAGTTCACGACCTCGGGAGAAACTATCGGGCCGGAAACCGAATCAAGTTGGTAATTGGAAAAGACGCTATCTTCCAACTCCCCAGGACTTCTTCGAGAACGCGCCGGTTGGTGGCGTTGTCATCGACCACAAGGACCCGCATTCCATGGAGGCACTCCGGTTCAGGGCCAAGAGGCGCCGGCGGCTTGCTCTCCGCCAGGCCGAGGCGAATGACGAAGTGGAAGCGGCTTCCCCGCTCGACCTCGCTTTCCAGCCAGATCCGCCCATCCATGAGCGCGACCAGCTTTGCGGCAATAGCCAGCCCCAGCCCCGTTCCTCCGTGACAGCGGGTCGTCGAATTGTCCCCCTGCTCGAACATCTCGAAGATCTTCGACTGTTTCTTTTCGGGAATGCCGATTCCAGTATCGCTCACCGTGAAGTGCAAGATTACGTCGTCCAGGGAACGGGCTTCCTGGGTCACCTCCAGGCTAACCTCTCCCTGCTCGGTGAACTTGATGGCATTTCCCACCAGGTTCACCACAATCTGGCGCAGGCGGTTATAATCGCCGACCACCATGTGCGGTGCCTCGGGATCGATCAGGCAAGTCAGTTCGAGACCCCGTTGGTGAGCACGGAATGCGAACGATTTCATCGTGTCACCAAGGTTTTCCCGAAGGTCAAACGTACTGTTCTCCAACACCAGCTTCCCCGCTTCGACCTTGGAAAAGTCGAGGATGTCGTTGATCACCGAGAGCAGGACTTCGCCCGAATCTCTGACGGTCATGAGGAACTCGCGCTGCTGGGCGGATAACTGGCCCTTCAGAACCAGTTCGGTCATGCCGATGACCGCGTTCAAGGGCGTACGGATCTCGTGGCTCATGTTCGCCAGGAACGTGCTCTTGGCGCGACTGGCGGCTTCCGCCGCTTGCTTCGCCTGTTCCAACTCGGCGTTGGCTCGCGTCAAGTCCGCCGTCCGCTCCTGGATCCGCATTTCCAGTTCGTCGTGGGCCTTGCGAAGTTGCTCTTCGGCCAGCGCACGCTCCCGCTCCAACCCGATGCCGTGCAAGGCGAACCCGACGTCCCCGGCGATTTCTTCCAGCATGGCCTGTTCCTCAGGATCTCGGGCAAGTCCTCGGGGAAGTGTCACCGAGAGGACGCCATAAATCTCACTGCGGTACTGGAGTCGAACGGCTACCGCATCCGTACCCTCGCACCTGCTACACAGCGGGCAGAGCGCGGTGGCACAGCACCGTTCGTCGGCAATCGAGATACCTGGCTTGTCGAGACATTGCTGAATACACGGCGGGGTCTGCCCCGAATGTCACTAGCTTAAGCGAAATTCCGGGTGACGGCCTCGTTATCATTTCACCAACTCGCTCAGCTTGACATTTGGCGTTTGAGCGACGGCGAACACATCCGGAACGCGTGGGCCTGACGTGCGCCACAACACGAAACACGCCCCGACTTCGAAGAACGCAAGCTGCGTTCTTTGGTGGTCCGGATTTGTCGAAGCGACCGAACCTATTGTATCTACACATACGTATAAGTAACCAGGTCTGGTCGCGGTGATCAGCACAGCACATTCCGGTGATGCAGCCACTTCGACCGACGGCACGGAAGTAGACCCGGGCACTGCTACCTGAGAATAGGTCCCGTTTGCATCGCCTTCTCATCGGCCGGCTGGAATCGCCGTCAACTGGCGGACGATTTCATGTCGAGCATGGATGCGGTGCGCGCCCGCTTTGCGCGCAATGAGGGGCTACCTTTCGCGGACATCTTGACGGAAGCCAGCATCCAGGAGGTGCTAAACGAACATGGTGTGGCGTATCGGGACCGAGTGTTCAGCCCCCTGACGACGATCTGGGGCTTCCTGAGTCAGATCCTCAGCGAAGACCACAGTTGCCGCGACACGGTGTCGCGAATCATTGCACACCGTGCGGCCAGCGGCATGGCGGTGTGCTCGCCAAATACGTCCAGCTACTGCACCGCGCGAAGTCGCATTCCCACCCGTGTTCTCTCCACTTTGGCAAGGCGGACGGCAGAAGAGTTACACACGAGCGTTGATGACTGCTGGAAATGGAACGGCCGCTCCGTGTTCATTCTTGACGGATCGAGCGTCTCGATGCCGGATACACCCGAGAACCAGGCGATGTATCCGCAACCATCCACTCAAAAGCCAGGGCTCGGCTTTCCTCTTGCGCGAATCACGGTGTTGCTATCGCTGGCGACGGGCGCTTGCCACAACTTGGCCATCGCACCGTACGCCGGGAAGGGCACCGGCGAAAAGAGCCTCCTCCGACGCATGTACGACACGCTCCAACCCGGTGATGTGGTGCTTGCCGACGCGCTGTTCGATGATTATTTCATCGCCTGCGATTTGCGCAATCGCGGTATCGACTTGGTCGTTCACACCCAGTTTGTGCGGACGGGAAGTCGGGTAGGCGTCCAGCGGCGGGAAGTTGGCCTTGTTCTTCACTTCGTAACGTCATGCGACGACTCGATTGCGATTTTTACTTGATCGGGATGAATCTCAAGAACGACAACCTCGGTCGTGCCGTTGATCCGTATTCGCTGGCCTGGACAGCGATCGAGGACAAGCATCCGGGAACCGCCCTGACGCGAGACGTAGTGGCCCCGCCCCTTACCGAGGAGCGTGGGCAGGCCGTTGCGGACTTCGCAGGAGACGCACCGCCCATTATCTCCTGCGGAAGGGCCGACCGGCGGCGACACCTCCGGTTCGGCGAAGTCGGTGTACCCAGCCACGGCCTCACCATCGCTCCTTGACGGCGATTGTCTCTCGGGTTGCTTAGGCATGGGCACGACCTTCCGTATTTTCGTTGCCCGCAATCGCAACCTCAAGTCGGTTGTTTATTTCCCCGACGCCGGCCATTGTGCGGATCAGTGTCTGCGCGACCTGCTTCAGGTGGAAGCTCGATACATGCCCGCGCAGCGTAAGAACACCTTCGTGGAACTCGCACGAAATGAGGCGCAACTGGTGGTAGCCCGACGTTCGAAGGCGCGACTGCGCCGCCGCCTCAATTATCTGCTTCTCTTTCGACGGTCCAATCTCCTGTTCCCGCAAGGGGGGCAGCCGCCTTCCTGCTCGGTTTTCCGACATGATCCTTCTCCGTAGGCAGATCGGTTTCAACCATGAACTTACGGATTGGACGGCACACTCATGCCTCCTCGCAGCGGACATTCAAACGAATGCGGCCGCTTCCTGCTGTTCGTTCTCCTCGATCTCAAAAATCCGGTCGAGTTTGGTCCAGCGAAAGACTTCCCGGGCATCAGGACTTATGCCGCAGAGGATCAACTTGCCTTCCTTCCGCTTCAGCCGCCGCTGGAGCAGGATCAGCTTGCTCAGCATTTCACTGCTGAGGTGGCACACGTTGGAACAATCGACGACGAGCGACCGGCAATCTGCACCATCGGCAACGGAGTTCCACTCGCCTGCCAACTCTGCGACAGCATCGCCACCATAATCATAGGGCCTATGATTCAAGAGACGAACTTTTGACACGGGGCCACCGTTGAGCAATTCAAGATGTCGATACTTGGGCATTGCGATATCTCCTCAGTCGTGAGGTGTCTGCCAAGTCAACGGCCTCATAATACTCGGGACCAAACTGCCAGCGGAGCGATTCCAGCGCCATGAGCCACCGCTCCTGGTTTGCGAGGGCGTAACAGCAGTCGGAGACCTCCACACCCCCGTAATGCAGCATGACCCGGCACAGTTCCCAGGCGTCCTCGCGATCCGCCGGGGAAATTTTCAAATGGATCCAATACTTGCGCGGCTTCAAAGCCGATGCCGGCACATCTCTTCCGACTGGCAAGGCAATCATTGGACGCCCCCTACACAGGCATTCGTGGTGTCGTTTGTCTCGAAAATCCCCACCCGTCCACTCCGCCGTGGCGCGGCAAGTTCCGTGCCAATGCGTTCCAATAAGCCCCTGTGGCACAAAGGCTTCGAGAAGCAATTCCACGAAGAGAAGCACCCATCGCAGGCTTCCTGGCTTGAATCCCAAGCCCTGCCGGTTCAATCACGCGGCCTCCATACCGACACCACGACCACCTCCCTCCGGTCGCCCTTTCCGTCGGACGAGAACTCGGCCGACAAACTCGACGTCGCACGCCTTCCTTTTCTGCTGATCGTAGTTAACGACACCCTAATTGTGTTGCGATTCGTCAGCAAATCAATCCTGGGAACCGACCAATCCTGGGTAGCAATATCTACCACCCCTTTCTGGTTGCTAACAACGCGACAACTTGCACACCTTCCTGAACTCATCGCGGTTTTCCTTGCTCCCGCCACCCCCTCATCTGCGTGTGAACGCAAATGTCATATAATGCCGGGTAGGTTTGCGCCGGTAAGCAGGATTGATCCAGCCCGTGTTGCAGATTTTCGACCGGACCTGGCGATTCAACGCGGAGTCAATCGACACGACTGCGAACTCAAGGTGAAGTCATGAGCAAAAGGAAACCGATGAACGGGGGACGGCCGCAGGCGGCCGAGTTGCGACGCAAGGCTGAGCGGCGTTTGCGAACCAGAAAGGCAAGTCCCACAGAGGCCGTGTCCGAAATCGACTCGCGGGCCATGGTCCACGAATTACAAGTGCATCAAATTGAGTTGGAGATGCAGAACGAGGAACTCCAACTCGCCGAGGCCGTAGCCAAGGAGGCATCTGAAAAGTATTACGATCTCTTCGATTTCGCCCCGATTAGATATTTCTTGTGGGACCATGACGCGCAGATTCTGGAGGTCAATCTGGCCGGCGCCGCGCTGTTGGGCTTCGACCGAAAAGCCGTGATCCACAAGCGGTTCGGACAATTCCTGGCCATGGAACAACGCGCCGCCTTTGCCAATTTCTGCAAACGGGTCCTGACAACCGGCACCCAACAGACCTGCGAGGTCAAGATCCTTCGCGACGGGCAGTCGGTGAATGTGCTGGTCGAGGGCATCGCCGCCGCAGATCATCTGGGAAAAAGGAGCGTGTGCCGTGCGGCGGTCATCGACATCACCCAGCAGAAGCGGGCCGATGAGTTAGCGACAACCAACCAGGCACTGCAAGCCGAGATCGCTGCCCGGAAACAGTCCGAGGAGGCGCTGCGAGAGAGCGAAGCCAAGTTCCGCGCGGCCTTTGAAAACGCGCCCTTTGAGTTCTGGGTGCGTGATGCGGAGGGACGCCGCATCATGCAGAACGCCGCCTTTACGAAGCACTGGGGCGAGCAAATCGGAAAACGTGTCGTGGACGCCGATATTCCCGTGGACGTTGCCGCCGTATGGCAGGCCAATGATCGCCGCGCTTATGCAGGGGAAGTCATCGAGGGCGACGTGGAATACGCATACGACGGGGAAAAGCACTTTTATCACAACGTCGTCGCGCCCTTTCGAGTGGATGGCGAGGTTCGTGGCATCTTAGGGTTCAACATCGACATCATGGAGCGCAAGCGGGCGGAGGAGGCGCTGCGGGAGAGCGAGGCTAAATACCGAGCACTGTTTGATCAAGCCGCAGACGCCATTGTCGTGCTTGACCCCAAGACGCTGAGTATCGTGGACTTCAACGATGAAGCCTACCGGCGGCTTGGCTATACGCGCGAGGAATTCGGCAAGCTCACGATTCCCGATATTGACCTGATCGACTCTGCCGAAGAAGTGAATCACCGCATGCAAGAGATAATCGCCAGTGGCTCCGAGATCTTCGAGACGAAGCACAGGACCAAGAGCGGGATCGTGTTGGACGTTGAGATTCGAGCCAAGGCCGTCGGCCTGGATGGGGGAGCCATTGTTCAGGGTATTTGGCGCGACATCACCGCGCAGAAACGGGCCGAGGAGGCATTGAAAACGGTCAACGAGACCCTTGAACAGTGTGTGGCGGAACGCACGGAAGCAATCCAGATGCTCCACGATGTCGCGTCCATGGCCAATCAATCGCAGAGTGCAAAGCACGCCATTGAGCACTGCCTCCAGCGGTTGGCGACATTCAATGGATGGGGCTTTGGGCACGCCCTGCTGCTGGCCGCCGACAACCCAGACGAGTTAGTTCCGGCATACATCTATTATCCCGAAGTGGATTCCGATCACCTTCGCCGGTTCCGCGAGGTGACGCTGGGGATGCGGTTTCATCGAGGCCAATGCCTGCCCGGCCGGGTCTTTGCCTCCGGCAAGCCGGAGTGGACCACGGATGTGCGGCACGACCTGAGCGAGTGCCGCGCGGTCGTGGCCAAGGAACTGGGCATTGGCGCGGCGATTTCTTTCCCCGTGCTCGTGGGCGAGAAAGTCGTGGCGGTCCTGGAGTTCTTCGCCAATCAGGTTCTGCAACCCGATGCAAGAACTACCGACGTGATGGCCGATGTTGGCATGCAGGTAGGCCGGGTTGTCGAGCGCGCCAAATTCGAGGAACATCTGCTGACAATTGCGGAGGAAATCCGGCAAGGCCTTTCGCAGGATCTTCACGATGATGTCGGTCAGGAGTTGACCGGACTAGGACTCAAAGCACAGACCTTGGCGGAAATGTTGGGCACCGCCAAGAGTCGGGCGGGAGAACTCGCCGCCGACATTGTGGCCGCTCTGGAGCGAACTCACGACAAGGTCCGCAGCCTCTGCCGGAGAATGTTGCCGATCGAGTTGGAGGAAGGGTTGCTCTTCAGCGCGCTGGAACAGCTTGCCGTTGCGACGTCCCGTAGTTCTCGTATCAAGTGCAAGTTCGCCCGTTCCCATCCCGATCCGGTCTTCGACCGCCACGTTTGCGTGCATTTGTACCGTATCGCTCAGGAGGCGGTCGCCAACGCCCTGCGGCATAGCGGGGCACAACGCCTCCACATCACAATCGATCAGGAGCACGGCGAAACCGCCTTGAGAATCGAAGACGACGGCAAGGGATTTTCGGTCAAACCCATCCAAACGGAAGGCATGGGCCTCCGGACCATGCGCTATCGCGCGGGATTGATTGGTGGAAAGCTTGAAATCGGGCCCGGCATTTACGGCGGAACCCAAGTTGTATGCTGGGTGCCCCCCACTCCCCCCCACGCGGTGATGCGGAAATCGAGCAGTGATCGGAGACAAAGCGGATGACTACCAAAGTCTTGATCGTGGACGATCATCCCGCGGTCCGCGAGGGGCTGGCCGTGCGAATTTCCTCTCAGCCCGACCTGGAGGTCTGCGGTCAGGCTGGCGACACGTCTGCAGCGGTGAAGCTCATCGAGGCGGTCCGCCCCGACGTGGTGGTCGTGGACATCCAGCTGGAAACCTGCAACGGGTTGGATCTTGTCCGCCGAATCAAGGCCCATGATGCGTCGATCGGCATTCTCGTCTGGTCGATGCATCCCGATACCACCTACGCCCAGCGCGCGCTCCAGGCCGGCGCCCTGGGCTATATCAACAAGCGGTACGCGACCAGCCGGATCGTCGAGGCCATTCGCCGCGTGCGGGACGGCAAGATCTTCCTGTGCGAAGAAACAGCCGAGCAATTGCTAAGCAGTGTGGTCGGCAGAGGTGAACGTCTGAAGGCATCGGGGTTGGAGTGCCTCTCGGACCGCGAGCTGGAGGTCTTTCGACTCGTTGGCGAGGGGCTTTCGACCTCCCAGGTTGCCGAGCGTCTCCATCGCAGTGTCCACACCGTCGAATCGCACCGCGAGAGAATCAAGAATAAACTGAATTTGGAGACTGCCAACGAACTGAACCGCGCGGCAGTGCAATGGGTGCTGGAGAACGATTGAAGGCATTAAGAAATCGGGGCATGATAACGCCACCAACCACCACATCCTTGACGAGGTCCTTCGCCGCTAGTAGAACTGCTTTCATCACGGTGGAGGCAATCAAATTGCTGCTGGCGGCCCAGCGGAATGGCGAAGCCTAACCGACGAGCAGGATCGGAGTTTACGTGAAAAAATCCCAGAACGAATCCAAGCCCCGGCAGGCCCCCAAAGGTTCCGCGGCGCCCGCGGCCAAGGAGATGAGCTCGAGTCGCGATACGGCCGCTTTCTGCGTCGTTGGCATGGGCGGCTCAGCAGGTGGACTGGAGGCATTTGGGCAGTTTTTCTCCCACTTACCCGCGGACACCGGCTTGGCGTTCGTCCTGGTGCCCCACCTTGAACCGACCCACAAAGGCATGATGCCGGAACTGCTTGGGCGGCACACGCAGATGAAGGTGGTCGAGGCGGAAGATGGGATGGAGGTCCAGCCCAACCACGTTTACGTGATTCCTCCCAATGCGGACCTGTCCATCCTGCATGGCAAACTCCAGGTGCTCGAACCCGTCGTGCCCCGCGGCCAGCGGTTGCCCATCGACTTCTTCTTCCGGCACTTGGCGGCGGATCAGAAGGAAAAAGCCATCGGAATTGTTCTTTCCGGCATGGGGAGCGACGGCACGTTGGGTCTGAAAGCGATCAAAGAGAACCTTGGGATGGTGATGGTGCAAGACCCCGCCTCGGCCAAGTATGACAGCATGCCCCGCAGCGCGATCAACACGGGTATGGCGGATTTCATCGCTGCCGCGCAAGAGCTCCCCGCCAAGTTGATCCGGTATTTCACGCACGCCCCGGCGGCACGCGTGCAGCATGGTCCGGCTGAGGCGGAACCCACTGCCGCGCTCGAAAAGGCCTTTGTCCTTCTGCGTGCCCAGACCGGGAACGATTTTTCTTGCTATAAGAAGAACACGATTCACCGCCGGATCGAACGCCGCATGAGCGTCCACCAGTTTGACCGTCTGCCACGATATGTTCGCTTCCTTCAAGAGAATCCGCAGGAAGTCGCGTTGCTCTACAAGGAACTCCTCATCGGGGTGACCAACTTCTTCCGCGATCCGGAACTGTTCGACGTGCTCAAGACCGAGGCCCTCCCCCGCTTGCTTCAGGCCCGCTCGGCGCGCAATCCCCTGCGGGTCTGGAATCCGGGCTGCTCGACCGGCGAAGAAACTTACTCTCTGGCCATCTTGCTCCACGAGTGCCGGGGGGAGTTGAATCTCCAGGACGCCCCCACGATCCAGATTTTCGCCACCGACATCGACAAAGACGCCATCGACAAAGCCCGGCGGGGAGTGTTTTCTGGGGGCATTGCCGCGGACATGTCCCCGCAGCGGCTGGATCGCTTCTTCGTCCACGACGACGATGGCTACCGCATCAAAAAAGAAATACGCGACCTGGTGGTCTTTGCGTCCCAGAACCTCCTCGTCGATCCGCCGTTCACCAAGGTGGACATCCTCTGTTGCCGCAACCTGTTGATCTACATCAATGTCGAGACGCAGCAGAAACTCCTGCCGCTGATGCACTATGCCCTGAACCCCGACGGCCTGTTGATCCTGGGCGCGGCGGAGAGCATCGGAGCCTTCGACCCGCTGTTTTCCACCTTGGATAAGAGGTGGAAGGTCTTCCGGCGCAGGGAAGTGACCGAGCGGCCTCGCATTGAAATGGCTTCTCCCGTGTTGCCCCACGAGCGCGTGTGGGCGGCGGAACCCGAAAAACCCGGAGTATCGGACATGGACATTACCTACGCGGCCCAGCGGGCGCTCCTGGACTCCTACGGCCCTCCCGCGGTCGTGGTCAATTCCGAGGGTGATATCCTCTATGTAAACGGGCGAACGGGGAAGTACCTGGAACCCTCTTCGGGAAAGGTCAACAACAATGTCTTTGCGATGGCACGGGAGGGGCTGCGCGAGGATCTTGGCGCTGCCCTCCACAACGCGGCAACACGAAAAACCACCGTAACCACCAGCGATATAAGGGTCAAGTCCAACGGGGGCTCAACGACCATTAACCTCACCGTCAAACCGCTTGCCGAGCCTGCCGGGTCGCGGGGAATGCTGTTGGTGGTGTTTGAGGAAGCCGTTGCAATCCCGTCCGATGGGGCCAACGTGAAGAAGCCGCCATCCGCTGGCCAGGCAGTAGAGCCGACCGAGTTGAAAGTCGAACTCCGCCACGCGCGAGAACGCCTTCAGGCCACCACGGAGGAAATGCAGGCTACGCAAGAGGAACTCCGTTCCGCGAACGAGGAGCTGCAGTCGAACAACGAGGAATTACAGAGCACCAACGAGGAACTGAACAGTTCCAAGGAGGAACTGCAATCGATCAACGAGGAACTGCAGACGGTCAATGCCGAGTTGCAGTCGAAGATCGAGCAACTGTCGCAGTCCAACAACGACATGAAGAACCTCTTGAATGGCATCGAGGTGGCCACGATCTTCCTGGACAACGACCTCGGCGTCAAGCGGTTCACTCCGCAGGCCACGAGGATCGTCAACCTGGTGGCCAGCGACGTGGGGCGTCCCTTCGGCGACTTCGCCACGAAGCTGAAACACGACGGGCTGATCCAGGATGCCAAGCTGGTGCTGGCCACGCTCGTGCCCAAGGAGACGCAGGTCGAGGCCAACGACAGCCGCTGGTACAACCTACGCATTCTGCCGTACCGTACCGCGGACAACACGATCGACGGGGTGGTGCTGACGTTCGCCGACATTACGGCGATGAAGCAGTTGGAGGAGTCGCTGAGACAACAGAAGGCGGAGGCGCAGACGGCCCGCGACTACGCCGAGAGCATCATTGCCACAATTCGAGAGCCGCTCATGGTGTTGGACGCCGAATTACGCATTGTCTCGGCGAGCCATTCCTTCTATCGCATCTTCCGGGTGACGCCAGCCCAGACCGAGGGCCGCGCCCTGTACGAGATTGGCCAACGCCAGTGGGACATTCCTGCTTTGCGGGCACTCTTGGAGGACATCCTCTCCAAGGACACGCAATTTGAGGGTTTTCGGGTGGAGCACGATTTTCCGGCCATCGGACACAAGATCCTTCTGCTCAATGGCCGGCGCATCGTACCAGACCATCAACACCAAAGTCTAATCCTGCTGGCGATGGAGGACGTTACTGATTCGTCAGCGAAAAGAGGCAAGTCAGGGTGAAGCTATGAACGAGAATGCCCCTATGAGTTCGGGACTGTCCCACGCGACGGATCTTCGCCAGGAAGCGGAGCAACGCCTAAGCAACAGGAACGCCATGCCTGCCGAAGGTACGGCCAAGGTGGACGCGCGGGCCCTGGTCCACGAATTGCAAGTGCATCAGATCGAATTGGAGATGCAGAACGAGGAACTCCAGCGGGCCTACGTGGCAGCCCAGGAGGCGTCGGAGAACTATTGCGAACTGTTCGATTTCGCCCCGATCGGGTATTTCCTGTGGGATGCCGAGGGGCGAATTCTGGAGGCCAACCTGGCCGGGGCCGCCCTGCTGGGCCTGAACCGAAAGGCCACGATCCAAGCGCGGTTCGGACAGTTCGTGGCCCAGGAACACTGCGCCACCTTTGCCGATTTCTGCAACCGGTTGCTGACGACCGGCCTCCAACAGACCTGCGAGGTCAAACTCCTTCGCGGAGGGCAATCGGTGTATGTGCTTATCGAGGGGATCGCGGCCCCCAACCACCAGGGGCAAGGGAAAGTTTGCCGCGCAGCCGTCATCGACATCACGCAGCGCAGATTTCTGGAAGAGTCGCTACGAGACGCCCATGCGACGTTGGAAACTCGCGCGGCGGAGCTGGCCAGAACCGTGAACCAACTTCACGAGGAGGTGCAGCAACGCATTGAGACCGAGGCGTGCTTGCAGCGCGAGCGGCAGACCCTGCAAGACCTGTTGCAGTCCGGCGACCACGAGCGGCGATTGCTCGGTTATGAGATCCATGATGGCTTGGCCCAGCATTTGGCCGCCGCCACTATGCATCTCCAGGCTGCCGAGCACATCAGGACACAGGACCCCATTCGAGCGGCAGAAGCCTATTCCGCCGGAATGGCCTTGGTCGGCGAGGGCCTCAAGGAAGCCCGCCGTCTGATCAGCAATGTTCGGCCGCCAATCCTCGACGAAGAAGGGGTTGCGGCCGCCATCGCCCACCTGGTACATGACCACCGGTATCCCAACCTGCCAGACATCGAATTCCACAGCGATGGGGAATTACCTCGCCTGGATCCCGTTGTCGAGAATGCCGCCTACCGGATTGCCCAGGAGGGGCTCACGAATGCCATCAAGTACGCCAGGACGAAACGCGTACTGATCAGCCTGACCCAGCAGGGCAACCAAGTGTTTCGAATTGAGATCCGGGATTGGGGAGGTGGCTTTGATCCGGCGACCGTAAAGAAGGGGTGTTTCGGGCTACTGGGCATCCGGGAGCGCGCCAGGCTGTTGGGCGGAAGCGCCGTCGTCGAGAGTAAAACGGGGCAAGGAACGCGGATCGCCGTGGACTTGCCGTTGGTGTTGCTGCGCAGCACCGTCCGTTAATTCCTAACGAGTCGAATATGGCAGCACACGCTCTAGGTAATGTGCTTATTGGAACATTTGCAGACGAAATGAACGGATCGACTTCAGTTGACGGGCAGGCCAAGAAAGCGAAGAAGCCCGCACCCAAGAGGCAGGCTTCTTCTACGAACTTTTTGCGACGCGGGGCAGTACGCCAACATCGGTCACCTGCTGCCTATTTTTCATACAAAGCAAGCGGTGGAACCCGGCGTATTGGCCCTTCGTCGTAGCTGGCCCAGCCAACTACATTCTAGCACTAGATTGGAAATTGGCAAACGCATTACCGGAGCGCATTCGGGCCGCATGCAGGGTGGTTTAGAAGACCATGCACCGCCGCCATGCACTGACATGACACGAACGGTGGAACATCGCCGCGCCAGATCTGCCGAAGCGTGCTCCTAAATCCATTGCACTACCATCCTCCTCCGGCCGATCTGGGCGCGGACACGTCAACCGTAAGCACCTACGTCGATTTCACCGTGATCCGCTTGCCTTGGGCCTCTTCGCCTTTGGGAACGTGGACCTCCAGCACGCCATTGTGATAGCGGGCGTCGATCTTGTCGGCCTCCACGCCATGCGGCAAGGCGACCGTGCGGTAAAGACGCTCCTGGCGGAAGTGGTATCCGTTTCCACTCTCTTCCTCCTCCTTGTGTTCCGCCTTTAGAACCAGGTTGTCGCCCACGATCTCGACATTGAAGTCGTCCGGCTCGAAACCCGGCGCCTCCGCATGCACGACGATTTCTTTACCCGTGTCGTCGACATCGAAGCCCCAGCCCGTCATGGGCCAGTCGCCGCCGGCCAAGGTAGGCCAGCCGCTAAAGAACCGATCGAACAACGTATCCAACTCCCGGCGCATCTGCGAGAGCATGTTGCGCGGGCGTTCGGCCAACGCGCTACTGCCTCCCTCGTCACTGCGCCGTTTCCAAGGAATCAAACTACTCATCTTCACATCTCCTTTGTGCTATAGTTCTCAATTGCCTTGCTTTCCAGGGCAGGTGGCGGGCAACGTCCCGCTCGTGCTTACTTGCCCCCCTTCACCGTAATTCTGTGCGGCTTGGCCGCCTCGACTTTCGGCAGGTGCAACGTCAACACACCGTTGTGCAATTCGGCGGAGATCTTCTCGGCGTCGATCGTCTCGCTGATGGTAAAGCTACGATGGAAATCGCCGATGCCGTATTCCCCGTAAACGAATTCATGCCCGGTGTGTCGCGACGGCACGTTGCCTTCGACTGTCAGCTCGCCATTTTCAAAGCGAACCTCCACATCTTCCTCCGCCACACCCGGAAGGTCACCGTAGAGAACCAATTCTTCGTTGGTTCTCACGATGTCGAACCGGGGCACGAAGGTCGTGGCATTGCGCGTGCGCTCGGCGACGGCCACGTTCCCGTCGCGCTGCCTTTTGACCAGACTCTTTTTCATGGGTCATCCTCCTTTCTTTCTCGCTTTTTCGGTTGCCGTGGGAAACGAGCCCCCACTCGCCTACTCGGCCTTGATTGCCAAACGGCGCGGCTTGGCGGTTTCGCTCTTGGGCAACTTGATTGTAAGAACACCCTCCTTGAGATCCGCTTCGACTTCCTCGGTCTTGACATCGCAGGGTAACGTCAGCAGACGGTTGAACTTGCCGTAGCCCCGCTCTTGCCGATGCCAGGTACCTCCTTCTACGGTTGGCGGCTTTCGCTCGCCGTGAAGGCTGAGCTGGTTACCGCCGGTGACGTAGATTTCCAGGTCACCGATCTCCATTCCAGGCAGCTCCGCTTCGACGTACAGGTAGTTGTCGTCCTGCCATACGTCCAAGGCGGGGTACATAATCGCAGGCTGTTGACCTCGATCCGCCAGACCGATGCGACGGAACATGCGATTCATTTCCGTACTCAGCCGATCCATTTCGGCAAGCGGATCGCCCGGCCAAGTCCAATCCGTCGGATCGAACGGATCGAAAATATCGCTGCCGAACGGTCGCAATAAGGCATTCATCAACATACAGCACCTCCTTTCTCTCTCACAGTTTGACTAGGACGTCGGCGGTCGGAACCAGTCCCTGCCTGCCGCAGCGCACGAACTGGCAGCCGACACCGGCAACCGCCCAATGTCGCAAACCCAGTGCCAGAGTAGACGACAATGACCACCAGAGGGACTGTCGATTCGCAATCCATTGGAGATCAATACCTTACGGCAACTCCCCACGTGCCATGCGCACTTTGCCACACCGAACGCAGAGAACGGAACTGCCAAAATGGCCGGAAAACGGCTTTTTATACCCCTGGTACGCCAGTTGCTCTCATGTCAGGTGAAGGGATCCGCCAAGTAACTAGCAAGGGTGGATGCCATGAAAGACTATTACCGTATTCTCGGTCTGCCGAAGAGTGCGACGGCCAAGGAAATTGATGCCGCTTTCCGCAAATTGGCGAGGAAATACCACCCCGACGTGCGTCCCGTCGAGAAGGATGCGCTAGCGCTTTTCAAAGCGGCAAAGGAGGCACACGAGATTCTTTCTAACGTGGAAAATCGCCGCGAGTACGACCGTAGGCAGGCGCACGGGCAGCGGCGGCGTGCCATGCATCCGAGAGATCCGCCGGACCGTGCTAGCGACAAAGTCGAGAATCGTTCCCAGGCTTGGGCTAAAACTCCATGGACAACGACGGGTGAGGGCTCGGCCGCGCCACGTGGATTTCTGGACATTGAGGCTGAGTTGCGTCTGGTGCCAGAGGAGGCCGCTCGCGGCGGTCGGGTTGAATTGCGCATTTCCGTCCCCGAGACGTGCTTTGCCTGCAAAGGGCAAGCTCACGCCGGGGATAAATTGTGCGAGTTCTGCGGGGGGCAGGGAACCGTATGGGAGTCTTGTCTCCTGCAATTACGGCTTCCGTCGCTGCTCCGTGATGGGACGGTGCTATGTATCGAAGGTCGTGGCAAAGCGGCCGGCCCGAATTCGCCACGTGGTGATCTTCATCTCGTGGTTCGCGTGCGGCCTTGTTGGTAAGGAATGAAGATAGCAAATTCTGTCCAGGGGCTGGCTATGGTTCATCGGCTGAGTGAGGTCACCATGAACAACCACAGATTGCGAGAAGCCTTTGATCTTGCCAGACAGGTGCTCTTCCCTCGTTGGGATAGGAAGAGGCTTTGGCGGGCACGGGTCGCTGGTAACCTCAACGGTGCGGTGGGCTACTGCGATTTCACGCACAAACTCATCAAAGCCGCCAGCATTCTGGAGAACAATGACGAACTGGCCGCTTTACTGATCCACGAAATCGCACACGCGGCCACAGCGAGTTACCACACCAGGCGCTGAGCTCTTGGCCCAAGTCGAAAGAGCAATACGCACACAAGAAGCATCGGAGACGCCGTGCGACTCCGGGCAGCCTGAGAAAAGCCGGGTAGACGCAGAAGACGAGGAACGTATCGAACAACTATTCGAGCAGGCCCGAGAAAATCGCTCGAATGCCTATGAATTGAAGCGCGAATTGGATCGGCTGGAAATCTTTAAGGACTACGAGGACCGCTTTCTCGATTTGTTCAAGAAGCCCAGTTGACCTCGCTGTTGCCCGCCGCTGATTGAGGACAATACAAAATTTTTCCGTTTGACTTGGATCCTGACCACATAAACATTCGGACACCTCAATCGTCTGTTCACCGTCGTACCAGCCATTGGCGGAATCATAGCCTGCTGCTTTATCGAATGGAACCCATTCGCCCTGCTGGAGAGTCTCGATCGGTGCAGTTTGCTGAATGATATAATTGGTACTAGTGAGATCGTTAATAAAAATGCGCTGGATGAAGACCCATAGCATTATACTCACCCGGATTCAGTTGCGTGATCAAACCTTCGCAAAGTTCAATCTCAACTTTCCGATTGTTTGCACTCCTCATGTTCATCAAACGACTTCTCCGCCATTGATGCGGGGGAGAATTCTGTAGATAAGCCTAATCCTGCGTCGGTACGCTTGTAAAGTAGGGGACGGCAAATTTTTCGGGATGGACCTGCACTGGCCCGAGGTGACATTGCCAAGGGTTCATGTTCCGATGGATTGCTTGCCGGCCGATCTTGTATTCGCTGGAACCCGAAGATCGATACCAAGGCCAGGGCAAGATATGGGAATACCGGCCGCATTCCCACAAGGGCGAGCGCCACGGCAAGGAGCGGGTGATCTACCTCGGGCCGCACGCCCAAGAAATCATCAAGCCCTGGCTCAAGACCGACCTGCATGCCTACTTGTTCTCGCCCAAGGAAGCCCGTGCCTGGTCTCAGGCCCAGCGGGCGAAGAACCGGAAAACGCCAAAGCCGAGGATAGAGCTAAAGCCCCAGCGAAATTGCGGCCGAAGCGGGCTCCGGGCGATCACTACACCGTCCACGCTTACGACCACGCGATCCGTCGCGGGTGCGAGCTGGCTTTCGGCATGCCCAAACAACTCCGAAATATTCTGACCGCCGCGAAGGTCGCCAGCGGGAAGGCCGGGATGGACGCCGCTCAGCGAGAGCGATTGCTTGGACAAGCGGAAGCGTGGCGTCAGCAGCACTGTTGGCATCCGAACCAACTCCGGCATACTGCCGCCACCCGCATCCGCGCCGCTTATGGGATCGAACTGGCCAGGATCATCTTGGGTCGCTCGTCGGCGGTGACCTCGGAGATCTACGCCGATATCGACCGTGAAAAGGCCGACGAACACCAAGGACTTACCGGCCGACGCAAGAGGGCATCTGGCAAGATTCGGGCCGGGCGATGGGCGTGCAAAGACAGGGCATGGGTTTGCAGCAGTAAGGCACGCATATACCATCGCATGGCGGGCAGGTCAGACGAGGCATCGGCTTGCAGCAGTAGGGCACGCAAATGCCATTGCAGGGAAGACACGCCGGGCAGGGCATCGGCTTCGGGCAATAACGGGCGCTTATGCATAGGGCCGTTCCGCAAGGAGTTAATGACCCAGTGGAGGCTATGGCCGCGGGGGCGCCGGCCTTTGCGATCCCGGCCAACATGCTAACTACGAGCAGCACAACAGCTAGTTTCCAAGTTTTCACGATTCAGGCCCTTGTGGCTTGCAACGACGGGTTCTCCCAGTTGTTTTCGGAACAATCGTTGCGAAGCGAAGAGTAAACCGGTAGGCGGCGGTATAAGCGGCATTATCGGAAAAGGAAACCGCGCTTCCAGCCCTCACCCCCCGGCCCCTCTCCCTGAGTACAGGGCGTGGGGAGTCGGTTGCCCTAATTCCCAACCCTAATTCCCAATCCCTAATTCCCAATCCCTTCCTTCCACCTTTAACTGTCGCAGGACTTCTTCATATCGCCGTCCGATGGCGCGAATCTCAAATTGCCGCGATTCGAGGCCGGTGACCTCGATGCGAATTTCGATGTAATCGCGTGGCAGCGATCCTTCGACGCGATCGGCCCATTCGATGAGCACCAGGCCGTCGCTCTCGAAATACTCGTCGGGGCCAAGCTGCTGAAACTCATCGTCGTCGCGAAGGCGATAGGCGTCGATGTGATAGATCATCCGCCGACCGCGATGCTCTTGGATGAGCACGAACGTGGGGCTGACCACATCGCGGCGATTGACGCCCAATCCTTCGGCAATGGCCTGCACCAACCGCGTTTTGCCGGCCCCCAGGGTGCCGCACAGCGCAAGCGTGGTGCCTGGCGGCAGGGCATCGGCCAAGGCATGGCCCAAGGCCGTGGTAGCGGTTTCATCTTCAGCGTTATAAATGATGGGAGTCATCTTACCCTCACCCCCGGCCCCTCTCCCGAGTACGGGCGAGGGGAGTCGGTTGCTCCTTCACCCC
>Ga0073936_10002458_pt1 | contig 27579 bp, 21 predicted proteins | sample AliMusrvi5mmetaG_FD_87041 | JGI IMG/M metagenome (GOLD analysis project Ga0073936, IMG submission 87041) | Freshwater lake bacterial and archeal communities from Alinen Mustajarvi, Finland, to study Microbial Dark Matter (Phase II) - Alinen... | ecosystem: Environmental > Aquatic > Freshwater >...
ATATTGACCAAGCCCGAACGGGCGAATTCGCCGATCATCACCGCCATGGTTTCCGGCGTCTCGTCATAGCCGCCAAATTCGTTGGGTAGGCCGGCCTTGGGATGGGCACTGACCAGCGTATCGCAGGCCCCTGCCAGGTCGGCCACATAGGGGCGCAATTCCTTGGCGCCCAGGGCGCAGTTGAGGCCGATGGCGAAGGGATTGGCGTGGCGCACCGAATGCCAGAAGGCTTCCGGGGTCTGGCCGGTCAGGGTGCGGCCCGACAGATCCGTGATGGTGCCGGATATCCATACCGGCAGGCGGATGCCGTCTTCGGCGAAAACTTCTTCAATGGCGTAGATTGCCGCCTTGCAGTTCAAGGTGTCGAACACCGTCTCGATCATGATGACGTCGGCGCCGCCCTTGATCAGGCCGCGCGTGCCGTCGCGATAGGTGGCGCGCAACTGGTCGAACGTAATGTTGCGGAAGGCCGGATCATTGACGTCGGGCGAGATCGAGGCGGTGCGGTTGGCTGGGCCCAGCACGCCGGCCACCAGCCGGGGGTGATCGGAGGTGGTGTATTTTTCGCAAAGCTCACGCGCCAGGCGGGCGCCAGCCTCGTTCAACTCACTCACCAGATGGCCGAGGCCGTAATCTTCCTGGCTGGAGAAATTGGAATTGAAGGTGTTGGTCTCGATGAAATCGGCGCCGGCTTCCAGATACTGGCAGCCAATGTCGCGAATGATGTCGGGCCGCGTCAGGGTGAGAAGATCATTGTTGCCCTTCAGCTCCGACGGATGATTGCCGAAACGCGGGCCGCGAAAATCATCTTCGCCCAGTTTGAAGCCCTGGATCATCACGCCCCAGGAACCATCAAGCAGCAGCAAGCGCTTTTGCGCTTCCTGTTTCATCCAGGCGATGCGGGCGTCGCGATCAAAAGTCATGACAAATCCTTAGGTCTTAAACCAAGCAGGCGGCAAGCGGCATAGCTGAGATTGGCCTGGTTGAGCGTATAGAAGTGAAACTGCTCGAAGCCGCGGGCGCGCAACAACTGCACCTGGTCGGCCAGCACGGCGGCAGCAAGAATGCGGCGGCTTTCGACGTCCTCATCCAGGCCATCATAGGCGCGCGCCAGCCAGGCGGGGATGGAGGAATGCGTCTTGGCCGCCATGCGCACCACGCCCTTGAAGTTGGTGGTGGGCATGATGCCGGGAATGACCGGAATGGTGATGCCGGCGCGCGCCGCATCGTCGCGGAAGCGGGCGGTAGCGTCATTGTCGAAACAGAATTGCCCCAGCGCCCGCGTCGCGCCGGCGTCCATTTTCTTTTTCAGAAGCTCAATGTCATGGCCATGACTGGGCGAATCCGGGTGGCGCTCCGGGTAAAAAGAGACGCTGACTTCGAAAGGCGCGATGCGGCGGATGCCGGCGATCAGTTCCGGTGTGGAATGATAACCTTGGGCATGAGGCTGGTAAGAGCCGTCCATCCCCGGCATGTCGCCGCGCAGCGCCACGATATGGCGAATGCCGGCGTCCCAATAGGCCTGCACGATTTCGTCGATTTCCGCCTTGGAAGCGCCCACGCAGGTAAGGTGCGCTGCGGGCTTGAGCGAGGTTTCCTCGACAATGCGCTTGACGGTGGCGTGGGTGCGCTCACGCGTCGAGCCGCCCGCGCCATAGGTAACCGATACAAAAGACGGCTGCAGCGGCTCCAGCCGCTTGATGGTGGCCCACAGGCTTTGCTCCGCCTCATCGGTTTTGGGCGGCGAAAATTCAAAGGACACCGAGATCGGGTCGCCATCGGCGGTCATATTTTCCAGGCTCATGGCGTTTCCTTCTGGCGCGCCGTGGCCAGCCATACTTTGACGGTCAGTTTTTCCGGCGCCGACGATGCGCCCGTATCGACGGGGGCGATGGTTTCGCTTTCCGCCTGTTTCAGCCCCGCCGCATCGAACCAGCTTTTCACTTCGCGGTCGGAAAAGCCCAGCCGGCGATGGGCGTAGTCGTCCCGCAGGAATTCCAGCCCATGCGGTGCGAAATCGGCAATCGCCAGCCGTCCGCCCGGCCGCATCACGCGCGCTGCTTCCGCAACGGCGGCGCCCGGATCATCCAGGTAATGCAACACCTGATGAAACAGCACAGCGTCGAAGCCCGTGTCGCCGTTGGCGCCCGCCCTGCCGTTCGAAAATGGCAGGCGGTAAATATCGCCCAGCCGCACCTGTACCTGGGGCAGGTTCTCGCGCGTCAGCCGGTCACGCGCGATGGCCAGCATTTCCGGACTGACATCAATGCCAACGGCGCGTTTGGCATGCGGCGCCAGCAATTCCAGCATCCGCCCCGTGCCGGTGCCGGCATCCAGCAGATCCTCGATCGGCTTGGAGGCCAGGCGTTTGAGGATCGCGGCCTCCACATCTTTTTCCGGCGCATGCAGGGCGCGAATGCGTTCCCACTCGGCGGCGTTGGTCTTGAAATAGGCGGCGGCGGCGGCGGCCCGCGCCTCGCGCACATGCACCAGCCGCGCCCGGTCGGTTTCGATCAGGCCGGAATCTGCCAGCGCCGCCAGCGCCCGGCCCAGTTCGGCGCCCTTGCCCCGGTCGGCGGCGCGATAAAAGACCCAGCTGCCTTCCTTGAAACGCTCCAGCAGCCCCGCCTCGCCCAGCAATTTGAGATGGCGCGAGACGCGCGGCTGGGATTGGCCGACAATTTCGATCAATTCGCTGACCGCCAGTTCGGCTTCCCGCAGCAGCAGCAGGAGGCGCAGCCGGGTGGGATCGCCGGCGGCGCGCAACATGGCGACCAGCCCTTCGATACTACCCTTGGCGATGCCTTCCTCGGCCATTCCGGTTCCATTTCACATATAAGCATATCTTTATATGCTTCGGCAGGCCGGGGTGACAAGGGCTATGGACAGACGGGGCAAAAAAACCGAAAACCGCGCCCGAAAACCGGCGAAATGGGCAGATTATGCGCGCGCTCAAGGCGCTGATTTTGGGGGGCTGCGGCCTGCTTCTGGCTGGCTGCGCCGCCACACCACCCTCACCCGAGGCCCTGGCCGCCAACGACCCCTATGAGCAGACCAACCGCCAGACCCTGATCCTGAACGGCAAGATCGACCGCTATATCGTCGTGCCCACTGTCGGCGTTTATTTCTTCCTGGTGCCGGACGGCGGGCGGCGCGGGGTGCATAATTTCCTGGGCAATCTCAGCCTGCCCACCATTTTTGTGAACGACCTGCTGCAGGGCGAAGTAACCCGCGGCAGCCAGTCTGCGGCGCGTTTCCTGATCAACAGCACCTTGGGGCTGGCCGGTTTTTTTGACCCCGCCCAGAAGATGGGGATTCCCGGCCATGGCGAGGATTTCGGTCAGACCCTGGCGGTGTGGGGGGCGGGCGAAGGGCCTTACCTGATCCTGCCCTTCCTGGGGCCATCCAATCCGCGCGATGCGGCGGGCCTGGCGATCGACACGGTGATCGACCCGACCAATTTTATCCCGTTCAAGCAACATTTATGGTGGTCGGCGGGGCGGGAATATTTCACCGTTCTGGACCTGCGGGCCGCCACCTATCAAACAATTCAGGGTATCCAGAGAAGCTCGGTGGACTATTATGGCTCCCTGCGCAGCCTGTATCGTCAGCTGCGGGACAATGAGATTCGCAACGGCCGCCCGGTCGCGGCCCAGGATCTTCCGGATTTCTGAGCCGTTCATAGAAAAACAGCCTGTTTGTGCCATTAACTTGCCATACGCAGCGGGAACCCTGCCTGGATAGAGAAAGACAATGGGTTCGAAGATGACCATGAATATGATCCTGCGCCCGGCCTTGCTGGCGCTCGGCCTGATCTTTGCCGGCATGGCGCCCGCCGCCGCCACAACCCCGGCTGAAACTTTCGTGCAGGACAATATCCATGTCGGGCTCGACATCCTGAACAACAAGTCGCTTTCCACCGATGCGCGCCGCACCCAGTTCGCCAACTTTCTGCTCAGCCTGACGGACATGAAGCGCATTGCCGATTTCACTCTGGGCCAATATCGCCGCGGCGCCAGCCCGGCCGACCTGGCGGCGTTCGACACGGCGTTCCAGAATTACGCGGTGGCGGTCTATCAGTCTTATTTCGCCAAATATGCCGGCCAGACCCTGAAGGTGACGAACAGCCAGGCCCGCACTGCCGACGATTTCATCGTCGCCACCCAGTTGATTGACCCCAAAGATCATTCCGGCCAGGCGCCGCTGGAATTGGATTTCCGGGTGCGGACCGACGGCGGCAAGCCGGTGGTGACAGATTTCTCGGTGGCGGGGATCTGGCTGGCGCTGGAAGAACGTGACCAGTTCACGTCATTCCTGGGCCAGAATGGCGGCAATATCCACGCGCTGATTGGCCATCTGGAAGACCTCGCCAAGCAATACAGAAATGGCTGACGCGCGGCCCTTTTGCGTCCTGGGTTCGTCGCGCGTGCTCACTTGCTAACGCACGCTCCGCGCGACGCTCCTGCCCAAACCGCAAAATTGCTCGCGCTCGTATGAGTTCGTTGCTGCGGCGCTAGGCGCGGGCGAAACGCTTATATTTAAGCTTGTGGGGCTGATCGGCATCCACGCCCAGGCGGCGCTTCTTGTCGGCTTCATAGTCCTGGAAATTGCCTTCAAACCATTCGACATGACTGTCGCCTTCAAAGGCCAGCATGTGGGTGGCGATGCGGTCGAGGAACCAGCGGTCATGGCTGATGATCATGGCGCAGCCGGCAAATTCCTCCAGCGCCGATTCCAGGGCGCGCAGCGTATCGACGTCCAGATCGTTGGTGGGTTCGTCCAGCAGCAGCAGATTGGCGCCGGACTTCAGCATCTTGGCCAGATGCACCCGATTGCGCTCGCCGCCGGATAGCTGGCCGACTTTCTTCTGCTGGTCGCCGCCCTTGAAGGCGAAGGCGCCGACATAGGCACGGGAATTCATTTTGGTCTTGCCGAATTCCAATATGTCCGTGCCGCCGGAAATTTCCTCCCAGACATTCTTTTTGGGATCGAGCGTGTCGCGGGACTGATCGACATAGCCCAACTGCACTGTGGGGCCGACCCGCAGCACGCCAGCATCCGGCTTTTCCTGGCCGGTGAGCATGCGGAACAAGGTCGTCTTGCCCGCACCATTGGCGCCGATGACGCCGACAATGCCACCGGGCGGCAATTTGAAATTCACATTCTCGTAGAGCAGGCGGTCGCCATAACCCTTGGTGAGACCTTCGGCTTCCACCACCAGCGAGCCCAGCCGCTCGGCCACCGGAATCATGATCTGGGCGGTGCCGCTGCGCTGTTCCTGCGACTTGGCGACCAGCTCTTCATAGGAATTGATGCGGGCCTTGGATTTGGCCTGACGCGCCTTGGGGCTTTGCTTGATCCATTCCTGCTCGCGCGCAATGGTGCGCTTCTGCGCCGCTTCTTCGTTGGATTCCTGTTTCAGGCGCTTTTCCTGTACATCCAGGAAAGACGTGTAATTGCCTTCGTGCGGAATGCCCTTGCCGCGATCCAGCTCCAGAATCCAGCTGGTGACATTATCCAGGAAATAACGGTCATGCGTCACCAGGATGACGCAGCCCTTATATTCGCGCAGCGTCAGTTCCAGCCAGGCGACCGATTCCGCGTCGAGATGGTTGGTGGGTTCGTCCAGCAGCAGAATATCAGGCGCATCCAGCAGCAGCTTGCACAAAGCGACGCGGCGGCGCTCACCGCCCGACAGGGTTTCGACTTTGGCGTCGCCATCGGGACAACGCAGCGCGTCCATCGCCTGGTCCACCTTGCTGTCGAGATCCCACAGGCCCTGGGCTTCGATCTCGTCCTGCAACTTTCCCATTTCGTCGGCGGTCTCATCCGAATAATTGGAGGCGATCTCGTTATAGCGATCGACCAGCGCCTGCTTGGCGGCAACACCTTCCATCACATTGCCGCGCACGTCCTTGGCGGGATCAAGCTGCGGCTCCTGCGACAGGTACCCGGTGCGCACGCCGTTGGCGGCCCAGGCATCGCCGGTGAATTCCTTGTCCAGCCCGGCCATGATCTTGAGCAGGGTGGACTTGCCCGCGCCATTGACGCCGACAATGCCGATCTTGGCGCCGGGATAGAAGCTCAGCCAGATGTCTTTCAGCACCTGCTTGCCGCCGGGATAGGTCTTGGACAGACCCTTCATCACATAAACAAATTGCGGCCCGGCCATCGGCTGATCCTTGATATCGTGGGGGAAAGTGCGTGCCTTTTAAACAAGCAGGCTCGTACCTGCAACTCAGCGCGGCGGAGGCCTTTCAATGGCGTCATACACCAAAGTCTTGAACTGCTCGCGGAAGTGATGGCCGTCAGCGGGCTGGATTTGGGCCATGACCACCGTGACCATATTCTCTTTGGGATCTATCCAGAAACGGGTACCGGCCGAGCCATCCCACCAGAATTCGCCGCGGCTGACGGTGTGATCGTAAAAAGCGGGATTCATCACCACGGCGAACCCGCCCAGGCTCCGGCCGCTGCCGGCACTGTAACCCGTCTTGCCGATCGGCAGCATCGCATCGGGGATGCCGTTCTTCTCCGCCAGCTGGATGCTGGCAAGACTGAGCAACTGTTTGCCGTTCACCCGGCCCTTGTTCAAAAAGAATTGCGAGAAGCGCAGGTAATCGGCGGCGGATGCCACCAGGCCGACGGCGCTGATCAAGGCACGACGCTCGGTGACGGGAATTGGCTCACTTTCAAACGGCTGCAATTTTCCATCCGGCCCGGGGCGATAGACCGTTGCCAGGCGGCTGGCCCGCGCGGGATCGACGTAATACACCGCATCGTGCATGCCCAATGGACCAAAGATGCGCTGCCGGTAAAAATCCTCCAGTTTCTGGCCGGTCGCCACTTCGATGACCCGCCCCAGCACATCGGCGCTTTCACCATAGCGATAGGCGGTGCCGGGATCCTCGAACAAGGGCGCCGCAGCCATATTGTCCACCACCTGCGCCAGCGGCTGGTCCCAACTGCGCATATGCAGATCAACATACATTTTGGATTCGCGATTGCCGAAACCGGAGGTATGGGTCATCAGGTCAGCGAGCGTAATGTCGCCCTTGCGCGGACGGGTCTGGGCCGGATTCTGGATCGTGGCATCTCGCAGCACCCGCTGGCCGGCGAATTTCGGCAGATATTTCTGCACCGGGTCATTCACATTCACCCGGCCCTCATCCTGCAGCATCAGGATTCCCAGCGACGCCATCGGGCGCGACATGGAATAGACGCGAAACAGGGAATCGAACGTCATGGGCGCGGCGGATTCGATGTCCCGGCGCCCAACGGCTGTGCTGTAAACCAGCTTGCCGCCCCGCATCACCGCCGCCACTGCGCCCGCGATATCGCCGGCATCGACATGCGCCTGCAGCGCCTGGGTGACCTTGGCCAATTTGGCGGAGGACATGCCGACCGTTTCAGGCCTGGCGGCGGGAAGCGAAATCTGGGCCGTCACGGGGGCCGACATGGCAATGCTCAATGCGACAACAGCAGGAAAAAGCGCGCGGCGCAGAAACGGCATTGCGTCTCCCGAAAAACTGGCCGACGAAAAAGAAAAATCAGAACTTGATCTTGGCGCGCGACAGCACCGCCAGCGATGTGGCGCCGGTCTGACCCTGATAGTTCATCTGGTAGGAGGCGTTGGTCTGAAGCGCCAGCGCGCCGTCCAGGAAGCTGGTGACATAACCCAGCTGCAGATCTGTTTCCGGCGTGCTGCCCTGCAAATGGTCATTGGCCACGAACACCGGCGGCAGATCGCCGGAGGCCGCCACCATTTCAAAGCCATTGTCGAGCAGACTGGGGCTGGGGCGGCTGAACGAGAAGCCCAAAGCGTCCTGACCGAACAGGCCGTGCTTGGCGATGGCGATCGAATAGGCATGGCTGTCAATCGTGGTGGGAGAGCCGCCCTTCTGGTCGAGTTGGGTGAGCCCGCCACTGAAGGCCGCAGTGGTGACCCAGCCGCTGCCGAAATTCATATGCGCCGAAACATTCAGCGCGCTGGTGGTGTAGGAACTGGCCGGTCCCAGATCAGCCATCGGACTGGCGCCGACCGGCAGGCCCTGCTGCTGATTGACGATGCCGCTGAGATCAAGACCGCCCCAATTTGAAAAATTCCAGGACGCGCCCGCCAGCAGCGACCGCGAGGAGCCATTGTCATAGCTGAGCGGCAGGCCTTGCAGACCCTGGGTGGGATCGAACGTAAAGCTGTCGAGCCGGTTACTCTTGAGTTGCGCGCCCAGGCGCAAGCGCAGATCGGGCGTGGGCGCATAGGTGGCGCCGGCATAGGTGCCGCCATTGGCCAGGCCCAGGAAACTGGTCTGATCGAGCAGCGGCGATTTCAGCCCGCTGTAATTGTCGAAGCGTTGGCTGAGGTCGAGATTGTATCCGGCGTCCAGCGCCAGATTCACGCTCAGCGCAATCGTCGCGGCGAAGCTTTGCGGCACAGACGCGCCGCCATACGCCACCGGCATCACGATGGGGCTGCCGGCGAATTCATTGCCGGACGAAACGGCCGCCGGTCCCAGCGCCAGGCCAGCAGCCGACATCTGGTAAGAGGCAATCGCCTGCGCCATGCCGAAGGAAGTAAGGCTGAGCGGTACGCGCAATTCCTCGGCGCCTGCCTGCACGCCAGAGGCGGCAAGGCCGGCCGCGAAAATGGCGGCGGTCAAAACCTGTTTCATTCCATTCAAACCCAAGCCCTTGGACGGCGGCCCTACGGAACGAAAATACCAGAGAGAGGGTTTCCGGCTCAAGAAAAACCCGCCGAAATGCTGATGTTTTAAGGCCACACGGCCATGTTTCGCCCGTTACTACGTCCCGTTGCGGGAAAATAGAGCAATAAAATTTCAAACAGCCAAAATTTGCCCAGCAGGGTAGAAAAGGCGGGGCGGGTTGCCCACCTCCGGAACGGAGCGGTTCCAGCCCCGTTATCCTGCGCACTGCTATCTGTTTTTTCGCGATTTCGCCGCACTCAAGGATTTTCATGATCGCCGCGCCCGGAAGCCTACGCGAACCTTCCGGCGGTGGATTGCTGGCTGCCTTTCGCGCCGTGCGGGCCCACACCGAGGCCTTGGCCGCGCCGCTGTCAGCGGAAGACTGCACCATTCAGTCCATGCCCGATGCCAGCCCGATCAAATGGCACCTGGCGCATAGCAGCTGGTTTTTCGAAAGCCTGATTTTGGGCCAGGACGCGGGCTATGTGCCGTTCGATTCGCACTTCGCCTTTCTGTTCAATTCCTATTACGAGGCTTTGGGTCCGCGCCATCCGCGCGCGCGCCGCGGTCTGCTCACGCGGCCGGGGTTGGAAAAGGTGATGGCTTATCGCCGCCATGTGGATGCGGCGATGGAATCGCTGCTGCTGCGGCTGGACGACGATGCCCTGGCGGCGCGCATCCGATTGGGCCTGCATCACGAACAGCAACATCAGGAATTGATCCTCACCGACATCAAGCACGCGTTTTTCTGCAATCCGCTGCTGCCAGCCTATGCCAGGGAAGCCCCGCCGCCACAGGCGCAACAGATGCGTGAATGGCTGGAAAATTCTGGCGGCATTGTGCAGATCGGCCATGATGGCGCGGATTTCGCCTTCGACAATGAAACGCCGCGCCACAAGGCGCTGCTGCATCCGTTCCGTATTGCTTCCACGCCAGTGAGCAATGGCGAATATCTCGCCTTCATTGAAGATGGCGGCTATCGCCGTCCCGAATTCTGGCTCAGCGACGGCTGGGCGCGGGTGCAGGACGAAAGTTGGAACGCCCCACTTTACTGGTTGTGCGACAGCGATGGCAGCCGCAGCCAGTTCACCCTGGCGGGCGCCCAGCCGCTGGACCCGCACGCGCCGGCGCAGCATGTGAGCTTTTTCGAAGCGGCGGCCTATGCCGCCTGGGCCGGCAAGCGGCTGCCCACCGAATTTGAATGGGAAGCGATGGCGCCGCGTTTTGGCCATGGCCAGGTGTGGGAATGGACCCGATCGTCCTATGATCCTTATCCCGGCTTTCGGCCGTTTGAAGGCGCCGCTGCCGAATATAATGGCAAGTTCATGGTCGGCCAGCTGGTGCTGCGCGGCGGCAGCCTCGTCACCCCGCCGGGCCATGCCCGCATCTCATACCGCAATTTCTTCCCGCCTTCGGCGCGCTGGCAGTTCAGCGGCATCCGCCTTGCGGAGGATGCATGACCGCGCCCGGTATCAAGACGGCGCCCACAGCCTTTGACGACAGCTTTGCCCGTTGCATCACCGATGGTCTGAGCCGCACGCCCAAGGAAATCGCCTGCAAATATTTCTATGATGCGGAAGGCTCGGCGCTGTTCGATGCCATCTGCGCCCTGCCCGAATATTACCAGACCCGCACCGAAGTGGCGCTGCTGCGCCGTCATGCCGGCGAGATCGCCGCCCTGATCGGCGCGGAGGCCGAGATCGTGGAATTCGGCGCAGGCGCCCTGCGCAAGGTCCGCATCCTGCTGGACGCCCTGGAGCGCCCATGCGGCTATACCCCCATCGATATTTCCGGCGCCTATCTGCGCGATGTGGTGCGGCGGCTGGCGGCCGACTATCCCAAGCTGACTTTACGGCCAATGGTGGCGGATTTTACGATGCCGCTGCATGTGCCGGCGATGGCCGGCGCGGCGCGGCGCGGCGGTTTTTTCCCCGGCAGCACCATCGGCAATTTCCGTCCCGATGCGGCGATGGCCTTGCTGCGACGCATGCGCGACATGCTGGATGGCGGCGGCTTGCTGATCGGCGTTGATTTGGTCAAGGACCCCGCCCTGCTGCATGCCGCCTATAATGACGCCGCCGGTGTGACCGCGGCCTTCAACAAGAATCTGCTGGCCCGCGCCAATCGCGAGCTGGATGCAGATTTCGACCTGGACGCTTTTGCCAATTATGCGCCTTACAATCCGACGGCGCAGCGCATCGAGATGTATCTGGTCAGCCTGAAACGCCAGAGCGTGCAACTATCCGGCCGCACCGTGGAATTCGCCACCGGCGAAGCGGTGCATACCGAAGACAGCCACAAATACAGCATCGAAAGCTTTCGCGAGATCGCGGCGCGTGCGGGTTTCCTGCCGCGGGCGGTGTGGACCGACGAGAGCCGCCTGTTCAGCATTCATTGGCTGGAATCGCGCTGACGGCTCCAAGTTGCAAGCCTGGCGCACGCGTGATTACCTTCGCAATCATGAAAAAAATCGCGCTTTGCGCACTCTTGGCATTTGCGATGACCCTAAGCGCCGCCGCTGCGCCGGCCGCCAAACCGGCGTCTGCCAAAGCCGCCCCTGCCAAAGTCAAAACCACTGTAAAGCCGGCGGCCAAACCCGCCGCGAAAGTAGCCGCTGACAAAAAAAACGCACCGGCGGCGGACGCGGCAGCCGATGCACCAAAATCCTATCCGCTTCAGAGCATCGCCTTTCCCGGCGGCGTGACCATGACCCAAATGGTCTATTCGGCCCCGCCGGGCTTTCGGCCGCTGACACTGGATCTGTATCAGACCTCCGAGAAATCCTTTCCACGCCCGGCCCTGATGTTCGTCCATGGCGGCAACTGGGTGAGCGGAGATCCGCGTCACAACGGGACTTACGGGGATTGGCCCGGTCAGCTCGCCGCGCTGGCGGCGCGCGGCTATGTGGTGGCCAGCGTGGATTACCGCCTGTCGGGCGAGGCGCATTTTCCCGCCGCTCTGCAGGATGTCAAAAGCGCCATTCGTTGGCTGCGCGGCCATGCCGGAGACTTCAACCTGGACCAGACGCGGGTTGCGATCTGGGGCGCATCGGCGGGCGGCCAGCTTGCGTCGCTGGCTGGGGTGTCCTGCGGCGTGACGGCGCTGGAGCCGCCCAGCGATCCCAAGGACAAGCCGCCTTCCGATTGCGTGCAGGCCGTCATCGACTGGTACGGCATCATCGATTTCGAGACGATGTGGGCCGACCTGGGCAAACCCGCGCCGGACAAAAGCATTGAGGGCGACTATCTGGGCTGCGAACCGGCACTCTGCCCCACCACGGTCGCCCGCAACGCCAGTCCGCTGACCTATGTCGAGGCGATGAACCCGCCCTTCCTCATCCAGCACGGCGCCGACGATGTCACGGTATCGCCCAAACAGTCGCGGGCGCTTTACGATGCGTTGCGCGCCAAAGGCGTGCCGGCCGAGCTGCAAATGTATCCAGGCGTCATGCACGGTTTCGCGCGCAGCAACGCACCGCCCGGCACCGCCGATCCGGCCACCAACAAAGCGGCGATGGACAGACTGGAAAGTTTTCTGGCCGCCACTTTCCCCAAAAAACCCGCCACCAGTCCCCCTGACCCGCCCAAGCGCCAAGGACTTCCCTATTAGACAGGTATAGGATGGCGCGAGCCATCAGGAGTATGCCATGACCGCCATCAATTCCGTCACCGACCTCACGCGCGAAGGTGATGTCACCGTCATCACCGTCAACAATCCGCCGGTCAATGCGCTGGGCGTGGCTGTGCGCGAAGGACTGATCGCGGCGCTGGATCAGGCGGGCAAGGATGCAGGGACCAAGGCGATCCTGCTGATCTGTGCCGGTCGCACCTTTATCGCCGGCGCCGATATTTCCGAATTCGGCAAGCCGCAAACGGGCCCCGGCTTTATCGAGACTCAGGATGCGTTTGACGCGGCGACCAAACCCATCGTGGCGGCGATACACGGTACTGTTCTGGGCGGCGGGCTGGAAACCGCCATGTGCTGTCATTATCGCGTGGCTGTGGCCTCCGCCAAATTCGGCCAGCCGGAAGTCAATCTGGGCCTGATTCCTGGCGCTGGCGGCACCCAGCGTTTGCCGCGCCTGGCGGGCGTGCCCAAGGCGTTGGAAATGGTTGCCACCGGCAAGCCCATCAGCGCCGCTGAGGCGCTGGAAACTGGCTTGATTGATGAAATTGTTCCGGGCGATTTGAAAGCCGGCGCATTGGCCTTCATTGCCAAATTGCTCGCGGATGGCAAAGGCATTCGCCGCACCCGCGACCTCAATGAAAAAATCACAGGCGATTTCGCACCAATCTTCGCCTTCGCCAAGGGTCAGAACATGCGCGGCTTTGAAGCGCCGCTGGATGCGATTAATGCGGTGGAAGCCGCCACCAAACTGCCGTTCGACGAAGGCATCGCTTTTGAGCAGAAACTGTTCCTGGCCCGTATGATGTCGGCCCAGTCGGCGGCGTTGCGATACCTGTTCTTTGCGGAACGAAAAGTCTCGAAAATTCCTGACGTGCCGGACGATACGCCGACCTTGCCGATCAAGAAGGTCGGCATCATCGGCGCCGGCACCATGGGCGGCGGCATCGCGATGAATTTCGCCACTGCCGGCATTCCCGTCACGATCCTGGAGATGAAACAGGAAGCGCTGGATCACGGTCTTGGCGTGGTGAAGAAAAACTACGATTCCAGCGCAGCCAAGGGCCGCTTTACCCCGGAAGAAGCGCAGAAGCGTTTTGCACTGCTCACGGGCACCTTGAAGATGGAAGATTTGGGTGATTGCGACCTGATCATCGAAGCGGTGTTTGAACGCATGGACATCAAGAAGGATGTTTTTGCCAAGCTGGACAAGATCGCCAAGCTTGGCGCCATCATGGCTTCCAACACGTCGTTCCTGAATATTGACGAGATCGCCGCGGTGACATCGCGGCCCGATCACGTGCTGGGGCTGCACTTCTTCTCCCCCGCCAATGTCATGAAGCTGCTGGAAATCGTGCGCGGCGCCGAGACCAGCAAGGAGGTGATCGCCACCGCCGCGAAGCTGGCCAAGACCATCGGCAAGGTTGGTGTGGTGGTCGGCGTTGCCTATGGCTTTGTCGGCAACCGCATGCTGGCGGCGCGCAGCGCCGAGGCCGACAAGATGGTGATGGAAGGCGCCTTCCCCTGGGATATCGACAAGTTGCTGGTCAAGTTCGGCTTTCCCATGGGCGGGTTCGCCATGTGGGACCTGGCGGGGCTTGATCTGGGCTGGGTCAAGGAAGAGTCGCATGGCGAGACCTTGCGTGACCTGCTGAATGAAGCAGGCCGCAAGGGTCAGAAGACCGGCGGCGGTTATTATGATTACGATGCGGCGCGCAAGGCGACGCCTTCGCCCGTCGCGGAAAAACTTCTCACCGATCTATGGGCCAAAAAGGGCATCACGCCGCGCAAAATCCCCGAGCAGGAGATATTGGAGCGCAGCCTGTATCCCATGATCAATGAGGGCGCAAAAATCCTGGAAGAAGGCAAGGCCAGCCGCGCTTCCGATATCGATATCGTCTGGCTGTATGGCTATGGCTTTCCCGCCTGGCGCGGCGGGCCGATGTTCTATGCTGACAGCATCGGGCTCGATACCGTGCTGGCCGGTGTTCGAAAATATGGCTGGCCGGCCTCTGCCCTGCTGGAAAAGCTGGCAGCGGAAAAGAAGAAGTTTTCCGACCTCTAATCGCGTTTTTCGACCATCAGGAAAATACCCGGATCGGGCCGCACCGTCATGGTCATGACGGGCTGCGGCGCCGGCTGGGCGGGGCGGAAGCGGAAATTCTGCACCAGAGTGGCCAGGATGATGCCCGCCTGCATCATGGCGAAATTGGCGCCGACACAAATTCGTGGGCCAGCGCCAAACGGCAGATACTGATAACGGTCACGCACCGTGCCCGGCGCGAAGCGGTCGGGATCAAACATTTCCGGGCGTTCCCACAGCATCTCGTGGCGGTGCAGAGCCCAGATCGGCAGGAACAGAATGTCGTTGGGATTGATGGCACGGCCGCACAATTCATCGGGCGCCACGACATGCCGTGCCAGCAGACCCACCGGCGGGTAAAGCCGCATCGCCTCTTCCAGCACCTGATTGATGAACGGCATGGCGGCGAGATCGCCGGCCTCGGCCACCCGGCCATTCAGTTGGGCCTGCGCTTCCGCCCGCGCCCGGTCCTGATGCTCCGGGCTGTTGGCCAGCAGATACAGCGCCCAGGAAATCGCCAGCGCTGTGGTTTCGTGCCCCGCCACGATGAAAAATTGCATGTTGTAGATCAGGTCTTCCGGCGACATGCGCCGGCCGGTTTCCGGGTCTTCCGCTGCCAGCATGTGATCCAGCAGGTCGTCGGCGGGCCCATCTTCATTACGGGCCGATGCCTGGGCCCGCCGCGCTTCAATCGCCTGCGCCACCATGCCGTGCATGGTGCGGACTGCGGCGCCCGCGAACAATTCCCCCGGGCGGGGAAACCATTCCGGCACCCCCAGAAAATCCAGCAGGGAGGTGCGGCCCGCCGTTTGGAAATAGCGGGTGATGGCGTGGCTGAAGACATGGGCATCGAAATGTTCACGCCCCGACAGCGCCACATCGCAGATCACGTCGAAGGTGGTGGTTAGCATTTCCGCCACCAGTTCGGTGCGGCCGCCGGAAGACAGGCGCTGTACCGCCCGCGCCGCAGTGGCGCTCATTGCCGGGGCCAGCGCCACCACATTGCGATGGGTGAAAACCGGCGCCACGGCCTGGCGCTGCCATTTCCATTCCGGCCCATCGGCATTGAACAGGCTTTCGCCAATGGCGGGGCGCAGCATGCGGCGCATGATTTCGGATTTGGGGTAATTCGCCAGATTGTCCAGCATCACCCGTTTGTAACCGGCGGGATCGGTCAGCATATGCCAGCGCCGCAGCACCTCGCCAGTCACGATGGGCTGACGATAGGAAATCGCAGGGATCAGTTCGAGCACGTTGCGCCGTGCCGCCAGCGCGATCTCAAGCCGGCTCAGCCGCCGCTTGTGAATCGGGGCCGCGGCAGGAATGAAGGTATCAGACGCAATCGCGGACAAGGCATTCTCCTGACGTCACTATAGCGTCAGAAGAGGCTCTGGTCAGGCGTTGTGACGATGGGCCGTAGCGGCAGTGGCCACAGGGTGCTGGCCGATGGCGGCCATGACAGTTTCAGGGCTTTACTGGACGCTCTGATGGATTTTGCCCATGTCGATCACCGAGGCCACGCCAGGGGCATATTCGCCCGGCAGCGCGGCACGCACCGAGCGGATAGTGTTGCGGTCCAGCGCGATCTTTTCGCCGTTGGGTGCCGTCACGGTCAGTTTGTCGTTGCTGGCGAGCCAGTCGGTGCCCTGGCCCAGCGCATGGGTAATGCCAGCGACATAGAGCTTGGTTTCCTGCGGCAGGGGCTGACCATGATAAAGATGGTCTTCCAGGCTACCGGGGCCGGCATTGTAAGCGGCGAACATGGCCGGAAAGCCATATTTGCCATGCAGCCAACGCAGGTAGGCGGCGCCGGCATAGATATTATCGTGTGTGTCGAAAGGATCAGCACCCAGGCGATACTGCGCCGCCATCTCGGTGTAGGTGTCCGGTTCGACCTGCATCAGGCCCAGGGCGCCCCGGTCGGAAATGATCGGCTGACCATTCAAGGTGGTGCGGCCACCACTTTCCGAGCGCATCACATTGCGAATCCAGGCGGCGGGAATATCGAACCGCTTGGCGGCGCCGGTAATGTTCGGCTCCCAGCGCGCCATCAACTCGGCAGACGACATCGCGTCTTCTGGATTGAAGGCCGGTTGCGGCGTGGCGACTTTAATGGCCACCACATGCAACGGCGCGACCGGGTGCGAGGCCGCCACCACAACGGGGTGATGTTGCAGCAGGAAAGCAGCAGCGCCCAGCACCAGGCCGGCGCCAAGCAGTTTGCCGAAATTCAGCGGCGCGGAAATATTTTCTTGGAATACGCGAGATAGCGTCATCTAGTTCCTTGGTAAGCGTGGGCGAGAATTCCGCTGCGGCGGTGTTCCCGCACATGGGAACGATGGCGCTGATTGCGCGATGAGGGGTACTTAATGCCTCTCGTCCCATGAATCAAGGCGGAACAACGGTTCCGCCAAGGTTGCATATTGTTCCAGCGGGGGCGCATATTTCGCAAATGCGATTTTCTGTGATTATTCCGGTGCTTGGCGTGTTGTTGCTGACGGTTCCGGCGAATGCGGCAAGCTTTGATTGCACCCGCGCACGCGGCGGCGATGAACAGGCGGTTTGCGCATCGCGCATGCTCAGCGAACTCGATGTCGAAATGGCGGTGCGATTCGACATGCTGGCCGGGCTGGTAGCGATGGGCACACGCGGCGATATGGGCGATGCCCAGCGGGCGTTTCTGGCATCGCGCCGGCGCTGCGGCAGCGATGCCAAATGTCTTACCCTGCTTTATCGCACCCGCATTGCAGTCTTGAAAAGCCAGTATGACGCGCTGAAACAGCGCGGCCCGTTCTGATAAAACTGCCCTGGATTATTTCGGCAGCATGGGGTGGCCTTCATGCGCGACCAGCAGATCGTGCATATCGTCAGCATGTTCTTCTTCCACCACCAGGATATCAGCCATCAGCTTGCGCGTGCCCGGGTCATCCTCACCAAAATAGCGGATCAGGTCGCGATAATGGTCCACCGCGATGCGCTCGGCGATCAGGTTTTCCTTGATCATGTCCACCAGATTGGCGCCTTCGCCATATTCGGAAGCCGAACGCGACACCAGGCCTTCGGGATTGAAGTTCGGCTTGCCGCCCAATTGATTGATGCGCTCGGCCACCGCCATGGCATGGCCATGCTCTTCCTTGGCATGCGTGGCGAACTCGGCCTTGACGGCTTCGCTGGAGATGCCGGAAGCGGCGATGGAATGCATGCTGTAGCGCAGAATGCAAACAAGTTCAGTCGCAAGCACACTCTGCAAAATCTCGATGGTCTTTTTGACGTCACCGACATAGTTGCTGCCGATGGCCCCGGTTTCCAGATGCTGGCGGGCACGCTCACGCAGGGTCTTGACGTCGGTCAGGAAGGGTTTGTCGTTGGCCATGATAATAACTCCTGTTCAAATAAGGCGGGCGCCCGCGAGTCAACGCGACAACTCCGGCAATGTTCCCATCTATATGAAGGCAGAATGGCAGATATTATCGAGCGGCTCATCCCATGACAAAGGCATTGAGCTTGTTGCCATCGGGATCGCGAAAATACGCCGCATAGAAGCCTTCGCCACGCGGACCGGGGGCGCCCTCGTCGCTGGCGCCGTGCTGCATGGCGCATTGGTAGATACGGTCCACATGCGCCTTATCCCGGGCGCTGAGCGCCACCATTACGCCATTGCCGACCGTTGCCGCCTTGCCGTCAAACGGCCGGGTCAGCCCGATACCAGCGCCACCGCCCGGCGTGCCCCAAGCGATGAATTGCTCGGTTTCCATCATGCGGCCCGTGCCGAGTTCTTTTGTCAGCGCATCGTAAAATGCGGCGCCGCGGGCCATATCATTGGTGCCCAGTGTCACATATCCGATCATGTCATCCTCCCCGTTTTCCGGGCGGCAGTGAGCCATAAATGAAGGCGTTGCAACAGGGCCACGTCTTCTTGCTAGAGGAGTTCGCTCAGCTTTCCGCCGGGATTGCCGGCTATTTTTTCCAGAATCCGGCTGAAAATTGCGATGAATGCTTTAATCTTTTCAGGAGAGAAATTGAGGCTATGCGTGATCCGGCCCAGCAGCCCGTCGGGATACTGCATCAATATGAAAAGCATATCGCTATAGCCCTCCCCCCTGCCCGTGTCGGTCAACCGCAGGACGCCAGAAAATTCCGGGCGCGTTCCGCCATCGCCACCGGTGGCGAATTCTGCCTGGTGGGGGATGAAATTGAACCGCGTGGGGCAGAAAGGCGGCGCCGGCGAAAATATTTCGTCATATTGTTCAAAGGCCAGGTCCCAATGCGGGATCGTGTCGTAGAACTGCCGGGCCAGCGCCTTCAGAAATTCCCGCACCGGCATGTCCATAGAGAAATCGCTGGCCATCGGTATGCCCGCGATCAACCGGCCAACTGTATCGCGAAATCGCGGCGCAATCCGGTCGGCCGAAGTAACGGCCGCCACCGCATGGTTTTGCCCGCACCAGATCGCCAGGGCGCGCTGGAAAGCTGCCAATGAAATGATAGACAGAGATATGCGCTCGGCGCGGGATAGCGCCGTCAATTTCTCCAGAATTTCGGTAGGCAAAAAGAAAAATGCGCGGCCTTGCCGGTCCGGATCGCCACTGCGGTCGAACGGAAGTTCGGTGGGGCGAGCGCCCGCGAGCTGCCGGTGCCAATAATCCAGTTGCGCCGGCAGGTTTTTCGCCAAGGCCCGCCTTTGCGATAGGGCATAGTCTGAATATTGGGCCACCGGCTGGAAATCCGGCGCCGTTGCGCCAGCGAGCGCGGCATGCACGGCCTTGATCTCCCGGCGCAGGATCTGTGTTGACCAGGCATCACCGACATAGTGATGCATGAGGATTCCCAGGCTGACATTGTCATCCTCGTCGCGGAAGGCCCGGCAGCGAAATCCCGGCTCCTCGAACAAATTCATCGAAGTGCCGAAAAATTCCGACAGCGCGGATGGACGGTGGTGATGGTTTTCAATGTCGGAACGGGACACCTTCACCACAGCAAGATCGGCACGTTGCGGGGTGGCCGGAAGCAGGACAGCGCGGTTATTGACCAGACCGAGGCGGCTGTGCAGCACGTCATGGCGCCGGGTGACAGCCGCAATACTCTCCTGCCAGACGCCCAAGTCTGGCGCGTGCCCCAACGAAATCACCAGCGAACCGGTATAGGGAATGATGGGCGCGAAATTCTCTTTGCGCCACATGCGCTCAACCCGGATGGGGAGCGCGTTCGGCACGGCTTCCAGATCGTTCAGGCCCAGAATCGCGCGCGCGCGGGCCTCGAGGTCTGAGGACATCACTCTCCCCGACCGCCGTCGCTGGGGGTACCGAAGCTGTTGCCGGGTCCGGGCAGCGGGTTGGGCAGCGGTGCGGTGCCGCGCAGCGCGGCCATGGTCATCTTGTTGGCCTGGTCGAAAATGCTGAGGAAAGCGCGTTCGGAATAGGCCAGGCCCACCGCCGGGACAAGTTCGGGCGTGTCAAGCGCGGTGTGATAAATGATGTGGTCGATGATGTGGAAAGCGGGCGCAAATTTGGTGAAGCCGCCCAGCGAGCCGCCGGCCTGTTTTTCCGGCGTGGTGTAAACCGACACGTTATAGTCCTTGAACGTGTTTTTCACGAGCTGCTGAAGCTGCGGACTGCCGCTGACATACCAGCGCCGCGCGTTGATGGCGTTGCCGATTTCCAGGTCCTGGTTCATCAAGAAAAGCTGCGACTGGGAGGTGTGCTCGCAATTCAAAATCAGCGCGACTTTGCTCCAGTCAAAATCCTTGATGAAAATCGAGCGGCCATATTCGCCATGATGATGGTCCGGTTCATGGAAGAACATCATGGTGCGGGGGCGTTTGGATTTTGGCAGCGCCGCATAATGGCGGGCGATGTCAATCGCCGTTGCCATGCCGCTGGCATTGTCCATTGCGCCCTGGAAATAGCTGTCGGTATGGGCCAGAACGAAATCCACCTGGTCCGACATGCCCGGCAAGGTGGCGACAATGTCCTGGTCGGGCATATTCTTCTTGATCTCGATATCGAGCTTGAGATGGAGCTGCACTTTCTGGCCAGCGGCCAGCATGTCGCGCAGCATGAAGCCTTCATCCTGGCTGATCGCCATGGTCGGCACGGCGCTTTTGCCTTCAGGTGCGCCTTCGGGATCGAATTGGCCGTTTCCGGGAATACCCATCACGTCAATAATCATGGCGGCGCCCGCCTTGGTCGCCAGCGTGTTGGAATCAAAGATGCCGGAACGATCGCTGGCCGAATGGCTGCGCCCGCCGGGCACAAAGAAGCTGTAGATGATCACGGCCTTGCCGCGCAGATCACGGCCCGCCAGATCGGCATTGGAGCCGATGCCCACCCACACCGCATCGGCAGTAATGCCTTCCGGCGGTGTCGCCACGGTTTCATCGGTGGGAAAGCCGGTCAGGATCGGCCCGCTTTTGCCGCCGGCGGCGGCATAAGACATGTCCCAATGGGTGGGAAACCAGATGCTGGGTTCGGTGTAGGGAATGCGCTTGACCGTCAGGCCCAGTTTTTCATATTCGCGCGCCATGAACTCCGTCGTTTCATGGTCGTATTTGGTGCCGGCAATGCGGCCCCAATATTGATTGCCGTCATCCAGGCTCTCCAGCGAAATGGCTGTGATCTTCTTGATCGTGTCCTTGATGCGATAACCGTCAACGTCTTTGTAAGCCTGCTGGCCTGGCTTCAGCGGATAGACCGGGTAATCGGAATCCGGCGGGATCAACTTGTCCATGTCGCGCGGCAGACCCAGGCCATAGGTCTTTTCCACTTTTGCGCCCGGGCGCATTTGCGCCATCGTCCCGGACGCCAGCAGCAGGCAGCCCGCTGCGACGAGGATAACCAAGCTTTTCAACGGTTTATTCCGCAGGCGCGTTGATCGCGTCCGTCCGGTGACGGCTCTTGCCGCGGCCGCTGGTGATCCACTGCTCAACCCGATCCAGGTAAATATAGATCACGGGCGTGATGTAGAGCGTCAGCAACTGCGAGAACAGCAATCCGCCGGCCACGCAAAGGCCCAGCGGGCGGCGAGATGCGGCGCCTGCGCCCAGACCCAGCGCGATGGGCAAGGTGCCCATCATCGCCGCCATGGTGGTCATCATGATGGGACGGAAACGGATCTTGGCCGCTTCCAGGATCGCCTCCTGGGGCGAGATACCGCTCTCGCGTTGAAGGTTGAGGGCGAAGTCGATCATCATGATGGCGTTCTTTTTGACGATGCCGATCAACATGATCATGCCAACAAAGGCGTAGAGCGTCAGCGGCAGTCCGACCAGATACAGGATCAAAAGCGCGCCCATCGCCGCCGAAGGCAGGCCTGACAGGATGGTGAGCGGATGAATCAGGCTCTCATACAGGATGCCCAGAATGATGTAGACCACGATCATGGCGACGAGCAGCAACATGCCCATGCCCTGGGTGGATTGCTGGAAGGCCGCGGCGGTACCCTGGAAGGCGCCACTGATGGTCTGCGGGAAGGCGAGATCGGTTGAAGCCCGGTTCACCGCCGAGACGGCATCGCTGAGGGTGTAGCCCTTGGTCAGGTCGAACGAGATGGTGACGGATGGCACTTCGCCGGAATGGTTGATGCTGAGCGGCTGGGTGCCTTGGGTCACCGTCGTCACCGCTGACAGCGGCACCAGGGTGCCGGCAGTGGTGCTGACATAAAGCCGATCGAGCTGCGAGGCTCTCTCCTGAAAGGACGGCAGAAGTTCGAGGATCACTTCATACTGGTTGGCCGGCCGGTTGATCTGGGAAATCTGCTGGCCGCCAAAGGCATCGCCCAGCGCGGTTTCAATACTCTGCGCCGGTACGCCGAGGGCGGCGGCGGCATCCCGGTTGATCGCGACATGCACCGAGGGCATCGCCGCGTCGAGGTCGCTATTGACGCCGACAAAAGCGGGCAGATCCCTGAGATAGGCCACCAACTGGTCGGAATAGTTCTTGAGCTCGTCAAGATCCGTGTCCTGCATGGTGTACTGGTAGGTTGAGCGGCCGCTGCGTCCGCCGATGCTGATCGAGGGCGGATTGGCGATGAAGACGTTGATGCCGGGGATGCGCGCCATCTTGACCCGCAACTCACGGGCGATTTCGTCGGCGTTCTTGCGTTTGCTCGCGGGGATAAGCGGGATCACGCGCGCAATAGCCTGATTGGTACCGGCGGCGCCGTTGATGCTGGGTATCTGCAAAACCGCATTGACGACATTGGGATCGGTATCCAGCACTTTACCGACCTGAAGCAGGTAGCTGATCATCTGGGGGAAAGAGGTGCCGTTGGCGGCCTGGATCGAGGCGGTGAGGCGGCCCTGGTCATCGGCGGGCAGGAAGTCTTCCTGCATGATCATGAACAGGCCGACACTGGCCATAACGCTGGCGACAAACATGCCCAGAATGACGGGACGATGCGTCACGGCCCAGCCCAGCGAGCGGTTATAGCCGTTCTGCAGCCTGTTGAAGGTGTTTTCGCTCCAGCGATAGAAGGCGTTATGGGCCTGGCCATGCTCGTCCTTGAGCACATAGGCGCACAGCATGGGCGTCAGGGTCACCGAGATGAAGCCGGAGAAGGCAATGGCGATGATGATGGTGACGGCGAATTCGTGCAGCAGCCGGCCGACAATGCCGCCCATGAACACGATGGGAATAAACACCGCCGCCAGGCTGATGGTCATGGACAGGATGGTGAAGCCGATTTCGGCCGAGCCCTTCATGGCGGCCTCATAGGGCTTCTCGCCATGCTCAATGTGCCGGACGATATTCTCCAGCATCACGATGGCGTCATCCACCACGAAGCCCACCGACAAGGTGAGCGCCATCAGCGACAGATTGTCGAGATTGTAGCCGATCGCCGCCATGCCGGCGAAGGTGCCGATCACCGCGATCGGCAGCGCCAGCGAGGGAATGAGTGTCGCCGAAACGCGGCGCAGAAAGACGAAGATCACGCCCACCACCATCGCGCCGGCGATCAAAAGCGTGATCTGCACGTCGTCGACCGACGCCCTGATCTGATTGCTCTGGTCAAAAATAACCAGAAGCTTGACGGATTTGGGCAGGCCCAGTTGGAACTTGGGCAGGATCTTCTTGATATTGTCGATCACCTGGACCGTGTTTGATCCGGGCTGGCGGTTGATCGCCAGCATGATGCCTTTCTTGGCGTGCATCCATGTGCCGCCCGTGTAACTTTCCTGGCCATCAATCACGTTGGCGACTTCGCTCAGCCGTACCGGCGCGCCGTTGCGATAGGCGATGACCTGGTTGCGAAAATCCGCGGCATTGTTCAACTGGCCGGTGGCCAGGATGGAGGCCGCCTGGCGGGGGCCATTGATGGCGCCGGTGGCCATATTGACGTTGGCGCCGGCGATGGCGTTGGCAAGCTGGTCAATGCCGATCTGGCGCGCCGCCAGCGCGTCGGGATCGGCCTGGATGCGCACGCCATACTTGCCCTGGCCGAACACCTGAATCTGCGCCACGCCTTCAATCGTGGAGATTTGGCGCGCCAGCAAGGTCTCGGCATATTCGTCGAGATCGTTCAATGCCATCGTCTCCGACGTCATGGAGAGATACATGATCGGCTGGTCGTTTGGATTGACCTTGCGGAAGCTGGGCGGGCGCGGCAGCGCCTTGGGCAGGAAGCCCAAGGCGGCGCTGATACCTGCCTGCACGTCCTGCGCCGCGAGATCGATATTGCGATCCAGCGCAAATTGTATGGTGATGTTGGTCTGACCGATGGTGCTGTTGGAGCTCATCTGGTCAACGCCAGGAATGGTGGAGAACTGGTTCTCCAGCGGGCCGGCGACACCGGAGGCCATGGTAACAGGATCGGCGCCCGGCAACTGGGCGCTGACATTGACGGTGGGGAAATCCACGTTCGGCAGATCGGAAACCGGCAGGATGAAATAGCCGAACATGCCGAAGATGACCAAGGCTGCCATGACCAGGGCGGTCATGATCGGCCGTTGAATGAAGATGCGGGACATATTCATGGTGTTCAGCCCTTGTCGGGTTTGGCGCCGCCCTTGGCGCCGGGTTTACCGCCCTTGCCACTGCTCTTGCCGCCGGCGGGACGTGCCGCCAGACGGGCAATCGTAACCTTGCTGCCGGGGGTGACGCGCAAACCGCCATCCGTAATCACCTGGTCGCCGGCCTTGATGGCGCCCTTAACGGCAACATCGGTGCCGTTGTCGAACGTCACCGTGACGGGCACCATCGCTATCGTCATTTTCGGGGTGATGCGATAAACAAACTGGCCGTCGGGGCCATTGATGATAGCGACGCGCGGCACCACGATGGCGCCGGGAATGTCATCCAGCGCCGCCGTGACATCCACCAACTGGCCGGGCACCAGCAGGCCGTCGAGATTGGCGAAAGTGGCGCGCAATTCGATGGTGCCGGCGGTGCTGACGGCGTTGCTGACAAAATCTACCGGCGCGGTGATGGTCTTGTCGGTCTGGCCGTGCAGATTGACCAGGGCGGTAAGATTGCCCTTGGTGAAACGCGTCTGGATGCGCGGCAGATCAGCCTGGGGCAGGACGAAGGACACTTTGACCGGATGGATCTGGCTGATGGTGACCAAAGGTTGGGTCAGGCCATTGACCGAAACCAGATTGCCGGGCTGCAGCAGGACCGGGCCGGTCTTGCCGTCCACCGGTGAGCGAATCTGGGTGAATTCCAGGTTGAGGCGCGCCGCCTCGACCATACCGCGATCGGAGGTGACCACCGCCGCATCCGACTGGGCCGTGGCGGCAGAGGCGTCGCGCTGCTGCATGGAAATGGCGTTCTGGGAAAAGAGCGCAGCATAGCGGCTGGCGTCTCGCAGAGCATTGGTCAAGGCGGCCTGGTCGCGATCCAACTGGCCTTGTGCCTGCGCCAGCGCAGCCTGGAAAGGCCTGGGATCAATTTCGAACAGAAGATCGCCGGCTTTCACCATCTGACCTTCCTTGAAATACTCCTTGGTGAGCTGGCCCTGCACCCGCGCGGTGACTGCTACCGTGGTGTTGGCCACCACGGTGCCGAGCGCATTCTTGATAACGGGCATGTCCAACTGCTGCGCCTGACCGACCTGCACCGGAACGGGCGGCGCGCGGCGCGGGGCGGTGGCACCGTTGTGACTCCAGAAATAGAAGCCGGCGATCACGGCAATAAGAGCAACGCCACCGATGAGATATTTGCGCGTGGACCGCGGCTTGCTGATTTTTAAGGCAGGCGCGGTGCGTTGTGTCGTCTGGATGGTCATGAAACTTTCCCTGGCAGGCCTTTGGGGCCCGTCGCATTTTTTTGTTGTTGTACTTCAATTTCCTCGCGAGCTGCCCCACCCTGAAGCACAACGCGCCAAACCATACCATAAGCCGTTGTTTCTGTGTACATTGTAATCACGCCGGGTGAATCCGTGGTTCGGCGGAAAAGTGCGCCGGGCGATGCGCGAAATTCCCTGACCTTTCAACCGTTTGTGATTTTGCAAGTGACCCCGTCGCAATTGTCGCGAATCGTCGCGAGATTTTCAGCTCTGCGACATGACGCGTTGCCTTTGACTTGGCATCAGCCGGTGTCGGATCGATCTGGCGGAAGGGCAAGCCCGGCTCGACGCGCGCGCCTTGCGTTTGTTTTTGCCTGCAAGCCGCAACAAGTTCCAGCCGCCAAACGCTGTGCGACCCGCATATTGGAACAAATCGCCTCTTACCCATCGACGAACACCGGCCAATTGCGATTATTAGTTACGGCTGTAATCTTTGCGATTAGCGGTGTTCCGGCGCGGAATGTCAATGATTGCGACCGTAATTATTGACAGACAGCCCTGCCATCCTTGAGCGGCAGACAAGAAAAAAGGGCCGGTTCGCACCGGGGGATATAAGGATTGCGAGCAGATGTCCCACTTCCAGGTGGGGCGTCTGCTTCGCAATTTCCTAATATTACTTTCCAATGCGGATTTACGGTGCAGGCTTATTTGCGCCGCTATAGGCCTTTGAACTGCGGTTTGAGGACGTAGGAGATACCGAAATCTCCCCAGTAGGTCGGATCGCTAGTGTCCGCCCCTCCTGCGTCTAGGGTCAATTCAATCGTTCCAAGGCTATCATCGGGGTAAGCGCTAGGAGAGCCTTGCCACCTATCGCATTTGCTTAGCCTCTGGCCGTTATCCGTCTCGCAAAAGCTGTGGTCATCTCGCGGGGCGCCGTGATTCGACATCAAGATTGTTCTCAACTGCGCGTATTGCGTGAGGATTTCCGATTTTGCGAGCCGCCTTCGGCCGCTGGCTTCATTAGGGTATGCCCACCAGTGGAACAGGTTCACGAACAAGAGCTTTTGAGTCTTGCCGTCAAAGGTAAAGCTGACATCAAATTTGGTCCCAAGCACATCGTAGCCCGGCACCAATAACCCGTCACAACTCAACTCAGTGCGTTCGGGGCCGACTGTTTGGCTGATCTCGCCTAGTTTGCAGCCAAACTCTTTTTCGTGAACTGCATTGGGGAAAACTTGTTCAACATCAGCCCGTGTGGAAGACCCAGTCAGTCCCTGGAAGGTGATTTGACCAGCGGACGCTTGCGCCACCGCCGAAAGGGTGAGAGCCACACCCAGCACAAAAATGGCGAGAGATTTCCTCATCCGGCAAGCTCTGCTAGTTGGCTTAGTTCATTCCATAATACGTTGCTAGTATCAAAAATACAGGATGGCGTTGGCCCGGTTATACAAAGCTACTCAACCCGATCCTTCGCCTTAGCCTCGTCGACGGTCTGCCATTGCATATTCGCCGGGGTATCCAGCCCGCCGCGCTTTAGGGCGATCACATGGTCAATGATGTAGCCGGGGCATGGCCCTGTAGGCAAATGCGTGGCTGGGCACGGATGCTCGCGCTTGAAGGCTGTCCTAGCGGCTTGGCTGCGTTCTATGCGCCCGTGGACGTCACGGTGAATGGTCGCGGCTGACTGCGTGGGCGCGGGCTGGACGGCTGTGCAAGCGGATAGAAAAGCGAGGGACAGTGCTATGGGTACAGCAAGAACCAGATAGCGGTTCATGGTGCTTTTATGAAATCTGTCAGATTATCTTCGCCGCGTGCCCGATAGCAGGTGACCTGACGGATATTTTGTACCACCGGCATAGAGAGACTATTGCATCGCCGCCGCCTGATCCAGAGGTGGTGGGACAGGGCTGAATGCCAGCGGTGCGGGTGGCCGATATCCCAGGGATG
>Ga0073936_10002460_pt1 | contig 27573 bp, 21 predicted proteins | sample AliMusrvi5mmetaG_FD_87041 | JGI IMG/M metagenome (GOLD analysis project Ga0073936, IMG submission 87041) | Freshwater lake bacterial and archeal communities from Alinen Mustajarvi, Finland, to study Microbial Dark Matter (Phase II) - Alinen... | ecosystem: Environmental > Aquatic > Freshwater >...
CGGAGTCCCCATGTTTGTGGCCGGCGACGAGGCCCGGCGCACCCAGCAGGGCAACAACAACGCCTGGTGCCAGGACAATCCGGTCGGCTGGTTCGACTGGGCGCTGGTCGATACAAACGCCGACCTGGTGCGTTTCTGGCAGCGCATGATCGCTTTCCGCAAGGCGCACGCGGCTCTTTGGCGCGGCAGATTCTTCGCGCCCGGGGAAGTCACCTGGCACGGGACGCAACTGAACAGCCCCGGCTGGTCCGACCCGCAAGCCCACTCGCTGGCCATGACCCTGACCGGTATCGGCGGCGAAGCGGACCTCCATGTCATGCTCAACATGTATAGGGAAAGCCTCGATTTCCAGCTGCCACCGGACCGCTGGTGGGTGAAGTCGGTGGACACCGCCGCCGCGCCGCCGCATGATATCGCGGATCCCGGCCAGGAAGCGGTCGTGACCGGTTCTACCTGCAAGGTCGAGGGCCGAAGCGTGGTCGTCCTCGCAAGCAGATACTGAAGCAGCCTCCGCTCCAGGCCCCGCACTCCACTCAGCTACGCTCCGTTGCGTGCTGCACCTTGCGCACCGGCCGCCCAAATTCGAGACCCTCGCCACTTCATCGTTGACCCAACATCCATGATCTCCTTTCACTCCGTTGCCGACGGGCGGACCCTGACCATTCTCGACGGCAAAGCCAACAGTTATGCCAGGGTGCCGATGCGCACCACGCTCGACGGACTGGTCGATCAGCTCGACGCAAAGTTTGGCTTCACGCCGCCACTCGTCGAGTTCGCGCTGAGCGATCCGTATCAGGAGTTCCACCGCCAGGCACAAAGCGTTAGCTACCTCGGCCGTGCGAAGACCAAGGCGGGTTTCCTCGGCTTGTCCGGCGACGAGTGCCATCGCATCGCGCTCAAGGGCAAGGACGCAGATGCCGAGTTGTGGATCGCGGTGAGTGATCAGTTGCCCCGCAAACTCACCGCGACGTTCCACCGCCCAGGTCAACCCCAAGTGCGCATTACTTTCTCGAAGTGGAACCTCGCCGCACCCGTCAATCCCGCCGATTTCGCTTTCACCCCGCCGCAGGGTTCACAGCAAATCGAGATGTGGACCACTGCCAAAATGCAAGCCGTAAGCAAGCCCTGAGCCTGAAAAAACTCGGACTCCCAAATCCTAACATATAACCCGCATATCCCAAATCATCGTATGAAGACTACCAATTTCACATTGTCCGCCGCGCTGCTTGCCGGAGTTGTCGCTTTTCTAACGACGTCGCACGCCGGCGCGCGTGCCTACGGCGTTAGCACCACTTCCGCCGGGCGCGGCACCAAGGTCACCACCTCCAACGGCGGATCCGCCTATGTGGGTCCCAACGGTGCTGCCGCCAAGGGAGCGGGTGGCATCACCGCAGTGGCCACACCGCGCGGTGCGGCGGCCGCCGGCCCGAATGGTGCGGCCGTTGCCACCACTCGTCCGGCCGACGCGCAAACGACGACCGTGGTGGCCAAACAAACGACCGTGGTGGCCGCGCCGCTGCCGGCCGGCTACATCCGCACGGTCCCCGTTGGCTACACCACGGTCATGCATGGCGGCTACAGTTGCCGTTACGTTGGAGGGGTTTATTATCGCGCGGTGATGTATCAGGGCACCACGGTTTATGTCGTGGTGAAATGAGCCGCCACCTGCGTGACACCCGCTGCCGGCTGGATAGGCCCAAGGGAATCCAGCTCCTGTTCAAAATCTGAATTCAAGAATTGAACACGAGCAGACAGGCAAGGAGCGATGACCTTGGTCGTCTCTACCACTTTGCTGCTCTCAGGTCAGCGGCTTGAAGACGCGGCAATAGGTCGCGATTCCCTAACCTTCTGTGCAAAACGTCAGAATCGAAAGGTGTTTTTCCGGCACTATTGGATTGACTCGCAGAGATCCATTCCATTGCCTAACGGTCGGACACGCAAAAACGATGAAAGCAAAAAACCTACTGGAAGCTGTCGGCCTCATGCTGTGCGTGGTGGCCTTCTCCCCGCTGGCGAACGCGCAGAGCCCTGCCGAAAAGCTCGACCGCACGGTCCTGCCGATCCCCGAGCCCAACTACCCGCACAGCACGGTGCTCGATGCCCGCGACGCCAAGCCGCCGCCGCGCTTCGAGATCAAGGCACCTGCTGGCGCGCCTAACGTACTCATCGTGCTGGTGGACGACATGGGCTTCGGCATGCCCAGCGCTTTCGGCGGCCCGGTGCGCATGCCTGTGGCCGACCGGCTCGCCAGTCAGGGGCTGCGCTACAACCAGTTTCACACCACCGCGCTGTGCTCGCCGACGCGCACGGCCCTGCTGTCAGGGCGCAACCACCACATGAACAACATGGGCGGCATCACCGAGATCGCCACGGCTTTCCCGGGCAACACCGGGCAGCGGCCCGACAATGTCACACCGCTAGCCGAGATGCTGCGTCTCAACGGGTTCAGCACCGCCTTTTTCGGCAAGAACCACGAGACGGCAGCGTGGGAGGTCAGTCCCTCCGGACAGACCAACCGCTGGCCGACGCGCTCGGGCTTCGACAAGTTCTATGGCTTCATCGGCGGCGAGACCGACCAATGGGCGCCGAGCCTCTACGAAGGCTTGAACCGGATTGAGGCACCGCACTACCCGGGCTACAATTTCATGACCGACATGACCGACAACGCGATCACCTGGATGAAGTTCCAGAAGGCGCTCACGCCGGACAAGCCGTTTTTCATCTACTTCGCACCGGGTGCCACCCACGCGCCGCATCACGTGCCCAAGGAATGGATAGAGAAGAACAAGGGCCGCTTCGATGGCGGTTGGGACAAGCTGCGGGAAGAGACGCTGGCCCGCCAGATCGCCCTGGGCGTGGTGCCAAAGGGCACTAAACTGGCCGCCAAACCCGAGGCGATCAAGGACTGGGACAAGCTGAGCGCCGACGAGAAAAAGCTTTTTGCCCGGCAGATGGAAACTTATTCCGGCTTCGGGGAATACTGCGATTTCGAGGTCGGCCGCTTGTTCGATGCCATCGGCGAAACCGGACAGCTCGACAACACCCTCATCTTCTACATCCTCGGCGACAACGGGACCAGCGCCGAGGGCGGCATGAGCGGCATGTTCAGCGAAATGACCTATTTCAATGGCGTGCAGGAGACGGTGCAGGAGATGCTCAAGCATTACGACGAGTGGGGCGGGCCTTCCACCTATCCGCACATGGCCGCGGGCTGGGCCGTCGCCGGCGACACACCGTTCACCTGGACCAAGCAGGTGCCCTCCAACTACGGCGGCACCCGCAATGGCATGATCGTCTCGTGGCCCAAGCGCATCAAAGCCGCCAGCCAGGTGCGCTCGCAGTGGCACCATGTCATTGACGTGGCCCCCACCGTGCTGGAAGCGGCGAGTCTGCCCGAACCCAAGAGCGTCAACGGCGTGGTCCAGTCACCCATTGAAGGCGTGAGCATGCTCTACACCTTCAACCAGCCCGACGCGACGAGCACGCACACGACCCAGTATTTCGAAATCATGGGCAATCGCGGCATCTATCAGGACGGCTGGTTTGCCGGCACCATTCACCGCGCACCGTGGGAAATGAAGCCCCGCGCCAAGCTGCAGGACGACAAGTGGGAACTCTACGACACCCGCAACGACTTCAGTCTGGCCAGCGATTTGGCCTCGGGAAATCCGGCGAAGCTCAAGGAGTTGCAGGGTATCTTCCTCAAAGAGGCAATCAAGTACCGCGTGTTGCCCATCGACGACCGTGTGATGGAACGCGTCAACGCGGCGACGGCGGGCCGGCCCGACCTGATGGGCGAGCGCACGTCGCTCACGCTTTCCGAGGGCATGTTGGGAATGAGCGAAAACGTGTTCATCAACATCAAGAACCGCTCGCTCTCGATCACCGCGGACGTGGAGGTTCCCGCGGGTGGCGCCAACGGCGTGGTCCTGGCCCAGGGCGGGCGCTTCGGCGGCTGGAGCCTGTACCTCAAGGACGGCAAGCCGACGTATTGCTATAACTTCTTAGGGCTTCAGGAATACAAGGTCGCAGCCCCGCGGGCGCTGGCACCGGGCAAGGCCACCATCCGCATGAATTTCGACTACGATGGCGGCGGGGCCGGCAAAGGTGGCTTGGCCACCATTCTGGTCAACGGCGAAAAAGCCGCCAGCGGCCGGATCGAACGCACCCAGCCGGCGATTTTTTCGGCGGACGAAACAGCGGATGTTGGATTGGACGGAGCCACGCCGGTTACGGCGGACTACAAGCAATACGACAACACCTTCACGGGCAGGATTCTCAAGGTCACCGTTGAGGTGAAACCGATCGGCGCCGCGGTCAAGGCGCAGGCCAACGCAGCCAAGCACGAGTCCGAACTGAAAACGGCCTTGTCCGATTAGTGCCTGCAAGCACCTGCGGCAGGCGAAGGAGCTCGAGACGATGATGCCGATCGCCTAATCCAAGCAGCAACCCAAATGAAAATCCTTCGCTTTTTGGCCATCGCGGTTCTCACCATCGTCGTCCTGCTCACTTTCGCGTGGGCCTGTGGCGCGCTCTATTATGACGGACCGACGCAATGGCTCGCCGCGGCGCAAGCGCTGGCTGTGGTGGCGGTGTTTGTCTTCGTGCCGCGCTGGTGGCGCAAGCTCGCCGTCTTTGGCGTGTGGTTCGCGCTCGTTCTAACATGGTGGCTGATGCTCAAGCCAACCAACCTCGCCCCCTGGCAGCCCGACGTGGCCCAACTTCCATGGGCCGAAATCAACGGCGACGAGGTGACACTCCACAATGTGCGCAATTGTGACTACCGCAGCGAGGAGGATTTCACGCCGCGCTGGGAGACTCGCAACGTGCGCTTGTCACAAATCACCGGCATCGACATTGCGGTCTGCTACTGGGGTTCGCCGTGGATGGCGCACCCGATCATAAGTTTCCAGTTTGCCGCCGCGCCGCCGTTGTGTTTTTCCATCGAAACGCGCAAGAAAATCGGCCAGATTTATTCGGCCATCGGCGGCCTTTACCGACAATACGAGTTGACCTACATCGCCGCCGACGAGCGCGATGTCATCCGTCTGCGCACCAATTATCGCAAGGACGAGGAGGTCTATCTATACCGCACCGCCGTCACGCCCGTCCAGGCCCGCGAGCGCTTCGGCGAATACCTGCGTTCAATCAATGACCTGCGCGCCAACCCCCGCTGGTACAATGCCATCACCACCAACTGCACCACCGCGATCCGCCAGCAACATCCCACCGCCGAACGCATTCCGTGGGACTGGCGCCTGCTGGCCAATGGCAAGGGCGACGAACTCATGTACGAGCGCGGCACCATCGCCACCGCCAGCCTGCCCTTTGCCGAGTTGAAACGCCGTGCCCTGATCAACCCGGCGGCCCGCGCCGCCAACAACGCGCTGGACTTTTCTGCCCGCATTCGGGAGGCTCGCCCCGGCATGTGAACTGCCGATTCATCACAACCCAATGCTTGTCGTGAAATCCATGTAGTCTGATTCACGCCCGTGTTTTTTGCAGCCCCTGAAACCGTCCCCATGCTCCCCACAGCTATGAAACGTCCACCCATTGCGCTCCTTTTCGGTGCTGCATTTGCCCTCACCGCTTGCGTCAATACCCCCGTCGCCCCGGACCAAGCCGAGACCCGTTCGGCGGCGACCTTGCTCAAAGCCGCGGAAGCCAAAGCCACGCCCACCGAACAGCGGGCCGCCCTCTATCTGCAGTCCGCGGCCGAGGCCAGTGCCCAGCTCGGGTCCGCCTCCTCAGGCGCGAACGCCCGCCTCATCTACAACCAGGCCACCGCGGAACTGACCGTACTGTTGCGCGGCGCCGATCAGGGCCGCCTGTGGAACCATCCCCTAACTCTTACCTCCGGCACCACCACCTACCGGCTGAGTTTTGCCAAAGCCTCGCACACCGGGGTGTGGGATCCCAACGAGTTCACCAGCCTCGTGCCGGCCGCCGCGGTGCCGGAAAAATCCGTTCACCGCAAAGACCGCCAGGACGGCTTCGGCGGTGCGCTGGTCGGCGTGCATCAGTCCCAGCCCCTGGAACCGTTCTCGCCCAGGGTCGGCGTCACCGCCCCGGTCACCGCCCTCATTGATTTTCAAGGCCACGACGCGACGCTTTCCTTGATCGATCCCACGGCGAAGCCCAAGGCCCGTGTCGCGGGCGCCGAGAGGTTGGTGGAGGCCGACTTCTCCGCGCCCCTGGCTTACTATCCCAATCAATCCGAGTACTGGACCGGGATCATGGGGGCCTTGCATGTGAAAAGTTACATGGGAACCACCGGGCTCTACGAAATGCAGCCCTACGATCCGCAGCGCACCCCGGTGATTTTCGTCCACGGCCTGATCTCCACGGCCCGCATGTGGCGCAACGTCATTAACGAGTTGGAATTCGACCCGCTGTTGCGCCAGCGCTATCAATTCCTGGTCTTCAACTATCCCACCGGTAATCCGCCCGCTTACTCGGCGCTGCGCCTCCGCGAGGAGTTGGCGAAGTTCTATCAACTCCACCCGGACGCCCGTCCCTGCGTGCTTGTCGGCCACAGCATGGGTGGCATCCTCTCACACATGCAAGTGACCAGCGTGGATCGCGAGGCTTGGAATGCCATAGGCAAGGATAAGGCTGCTCGCTTCTTTGCCAACGTGCCTAAGGGCAGTCTGCTCGAGCGGGCCACCATCTTTCAAGCCAACCCGCATGTGAGTCGCGCCGTGTTCATCTGCACCCCGCACCGCGGCAGTGAAATGGCCCTTGGCGGCCTCGGCGAACTGGCCCGCCGCCTGATCTTCCTGCCCGCCGAAATCACCAACACCATCACCGGTTCGATGGCAAATTCGCTCGCGATCATCACCGGCGACCCCAAGCGCATGCCCAACAGTGTGACCGGTCTCGCGCCGAACAACCCCCTGTACAAGGTGCTTGACGCACGCCCGATTGCCGTGCCCTATCACTCCATCATCGGCGACCGCGGCAAGGGCGACTCGCCGAACAGTTCCGACGGGGTGGTGGCGTATTGGAGTTCCCATCTCAAGGGCGCGCGCTCCGAATGCATTGTCCCCGGTCCGCACGGTTCCTGCGAACTGCCCCAAACCATTGCCGAAGTCCGCCGCATCCTTGAACTCAATCTCAAGGAAAGCCCAGCTCATGCGCCGCACACGGCGCGGGAGGGGCAATTGACTACCGGCAACTTGTAGTCAGTAACCGGTAATCAGGCTTTGCTGCGAGATGTCTGTAATCGGGTTTTGTCCCTGTGCGTCGTTGGTTGCCTCTATTCGAAATAATGAGTTTGCGATGACTACCAAATGAACTCACCAACCCAGTATCCGCTGCTTCTTTTCGCAATTTCCCTCATTGCTCTTTGGCTCTCTGCGCGGGCCGGATTGTCGTTTCGCAGACGACAGGGCACCCTGGACGAGGAGATGCGTGAAGACTTCGGCTTCATCCTGGCCGCCACGCTTACCCTGCTCGGGCTCATTATCGGCTTTAGCTTTTCGATGGCAACGAGTCGCTACGACCAGCGCAAGAACTACGAGGAGGCGGAGGCCAACGCAATCGGGACGGAATACGTCCGGGCCGACTTGTTGCCTGACGCCGATGCGGTTCGCGTGCGCGAGCTTCTGAGAAAGTACCTCAATGAACGCATTCTGTTCTATAAGAATCAGGACGGACAAGAGCTTCAGCAGGTCAATGTCCGCACCGCTCGCTTGCAGACCGAATTGTGGAGCGCTCTCCATGATCAGGCGGCGGCACAGCCGACACCCGTGATGGCGCTTGTTGTTTCTGGCATGAACGATGTATTGAACGCGCAGGGATACACCCAGGCTGGCTACTGGAACCAGATCCCAACCGCGGCATGGTGTTTGATGGCGGCAATCGCTATCGGCTGTAACTTGCTGGTTGGCTACGGCACGCGAAGCGCCAAAGCGGGATTCAAATTGCTTGCGATTCTGCCGCTGATCGTCTCCGTCGCGTTCGTTCTCATAGCGGACATCGACTCCCCGCGCCACGGCATTATCCGCGTGCGGCCGCAAAACCTCATCAGCCTGGCTGAAGCCATGGCGCCCCTCAATGGAATACCTTGAACCGGCACACTAACATCTGGAATCCCGCCTTGCGCGGTCGGCCGGTTTGGACACGTGACACCGGACCGACGACCACAAGACGGGTCGTTAGGTGCCGCTCCCAGCCCGAAACGGGAGCCGAAGCCAAAGTCGTTGATGCCGCCTCCCGTTCCTGAAAGGAGCGGTCGGAGGCGGCTAGGGTAACACCCCACTGGCGCTCTGCTGCAAGCGTGCGATTTTATCGATTGTAAAAACATTGCTTCGCCTTGCGAGTATGTTGCCCCCGCCATCTGCGTCGAAAGGTCCTGCGTCAAGAACCCGCCCCATGAACCCTATCACCGTCCTGTTAGCCGACGACCACCAAGTTGTCCGCGAATGCCTGCTGGGGTTGTTGGCAAAGGAAAGCGACCTCCTGGTCGTGGGCGAGGCGAAGAACGGGCGCCAGGCAGTGGCCTTGGCCGGCACGTTGGGTCCCGCTGTGGTTGTCATGGATATCTCGATGCCGGTGCTTGATGGCTTGGAAGCAACGCGGCAGATCACTTGCGCCGTGCCCGCCATCCGGGTGCTCATCCTCTCCTCGCACTGCGAGGACTGCTATGTGGAGCGCGCAAGGGCCATGGGAGCGGCCGGCTACGTGACCAAACACTCGGCCTCGGACTTCCTGGTCGGGGCGATCCGCGAGGTCTGCAACAGCAGCCGGTTTGTCAACCCCTGCCTTGCCCAGCATCTGGACATAGGCGACAAGCAGCGGGAAATCGCCGCCGATCTTAACGCCTGCGAGATTCAGGTGCTCCAACTCATTGCCATGGGCAAGACCCGGAATGAAATTGCGGATGCCCTGCACATCGGCATCAAGACTGTGGACGCCCTCCATCAGCGTGTTATGACCAAGCTCAGTATCTCGGATACCGCCGGCCTCACGCGCTACGCCGTTTCCGTTGGCATTATCGAGAGCAGCGTGCAAGTGAGTATCCTGTGACGCCCAGGGACAGTGTCCGGCGCCGTATGGACAGGGCAGGGGTGCATCGACGTTTTGGGTTGCTTCCGTGAGGGGAGTGAATAGTATTGCCGACATGACTCGTCATCGAGTGACGCCAATCCCTGTGGCACGAGCGTGAATCGAGGCGATGGCCCCCAACGACATGAAGCAGCCCCCCGACACCCCGGACTCCGCGACGCCGCAGGCGGCGGGCATCGGCCAACAGGCGGAAGAGGCGCTGGCCGAGGACCCGGCAACCATCCAAAAGATGTTCCGCGAGTTGGAGGCTCACCTGATAGAAATCGAGATGCGGGACGAGGAACTGCGCCGGACCCACGCGCAACTGGCGGCAAGCCACGCCCGCTACCTCGATCACTATGAGCTGGCACCGGTGGGCTTTGTCACGGTCAGCGACGCGGGCCTGATTCTCGAAGCCAACCCCGCGGCCTCCGCCTTGCTTGGAATTGCTCGTGCCGAGCTCATCGGGCAACCGCTCACTCGCTTCATTTTCAGCGAGCACCCTCCGCCATATTTCCAGTACCACTCGCAGATATTCGCCACGGGCACCACGCAGACCCGCGAGGTGCGGATGCGGGACCGGGACGGCGGTCCCAGCTGGGTCCTGGTGTCGGCGACCGCGCACGATGGGGGCGGCCAACCCCTGTGGCGGGTGGTGCTGACCGACATCACCGGGCTCAAGCAGGCGGAAGCGCGGCTGCGGGAGAGCGAGGAGCGTTTTCGTCTCCTGGTGGAGCAGACGCCGGACGGCATCTTTGTCGCGGACAGCGGCGGGCGCTATACCGATGTCAACCAGGCGGGTGCCGAAATGCTTGGCTACACGCGCGAGGAAATCCTGCGCCTGACTTTTACCGATGTGCTGGCGGCAACCGAAATCCCCCGGCTCCCGTCCCAGCTTGCAGCGTTGGCCAGCGGCACCGTCACCCGCTACGAGTGGGGCTTCCGCCGCAAGGATGGTTCGGAGTTCTGCGGCGAGGTCGTGGGGCGCCAATTGCCGGATGGCGCGTTCCAGGGGATTTTGCGCGACATCACCGAGCGCAAGCGGGTGGAGGAGGCACTGCGCGAAAGCCGCGATGAACTGGCACGCTTCAACAGCTTCATGGTGGGCCGTGAACTGCGGATGCTGGAACTCAAAAGGGAAATCAACTCGTTGTGCGCCGCGGCCGGGGAAGCACCGCGGTATCAGGTGGAGGAGTTGCTGTGACCGCGCCCGGTGGCTACCCAGGGGTCCTCACTCACTCCACCGCGGTTCCTGTTGTACGCGGCTGGGCTCAATAAAATCAGGGCACTGCCCTCACCAGCGGCTTTGCGCGGATAGCGCTGGCATGCTCGTAATCGGCGCGGTGGGTCTGAGCCGAAACTCGAATCGATGGAGGCCAGCGCCTAAAGACCGCTGCGCCAATTACCGTCGCGCAGCATCGGTTGGTTTTGTGGCGACAACGCGCGCTGGGCTATGCTTGTTCGAGTCCAGAACCAACATCTGAAAATATCTAAGCGAAGGATCAAAAATCAGGCGGCGGCTAGCTGGAAGCGTCAGTGACACTGCAGATGCTATCCGAGCCGTCGCCCGCATCCGTTTTGCTAGGCCCCGTTTGCGGTTGCCTTGGTGGGAAGTGAAAACCTGAAGGTCGAACCTATTCCTACTTCGCTCTCCACGGCTACCTTCCCACCGTGAGCCTCAGTGATCGTTTTCACGATGGCAAGGCCCAAGCCCGTTCCCCCCGCATCGCCCGGGTCGGCTTCTCCCATCACAAAGACTTTCTCGAGAAAGTCTTTAGGAATACCCGCGCCGTTGTCGCTGACCCAACACTCGATGACTCTTTCAGCGTCCAACTGCCGGGCTCCAATGACAATTTCTCCGCTCGGGCAGTATTTGATAGCGTTGGTAATCAGGTTTTGAAAAACCCTTCGCAACAGGCTCGCATCCGCATACACAAACAGGCCGTCTGGCACCAGATTGATGAGTCGGTTGCCGACCGAGCCAGCCACCGGTTTCAGATCGTCAATCAGACCCGCAACGAACGGCCACAGATCAAACTCACGCCGAACCAGTTTCATCCCGATTTCCGTTTCAAGGTTGGCGTTTTCCTCGATCACCTGGTTGACGAGTTGTTCGAGTTGTTTTACGCCACGACGCAATACGCTTAGCATCTGGGCTGATTCAGCGCCGATTCCATCCGCGACGAGCGTGGAACGCAAGACCTTCTCAGCGAGGGCAATGGCACACAGCGGCGTACGGAGGTCGTGGGCCACAAAGGCGAGATACTCTTCGCGGCGCCGTTGCACCTCCTGCGCACGCTCCGTGGCATAGGTCTGCACGGCCAGGCCGATGGAATGGTCGAAGACCCGGTTGATAATGTGGAGCGGCGGCCCTTGCAGGTTCACCGCATGCTCGTCGGCCAGCGTGTGTATACAGCCGCGCAGCAGATTATATTCCGCAACCACCTCTTCGATATCAAATCCATCCACGAGACGCTGTCTGCCATGGACTGGGGGGGTTCCTTCAGCGAGTGCTTCCGGGATGGTCTGGTCAGACCTTTCTTCGAGGGCCTCAGCGAGTTCGTCGAGCAGTCCAGGAATGTGATCGTTGAGAACCGCCACACTGAGCCCGCGCGCTGAAGGTAGCTCGCGTGCTTGTTGCCGCCACCTCACCAGAATGGCGGCGCGTTCATGCTTGATCAAGGTTGCTAATTTACTCAGTTCGTTCATAACCATGTTGTTGCGCCTCCCGCTCGGTGTCCTGACAATCAACTTTTCTAACGGTCTCATTGAATGGCCGGTCAGAGTTTTCGGGGGACACGACGCGTCGTTGTCCCAGGCGCAACAGCGGCCCGGAGGCGTGGACTTCGCCCGCCGATGGTGAAGATGTCGTTATCACAGGCGGACTCAAACACCCGCCTGCAGCTGGGACAAGGGAATTTCATCGAATTCTACGCCCCCCCGTCGCCCGAAACCGAACACCTTGAAGTGAATTTCCAACGAAACCACTTGGCAATAAATGCTGGGCAGACATGTTGTCTTTTGAGGCGATTCGCCACTCCCCGCCATCCGGTCCGGCCGCCGGCTCTTGCGGGGGCCTTCCACCCAACAATTTTCTAGCAACCATGTCAACCGGACAATCTCCCTGGAATCACCGCCGTTGGCACGGCGGCATCTGCCGTCCGGAGCTGGTTGGCAGGGTGCTGATGCCATGGGTGATGATGCTGACATTCGGCGGCGTGGCTGCGGGGATCGCGTACAAGGCGCCGCACATGCTGCTCTTTGACCGGGTGCGCTGGGAGGTCCTGATCCCGGGCGGCTTCGCGGTCGCGGGCCTTGGCTTTCTGATCGGCGCGCTGATTGCTACGGCCCGCTGGCTGCGGTTTGGCGGCTGCCGGGTGCGGCTGTGCACCCTGCCGGGCGTGATCGGCGGGCATTTTCGCGGCGAGGTGCTGCTGCCGGGGCCGTTTCCCGCCGATACGGATTTGCGCATGGAACTGGTGTGCGAAACGATCATGCTGCGGATCTCCTTCCATTGGTCCCATTGACCCGATTGGTCCCGATTGAGCGCGGGAGAGGTTTCCTGGGTGAATGCACCGATCGACTGCCGGAGCAGATCGTCGGCCAGACGCGTCATCGGTATTTTCCGTGATGCCGCACTGCTCTGCGACATCGACCTTCATGGTCGATATCGAGGCCGACGGGCCGATCCCTGGGGATTACTCCATGATCAGCTTCGGCGCTGTGGTGGTTGAGCCGGGGCTGGAGCGCACGTTCTACGGGGAACTGCGGCCGATCTCGGAAGAGTGGGTGCCGGAGGCGCTGGCAGTCAGCGGCTTCACCCGCGAGCAGGTCATGACCTTTGCTGAGCCCGAGGGCGTCATGCGCTCGTTTGCCGGCTGGCTCGGGACGGTTGCCTCTGGCCAGCCCATGTTCATCTCGGACAACAACGGCTTCGATTGGCAGTTCATCAACTGGTACTTCCACCACTTCACCGGCAGCAACCCTTTTGGATTCTCCTCCACCAACCTCGGCAGCCTCTACACGGGCCTGGTCCGCGACACCTCCCGGAACTCCAAGCACCTCAGGCGGACCCGCCACATCCACAATCCCGTCGATGACGCTCGGGGCAATGCCGAGGCGCTGATGGCGATGAGGGACGGGATGGGGTTGCAGATGCGGCTTTGACTGGCGGGTGCGGGCCTTCGGCAGCCAAGAAAAGTCCCAGAGTCGGGGATCTGGAAACGGCGATACAATCGAGCAGGTGGCCTAGGCGGGAGTTGCAATCGAGAAAATACAGTGATCCGTCACAAAACTGGCCGACGGTGAGAGCCGCCTTGCGCGGGAGCGGCATGCTGTCTGCGTCTTCATCAGCAGGGTGAAGCCGCAGGGTGGGGCGCTCGTGTATCGTTTTGTATCGTTTTTTGGCCTCAATTTAGTGCGATTCAGCGCACCTGGACGCATTCCTGAGCAACTCAGACAATTCCCGCGGTGGCCACCAAACCCTTGTATATCAAGGAAAAATTGCCATTATACAGCGGGTACGGGTGATGAGGATCGAACTCACGCCTCAAGCTTGGGAAGCTCACGTTCTACCATTGAACTACACCCGCGTCGCTGCCACAGGTGGAGTCAATACAGGGATTGGCGGCTTGGCAACGCTAATTTTCGCGCCGCCGAAAATTCGCCACCCGGCGCGACGCGCGGATTGCTCGGTTTGAGCAGCTGAAAAAAACCAAAAAAAACCTTGCGGGGCGGGTAGATTTACTGTTTCCTGACGTTCAGAAGACGCGGGCATAGCTTAGTGGTAAAGTCCTAGCCTTCCAAGCTAGCCAGGCGGGTTCGATTCCCGCTGCCCGCTCCATTGTTGAAAATTCTGTCAATTCTCAAATCGTTCACCCACCTACACCTACAATGAAAAAGACCGTTCGCTTCGCCCTGCTGAGTGCTGCTTTGGGACTGCTGTCCTCTTCCGCAACCTTTGCCGCGGTGGATTGCGTCAAACTCGCGCTGTCTGTCAAACATGCCGTTGCAGCCAACCCGTCCGCCACCCTCCAGATCGTCGAAAAGGAAGTAGCTGCCACTCCGGCCTGCGCCTGCGAATTGGTGAAAGCGGCGATCGAAGGCTCCAAAGCGAACGTGCAATTGGTCGCCGCCATTGTCGAAACCGCGGCAACCGTGGCCCCTGAGCACCGCCGTCTCATCGGCCAGTGTGCGGTGGCCGTGGCGCCCGATGCGCTGCCCAATGTCCAAGCCGTGTTGGCCAAACTCGAGCCCAAGCAAAAGTCCAAGCCGATTGGCGGTGCCAAGGATGCCATGCGGCCCAGCGCCAAGGGCGGCGAGGTGGTGCAGTCGCCATCGAGCAACCCGCTGGACTTTCCTGGTTCCGGCATCGGGGATCCTCCCGTCCATGTGGGCGGCAATCCGGGCGGCCCCGGTGGCTTCCCGATCCTCCCCCCAGGCCCGCCGAATTTTGTGCCGCCAGTGGTCACTCCGCCGATCATCACCCCGCCGCCCGTGACTAATCCAACCAATCCGGTCGTCCTGAACTGAGCCGCCCCAGACCCGGCCTTCGACAATCCCACTGAATTCTCCCCCGAAGCTAAATTCATCTCATGAAACGAAATTTCGCCCTTATTTTCGCCTCCGCGTTGACAGTCGGCACGGCCTCGGCTGCCGATGGCCTTTACTACATCGGCAGTGAAGCCCAGCAATCCGTCCCGCTCAAATGGGTCGTCGGCATGGACCTCACCTATGACGACAACGTCACTCCCGGCACCAAGCCCGAGGAAAGCGGCACCTCCCTCAACCCTTACGTGGGCCTCTCCTTCGTCAACATGACGCCCCAGACCACTTGGGACGTGTATGCCCGAATCGGTGCGATTTACTATTTTGACAAGCCGAGCACGTTGTCAGACAACACCTATCCGCAAATGCGCGCGGGCATCAACCTCACCCATCGCTTTGACGAGCGTCTGCGCCTGTCCAGCCGCAACTTCATTGCCTATGAGTTGGAACCAGACTATTCCTACGGCTTTGCCACCTCGCGGCAGGCTGGTGCCTATCTGTACTGGGAAAGCGACAATGCCCTGGGCTACCGCTGGACCGAGCGGCTTGCGACCTACACCGGCTTCATCCTCAACGGCTTGACCTATCCCGACCTGCAAAACCAGAATCGCTTCACGTGGACGGTCTACAATCAATTCCGCTACCAGCTCACGCCGCAACAGACGGTGCTCACCTTGGATTACCGCTACGGCCAAACGACCGCCAGCGACTTTGCCTCGGATTGCACTGACCAGTACATCTTGCTAGGCATCGAGCATCGCTTCAGTCCCAACACCATTCTGGTGGCCCGCGGCGGTCTGCAGCTCCATTCGGTCGATCTCGGCACCAACTCCTCCAATCCGTTTCTGGAAATGGCGCTCAATTCCCAAATCAACGAGGATTTCCTGTTGAAGGGATTTGTCCGCTACAGCATCGAGGGCTACGACACAGTGCAGCAAGTTGGCCTGGGTCTGTATGACTTCAGCCAGCGCCAGACCCTGCGCCTCGGACTCTCCGCAGAGTACAAAGTTTCGCCGATGTTCACCATCTTCGGCGGGGTCGACTACATTCCCGCCAATTTCAACGACGGCAACCTGGTCGCCCCACTCGTCGGCCCCACGCCAACGGTTAGCGGCATGAGCGAGAGCTTGGTCAACCTCAGCATCGGCGTATCGGTGAAATTCACCGATTACCTGTATGGCTCGCTGTCCTACAATTACACGGATTCAACTTCCGACTTTATCAGTCAGACCTACACCCGCAATCGCGTCACCGTCGGTCTCCGCTGCGAATTCTGATTGATCCGACTTCGGAGCGCTCCGACCCAACCTTCCTCACGAAATTATTTGACTTGTATCAAGCTCCCGCAATGTCCCTCATTGCGGGAGTTTTGTTTTGATTTTTGCCGATTGCTGCTTACATTCACCCCAGTCCTCCCCCCGCCATGCCCACGAACTCGCCTCAACAAAGTGAAACGGCCCTTCATGCCTTTGATTACTGGCAGGTCATCAAGAACCGTTACGGCCTGATTCTCTTGACCCTGCTGCTGGTGTTCATGACCGCCTCGGTCATCACCTACGTGATGCCCAAGAAATACGAGAGTTACGCCAAAATCGAGGTCAAACCGAGGGGCACCTTGCTGACGGTGTTCAAGGGCATGGACGACACCGCCGGCAACCGCTTGACGACCGCGAATTTTTTCAACACCGAGTTTGAGAAAATCAAGAGTCGCAACTCGCTGATGAAGGTGATCGACAATCTGGATCTGGCGAACAGCTGGAGCTTGGACCGCGAGACGGTCCTGAGCATCCTGATGGGCATTGTGCGCACCGACAACATTCGCGGCACGGACTTGATCACCATCAGCGTGCGGCATTCGGATAAGGATGAGGCGAGGGATATCGCCGCGGAGGTGGCACGCGCTTACAAGGAATACCGCAGCGAGATTGAAAATAAAGAGGGTGACGTCGCGCTGGTAGAACTCAAGAAAGCGGTGCGGGCGCAGGAAGACATCGTGGAGGAGCGGCGCAAGGTGTTGGCGAACATCGTGCGGGCCAAGGGCATCATTTACTACGGACCGGACTCGTACTATCGCAACACCGGCATGGAAGATGACAACGGTGCCAAAGGTGCCCTCGACACCTACAATCAATTGGAAACCGAGAAAATGCAGTGGGAAAGCATGATTCAAAGCTTGCTGAAATACAGCAGCGACCAGCTCATGGTATATGCCTCAGGCCTGCAACTGCCCGATAACGTGGTGCAAACATTGTATCCCAAATACCTCGACCAGAAGACCCAATTCCAAGGCTTGAAACGGCAGGGGCTCGGACCGCAACATCCCACGATGCTGGCCAGTGCACAGATGCTTGAATCGATGAAGAAGCAACTCGATGAAGGGGTTGTGTCGCTGCGTGACACGCTCCAGGCCAAACTCGAGCTCGCGGAAGCCCGCTTCAAGCGCGCCCAGTCCAGCAAGAATGAAAAACGCGGCGAAGCCATCAAGAAAGGCCTGGATGCCCAGGACTACGTCGATGCCAAGCGCGATTTTGAGTCCGAACAGGACATGCTGCAACAAATGAAACTCAAGTTGATCGGCGAGGAGATCTCCGGCAAAATGCCCAATGAATCCATTATCGTGCATGATGATCCGGTGAGTTCCCAGAGTCCCGTCAGCCCCAATGTGCCCCTCAATCTGATGCTCGGCGCGGTTATCGGTTTGATTTTCGGGTTGGGGATTGCCTTCTTCCTCGAATATCTCGACACCTCCGTGAAAACCCTCGAAGACGTCGAGCGCTATTTGCAGGTGCCGGTGCTGGCGGTCATCCCCAAGGACATTGGCATTCTCCACAAACAAAGTGGCATGAGCCCGGATGCCGAGGCCTATCGGATTCTGCGCACCAACATCGAGTTCAACCGCAAGAATCCCGAGGATAACTCGATCACCATCGTCTCCGGCGGCGCCGGCGAAGGCAAGTCAACCACCCTGGTCAACCTCGCCTATGTCTGCGCCCAGGGCGGCTACACCACGCTCATGATCGATGCGGACTTGCGCCGCCCGCGGTTGCATACTTTCTTTGACATCAGCAATTCGGTGGGTCTGACGAATTATCTAACAACCGAGCTGATGCTTGAGGACGTCATCCTGCAGACCCCGGTGGATAACCTCTATTTCATGCCGTCGGGGATTTTGCCGGCGGATGCCGCCGGGATTTTGAACTCGCGCCGCATGTCAGAACTCATCCAGGACGTCAAACAACGCTTCGACCTGGTGCTGGTGGACAGCCCGCCGATCCTCGGGGTCAGCGACGCAGCCGTGCTGGCCAGCGAAGTGGACCTCACCATGATCGTGGTGCAACATCGCAAGTTGCCCAGGAACATGCTGCTGCGCGTCAAGCAAGCCGTTGAAAATGTCGGTGGCAACGTCATCGGCGTGGTCCTGAACAATGTCGATGTCCGCAGCGACAGCCAATACCAGTACTACACGAGCTACTACACGTATTATGCGCCAGCTGAATCGCAGATCGGGCCGCCCACTGCGAGTGGTTCCGCCAAGACTTCGGCTGCCAGCAAGGGCCAACCTGCGGCGCGTGGAAATGACACTGAATTGTATTGACACCCCCCCAACCTGTGAAAGATTGCCGCCATGAATTTTAAAGCGTTCATCCTCGGAAGCGTTGCTTCGCTCCTGCTTGCCCTCAGCGTGTTCGGTGAGACTCAGATCAAACCGGGACGGGCGATTACCATCACTATCCTCGGCGTGCCGACGGAAGAGAAGGCCCGCTTTGATGGAACCTATCCGGTCTCGGAAAGCGGCAATATCAACATGCCGCACATCGGCCAGATCCGCGCCGCCGGGTTGCAGGCGGACGAGCTGTCTCGCGTCCTCCAAGCCACCTACAAGAGCCGCGAAATCTACACCAATCCAACCATTCAGGTGCTGACCTCAAGTGCCGACACCTTGGATAAGCAGGTCGTGCACCTTGGCGGCCAGGTGCGGCGTCCGGGGCCGGCGGAATTCACCCAGGGCCTCACGCTCTATCAGGCCATTCAGGCCGGGGGCGGGCCGACGGAATTTGGCAGCATGTATCGGGTCAAGCTGTTCCACAATGGCAAGCAACGGCAATACGACCTCGTCACCGACGCGAAGAACATGGCGATTCCACTGGAGCCCAACGACACCATCGAGGTGCCGCAAAAGAACTGGCTGGGACATTGAAATCCGGAGAGCTTACGCGCCAGCCAGCCCCCACGCGTGGAAATTGAACGAGTCATGAGACAGCCTCGGCCCTCCGCCCACCTGCTGTTGGCCCTGTTAGCGACTGTGGCCTGCGCTGTGTTTGCCAGGGGCATTGAACTGCCCGCAGAGGTGATGCAAAGCCTGAAAGCGGAGAACTTCGCGCAGCGCGAAAAGGCGCAGGCGGCGTTGCTGGAGTGGGCGCGGCAGAGCCCGGACGCCTCGTTGGAGGCTCTCTATCAGCAATCCAGAGCCGGCGACGATCCCGAGCAGCGCGAGCGGTGCTTGGCGGTATTGCGGGACCTGGTGACGGATGAGTACCTTCGCAATGGTGTCGGTTACGTCGGGTTCCGCATGAACCCTAACACCGAAGCCGTCAATGTTCCCGGCGAGGCCAACCCACGCTTCGCGGTGCGGGTGCTGCAAGTCGAACCGGACACGCCCGGGCATAAGGCCGGGCTGCTCGGCGGCGATTTGCTGCTCGGGGTGGACGATACCGTCTGGCACCAGGAAGACACTTCCGCCACGGTCAGCGAGAAGATCAAGTCGTTGAAAGCGGGCACCCGCGTTACGCTCAAGCTGTTTCGCGAAGGCAAGATCGTGGAAGTGCCGCTGGTGCTGGCGCGCCGCCCGGCGGCCGCCGATTTGCTGCAATTCGGATTCTTCGGAGGCTTGGGCATGCCCCAGCAGGCCAGTCCCGAGGCGATCGCCGCCGCCGAGCGCGCGGCCAAGGATGACTATTTTCGCCACTGGCTCGCCGCGCGCAAAGCCAAGGACTGAGCCGCCCTGGCGCGGACTCACCCATCTGGTTTTTGGCATCGACAATCCGCGAATATGTGCGAGCTTTTCCAGGCATTCAAACTCCTCAGCAAATCGTCCATGATCAGCACCCCGTTTCGTAGAGTGGCCGCAGCCGTCGCCTTGGTGGCGGCGTCCTGTGCCGCCTGTGCCCAGCAAGCCGACTTCAATGAAGTCGGCAAGCAAATGGCCATCACCCTGCAAAACAATCATTTCTCCCGCGTGCCGTTTGACAAGGAACTCAGCAAATGCTTTCTCGACAAGTTCCTCCGCGATTTGGATTACCAACGCCTGTACTTCACCCAGGTGGATGTGGACGGCTTCCAGGCGAAATACGGCGACAACCTTCACACCTTGTTGTTGGAGAAAAAGTGCATGGTGCCGGCCAACGAGATATACGGTGTCTTTGTGAAACGCGTCGAGGCGCGCGTGGCGCTCACCGACAAGCTGTTGAAGGAGCCGGCGTTTGATTTTGCGGCCGATGAATCCGTCGCGCGCACCCGCAAGGAGGCGGCGTGGCCCAAGGATGAGAAACGGGCCACTGAGCTGTGGCGCTTGCAGGTCAAAGAGGCGGTGTTGAGTGAAGTCCTCCGGCGCGAACTGCTCGCCAAGCTGGCCAAGGAACAGGGCAAAGCCGATCCGAGCAAGGGCGACCGCGATCCGAAGGAGAAAATCGCCCTGCGCTACCGGCGGTTCCTCAACAGCGTCAAGGACGTGGATGCAGAGGACATTGCCAATTACTTCCTCAGTGCGGTGGCCACCACCTACGATCCGCACACCGACTACATGAGCTTTCGCGAGATGGGCCGTTTCAAAGACGGGATGAAGAACGAACTCGTCGGCATCGGTGCACTGTTGCAGGCGGAGGAAGATGGTGCCACCAAGATCATGGGCATCGTCGTTGGCGGTCCCGCCGATCGCAAGGGCAACCTCAAACTCAATGACCGCGTCGTCGCGGTGGATTCCCTCAACTCCGGCAAGCCGGAAGACATGGTCGATGTCATGTTCATGAAAATCGACAAGGTCGTCGATCTCATCCGTGGCAAGGTCGGCTCTGCCGTCGCGTTGAAAGTGGAGCCCGCCGGAGCCCCCCCCGGCGAGACCAAGATCTATGTGATCGAGCGCGACAAGGTGGAACTCAAGGATGAGCAAGCCTCCGGACAAGTCATCGAGTACAAATCGGAAAAGGGGCCGAGCCGGCGTCTCGGGGTGATCACGCTGCCGTCCTTCTACGCGGATTTTGACGAAGGCAAGGTCCGCTGCTCCGTTGATGTCGAACGGATCCTGCTGCGTCTGATAGAAGAAAAGATCGACGGCTTGATTCTGGATCTGCGCAACAACGGCGGCGGCTCGTTGGATGAAGTGCGGCGCATGACCGGGTTTTTCATCGACCGGGGGCCCGTCGTCCAGGTCAAGGACAACCGCGGTCGGGTCCAAGTCAAGGAATCGGAAAACCGCAAGCCCATCTACGAAGGTCCGATGGTCATCATGACCGATAAGAGCAGCGCCTCAGCCAGTGAGATTCTGGCCGGTGCCCTGCAGGATTTCAATCGTGTCATCGTGGTGGGCGAGTCGTCGACCTTCGGCAAGGGCACCGTCCAGCAGCCCATGTCCATCGCCGAGATGATGCCGTTTTTTGCCGCCCGCGATCACGCCGGGTACCTCAAACTCACGATTCAAAAATTCTATCGGCCGTCGGGGTCGTCGACGCAGATGGATGGAGTGGTGCCACAAGTGGTGCTGCCGAGCCAGTTGGATGGGTTGGAAATTGGCGAGAGTTTCCTGGATAACGCGATGCCCCATGATCGCATCATTCCGGCACCGGGGTTCAAGCCGCTTGACGAAAGCGCGCTGTTTATTCCGCGCCTCAAGGCGATGAGTCAGGAGCGGGTCAATGCCTCCAAGGACTTTGCTTATATCATTGAGGATGTGATGAAGAACAAGGGGCGGGTGAAGGAAAACAAGGTGTCCCTCAACAAGGCCACCCGCGAGCGCGAACTTGCCGAGGCTGAGACCCTCCGGCGCGAACGCAACAGCGAGCGGCGCGAGCGCTTTGCCAAAATGGCGCTCGAAGACAAGAAGACCTTCCGCTTCCAAAAGCTCACCCTCGATGATCTCGACAAGGGTGCTGACATTCATGAGTACGACCCGGCCGCGGAGAACGCCGATTTCATGCGCCGCGCCAAGGATGAAACCGCCGACCTTGATGATTCGCCCAAGTGGCCGTCGGGCCTGGATCCCGTAAAACGCGAGTCCATCATGGTGCTCAAGGGCCTGGCCGATCTCACGGAAAATGCGCGGCTCGTCGGAACACCCAGAAAACCCTCCGCGGAGAACTGATGCCGGCCGTGGCCGACAACCTCGTGGCGGTACGCGAGCGGATGCAAGCCGCATGTCGCCGGGTCGGCCGTGAGGTGGCTGCCGTGGAGTTGATCGCCGTATCCAAGACCATTCCGGCCGATGTCATCCGCGAAGCCTGCACGGCGGGCCAGACGCTGTTTGGTGAAAGCCGGCAACAGGAAGCGGCACCCAAGATCGAGGCGCTGCCCGCGGCGTTGCGCTGGCATTTCATCGGCCGTGTCCAAGCCAACAAGGTGCGCAAGCTGCTGCCGGTGTTTGAAGTCATTCACGCCGTCGATTCGTTGCGCCTCGCCACCTACACCGATGAGCTCGCCACCGAATTGGGGCTCTTCCCCAAGGTCTTGCTTCAAGTTAACGTCGCCGGTGAGGCCTCAAAAGGCGGCTTTGAACCGGACCGCTTGCGCGCAGATATGGCCGCTCTGCTGGTCTTGCCGCGGATTGAAATCCTCGGTCTCATGACCATTCCTCCCGCCACCCCGGAGGCGGAAGCCGCACGCGCTTGGTTTGCCAGACTCCGCGAGTTGCGCGACTCGCTCGAGGGCGAGTTCGGGGTTCGCCTGCCTGCCTTGAGCATGGGGATGAGCGGGGATTATGAAGTGGCCATCGAGGAAGGTGCCACCCATGTGCGCGTCGGTTCGGCCATCTTCGGCAGCCGCCACACCCGCGTGGCGGGCGAACTCGGATAGATCCATGACCCAAGCCGTGAAGCCGTGACGACGCAAGACCAGCATGCGCTGAGCACGGACGGGCCACCTTGCGGTGTTTGGATCGCTTCGCACATGACTCATTGCCGCCCTGCCTTTTTCCCCTGATCGTTCTTAACTGATAACCTATAACCTGCGCGCAGCGCCTCCGCCATGCCCCAATCCCTCAGCCACGCCGCCGTGATCGGCAACGAACTCGCTCTGTCGTTCTCCGATGGAGCCGAGATTTACCTCGAATTACCGTTGCTGCGCCGCGCCTGTCCCTGCGCCGCCTGCCAAGGCGAACCGGATGCCCTCGGCCGCGTCGTCCGTCCCCACGTCGAGCATGGCCCGAAAGCCTTTGACTTGGTAAAATTCGAGGTGGTTGGCGGCTATGCCGTGCAATTGCATTGGGCCGACGGTCATTCCTATGGCATTTACGCCTACCCGTATCTGTTCCGCCTGGCCGGATTGTAGCGCAAGCCGCCGGCCATCATCGGCGCGGGTGGCTCGCAGCCGCGGGGTCGAGCAAGGTCAATCCCCTGAAATTGCGGTCAATCTCAGGGACTCAAACTTGCTCACCTCTTCGCCCAAAACGAGGTCGCTTACTGAGTTCTAAGGTTTAGCCGTTGCTGGCTTGAAAAAATGCAAGGTACCCCGCACGCTCGGCAGGTGTTTTGCGCCCACGACACATTGGCCTCGCTTTCGCTCTTGCCGCCCAAGGATCTCGCCGCGTTGGCTGCCGCGGGGCTGACCACGCCGGCCGCCGTGCTCGATCACCTGCCACGCCGCTATGAGGATCGACGCCGCTTTGACGCCTTTCCGAACCAGCCATCGGCGGTTCCCGTGTGCCTGCGCGGCACCGTCATCGATGCCTCGATGCGCGGCTTTGGACCCGGCCGGCGCTTCTTTGAAGCCATCGTGATGGATGGTGCCGGCGGCGTGTTTGGCAGCGGCAAGATCACCTGCCGCTGGTATAACATGGCATTCATCCACAAGCTGGTCGCCACCGGACACGAGGTCATCCTTTACGGCAAGGTCAAGGATTCCAACGGGCGTCTCGTCATCGACCACCCGGAGTTTGAGGTCCTGCGCGAGGACGAGGCGGAGGCCTCCATCCACCTCGAGCGGATCGTGCCGATTTACAAGAATCTATCAGGACTGGCGCAGCGCCGCCTGCGCGATATCATCCACCTGCTGTTGCAGCAATGTGATCCGGCCAGTCTCGGGTCGATCCGCGACATCCAACCCACCACCCCGCGCTTTGAAGCGTTGTGCGACGTGCATTTTCCATCAGCCCTCGAGCAGGCGCTGGCCGCCCGGCGCCGCTTCGCAAGGGAGGAGTTCTTCGTGCTGCAACTCAACGTCGCATGGCGCCGCGCCCGCTACCACGAACGTCCGGGGCGGGTGCTTGGCATGCGCACCACCCTGCTCAAGCAGTTTTACACCAGCCTGCCGTTTGACCTGACCCATGCCCAGAAGCGAGCCATTCGGGAGATCGTCGCGGACATGCGCGAAGCGCGCCCGATGCACCGCTTGCTGCAGGGCGACGTGGGGTCCGGCAAGACGTTCGTAGCCATGGCCGCGATGTTGCTGGCCGTCGATTCGGGCTGCCAGGCCGCCCTCATGGCACCCACCCAAATCCTTGCCGAACAACATTACCTGACCTTTCGCCGCTGGCTCGATCCCCTCGATCTGCGCATCGCCCTGCGCACCGCCAATCGCGACGAATCCACCCATCTGCCGCTTTCCGGCGCGCCGCAAATCATCATCGGCACTCACGCCTTGCTCTTCGACTCGGTCTCGTTCCGTGATCTCGGGTTGGCCGTCATCGATGAACAACACAAGTTCGGGGTTGCCCAGCGTGCCGCACTCGTCAGCCAGGGCCTGGTGCCCGATGTGCTGGTCATGACGGCCACCCCCATCCCGCGCACCTTGACCATGACCCTCTACGGCGATCTCGACGTGTCGCTGTTAGACGAGAAGCCGCCCGGCCGCGGCAAGATCATCACCGCCGTGCGCGTCGCCCCCAAGCAGACCGACGTCACCAAGTTCGTCAAACAACAAATCGCCGAGGGGCGCCAAGCCTATCTCGTCTATCCGCTCGTCGATGAAAGCGAAGCGCTCAACGCCGAGTCTGCCATCGAGGCTTATGCCAAATGGCAGAAGCGGCTGGCCGGTTGCCAGGTCGGCCTGCTCCACGGCAAGCTCAAGCCCGACGCCAAGGACGAGGTCATGCGCCGCTTCCGCGCAGGGGAGATCGCCGCGCTGGTGGCCACCACCGTCATCGAGGTGGGCGTGGATGTGGCCAACGCCAGCGTGATGATTTTGCATCATGCCGAACGCTTCGGGCTGGCCCAGATCCATCAGCTGCGCGGCCGCATTGGGCGCGGCGGGCACAAGGGGTGGTGCATCCTGCTAACCGATGGCAAGAATCCCGACGGGCTGGAGAAACTCAAGATCCTCGAGCAAACGGCGGACGGCTTTGAAATTGCCGAAGCGGACCTGCGCTTGCGCGGGCCGGGCGACGCGTTAGGCACGGCGCAGAGCGGCTTGTCCGATTTGCGCTTCAGCGAGTTTCTGGCGGATCTGCCGCTGCTCCGCGAAGCCCGTGCCCTGGCTGATGCGGTGCTCGCCGCCGATCCCGATCTAACCGGCAAGCAGCGCGCCCTGCGCCCGCTCATCCACGCCTGCGGCGATGCCGAGCTTCACCCCGGTGCCGCGTGAGGACCCCGTCGTGCACCTAGAACTGCACGACCACCCTGGCGAAGCGGCAGCGGGCCTGCGCCGCGGGCAGCGAGTCGTCAACGACGCAGCGCTCCCATTGCGCGTCGATCGGTGTGACGGTGGGCGGATTGGTGGCCGGCACCCAGTCATCCGGCCCCAAGCCGCTGGCAAATTCGGGAATATACGTCAGACCCGCGCCCACCCGCCGCAGGTATTCGATGCGCAGGCGCTGCCGGCCGGTGTCGTCAACGATCAGATAAACCGCGGGCAGGCCGGCGGTGGATCCGGCGCCGGCGACCAGATACACTGGCGGCCCCGCAACCATCGGGTCGAGATTGAAGGCATACTCGATGAGGCTCGCCACGCCGTCGTGGTCTGCATCCGCAACATTGAAATCGTCGAAGGAACTGTCACTCGTCCCTAACACATCCTCTTCCATCGCCTCGTTGATGCCGTCGCCGTCAGCGTCTTCCGTGCGGTCGTCGGTGAGTTGCAGGACCACGTCGCGGGCGAGCGTGTTATTGGCGGAATCCTGTGCCACCACCCGAATCAACAACTGGGTGGTCCCGCGATCGTAGTCGACTGCCAGATCATAGTGAACCAGCAGCTGGTTACCCTCAATGACAAAGCGGAAACTGTCGGGTGCATCAGGCACGTAGGCCAGGGTGAAGATGGCGGAATCCCCGGCATTGGGGTCGACCACGCTGAGCGTGCCGACGACGGTTCCCGCCGGCGAGTTTTCCGCTAGAACGGTGGAACTCAGATTGATCTGGGTCGGTGCCACCCCATCCGCGGTGTTGAACCAAATCACACGGCTCAGCTGACCTTTGTCGGTGTCCACCATCATCCTAACAGCGCGGCGGACTCCGCTCGTCACCGTGCCCGTCACGATGCCGCTGAGCGGGTCGATCGCGAGGTCGGTGGGCAGGCCCATTGCTGCGAATTGGCAAGGGCTGGCATTCAGGATTGCGCTCGGGTGCACCAGGGTCTCGCCTGGCCAACTGCGGACCGGTCCAAGCTCTGCGAACGCCGGGAAGCCGAAACTTTGGCGCAACGCCAGATTGTGTGAATGGCCCGCCGCGAGCAACCGCAGGTCGAGCGCTTCCAGCGGCTGATCAGACTGGTGGCTGTGGTTGTCGCCCCACGCGACCATCGTGCCGTCGGTCCGCACTGCCACGCTATGCAACCATCCGGCTGCCACGGCGGTTATTGCCCCCAAGTTGGCGGGGAGCGTCGTCTGGCCTGCGGTATTACTTCCCCACGCCGCCATGCTTCCGTCCTGCCGCAAGGCCAGGCAGTGGTAACCACCGGCCGCGATGGCGATGACCCCGGTCAAGTCCTCGGGCACGCTGGCTGCGCCGGCCCAATCCGACCCCCAAGCCACCACCGTGCCGTCGCTTTTCAAGGCGAGGCTGTGAAAGCCGCCGGCCGCGATGGCCACCACGTCGGATAGATCGGCGGGGACCGTGGCTTGGCCATAAGTGTTGGAGCCCCATGCGACAACCGACCCGTTGCGCCGCAGTGCCAGGGAGTGGAAACCGCCGGCCGCGATGGCAACCACATCGCTCAATGCCGCCGGCACGGAGGTCTGGCTGGCATCGCAGTTGCCCCACACGGCGACCGTTCCGCTGTGTGTGAGAGCCACGCTATGCCACTCGCCCGCCGCCACGGCCGTCACATCCTGCAAGCCCGCGGGCACGCTGCATTGGCCGTCCGCATTGGCGCCCCAGGCGAGCACCGTGCCGTCGCTGCGCAAGGCGAGATTGTGAGCGCCGCCGGCCGCAAGGGCGATGATCTCGCCCAATCCCGCAGGCACGTCGGTTTGCCCCTCATCGTTGTTGCCCCATGCCAGAATCAGCTGACCGGTGGGGAAACTCGTCGGATCATCCGGCCGGAAGCCGCGTTGGATTTCAAACAAGTCGCCAAACCCATCGCCGTCGCTGTCGTAGAGTTCGTCCGACGTGTGGTAAATGTCCTCTTCCTCCGCCTCGCTCAAGCCGTCCCCATCCGCGTCTTCGCTGCGGTCATCCAGCAAGGGAATGGCGATGATTTGTTCGCAGGGATTCAGCGAGGCATCGCGTGCCCTGACCCGGATGGAAAATGCCGCGGGATCCAGCTCGAAATCGCGGCTGATCGTTTGCGCGACGATCAGCTGGTTGCCCTCGATGCGGAAGTAGTGGTTGTCCAGGGAGC
>Ga0073936_10002462_pt1 | contig 27560 bp, 21 predicted proteins | sample AliMusrvi5mmetaG_FD_87041 | JGI IMG/M metagenome (GOLD analysis project Ga0073936, IMG submission 87041) | Freshwater lake bacterial and archeal communities from Alinen Mustajarvi, Finland, to study Microbial Dark Matter (Phase II) - Alinen... | ecosystem: Environmental > Aquatic > Freshwater >...
AAACGGTTCCCTTTTGCGTTGTCTGCCTACGCGTGTGAGAGCGATAACGCTTATGGGTGACACAATCACCTTGGTGTCCCGGCGAAGGATGCTTATTTTAACGGCATTGGGCGTCTCGCCGGCGGTCCGACCCCGAGGCGCACACGGCATTCCGCGGTGACATGGCTACCACGATCCCGATTTCTTGTTGCCGGTATTCCGTCGGCGTCAGCCCCGTCAACTGTTTGAACACGCGATAGAAGTAATTCGGATCGGTAAAGCCTACCAGACGCGCTACGTCAGCAGCATTGGGATTCGACAGCAGCAGCGACTTGGCGCGATTCACGCGCAGATAGGTCAGGTACTGTTTGGGTGACATGCCGATATCCCGCATGATGCGTTTGTGGATCTGCGAGCAGGACAGGCAGAAATGATCGGCAATATCCGGCAAGGTTAACGGCTCGTGGAGATGGCGTCCGAGGAAGGTGATAATATCCTCGGTGGTCGATTTATTGGCCGGCACTTGCCCGACGCCGGTGGTTGCCCCGCGCTTGCCGAGGTAGAGCAGTAATTGATAGGCGATGGTATTGATCAGCGCGATGCCGACGGTGTAGTGCGGATCCTCGTCAAACATCTCTTCAAAAAACGCGCTCACCACCGGATCCGGTCCCAGGTGCAGCGGCATGGCTTCCGCGTTCCACCCGAAGGCTGTGGTCCAATGCTGCACCAACGGACCGTCGAGTGACACCCAGAACCAGTCCCACAGTCCGTTCGCTGCCGGCTGTTGCGCGACGACCGCGCTGGCAGGCAGATACACCGCATCGCCGGGACCGAGGGAAATGGTGGCGTGATCGATAACGATGGTCGTGTTGCCCTGTTGCAGAAAACCGAGCGCGGGATTTTGTTGCACCTGCGCGGGATGCCGGCTTTCATCCGGACGCAACTCGCGTCCAAATGCATACACGTGGAGGCCGGTATCACACGGCCCGGCCGGGAGGGGTAATCCGGTCCAAAAGGAGGGATTTGCCACTTGATTATTCAACGCACGCGTTATCACCATGCTGCCCCCCGCGTTCCTTCGATGATGCGGCGCCAGGACTGCTTTGCGTTCGGAAGTTCTTTACGAAAACGTTTTCGCATTTTAAGGCATGGTTGCATTGTTGTCAAGAGCGGTTGGGAGAGTGGCTACTGGACGCGCCTTGCCGCGGCGGCGGCACTACTACGAGCCCAGTTGGCTGGCGGTTGGGGTAGGTAGAGCCTGTCCCAAAGTTCACGATTTTGTCTCGCAAGGTTGGGCTATGCAACGTGTTTGGAGGGTGGCGAGCCCCGCCGGCCCCGATGGTTTCGATACGACCATCCATGGTCTACTCAACCACCGGGGCCGGCGGGGCTCGCTACGCTCACACCCTTCCAAACAGAAAACATGGACTTTGGGACAGGCTCTAGGTATTATGCGGGAATGATGAGAAAGACGGTGCATGGGCCGGCTTCGATCACTTGCCGTGTGCCGAGATCCCGCATGCCGTTTGCGGTGACCTGCTGCACTCTGCCCCACAGCGGCAGATCCAGCTTGCCGGCGTTGAAGGCGAAGAAGACGATGGGGCCGGCGTGCGAAATCCACAACACACCACGATCGTTTTCCAGCATGGTCCGGTGCTCCATGAACTCGCGCACCTGGTTGTAGATGTGGAAGTGGTCGTCGAGTTCCGCGGGACCGCCGTGAATATCCAGTAGTCCACCCCCGGCCAGCGTGCGGAAATGCATGTTGACGATGCGCTCCACCGGCACGCGCGGGTTGTGCCCGGTAAATGCCTCCATGCCGTAGAACATGTCTTCGTTGCCCAGAAACCATCCGAGACTGTTCTGTCCGCGCAACGGGTCGGATTCGCTCTCCATGTTACCGTCGTTGGAAATGCCGAAGTGCGGGGCACCGACAAAACTGCGACCCTCGCAGATCACTTCGATCCCGGCGCGATTGAGCTCCGCGACGAAACGGACCAGTCCACGGAAGTTATCGGCCAGGTCCGCGGATAGATAATTCCGCGTTTTGAGTCCCAGGTTGCCCAGCGAGTCAAAAAAGATAAAATCGAGGCCATACTGCTGCTTCCAGGCGATCAGATCCTGTTGAATCCACTCCCGCGCGCCGGAGTTCCAGTCGATCACGGCCATGATCAGATCGTCATAGCCGCCGGCGGGATTGGCGAAGTTGCGGTCTTTCAATATCCAGTCCGGATGCTCAAGCAGCAACGGCGCTCGCGTGGACAGGTGGTTGCCGACCCAGATGCCCACCTCCAGCCCCTGCGCGTGACCGAGTTCATAGAACCGCTGGGCCATCGCGCCGCCGCCATACATAGCCGACGGTTTATACTCCCACACGCAACAACAGGAGCCGATGGTCACATCGCCATCCATCACGCTGCGCCCCTGCATGGACTTGTTCCAGAACATCAATTCCGAGGCGTCACTCACACAGTACGGGCGGGTCCAGAAGCGACGGTAGCCGTTTTGCCGGGCCAGCGGCATTTCGTGCTGCCCCAACCATTCGAGATATCGCGCGGCCGGCACGCGTTCGCCGGTGCCACGCGGGTCGTAGCATAACTGGTTCCCGTCCGTCGTCGCCCCCCACATCCAATGCGTCATGGTGGGGAGCACGCGGCTGCGCGCGATGCCGGTCTGCGCCCGGTAACTGTTCTCCAGGAATTCGTTCACGTCGAACCAGATGTTCCGGCGGGCCGCCTCGGTATTACCGGCCTGACGGGAGAAGAGGATCGTCTTGCCGGAGATCTCCCCACTGTTTGCCAGCGGGAACTCGATGCTCTCGACCACATGATAGTTGTTCTCGCCGGCGGGCTTGCGACTGGCCGTCTGCACGCTCTGCGCGGTGGGGAAATACCCGAGCAGCACACCGGACGGCGCGCTGAGCATGTCAAAGAGCTGATGATACGCCGCGCGACAATTCATCTGCATGGAGATGTTCTCATCGCACTTGTCGCGTTGGAGCGTCTTCCAACAAAAGTTATCCCAGGCGCCGTCGCGCGTGAATGTTTCCACCGGTGAAGCAATCTGGCTCTGGCAGTAGACCGTGTTGCCTTCCGCGCTGCCATTGATTTCCCAATGCTGTTGCCAGCAGAACCGTCCCAGTGTCGTTCCCGCCGCGCGGAAGCGCCAGGCGATGGTGAAACCGGTGAATGAGGCGCCGGTATAGCTCGCGCGCACGGGGGTCAGCACGAAGTCCACTTCGACGGACGGCACCGCGCGGGGGCGGCCGAGATAGCGAATATCGTAGTCATACTGGTCGCGGTACCAGGAGGTGTCCGTCGCCGTGCCCATAGCCGTGGTGCGGATAATGAGCGATTCTCCCTCGGTCACCGTGTCGCGATAGCGGAAGGCGCGATAGTCCCAACCTTCCGGCCCCTGGAAGATGAAGAGGGCGGGGAATGACGCGTCCATCAGCCGCACGCCATCGATCTTCACGCTTTTTAACCCGGTGATGACATCGCGGCCACGCGTCGCCCAGGTCAAGACGGTGTTGCCGAGTGTTGTTTGCATAATGGCTGTTCCTCTTATTTCTTCAACGCATAGGTGCCGAGACACCGAGATTATTCGGAACCGACCGGAACTGTTCCCTGGTACTCTGCGTCGTGCCCGGATCAATTCAATCAACCTGCTACATGGGCGGGCAGGACGCTAGCGCTCCCAGGGAACCGCACGGTTACATGATTACATAATATGACATACTGCTGGTCTTTTGTGACCACAGGGATACTGGAGAAATTCATCGAAAATACTGGAAAATACTGTAGGAATATTGCGTATTAGTTCCGGCGCTTGATCGGTTTGGTTCCAGGCGTTGATCATCCGGTGCGCGGATTAATAGATCACCCAGCGATAGCGGCACTTTTGTCGCGGGATTTCCAACGGCTGGTCGGGTTGCGGGGGCAGATCGACAATTTCCACCAGCGTGGCGCCGAGGTATTCGCAGGTTTTACGTGACGGCCAATTATCCGGGTTGCAGGTGATCCACAGCACGTCCATGCCGTGCGCCATCGCCACCGGGTGGATGAGCCGGCAGGCTTTGGCGGCGTAATGGTGGCCGCGATGGGATTCCGCCACCCCGTAGCCGATGTGCCCGTTGTACCGGACCAGGTCCCAGGTATAGCCGATGCGGAGTTCGATGGCCCCCACGCGCGTCCGGGTGCCGGCCAGCACGATGCCGAAGGTGTAGGTCGGCATCCATCCGTGCGCCGGGTCGCCCTCCTGCTGCTCCTGCACCCGCAGTTCGATCTCGCCGTCGGTCAGCGGAGGGAATTTCCGGAATGGAAACATATCAGCTCCTCTGGGGATAGGCCGCGAGCAGCGCATTGCCGTCGCCATTGATATTATTCCCTCTCAGGCGTGCGAGAGCCTTTCAATGGCGGAAAATTCCATCGTCCACAGCAACGCTGTGGACGATGGAATTTGTTCGCCTTGATACCTGACACCCGAAACCTGACACCTTTCACGCGGCCATCTCTCCCGTCTCCGGTTCACGCAGGAAGTCGGTGACGAGGTCGAGGAATTCGCCGGCTTTTTCGTCCTGCGGGAGCATGCCGCATTCTTCGATAATTTCCAGCCGCGTCTCCGGGTGGCGATAGAGCAGGTCGGCGGCCTCGCTGACGGGGGTATAGTAGGCGTCGCGGCCCCAGATGAGCAGTACCGGCTGGGTCAGGGCGGCAAAGGCGAGACGAAGCGGCAGATCGAGCCGGCCGGCGAGGAAGGCGGCGACGGCATAACGACTGCCGTGCTGGTGGGCGAGCGCGTACTGCGTCTCGACGACATCCTCCGTAACCATAGCGGCGTCGTAATAATCGTGGGTGATCAGTTCCTGCTCGATATTCGCGGCGGCGACCATGCTATGGTAGATCGAGGTGCCGAGAATCGGTGAACGTAGCGCGTTCCAGGCAAAGAATTCGCGGTAGGGTGACGCGATAGAGGTGGCGCCGATGGGATTTACCAGTGCCAGCCGCTGCACGATCTCCGGGCGGCGCACGGCGGTATTCACCAGGTACGAGCACCCGAGCGCGCTGCCGATGACATCCGCGCGCTGGCCGATGACATCCTGCAGAAAGTCGTGCGTCAGGTCGGCATACATGCGCCCGCGATACGGGATATTGGGTTTATCCGACAGACCGAATCCCAGCAGATCGATGGCGTAAACGGTGAAATGGTTCGCCAGCGCGGGAAAGACTTTGCGCCATTCCCACGCGGAGGCGCCCACATATGGCGAGTGCAGCAGCAGCAGCGGCGCGCCCCGTCCCATGCGATAATACGCCACCCGCCCGTAGACCCAATCGTAATAGCCCATATCCCCCGGCAGTGGAATATCGACTTCCGGCGCGCGGGAGGCAATCACCGCGTTCACCACCGCCGGAACCGCCACCATAAATCCGGCCACCAGCAGACTCGTTGTCGATCGTTTCATGACTGTTCTCCTTGCATACGTTGCTGCCATCCGCTGATCAGCGCGCGCCACCAGTGTTCCAGCCGTCCCGCGCGGCGCGGCGCCTGGAGTTCGGCAATCACCGGATCTTCCAGCAACCGCGCGAGCAGCGCCGGTTCATACCGTTGCGCGCGCGCAAATTCTTCGTCCGCCTGCCGGTCTTCTCCCACCCCGCGCAGGGCGGCACCGCGCAAGAGATTGCCGCCCGCGCCGCCCGGCGCCAGCGTGAGCAATTCATCCGCCACCTGCAGCGATTCACGGTAGCGCCGCAGGTGCAGCAGAAAATATCCCAACCAGAAGCGGATATCCGTGCGGGACGTATCCATCGCCTGCGCCTGTTTCAGTAGTTGCGCGGCCTGCTTGACTCGTCCGGCCCCGGCATAGGTCAACGCCTGCTGGAGCGGCACCTCGGCGTCACCGGGCAGCAGACGCGCGGCAATGTCCAATTCGCGCAGCGCATCGTCTGTGTTGCCGGAATCGCGGGCGAGCATCGCGCGCGCGACCCGCAGCCGTCCATCGTCCGGCAGCAGCGCGATGCCGGCATCCGCCTGCGCCCGGGCTTCCGGATAGCGGTCCAACAGGCTCAGCGCCTTGATCGCCAGCAGATAGCCGTAGGGATGGCGCGGGTTTGCGGCCAGCACCGCCCGTGCCAGTCGCAAGGCTTCTTCATATTCCCCGGCATCCAGGTGAATATCCGCCAGCAAGCCGGTGAGCAGCGGCGAACGCGCGCCGAATTCCGCCTCCGCCGTGGTGAACCAGGACCGCCGCGTCTCGGGGGAAGCGTGATCGGTGAGCGCCAGGTGGATGCGGATGAGCAGTTCCTCGTTGGCCGGTTCCAGCGCCAGCGCCGCGGAGAATCCCGCCAGCGCCTCATCGGTCTGTTCGCAGAGCAATTGGGCGAAGCCCAGGTTGTAACACACGCGGAAGTTCTGCGGCTGCAGGTCGTAGGCGATCCGGCTCACCTGCACGGCCTGCGGGTATTGTCCCAGCGCCAGATAGCAGAGAAACTGCTGTTCGTAGGCTTCCAGCGCCCGCGGCGCCAGGTGGGCATACTGCTGGAAATCCACCAGCGCGCGCGCGTAGTCCATCATGCCGTAGTAGATCATCCCGCGGCGGTAGTAGCCGTAGGGCTCGTCGGGCGCATTCTCCAGGTATTGCTCGATCCATTCCAGCGCCTGCGGATAGCGTTCGCGGCCCGCGGCCATCCGCGCGCGAAGCAACAGCGTCGGCGCGGAATCGGGGTCGGTCGTTTCCAATTGCGCCAACACCGTTTCCGCCTGATCGAGTTCACCCAGGTCCGCGAGGAGATCGATCTTCACGCGCAGCGCGGGCAGGAAGGCGGCGTGCAATTGCAGGCAGCGGTCGCAGGCGTTCAGCGCCTCCTGGCCTTGCTCCAGCGTAATGCGCGCCAGCGCTTCGGCGAAGTGCGTCTCTGGATCATCGGGACGCATGGCGACACAGGCCAGTGCATCCTCCAGCGCGCGCGGATAGTAGCCCAACAGGCGAAACAGGTGTGAACGCCGCGCCAGCGCCAGATGATCTTGCGGCACGACCGCGAGATAATCGCTCAGCGAGGCGATGGCGAGATCGAATTCACCATCTTCTTCCAGCAGCAGCGCGCGGTTCAGCAACACGCCCGGCGTGCCGGGATCGATCGCTTCCGCCCGTCCCAGCGACGCTTCCGCGTCCTTGCGTTTCCCCAGCATCAACAACGCCTGCGCCCGCCGCGCCAGTGCTTCGGCGTTATCCGGTTCCAACGCGAGAAAGGCATCGAGATCGTGCAGCGTGCGCGCCGGTTCGCCGGCCAGCCAGTGCACCACCGCCAGCCGCATCAGCAACTCACTGCGCCAGGGCTCACGTTCGAACCAGGCTTCCAGCAGTTCGAGCGCCTGCGCGAGCTGCCCATGCTTCAGCAACGCATCGAGTTGTTGGTCCCGATCTACCTGATCATCGTCATGATTATACATAGGCTCCCGTCGAGAGGTCTGGCGCCTTTTGCGCACCGGCGCGCACCTCGCCGCCGGTATCATTGCCAGAATTGCCATCGGTTAGACCTGATGGTTGGACGGTATTTCACCTCATCGCACGGGGGGGATTCGTATTACGACAAAGGCAGTTCCGCGTGCGCGGAACTGCCTTGGCGACCGGGGTGCTATCTCCGGATATGCCGGTTAATAATCTTCATTCGACGCATGGAGCGCCAGACATTTGTCCCGCGTGCACAATGTCCCGCAGACCGGGCACTCTGCCTCCTCCTCCGTGTCCGTGGGAAACATGTTACCGCAACGCGGACAGCGAAACATCTCTTCCGTGCCGGTTTCGGCAGGATCCGCCATCGTTCTTCCCTCCTTTCAACCGCGTGCATGGTCGATGCAATGACTCTATTGAATGCAGCAAATAATATCCCCGCGGTGGTGATAAGCTGAACGCGCGAATGTCGCGATTTACGGCGGAGGCGGGATTTTTCACGGCGTTCGTAGAGTGACGAGGGGGGACACATCTTGCTGCGCCAGGGGGGAGTGGCAACTGGACGCGCCTTGCTGCGGCTGCGGCGCTACTACGAGCCCAACGCAGCTTGCGGTGGGGCTACTACCCGCAGCGAGCCAACCGTCCGCCTACAGACTCGCGTAGGCGATGCCATCCAGCGTGCTGCCGGAGGAAGGAGCGGCGGCGGTTACCACGCCATTCACATACCCCCAGTGATGGGCGACGTTGGGGTCGAGTCCGTTGCTGACTTTCGCGGTAAAGGGATTGATCGGGATGCCGATGGCCGTTCCGCCGATGCCGCCTTGCCGCATCAGGTAGGGTCCCAGATAGGTGCCGATGGGAATGCTCATCGAATTCCCGGAATCATCGACGCCCGTGGCGGGTGGCGAGGAGTATAGCGCGACCAGGTCCGTTAACGCGGCGGGATTGCACCCGGTATCGGAGGTAAACTGCGCGATGGCGGATCGCAGCGTCTGTAAGGAGGCCTTTATCGTCGCTTCCTTCGCCTTGCGGGATGCGCCGGACACCCGCGGGATCACGATGAGTGCGAGGGTGGCGATAACAACGACCACAATCAACAACTCGATGAGCGTAAACCCACGCGCAGAATGGGGCGTGTGGAACCTTTTCATATTTATGCCCTTCTTTTCTGCGACCCTGGTGTCGATAGAGCGGAAGTCCGTGCCGACTTCCGATCATATCCTATTTGTATTATGCCATAATCGGCGGTAAAAGACAAGGGACGGAATCGGATAATTTTGCAGTGCGCGGGTGGAAATGGTGAGTGAACCCAAATACAAACGCGCCCGCCGGATTTCCGGAGAGCGCGTTCGTGGTATCTACCTTGCCGATAGTTGGTCGTTACAGGCTGGCGTAGGGAATGCCGTCCAGCGTATTGCCGGTCACGGGATTGAATGAACTCACCATGCCGTTGCTGTAGGTCCAGTGGTGCTGCACGTTGGTATCCAGCGCGCCATTCACGGTCTGGGTGAACGGATTGATGGGGATACCGGTGGCAACCCCGCCGATGCCGCCTTGCCGCATCAGATAGGGTCCCTGATAGCTGCCCAGCGGGATCGAGACCGTTCCGCCGTTCTCATCAACACCAGCCGCGGGCGCCGTAAGCGTGACCAGGTCGGTCAGCGTGGCGGGATAGCAACCGGTATCGGAGTTGAACTGGACAATCGCCGAACGCAGCGTCTGCAAATCCGCCTTAATGGTGGCTTCTCTCGCCTTGCGCGTCGCGCCGGAGACACGCGGGAAGACGATGAGAGACAGGGTGGAAATGACCGTCACCACGATCAGCAGTTCGATGAGGGTAAACCCGGATCGGGTCGAAGAGGTTCTTCGCGCAGTCATGTGACCGCTCCTTTGTATCGAATCATGGCATGGGCGGAACCGAGCGAAGCGCAAATCCCGCCATCACACCAATTAGTTAAGTATAGCAAAGCCTGTGTTGTTTTGGCAAGTCCCTGGAAAGGAGATTTGAGCAGTGGCAGCCATTAGCGGTAGTCGATTGTTACATTTTCTTACATTATCCCCAAATTGTGTCCGTTTCGGCCTTGACTCAATAAGCAACAGCCTTATGTGCCATTACGGTTCCGTTAAGACGAAACCCCAATTATCAGCTAACAGGCTGGTATCTTAGCATTGTTTGGAAGCTGACGCTCGTTGTGCTTGCAGCCTGTTGCAGAATCCCGGTGGTCACCTCAGAACTCATATCCTTCTCGGCGTCGTTCCCCGTGTCTCCACGTTACAAGACAGATTGCCGACCACCGCCCGGAACGCTACAATAGGGCCATGTCAGATTGCCGTATTCTCCGCCATGTCCGGGTACCGCTGCGGGATGGGGTGACGCTCGCGACCGACGTCTACCTGCCGCCGGCGGAAGGACGCTATCCGGTGGTGCTCGTGCGCACCGCGTATAACCGCACGTATAACTTCGACCCGTATTTTCCCCAACACGGGATAGTATTGGTCGTGCAGGATTGCCGCGGACGCTATGATTCGGGGGGAGACCACGTTCCGTTCATCCATGAAGCCGACGACGGCGCCGACACTCTCGACTGGCTGACCGCGCAGCCGTGGTGCGATGGCCGCATCGGCATGTATGGGCCGTCTTATCTGGCCGCCGTGCAGTTTGCCGTGGCGCCGTCGGGCAACCCGGCGCTGCGAGCGCTGAACCCCAGCTTTATGGCCGGCGATTGCTGGAAACATGCTTACTATGTCGATGGCGTCTTCAGTCTGGCGCTCACCTGGAGCTGGCTGTGTTTCGAATGCGTGGCGCGGGTCTCCGAGGCGCTGTTGCTGCCGCGCTTCAATGTGGCGGCGTTGCTCAAACAGTTGCCGTTGCTCACGCTGGACGAAGCGAGTGGCGCGGCGCCGGTGCCCGCCTATCGCGCGTATCTCACCCATCAGCGCTATGACGCCTTCTGGCAGCAGTTGAACGCGCGCACGCAGATGGACCGCTATCGCGTGCCGGTGTTGCTCACCGGCGGCTGGTACGATAATTACGCGGCGGAAACCTTCGCCAATTACCTCGCACTGCGCGAACATGCGCCCACCCCGGCGTTGCGCGACAGCCACCGCGTGATCGTCGGTCCCTGGCCGCACGGCATTGCCGGCGCCAAGCTGGGGGAATTGGACTTCGGCGAGCAGGCGTGCGCGGAAAACGATCATCCCCACCGCTGGCTGGACTGCCTGCTGCACGACGGCACGCCGGCGGATTTTCAGCCCGCGCCGATCCGCCTCTTCGTGATGGGCATCAACCAGTGGCGCGATGAATACGAATGGCCGTTGGCGCGGGCGCGCGCGACCGCGGTGTACCTGCAGGCCGGCGGTACGCTCTCCACGCAACCGCCGGCGTCCCCAGCCACGCCGGACAGCTATGATTACGATCCGGCGAACCCGGCGCCGACGCTGGGCGGCAACCATTCCGTCGGTCCCTACAATCCCGGCTTGTTCGAACTGGCGCCCTGGGGACCGTTCGATCAGCGTCCCATCGAGGCGCGCCCGGACGTGCTGGTCTTCACCTCCGACGTGCTGCCGTGCGACACCGAAGTGACCGGACCCATCGTGCTGAAACTGTACGCCAGTTCCTCCGCGCGGGACACCGATTTCGTCGCCCGCCTCTGCGATGTCTATCCCGATGGGCGGTCGATGAATATCACCGAAGGCGTCATCCGCGCCCGCTTCCGCGACGATGTCTGGGGCGCGCCGCAACTGCTGCAGCCCGGCGAGATTTACCAGTTCACCATCGACCTGCAGGTAACCAGCAACGTCTTCCTCGCCGGCCATCGGTTGCGGCTGGCGATCACCAGCAGCAGCTTCCCGCTCTGGGACCGCAACCTGAACACCGGCAACGACCCGGCCACCGACACGCACATGCTGGTCGCCCACCAGACTATTTATCACGATGCGGAGCATCCGTCGCATCTCGTGTTACCGATCATCGAAGGATAATCCTGGGAGCGCGGGCGTCTCGCCCGCCCCCGTAATAGACCCCACGTGGGACGGGCGAGACGCCCGCGCTCCCAGGGAGATAAAGGAGTCATCCATGTCATCAACCCTGCGTGAAGCCGCCGATGCCTGCGGCCTGCTCTTCGGTTCGGCGTGCAGCCCGGATTGCATTGCCAACGAAGTGGCTTATCGCGAGACACTGGCGCGGGAGTTCAATTGTCTCGTTGCCGATAACTGCATGAAGTTCGACGCGGTGCAGCCGGAGCGCGGCCGCTTCGATTTCGCCGACGCCGACGCGGTGGTGGCGTTCGCCCGCCAACACCGCATGAAGATGCGCGGGCACACGCTGGTCTGGCACAACGCGCTGCCGGACTGGGTCAGAAAGGGCGAGTTCAGCAAAGCCGAAGCGCTGGAGATCCTTCGCGAGCACATCTTCACCGTGCTGCGGCATTTCAACGGCACCGCCTACTGCTGGGACGTGGTGAACGAGGCGCTGGGCGAGGAAGGCGGCTGGCGGGAAAAAAGCCCCTGGTACCGCTGGATCGGCCCTGACTATTTGCCGCAGGTCTTCCGCTGGGCGCACGAAGCCGACCCGGATATTCAGTTGTTCTACAACGATTACGGCATGGAACTGCCGGGCGTCAAATCGGACACCTGTTATGCGCTCCTGCGCGATCTGCTGGCGGACGGCGTGCCGATTCACGGCGTCGGGTTTCAGTATCACCTCGGGGTGGAAAACCGGCTGGACCGCGAGGCCTGCCTGGCCAATCTGCACCGCTTCCACGAGCTGGGACTGGATATCCACTTCACCGAACTGGACATCTCCATCAAGCGCCCCATCACCGACGCGCTGCGGCAGGAACAAGCCGACGAATACGCCAACCGCCTCGGTATCGCCCTCGCCTCCCACGCCGTCTCCGCCGTCCTGCTCTGGGGCTTCACCGATCGCCATACCTGGATCCCCGAATTCACCAAAGGTGAATACGATGAACCGCTGCTTTTCGACGCCGAGTACCGGCCTAAATTGGCGTATGGGGCGGTGTTGGAGACGTTGCAGCAGTGTGGTAACTGATCGCCACCTGTTCGTAGTGAGCCACGCAGCCGCGGCGGAGTGGCGTCGGCCCGTCTGGTAGTAACTGAGTGGCAATTCGACGCCACTCCGCCGCGGCTGCGTGGCTCACTACTAACGCGTGGACGAATCGGTGGTTAGCTTCCGGTCGTCGTCCCCAGCGCGGTGTTGACTTCGTCGAAGATACTGCTCCACAGCGCTTGCATGGGGTTCTGGGTCGTGGAGCTCGACGTGTCGTTCGTTTGGGTATTCACCGCATCGGCCACCGTGCTGCCGGTCGTCTGGCTGGCATAGTGGTGGTGATGGTGATGCCCCTGCTGCTGCTGGGCCGGTTGCAGCGCCGTCATGTCGCCGGTGTCGGAGGCTTGCTGAAATTTGGCGGCCAGGTCGTTCAGGTGCTGTGCTTGTGCCCCGGTCGTCTGCGCGGCGGCCGCTTTCAGCTTATTGGCGATATCCGCGGTCACCGCTTTGAATTTCGCCGGATCGCTGGCTTGCAACTGCGACAATTTATTGAACAAATCAGCCGCTTTCGACGACTGAAACGAGGCGCCCTGGCTGGTGCTTCCCGTTAACGCACTTGCCACGGTATCCTGTGCCTGCGTTGTTCCCTCCAGCGCCTGCGATCCCAGTAGCTGATACAGGCTTTGCAGCGACAACTGCGAATTGATGCTATCGATACCACTCATCGACCCTATTCCTCCGCTGTTGAAATGTGGTGCAATCATGCACTCTTTTCGATTTTCGGGTTAACGCGCGCAGGAGTTAATGCCGCTTTGTTGCAATTGTGTGTTAATTGGCTGTTGGCTGTTGGCTTTTAGCTACTGGTTGCTATTCGCGAAAGACATAGCCTACCCCGCGCACGGTCTGGAGCGGGCAGGGGTGCAGGCCGGCGGCCAGCAGTTTTTTGCGCAGGCGGCAGATATGCGCATCGAGCAGGCGCGCATCGCTGACCGCTTCCTCCCCCCAGACCATGCTCGCTAGATGCTCCCGCGCGATCACCAGTTCCGGCTCGCGCGATAGCGCCGACAGGATGGCAAACTCCAACGCGGTGACGTGCAGAAGTGTCCCATCGATACGCACCTGCCACGCATCGAGATCGATGCTCAGCCGGGCAAATTCCCGCCGGGCCGGCGCTTGCTGATGGGCGCGATGCAGCAGCACCTGTATCCGTATCAGCACATCATGCGGCGTGAACGGCGCCACCAAGCAATCATCGACGCCGTCATCCAGCATCGCCGCGATCTGTGCCTCGTTCCGCACCGGCAGCAGTACAAGAATTTGCAACGTGGGGAACTGCCGGCGCAGGGTCTGATAGCACGTCCGGCAACCGGACGGCGACGTCCGGGCATCGAGTACGACCAACCGCGGCCGCGCGCCTTGCACGCTCCGGGCTATCAGCGCGGTGTTCTCGACCACGACGGCGGAGACGCCGTCCATCGCCAGCAGTTGCCGCAAATAATGCGCCTGCGCCCCACCCCCGCCCAACACCACGGTCACGTGACCCGTGACCGCCGGTGGCGTGGTCATTTTTGATTTACCGAGCATGGCGTCTCCCGTGTCGATACCGCCGTGTCGCGCCCGTTCACTCGTGGAATTGATCGGTTGATTTCATGATAGCCTGCAATTGTGAAAAAAAGCTGAGGGGGAAAGGGGTTGGCTGGCAGCAGGATCATTGCACCGCGGAGCACGCGGAGGACGGTATTGGTAATTGTTCAGGTCCCTCTGGCGCGCGAGCGTCCTCGCGAGCACTCCGGTGGTTTCGATACGACCCTCCATAGTCTACTCAACCACCGGAGTGCTCGCGAGGACGCTCGCGCGCCAGGGGGGCCTGAATGGTTCCCGCTATTGATCTATTTCGCGTCTTCCGAGCATTTTGCGTAGACCCTGCCAACCCGCATATTGGCGAAACGCCGAATATCACGGATAATGACATCGTAACTGGTTTCCCATCCCATGGCACAACCGGCAAGCGAAAGAGGTTATCTCCTATGCCCTACCACGGCCACTGGCACAGCAAGCACTGCTATTTCGGCTTCCACCACGATCTCCACGTCGATCCGACCGACACCGAGATCGGCGCGCGTTGCGGCAACGAGGAGTTGGTGCCCATGCTGCGGCTGGCCGGGGTGGTGCGGGATGCGCTGGCGCAGTGGCGGGCGGCGACGCGGGCGCTGGGGCTTCCGCTGCACGCGCATTATTCCGGCCTCTGGGATGGCGCGGCGGGGGCGAAGCATCCCGACTGGCGCCTGCTCACCGCCGACGGTACGCCGGCCAGTCCGCCGTATACGCTGGCCAGTTGGCCCTCAGCGCCGGGGGCGGTGATGTGCCCGCGCGGGCCATATCTGGAACAGCTCCTCATCCCGCAACTGCTGGAGATGATCGACCGCTACCAGATCGACGGGTTCTGGGTCGATGGCGATATCTGGGCGATGCAGCCGTGCTATTGCCCGCGCTGCCGGCGCGCCTATACCGAGGAGACCGGCGACACCGACCCGCCGCTGGCGGTGAGCGATCCCCGCTGGTCGCCGTGGTGGGACTTCACCCGCCGGAGTTTCGAGGCGTTCGTCACCCGCTATTGTGATGCCGTGCATCAGCATAAAGCCGGCGTAGTCGTTTGCTCCAACTGGCTGCAAACCTTCCGCCATCCCGGCGAACCAACCGTGCCCACCGATTGGATCAGCGGCGACAACACCCCCGTGTGGGGATTGGACGGCTGCCGCTGCCAGGCCCGCTTCATCGCCACCCGCGGCAAACCGTGGGACATCATGCTGTGGGACTTCTACGCTGCGCATGGCCTCACCGAGCCCAATTCGCCGTGGGTGACCAAACCGGTGCAGATGCTGCTGCAGGAAGCGGCGGTGGTGACCGCGCTGGGCGGCCAGGTGCAGGCGTGCGACGCCCCGTGGACGCCGTGCGGCCTGCGCACCGGCCAGCACGTCCCCTGGCGCATGCGACGCGTCCGCGCGCTGGGGCAATTCGTCAAAGCGCGGCGGCGGTTATGTCAGGATACCGAGACGATTCCGCAACTCGCCGTACTGCACTCCGAGCACCACGCGCGCGCCACCGTCAGCGGGCACAACCTGCTGGGGGTCGATACCGAGCCAGTGGAAGGCGCAGTCTACTGCGCGCTGGAAAACCATTACGGAGTGGATATCCTGGACGAATGGGCGTTGCTGCCGCGGCTGACGGACTTCCCGGTGGTGATCGTGCCCGAACAAAGCGCGCTATCCGAAGCGATGGTGGTTGCGCTCAAAGCTTATATGCAGCGCGGTGGAAAATTGCTGCTCACCGGCGCCGCCCTCTTCGACCGTTTCGGCAGTGACTTTCTCGGCGTCACCGCCGGCGACATGGCGCCGTCCGCCTCCTACCATCTCCCTGCCGCCGATGGCGCCACCCCTGTCTACAGCGCCAACTGGCGCCTGCTGGCATTGGCCGGCGCCCGCGCGCTGTGCCCGCTGGGCGCCACGCCGCTCCGCGATGCATTCCTGCTTCCCCATCCCGGCGCCACCCTGCACCGGCACGGCAAAGGGAAAGTGCTCTATGTCCCCGGTGACCTTTTCCGCGACTTCGCCCATAATCGCTACCCGCTCACCCGCGCGCTGGTGGGGGAACTGCTGCGCACCCTCGCCGGACGCCTGCCGATCGAAGTCAACGCGCCGATCTGCGTCGATGTCGTCCTTCGACGCCAGGGTCGCCGGAGCATCATCCACCTGCTCAACCGCGCCTCCGGCATCCCCAACCAGCCGCAGAACGGCGCGGTGGATGAAATCCCCCCCGTCGGCCCGATCACCCTCATCCTGCGCCGTCCCACCTCCCCCCACAAAGTGCGCGCGGCATTCGAGAAGGCGGACATGCCGTGGTCGTTCAGCGCCGGCACACTCACCATCACCGTCCCGTCAGTGCATATTCATCTGGCGGTGGTGATCGAGTAAGTCTTTGAAGACGCAGGACTACATTCCTTCTTCGATTTTGCTCAGGTTATCCGGTAGACTCCGACGTTTCCTCGTGATACCATAATGCCAACGGAAGTGAAGTAAGGAGACAACCTGATGCCTTCGCTCTCAGCATTAGTCGATGGTCTTCCCGTCACCTGCATCGGCGACTCGTCGGTGGAGATCGGCGGCATCGCGTATGATTCGCGGCAGGTGAAACCGGGTGATCTTTTTGCCTGTTTGCCGGGCACGCGCACGCGCGGCGACGCGTTCATTGCCCCGGCGCTGGCGGCCGGCGCGGCGGCGTTGCTGGTCGAAGACGCAGCGGTGGCGCCCCCCGGCGTGCCGGCGGTGGTGGCGGCGGACATCCGCGAGGCATTGGCGTGGATCTCCGCGGCCTTTTACGGCCATCCCGCCGACGCCCTCACCATGATCGGGGTGACCGGCACCAATGGCAAGACCACCGTCACCACGCTGCTGCGCCACTTGTTGCAGGCGGGCGGGCATCCGACCGGGTTGATCGGCACGATGGCCTATCACATCGGCGACACGGTGCTGAAAGCCCCGCACACCACCCCGCAGGCGCCCGATTTGCAGGCGCTGTTGGCGCAAATGCGCGACGCCGGGCTCACCCATGCGGTGATGGAAGTGTCTTCGCACGCGCTCTGCCTGCACCGCGTCACCGGTTGCCGTTTTCACGCGGTGGCCTTTACCAACCTCACCCAGGACCACCTGGACTTTCACGGCACGCTGGAAGCCTATCGCGACGCGAAGCTGACGCTCTTCACCGACTCGCGCTATCAACCGCGCACGGGGGTCATGCTCAATGTGATCAACGCCGACGATCCCAGCGCGCCCATTTTTGTCGACCACGCGCGCGGGCTGGTGCGGCAATTCGGGTTAACCGGCGGAGATTATCGCGCGGAGGCCGTCGCACTGCATCCCGCCGGCAGCGACTTCGTGCTGGTGTATCCCGGCGGCACTATCCCCATTCACCTGCAACTCGTCGGCTCCTTCAACGTGTCCAACGCGCTGGCGGCGCTGGCACTGGCGCTCGAATGTGGCGTCTCCCCCACGACGGCCGCCACGGCGCTGGCCGGCATTCCCCCGGTCGATGGCCGCTTTCAGCGCGTGGCCGGCAGCGGCGCCGGCAAGCCCACCGTGATCGTGGATTACGCGCACACCCCCGACGGGTTGGAGAAAGTGCTGCGCACCGCGGCGGAGATCGCGCCGGGACGCGTGGTGGTGGTATTTGGCTGCGGCGGCGACCGCGACCGCACCAAACGTCCGCGGATGGCGGCGGTGGCGGAAGCCTGGGCGCGCACCATCGTGGTCACCAGCGACAACCCGCGCACGGAAGACCCCATCAGCATCATCGATGAAATTCTGGCCGGCTTCAGTGCCGCGGCGCGGAACAGCGTGCAGGTGCAACCCGACCGCGCCGCCGCGATTGCCACCGCCATCGCCGCCGCCACGCCGGACGATCTGATTGTGCTGGCCGGTAAAGGCCATGAAGACTACCAGATCTTCGCCGATCGCACCATCCACTTTGATGACCGCGAAGAAGCCACCCGCGCGCTGGCGACGTGGGGCGGACAGGCGTAACGTCAATGGAGAATGAAGAATGGTGAATTGAGAATGCAGAATGAGATACCGGGTACAAATGACTCGATGGGTCGCTAACCGCCTACTGCCTATCTGATCGTCCGTTATCATTCACTGAACCAGATTACGCTCAGCCTGAACGGTTACCTCAGCCTTTCATTGACAACCATTCCAGTCATTCGTATACTCTGGGCATTGACATAGCCCTTAGTGGCAAACCACGACGACGATTTCACGACAGGAGCATTTACATGCCAACAACGCTGGCCATCAACGGGGGAGCGAAGGCGATCCCGAACGGGACATTTCACTCAAGTCCCCCGACTACCGCGCTCGACGAAGAATACGTGCTGAAATCGTTGCGCGGGCCCAGCCATGCCTGGGGCAGCAACTGCGAATTGCTGGAGCGGGAATGGGCGGCGTGGAACGGCAACCGGCATTGCCTGGCCGTGACCAGCGGCACCGCGGCCTTGCACATGGCCTTGAACGCGGTCGGCTGCGGCGCGGGCGATGAAGTGATCACACCGGCGTATTCCTGGACCTCGTCGGCCACCTGCGTGCTGCATGCCCACGCCATCCCGGTGTTCGTGGACGTGGATCCGGTCTATTACAATATCGATCCCGCCAAGATCGAAGCCGCCATCACCCCGCGCACCAAGGCGATCATCGCCGTGCATCTGCATGGCGTGCCCGCCGATCTCGATCCGATCATGGCCATCGCGAAGAAGCACCATCTCGCGGTGATCGAAGATGCCTGCCAGGCGCATGGCGCGCGCTATAAAGGGAAGAAGGTCGGCACCATCGGGCATTGCGCGGCGTTCAGTCTCAATCAGAATAAGATGCTTTCTTCCGGCGAAGGCGGGTTGTTCGTCACCGACGACGATGCCCGGCTCGAACTCGGACGCGCGCTGGTGTTGTTCGGCGATTTCCGCGACCCGCTGGCCGATCCCGATTATCACGGCTACGGCCTCGGTTATATGTATCGCTATAACGACCTCTGCTCGGCCTACGCTCGCGCGCAGTTGACCCAACTCGACGACGGCATCGCCTTTGCCCGCCAGCTCTTCGCCATCCTGCGCGCCGGACTGGCCGGCATCCCGGGGTTGATCCTGCCGCAAGAGCCGAAAGATTGCGCGGAGAATGGCTACAATTTCCTCTGCCACGTCGATCCGCAAGCGGTCGGTTATACCGGCCCGGTGAACTTCTTCCGCGAGGCGATCGTCTCCGCGTTGGGTGCGGAAGGCGTCAGTGCCTTCGTCTGGCAGCGACGGATTTTGCCGGAAATGGCGGCCATCGCCGCGCGCAATGCCTTCGGCAAGGGCAGTCCCTGGCAGGGGTATGACACGCAGGTGGATTATTATCCCGGGCAGTTCCCGGTCGCGCTGGCGCACACCGACAGCTACTTCATCATCGGCAACCTGCGCCGGCCCAATACCGAGGAGAGCGCCCACCTCACCGTAGCCGCGATCCGCAAAGTCTACGAGCAACTCGACACGCTGGATATCGACGCCATCGCCCGCCAGGCCGACGTCAGCATCTACGAGCGCGGCTGGCAGCGCCACGCCGCCGAGTTGAAACCGGACAAGGGCTAAGCCCGTTGGCAGTAAACCACGCAGCGCGGCGGAGTGGTGCCAGTTACCGGCAAAGTTCATAACTGAGTGGCAACCCGACCCCACTCCGTTGCGCTGCGTGGCTCACTACCAACGGATTCGATCAGATATAGCCAGGAGCAGTCAACGGGGTTGCCGTTGACTGCTCCTGGCTGTTTCTCGCTTGTGTTCGCTGTTTACGGGATGTTGGAAGCGGCGGCTATGATTCCGCGCATCTTCGGTTTCCCCGACAGTGTTCAATCGCGAGTATGGTATTAGTAACGATAATATCCTCTCCGAACCACACGTACGCAGCGCACGCGATGCTGCCAACCTCGCGTCCGGTAGCAGCGATACCGCGGGGGATCACCCTTCACGCGATGGTGGCGCATGGTGTATGCGCGATGCATGCGATGCATGCGATAGGCATGCACGCGATGATGCCGCACGGCGTAGCCACGCATTGCGCGATGGTGCCGCACGGTGGTGCTTTTCACGCGATGGCAGACACAGCGCACGCGATGGCGCACCACGCGATGATGCCGCACATGCTTCGTGCGATGTACGACCGGGGTCGGCGTGGTGGTGGGCTGTACCGCGCTCGGTGTGGGTGCCGGGGCCGGCGCAACACTCGGACTGGGCGCCGGAGCCGGTACGCATTGGCTCGGAACACTCGGTGCCGGCGTGACGCACTGACCAGGCGTCGTGCTCTCCATCGGTGCCGGGGTAATGCTCGGTGCCGGCGTCACGCACTGCCCCGTCATATCGGGGCTGGCAGCAATAGTCGGATTCGTCATCCCCGGCATCGCGGCCGACGGCGTCGGGCAGGTTAAGGTGCCGGGTGCCATCGGTTGACCCGACGGATAAACCTCTTGCGCGGAGACATAGCCGGTCAGTGCGCTGGCGTAAAACGCAAATGAAATTCCAAAAACCAGCAGAAGACGCTTCACGGACATCCTCCTCCTCCAGTATGATTGAGGGCGACTTTTCTTCTCCCCCTCGACAGAATATTGCCGCAGAATCCCCCGCTGCATCGGCAAATTGTCATCAATGTCCCACAGGCTTAGCGCGGGTTCTCGGCGGCACACGGCGCGGCAGATCGACATCAGGCCGCATCGTTGTTTGCCAAACAACAACGACTACATCGCGGTGCAGTGTCACCGGCGGCGGAGAAGGAGGATGGGGGTGTGGGAGTGTGGGCATAGGCGTTACGTTCCGGTAAGCGGACGTAGCAAAATCTTCTCAATTCGCTTTTAGTTGCGGCTTTATGCCCGCGATGGCCACGCTCAAAATGAGAAGAACTGGAACGAAAAATATACGATTTTTCGCATCCGCTTACCGGAACGTAACGCCTATGGGGAGTGTGGGAGTGGAAGAGTCATGTCTAATCTAACGCGGCCGCCACCGGTTCTACGCAAAGTCTACTGAGTGCCCCTCATCTCCACCCCGTCCCCCAATGATTGATCCGACAGAGCAGTCCGATCCGACCGATCCATACCGGCGCAGCTCCGAATTTGACAACAGTTCCACCAACCTGCTATTCTTCCCCGGTTGATTATGAAAACGCCCTCGTCGCTGCTGCGTATCGCGATTGTGCTGGGTGTGGTTGCGCTGATGATGAGCCTGATGGGTTGCCGGCTTCCGGCCTCGCTCTTCGGCCCAGCTCAGCCGGCGCCGAAGCCGGCGTCGTCTCCGACGACGCCCGACAAGCCGTCCACCGACCTTGGTCGGGAGGCGGTTGAAACGGTGACTGCGTATATCACCGCCTTAAACGAGCATAATTTTACCGCAGCGTACGATTTGCTGTCGCGCGATTCGCAAAATTTACACGACCGTGCGGATTTCGAACAGCAGGGCAAGCAGGGGATGCCCCTCTACGATCTGAAAACCGCTACCGCGACGGTGCATGGCCAGGAAGCCGCCGTCAAAGTCCAGTTGGTGGAGGATCCGGGGACCAACAGCTTCCATTTGCAGCGTGAAGACGAGCATTGGAAAGTTGTTTACCGGGGCGGCGGACCCGGCATGCCTTACGCGGAGCGTCCGCGGGGCCATGACAAGGGAGAGGCCAAGTGAAAATCATTCTGCAAGAAGAAGTGGTCGGGCTCGGTGAGCCCGGCAAAATCGTCGATGTTGCGCCCGGTTATGCGCGCAACTTCCTCATTCCGCGGAAACTGGCCGTCTACGCGGTGGCCGGCAACGTGCGCGAGCTCGAGCATCACAAACGCCGGTTGGAGCGGAAGCGCGAGCGGTTGCAAACCGCCGCCATGTCCACCGCCGGTCGCGTCAACGCGCAGCCGATCACCATCGATGCGCACGCCGGACCGAACGGCAAACTCTACGGCTCGGTCACCGGCATCGATATCGCCGACGCGCTGAAAAACCAGCTCGACATCTTGGTCGATCGCCGCAAGATTCACCTGCGCGAACCGATCCACACCCTCGGCACCCACACCGCGGAACTGCACTTGATGGGCGACACCCGCGCGACCATCACCATCAACGTGGTGGATACCTCGCACCAGCAGGCCGCTCCGGCGGCGGCTCCCGCCCCGGCGGAGGCAGCAACGGAAGAGTAGTGTGGGAGTGTGGGAGTGTGGGCGTATGGGAGTGTGGGAGTAATTCCCCTCACACTTACCGCTCACTTTGGTAGCGAGATGTCAACGCAATCGCGTACCCGTTGATCCGGAATGGATTGGCGGGTACGCGCCGTTTTTCCAGCACTATACACGTTAGGTCTGCGGTTGAATGCCTGCTTTTGGATTCTGTCTCTCGATCTCACTGGCTCCGATGGCAATGCACTCGAACATCGTGGCACACCAATCAAAACGGTCTGTACGTAGATTATTAGATGCTTCAGGTCCTCTCAACCATACCGAAAGTTGATCACATCGCGGTGACGCTATGATATCATCTCTCTCTTTGATAAACTGACATTTCAGAAAATCTGAAACAACACCAGCGAACTGATCATCTGTCTTTTTAAGAAGCGAAGACGCCCAGAAGATATATTTGATGTAATCTCGTATTTCATTATTGTCTTTGAATTGTGTCAAATCATAGTGAAAGTCAAAGCCGCTCCATTCCTCTGTGAATATTTTTAATACTTGCTTCCGGATGAAAGCGCCATCGAAGATTGGGAAGAGCCGCGGATTGTAAAAGTGGAGAAATTTCGAGATCGCCATAATCGGTGTCAGAGCATTCTTTTTAATACCGGTCAGTCTTTCGATGCACTCCCGCAACATAGGGATGTCTTCACATGAGATTGAGAGGAGCGTTAATTGCCTTGATTGGGGAAACTCGGTATTGAGCGCGATCAGTTCGTCCCATATTCTTTCGGATTGCCAATGATCCTGATCAGATTTTGGACGAAATACCTGCCAGTGACTTTTCAACCAATTAAAGACACACTCAAACGTGTTCTGATTGTTATGGTCCAACGAGGCAGCACAACACGCATATAGCCAAACTTTTTCTCCTATTAGCCATTTATCCCAAGGATATTCTTCCAATACCTTATCAGCATCGCGAAAATACTCTCTCAGCATTTAGTTCCTTTCACCGCCTTGACCCGACGTCTGGTAATAGGCTTCGACCCGCGTTCGATCAGATCAGCTTCGAAGATATTCAGGGATGCCAGAAATGGTCGGGCTTGTTTCCGTAATTCCCGCCATTCTGGGGGAATGTTATCATTCATGCTGAAATCTAAAGACTCAACGTCTACGAGTTGTTCCTCCACGACCGTGAGCAATGGGCAGGATCGGAAATGTTCCGGGAAGAAGGCGATGCAGGCATCGAGCAAACTATCCGGATGATCCGGTCCCTGGGGAATGATCTTCATTACTTTGCCCAATGGTTTGAAATGACCTTCAAAGTAGTAGGCTTCCATCCATTGCCGGCTGCCTTCTCCGAGCCAGATCTGACAATAGATCGGATTTATCCCATCCGAGCCCATATACCCACCCAGGCCACCAATGCAATAGATTTTTGAAAAACCAGCCATATCCCCTCCAATGCTGCCATCTTCTGATCATCATGGTTCCGTTTACTGATATGATGGCCTATCTTTATTATACAATATGGATGCTCGCATTGGGGAGCGACAACTGGTGCGAATAGGTTAATATGTATCATCACTTTCCCGACCTTGCCTAGTGACTTCTCCGTTGCCTGTGTATAACAAATGCCGTTCTATCGCTATCAACCAATTAAAACCGATTGGCGGGTACGCGCCGTTTTTGGTATACTGTCGGGGTAAGAAATAGCTCTCACCCATCCGTTCAGAGGAACACTTGCACCTGCACTTACACTTGCACTTACACTAATTCCATTCTAGTGCAAGTGCAAGTTACAAGTGCAAGTGCAAGTATAGGTGCCCATGGTCAACGTCTCAAATAACATGTTGGAGCGCATTCCCCCGCAGAATATCGAGGCGGAGCAGGCGACGTTGGGCGCCATGCTGCTCGAACGGGAGGCGATCGCGCGGGCGGTTGAACTGCTGCGCGCGGAGGACTTTTACCGCGAGGCGCACCGGTTGATCTTCACGGGCGTCATCGACCTGTTCAACCGGAACGAACCGGTGGATATGATCACGCTGGGCGAGTGGCTGCGCGGGCACAATCAGTTGGAAACCATCGGCGGCACCTTGTATCTCACCACCATGATGTCGCAGGTGCCGGCGGCGTCCGGGATCGGGCACTATGCCGGCATCGTGCGCGAAAAGTCGCTGCAACGCCAGTTGATTCGCGCCGCGGACGAGATTATGACCGCCGCCTACCAGGGCGAACAGGAACTTAACGCGCTGGTCGATCAGAGCGAGCAGAAGATCTTCGCCATCGCCGAGCGCAATCTCTCCAACGGGTTCGTCGATCTCACCTCGCTGGTGAAAAAGCAGTTTTACGACATTGAGGAATCCAAGGAAAGCGGCTTTGTCGGCGCGGGGCTGAATACCTACTTCACCGAATTGGACGCCATCACCGCCGGCTTGCAGCCCAGCGACCTGGTGATTCTGGCGGCACGCCCGAGTATGGGCAAGACCGCGCTGGCGCTGAATATCGCGCGCAACGTCGCCTTGAAGGAACAAAAAACGGTGGCGCTGTTCAGCCTGGAAATGTCCAAGGAACAACTGGCGCTGCGCCTGCTCTGCTCGGAAGCGCGGGTGAAACAGGACGACGTGCGGCATGCGTTCGTGGATGACGATGGCCTGTCGCGCCTGGCGCACGCCGTCGAGCAGTTGTGGAATTGCCCGGTGTTCATCGACGACACCCCGTCGATCAGCGTGCTGGAGATTCGCGGAAAAGCCCGGCGCCTGAAGGCGGAACATGGGCTGGGCTTGATCGTCATCGACTATCTCCAGTTGATGAACGGATCGGCGCGGGCGGAAAATCGTGTGCAGGAGATCGCCGTCATCGCCCGCGGGTTGAAAGGATTGGCGCGCGAGCTGAAGGTGCCGGTGATCGCGCTGTCGCAGCTCTCGCGCATGGTGGAATCCCGCTCGCCCCGCCGTCCGCAGCTCTCCGACTTACGTGAATGTGTGACGGGAGATACGCTGGTACAATTAGCCGATGGACGCCGTCTTCCAATCCGCGATTTGGAAGGTTCAACTCCGGAAGTCTGGGCAGTGACGCCGGAAGGCCAGCTCGTTACCGCCTACAGCGATAAAGTCTGGAAGGTCGGTCGGCGTCAAACGATGTGCGTCTGTTTAGCGAGTGGACGCTCCATTCAAGCCACTCCCGAACATCGCCTGTATACGCTGGATGGATGGACGACGGTCTCGCAAATGCAAATCGGTGATCGTCTGGCCATCCCGCGCGTTTTGCCCGAACCACAACAGACGGAAACCTGGTCAGATGATCGCGTGAGTTTATTAGGGCATTTAATCGGCGATGGCAGCTACTTAGTGCACCAACCACTTCGCTACACCACCGCGTCTGAAGAGAATAGCGAAATAGTCAGTCGTTCGGCGCAACGTGAGTTTAATGCCACCGTGACACGGTATGCCGGTAGAGGGCAATGGCACCAACTTTTACTCAGCGGAAATGGCAATCGCTGGCATCCTGCCGGCGTGGGACAGTGGCTCAAAGAATTAGGCATATTTGGGCAACGTTCGCATGAAAAAAGAATACCGGATAGTGCGTTTCAGTTGGGAAACCGCCAAATCGCCTTGCTGTTACAGCATCTTTGGGCTACCGATGGCACGATTTTCCCGCGCGTGCTTGGACGGGGCGGCCACAGTATCGCCTTCAGTACCAATAGTGTCGGATTAGCCAACGACGTGGCGGCCTTATTATTACGTTTAGGCATCGTGGCACGAATCTGCCAGATTGCCCAGGGGAAATATCGTCCTGTATATTCGGTGATGGTGAGTGGAGCAGTTGATCAACAGCATTTCCTGCAGGAAGTGGGGGCATTTGGCACTCGTATACCGCCGGCACAGCGGTTAAGCCTGATCTTAGCCAACACATCGTCCAATACGAATGTCGACACCTTGCCACCAGAGATCTTTCGCCGAGTACGAAGTGATATGCGTGAACAAGGGATTTCACAGCGGCGAATGGCCGAGTTGCGTGGGACATCCTACGGGGGAACCTCACATTTCAAATTTTCACCGTCGCGGGCGGTGGTAACTGAGTATGCGGCGATTCTCAATGACGATATTTTACTGCAGCAAGCCACGAATGATTTGTATTGGGATCGCATTGTGGCCTTGGAACCTGCTGGTGAAGAAGAAGTCTATGATCTTACCGTGCCAGGTTTGTCCTGTTGGATCGCGAACGGCATCGTCAGCCATAATTCCGGAGCTATTGAACAAGACGCTGACCTGGTATTGTTCCTCTACCGCCCCGACTATTATGGCGAAGAGGAATTGAAGAAGATCGGCTGGGATCCGGAGCGCGACCGCAATGTGGTCGAAATGATCGTCGCCAAACAGCGCAACGGCCCCACCGGGACCATCAAGCTGGTCTGGATGGGCGAATTCGGCCAGTTCGGCGATATGGCGCAGTATCGTGAACGGGGCTAGCGGTTAAGCACACTGATATATTCACTGGATGCACGGGATACCCAGTGAAGGCCATACGAAAGCCTCTCCTATCAATCATCTGTTCGGCCATCAGTGGAAAGGTTTGCCTGCTTAAGCGCTTAAGGATATGCTTGGGTTAAACTCTCTGGACGCAAAAGCAAACCATCGTAGAAGGAATTATTCCTCGTACCAGTGGTTTTTCTTTTTCTGAAGGCAGCAATTTTATATCTCTAACGAATTATCTAGGCTACAGGGTTGCAGGATTGCTTATCTCACAAACGGTCAAAGCTTCTTGTGCTATCTGATTCTCGCTATAACGTTTCTCCTGTGGTTATTAAAACTTTGTAAGTAGCGCGAGAAGGGTGTAATGAGAACTACATGGGGAAATTGGTCTTCCCTTTTCTACTGAGGGTGGAGAAATTCACATCTTTACAATCCAGCCAGCTTTATTATTCCCATCTAAAAGGTAGGTTTGTTATACGGATTGTGGCATCCTGTGCAACTTGCTCTGATCAACAAGCAAGTATGGCAGAAAACTACAATCCGAGATCAAATTGCCTAACTCATTAGCTTGGCAAGGCAAGATGCATCGGATCTCACAATCCGTATATTGTATGGTGATTGTTCTATAATATCGAAGAATAGAATTGTATATCGGAATATTGCCGACTTAACTGTTATGCGGGTAAGATAATACAATCTATGAAAAATACACCGAAAGTTTCTGAGAAGGAGATCTCTCTATGAATATAAGTAAACATACATTATGGCAGGTCTTAATGGGGACGATGCTGACATTTTGCATTATCTGTGCGTGCATTATACGGATTGTGAGATCTGACCAAACCTGATATACTCGCATATAGAACATCTGTTCTTCGCGAGGGAAGCAAGTGTACGTAAAAATTGAATGGACTCATACGGCTGACGAACTCCGGGCGCT
>Ga0073936_10002464_pt1 | contig 27552 bp, 8 predicted proteins | sample AliMusrvi5mmetaG_FD_87041 | JGI IMG/M metagenome (GOLD analysis project Ga0073936, IMG submission 87041) | Freshwater lake bacterial and archeal communities from Alinen Mustajarvi, Finland, to study Microbial Dark Matter (Phase II) - Alinen... | ecosystem: Environmental > Aquatic > Freshwater >...
ACGGCACGCTCAGCGGCACCTCATTTTACGTGGCGAGTGGCTCGATTGGCGCCAATCTGGCGGGATCGGCAGCCGTCCTGACCAAGGACACAGCCGGCACGGTGACCTTGACCGGAACGAACACCTACGACGGCGGCGTGGTTCTAACCAACGGGTTGCTGGTCCTGGGCGGCAGCGGCGCGCTGGGTAACAGCGGCACGCTGCACCTCGCCGGCGGCACCCTTCAGTTCACTGCCGCGAACAACATCGATTACTCCAATCGCTTCAGTGCGGACGCGGGCCAAAGTTTCAATTTCGACACCAACGGCCAGACCATCACGCTGGCGGCGGACCTGACCAGCAGCGGCGGCAGTCTGACCAAGTACGGCGCGGGCACCCTGGTCCTCACCGGCACTAACAATTATTCGGGCCTCACGTTCATCAACGCGGGCACGCTGCAAGTTGCCATGGCCGCGTCGCTGCCCGGCTTGGCAAACCCCAGCCAGATCACGATGGCCGATGGCACCGTCCTTGCGATCAATGCCGGCGGCAGCGGGGAGTTTTCCTCGACCGACATCACCCACCTCCTGAACAGCGTCGTGTTCACCAGCAACACCACCCTTGCCATCGACACGAGTCACGGCGACTTCAACTACGGTGGCCAGATCGCCACCGCCCTCAAGCTGTTGAAGCTAGGCGGCAACACGCTCACCCTTTCCGGTGCGAACAGCTATACCGGCGGCACGATCATCGGCGCTGCCAACCAAGCCAATGCCGGAACCCTGCGCTTCTCCGGCGCGGGCACCCTGGGCACCAACGGGCCGCTCGCACTGTACGGCGGCACCCTCGACCTCAACGGCACCACTCAAGCCCTCACCACCCTGACCTTGGGCGGCGGGGCGGCCGGCAGCACGGCGGCCGTCAGCGTCGCCGCGGGCGAATTGCGGTTAGGCGATAACCTGACATTCGTAGCCACCAACAACCCCGGCGGCGCGACGATTTCCGGCGTGGGCGGCGGCAAACTCAGCTTGTTGGGCAACCGCACCTTCACCGTCGGCGATTCCACGGCGGTCGCCAACGATCTAACCATCAGTGCCATCATCCAGAACGGCGACACCACGGCACGCAGCCTGACGAAAACCGGCGCGGGCACCCTGTTGCTCACCGGTGCCAACACCTACGCCAGCGTCACCACCGTCAGCACCGGCACGTTGCAAGCCGCCATCCCCACCGCCCTGCCGGGACGGGCCGCGTCTAACAGGATTATCGTGGCCGGCGGTGCCACCCTGGCGGTCAATGCCGGTGGCGCTAACGAATGGGCCGCGGCCGACATCACCACGCTGCTGAACAACGTGACCTTCTCTGCCACCACTGCCGCGCTGGGCATTGACACCACCAACGCCAACGGCGGCACCTTCACCGGCCCTAACATCACCGGGGCACGCAGCCTCAACAAGCTCGGCGGCGGCACCCTGGTTCTCGCCGGCACCGGCAACACCTACACCGGCGCGACGTTTGTCACCGCCGGCACCCTCCAGGTGACCGGCACGCTGGCCAGCGGTGGCGTTGTGACCGTTCCCACCGGCGGCACCATGGAGATCGCCAGCAGTGCCTCCGTCGGCCGCAGCGTGACGGTCAGCGGCGGTGTGCTCAACCTTTCCGGCACCCTGGCGGGGGGGACCTCACTCAACCTAACCGACGGCACGATCAATTCGCTCGGCGGCGCCGCGAGCGCAGCCACCGTGGTGATGCCGCTGCCGACCGCCACGGCAGTCCTGAGCGCTCCCGCGGGCCAGGAACTGGCCGTGACGACCAAGCTGACCCAGGCGGTGAGCGACGGATCCATCGCGTTCACCGCCGGTTCCACGGCGTTCAAGGTCGGCGGCGGCAATCTTGTTAGCAACGTGGACAAGCTCATCGTCCGGGGTGGCACCACGAAAATCGAACGCATCGTGGGTGCGATGTCGGCAGGTCTGGAGGTGCGGGCCTGGAAGGGCGTGAATGCGCTGGAGGGAACTCTATTCGATCTGCCCGGTTCGCCGGATAACAGCTCCACGGCCGGCAACATCGGCTATGCCACCAATGCCATCCATTTTGGCAGCAGCAATGGCGAGCACTTTGCCGACAGCAGCAGCGGCGTCACCCCCGGTTCGACCCCAATCACCGGCTACCAGGACACCTACACGGTCGAATACCGCGGCAAACTGCGCATCACCAGCGAAGGCAACTACACCTTTTCCACCTACAGCGACGACGGCAGCGCCCTGTGGATCGATCCGCTTACCAACCCCACCAACCCGGCCTACAGCACCGCCAACGTTAAAAACGACGGAGTTCATGCGATGCAGCAGGCCAATTCAAGCCCGATTCACCTGCTTCCCGGCGACCACGACATCATCGTGAGATTCTACGAGAACAACGGAGGAGTCGGCATCTGGGTCCAGTGGGATCCGGCGGGTGGCGGCAACTTCGTCGATATTCCGGGGTCCAATTTCTTCCACGGCAACCAGGCCACAGTCGCGCTGAATCTACCCGCCACCGAGCTGGCTGTCACCGCCACCAGCTCGGTGGATCTGGGCTTTGCGGGCGCCGCCACCTTGGGCAATTTGACTCTCACGGGTGCCTCTTCCGCGCTGACGTTGCAGACGGCCACCCGCGTGAGCTTTGATAACATCACGGCCATCGACACCGGGACCGTTGCGGCCGGTCCGCCACTCGTGCTGCGCACCGGCAACGTGACTGTTGCCGATACCAAGACCCTGACGGTGACCCCGAGCCTCGTCGATGGCCCGGCACCCACCGTGTTGAACAAGCTGGGTGGTGGCACCTTGATTCTGAGCGGATCTAACACGTACACCGGCGCGACCACCGTCACCGCCGGCAATCTAACACTCGGCGCCGCCAACACCAACACCGGCGCGACCATTCTCAACGGCGGCACGCTCACGGTGGCCAACGCCAACGCACTGCAGTTCAGCACGGTCACCTTCAATGGCGGGGTGCTGGATACCGGCGTTCTAACAAGTGTGCCGCTGGGCGGCATCACCGCCAACGTCGATACGACCACGAATTCCGCCATGTCGACCCTTTCAGGCTATCCGACCTGGAGCGCCGCCACGGGCAAGACCCTCACCCTTGGCGGTGCCATCACCCGGATGCCGGGTGCCGCGATCAACTTCGGCGCCACCGGCACGATCACCGGCACGCCGCTGGGGACGCTGTTGGGAACCAATAAGGTCAACCCCTGGGCAACTTCCGCAGGCACCGGTTGGGCGATTTACGACGGCAGCAAGATCGTCGCCTACACCGCCTATACCGCCGCCACCGGAACCGCCGCCGCACCCACGCTCACGAGTGCGCCCGTGGCCAACGGCAGGATCGATAACACCACGAGCAACAATGTGACCCTGGCCGCCACCGGCACCATTGACATCAACACCCTGGTGCTCAACGGCAGCACGGGCCGCACCATCGACCTCAAGAATGGCTCAACCCAGGGCGCCTTGCGCTTGGGCAGCGCGGGTGCCATCCTGCTGGCGGGTGGCAGCCACACCATCGGCGTGAGCGGTAGTGCTGGCACTCTAACTGCCGGTGGCGCGATCAACAACGCCGCAGGGGAGTTGACGGTCATGGCAAACAGCGCCGGAACCATCAACTCGGTCATCGCCGACAACGGAACCGGCAAGGTTTCGTTTGTCAAGAATGGATCGGCCACCGTGACCCTCAATGGCAACAACACCTACAGTGGCGACACCACGATCGCATCCGGCATTTTGGGCACGGTCAGCGGTGGCGGCAAGGATATCATTCCCAACGGTCTCGGCAAAGGCAACCTGAGTATCGGCGCGGGTGCCACCCTGGCCTTGATCGGTGCCACTGAAACGATCAACGGTTTGAACGGCGCCGGCACGGTTTATGGTGACACCGCCACTGCCGGGCGCCTGACGCTGGGCGACGGCAATGCCAGCGGCACATTCTCGGGGGGGCTGTGCGATGGTGACACCGGCATCCTGCATTTGACCAAGATGGGTTCCGGCACCGAGACTCTAACCGGCACCAACACCTACACCGGCACCACGACCGTCAGCAACGGCACTCTGGCGTTGGACTTCAGCGCGAACAATCCGACGAGCATCCTGAATGGCAGCACCGCGCTGACCCTGAGTGGCGGCACCTTGAGCGTCAAGGGCAAGAGTTTCGGCACCGCGTCCCAGGGCGTCGCCAGCCTCACGCTTACCATAGGCAGCTCGGGCAGCTCGGCCATCAGCGTTGATGCCAATGGCGGTGCCGGCACCTTGCTCAGCCTCGGCAACATCACGCACCCCGTCGGCACTTCGTTGAATTTCACCCTGCCCGCCGGCACGCAGAGTGCGACCAACGGCATCACCACCGCCTTCCCTGTCGTCAATAACATCCTCGGCGCTTATGCCACGGTCGGCAGCAATTGGGCATCGAAGAACGGCGCTAACATCATTGCATTGGCCGCCTACACCGATGTCGCCGCCCTCGGTGGCAGCATCGCCACCGGCACGACCACCAATGTTAGAATCAACAGCGCCGGCAGCGGTGCCAACCTCGCCCTCGGCGCGGCGACCGTGACCATCAGCACGTTGCTGCAAAACACCTCCACCGCAGCCACGGTGGATACGCTCAACAAAACCCTGCAAACCGGCGGCATCATGCTCGCCAGCGGCCAGGCCGCGCTGACCATCGGCGCGGCGGTGGGCAACGGCGTCCTGACCGCAGCCACGGCCGGCGGCGAGTTGGATTTGATTAACAACAACACTGGCAGCAATCTCACAATCAATGCCGCGGTTCAAAACAACAGTTCCGCATCGGCGCTGACCAAGGTGGGCCTCGGCACGGTCGTTCTCGCCGGCACCAACACCTATACCGGGGCAACAACCATCGGCGGTGGCACGCTCAGCCTAACCGGAACCATCGGCTCCGTCGGCGCCACCGCCGTTAACAGTGCGGCGACCTTCTCGGAGGCCACCACGGGCGTCATCGCGGGCACTTCATCGCTGACGGTCAGCGGGGGAGTGACGACCCTTGCCGGGGCCAACACGTATTCCGGGGCCACCGCGGTGAACGGCGGCAAACTGAGCGTCGGTTCCACCGGCACCATCAACACCAGCAGCGGGATCACCATTGGCGCGGGCGAGTTCAACTACAACTCCGCCACCGCCCTATCAAAGTCCGTCACCTTCAGTAGTTCCGGTGGCATCCTCAGCGGCACTGGCACCATCACCCCGCTCGTCACCGTCACCGCCAACAACACGCTGGCACCCGGCAACTCGATCGGCACGCTTGGCTTCGGCACCGGGCTCGCCATCGCCGGCACCTATGCCGCGCAACTTGGCACGGCGGGGCCGCTGGCCACACCGGCCAACGGCAGTTCCGACCGCGCCGCTGTCACCGGCAACCTCACACTAACGGGCGGAACCCTCAGCCTAAGCGACAACGCCGCGGCCAACGGCCAGGGCTCCGCCGGAGTGGGTGCTTACCGCCTGCTGACGTTCACCGGCACGCTCACCGGAACCTTTGCCAGTGTGATCAATCCGCTGAGCTCGACACTGCATGAGAAAGTCATTTACAACGGCTCAAGCAACAGCAGCGTGGATCTGAATCTTTACCGCGTGGCGGCCGCCAGCGCGCACACGCCGGAGCCGCTGAATCTGGGAACCTTCCATGTGGGTGCCACCGCCAGCACGGCCCTGAGCCTCACCAACACGGCGGCCGGTGACGGCTTCAGCGAGAAACTCAGCGCCGCAATTGGCTCGGCCACCGGAGATGCGGTGGCGAGCGGCTCATTCAGCCAGTTGACCGCCCAGGCGACTAACAACACGAGCCTGCTGGCGGGCATCAACACCGCCACGGTGGGCAACAAGAGCGGAACGGCCACTATCACGCTCAGTTCCGATGGTACCGGCACTAGCAACTACGGCACCTCGGCCATTGGCACCCAGACGGTCAATGTGAGTGGCACGGTGTATTCGGGATTGATGGCATGGAGCGGTGTTTCCGGCGGAACTTGGAACGCCAATGCCAACTGGTACGACTCGCAAGCCGCAACGGTGCATGTGGCAGCGGGCCTCGACACGGCCTTCACCGGAGTGGACACCGCCACCTTTGGCAACACCGCCGGCAATGTCACCGTCAATCTCGACGCTGCCACACCCAACCTCAACGCGCTGATTTTCAACGCCACCGGCAGTTATACCATCGCCCAAGGCAGCGGCAGCAACGCCATCACACTGGCAGGCAGCGCGCCGTCCATCACGGTCGCGGGCAGCCACACCATTAGCGCGCCGGTCATTCTGGCAAACAATGCGACGATCACGCCGACCAACGCGGGCGACAGCCTAACCATTTCAGGGGTCGTCAGCGGCAGTGGCAGGAACCTCACTAAGGACGGCGCGGGCACGCTCACTCTCAATGCCGCCAACAGCTACACCGGCATCACCTCCGTTACCAATGGCACGCTGGCCATTGGCGCGAGCGGCAGCCTCGCCAACTCAGTCCTCACGGTCCAGAGCGGCGCTACCTTGGCCGGCTCCGGCAGCATCGGCGGCTCGAGCACCATCCAGGGCATCGCAGCCCCCGGCGGCGGCAGTGTCGGAATCCTAACTTTCACTAACAGCCTGGCCCTTGCCGCCACCTCCCATCTCCAGTGGCAACTCACCGACAATCTAACAACAAGTCGCGGCACGGTCTTCGACGGCGTCAATGTCACCGGCGGCACCTTCGCCGTCACTCCCGGCGCCACCCTCGACCTGAGCTTCGGCGGCAGCGTCGATTTTGCCAACAGTTTCTGGAAATCCAGCCAGACCTGGACCCTGGTGGATCTCACGAGTGGTCTCACCGGTGATGGCGGCACCGACCTCTTCACCCTCGGCGCCATTACCGGCGGCAGCTACAACAGCGCCGAGGGTGCGTTCTCCGTCGCCCGGGTGGCCGATGCCAATAGCAAGCAGGATGTCGTGCTGAAATGGACCGCGGCCACCAGTGGTTCCTCGCCCTATCAAACATGGATCGATAGCTTCACCGGCATCCCTGTGGCTGACCGCGACCCGGGGGACGATCCGGACCACGACGGAGCCAACAACCTCGCCGAATTCGCCTTCGACGGCGTGCCGAACGATGGCACCAGGCACGGCCTGCTCTTCAATGCGGTCGACACCAATGCCAAGCGACTCGTTTTCACCTGCGCGGCGCGCCGTTCGGCCAGCGTCAACTTCGCCGCCAACAGCGACGGCGCCCAGACCGCCACCATCGATGGCGTCACCTACATCATCGAAGGAAGCAGCACTCTAACAGGTATATGGAACAGCCCGGTCGCCTACGTCGGCAAGTCCGATAGCGCGCCCGCCGGCAGCGGCCTGCCGGGCCTGGCAGCAACCGCATGGGAATACCGGACCTTCTCCGCATTCAACGGGCTCACCGGCCCAGGCTTCATGCGCGCCAGGGTCTCCATGGCCTCAAGCGGCTCGTCCACCCCCTATCAAACATGGATCGATGGCTACTCCGGCAGCATCCCAAGCGCCAGCGACCGTCTGCCCGCCGCCGATCCCGACCACGACACATCTAACAATCTAGCCGAATTCGCCTTCGACGGCGTGCCCAATGATGCCACCAAGCGCGGCCTGCTCTACAACACCGTCGACACCACCAACAAGCGGCTCGTCCTCACCTGTGCGGTGCGCCGCTCGGCCAGCGTCAACTTCGCCGCCAACGGCGACGGCGCCCAGACCGCCACCATCGACGGCGTCACCTATATCATCGAAGGCAGCAGCACTCTAACCGGCACCTGGAACAGCCCCGTTGCCTACGCCGGCAAGTCCGACAGCCCGCCTGCCGGCAGCAACCTTCCCAGCCTGGTCGGCACCGACTGGGAATACCGCTCCTTCTCCGCCTTCAACGGTCTGCCCGGCTCCGGCTTCATCCGCGCCAGAGTCTCCATGCCCTAACCGTGCCGCAGGCGTTGCGTCCGCCATCCCCGGCGGAATCCCGGACACCCTCAACACACCCATGAACTTCAATTCATGCGCCCGTGCCGGCGCTGCCATCCTTGGCATGTGCTTGCTCGCCCGGTTAGGTGCCGCCGCCCCGCCGCCGGATCCATCAAACCGACCGTCTCCCGATCAGACCGATGCCAAGGCCCGGCCATCCACGCAGGCCAAGACCCCGAACGCACAAGAGACCGGCCAACAACCGCCCGCTGCGGAATCGCCCCTTGCAATGACACCAGGCCCTGGCGACGCGGTGATTTCTTGCGAGGGAACCATGCATTACGATGCGGGCGAGGGCGTGTTGGTTTATCTGGACGGAGTGAGCCTCACCGATCCGCGGTTCAGCCTCACGGGAGCCGATGAGTTGAAGGTGTTTTTCGAGAAACCGCCTCTTGACAGGCCTAACGGAGCCGATGGAAAGCCCCAACCCGCAGCCGGTCTCGCGACCAAGTTCGGCAGGGTCGAGCGCATCGTCGCCACGGGTGCGATCCATCTTTTCCAAAAAGCCGCGGAGGAAACGAAGCCTCAGATCGAAGCCGGCGGGGCAATCTTCTCCTTTGTGCCGCAAACCGGCCGCATCACTCTCACCAACGGCTATCCCTGGGTCAAACAAGGTACCCTGAACATGCGTGCCAAAGAGCCGAATCTCACCCTGCACATCGAACAATCCGGCACTTTCCTGACCGAGGGGAAATGGGAAACGGAAATTCAGTATTTCATTGCCGAGGCCGCTACCAAGTGACAAAATCAGCGCCTACGGTTAGCCCAAACTCAACAATCCATGAAACCGCTTGATCCCCCCGCCATGAAAACACCCCATGTCTTGGCTATCATCGCTGCCGCCCTCGCCGGCCAGTTGATGTCCGCCCCCGTCAATGACAACTTCGAAAATGCCACCGTCCTCACCGGCGCCGCGGTCGAGGCTCCCGTGGATCTGGTCGGCGCAACGCGACAGGCCGGCGAGCCAAATCCCTATTCTTATGGTTGGAATTCCGTGTGGTTCAAGTGGACCGCTCCAGCCTCCGGCACGGTGTTCATCGACAGCCTGGCAGAAGCGGGACAAGGCGCCATCAGCGTGTACACAGGTGCCACGGTCACAGCGCTCACCCAAGTAGGCTCAGATCCTTACTCAACGTATTCGGGTGTTTGGCCCTACAATCCCTACTACAAAGTCGATGCCGTGGCAGGAATCACCTATCGCATTGCGGTCTGGGCAATGACATATGGCAATATCCCCAGTCCCCGGATCTCGGTCTTTCAAGCCGCCATGCCTCCTGCCAACAACGACTTTGCCGCCGCCACCGTGCTTCCGGCCGATGGCGCAACGACTAGTACGACTGGCTACACCTATGCGGCCACCTGCGAATCGCCTGAACCGGATCTCCCCTTCTGGCTACAGCCAGGCAACGTGCGTTTTCCAACAATTTGGTATGCGTTTACGCCGAATTTCAGCGGTTTTGCCGAATTTCAAACCTCCGCTGGCATTTGTCCCGTTGAGATCACCGCGTATGTGGGGACCTCGCTCACCAGCCTAACCAAGTTGTCATCGAATGGTTCCGCCGGTCCCGATGGCAGGACCACCGTGCGTTGGAAATGCAACTCCGGCACGTCTTATCGGATCCGCATCGCAAGAAACATAAATTCATATTCATATGCCGAGTTCGGCCGCTTCACCGTCTCCTTCGGCAAGCTCAACCCCGCTGCCGGCGTGCGAGCCCTAGTCGTCGAAGCCCGGGCTCGCCTGGAAAGCCGGAGCGCCGGATGCATCCAAGCCGCCGACACGTTGTTGCAACAGGCCCTGGCAAGCAATGCTACGGATCCCGAGGCCAACTTCCTCCGCGCTCTCACTCGCCTCGCCCTCGCCGGTGACAACGCGGGCTTCAAGTCCCTGGTCACGACCATGACTGGCGATGCGTCCCCTTCGCTCGACCCTTACGACAGTCACGTAAACCTAACGTATGACCTCGACGATGACCCGATTCTGCCTGCCACCTCCAATCCGCAGGAACTCGCCAATTGGCTTGGCACATCGTTTCTTCCCGAACTTGCCGCCATCCGCGCCCACCTCAACCAAGTGCCGGCACCCTTCACGACCAACCTGACCGGAGCTGAAACCGGAACCGATCACTTGGAAATCGATTACGCCGACGTCAAGGCGCTCATCGCCTCCACTCACGCGCTTGAAATGCTGGTCGATTTCATCACGACCTACAACCTTTCGGTCTCACTGCGCAATCTCATCCTGTGGGACAAGTCGGGAAACCTGAGCGCCGAACAAACCCGCGCCACCTATGTCAATTTGTTAGGCTTTTCCGCCACCGACCGCAGGGCGCAATTCCGGCAGAATTTCTCCCTGCTCAGGCAGTCCGGGGAGACCGCACTCAGCTTCGCCCGCTTTGCCCGCAGCCAGCCTCTCATGCACCTGTGGAACACCGATGACATCCTGCCCGAAGACGAGCAAGCGCTCATCGCCGACCTCGAGCGTGCCGACTTTTCATTTGACGGCGTGATCGTAACCATCGGCGACGAACGGGTGAATCTATCGAAATTCCTGTCAACCACGGCCAGCCTCCGCGCATGGCTGCCGGGAATCAGCGGCGACTCGGTGCTCGCCTCGAGCCTGCCCGACCCGAGTTTTGGCGGCATTTTCCCCGACATGACCCAAAGTCGGGCCAACACCCTGCTGGCAGGGATCTGCCAAGTGATTGACCTCGGCACTTTCGGCGCCTATGCGGCAAACTTCTTGTCCGGGCTGCCGATGGCCGACCGCAGCCAGACCGCGGATCCGGACCACGACGGCCGCAACAACTTCCACGAGTATGCTTTCGGGGGCGATCCCACCAAACCCGATCTCGCACGCCAGGTCGTCGCCATCGTCCAAACCGCGGGTGCCGATATCACTGACTTTCGGGTCAAATTCAGCCGCCGCCGCAATCTAACCGATGTGAACTATCTGGTGGCCGTGTCCGACGACATGCAGGCCTGGGACCGCAGCGAGGCCAAGGTCACTCCGGTTGGCACACCCGTTGCCAACGAGGACGGTCTCACCGAGACGGTGGAATATTCGATTCATGGGCTCGGCAGCGGGAAACCGCCCCGTTTCGTCCGTCTTGAGGCCTCACTCATTACCATCCGATAAGTTGAAGGGTCTTGCAATGTCGCTGTGTTGCTCCGCCACGCTGTGCGCGGGACTTGCAGGAGAGGAGTTGGGTCCGTCCCCCAAGCCCGAAAGTCTGCGCATCGTTTGTGATGGCATCACTACCGCCACCTTGGCCGGGCAGGACCTGCTTTACTCGGGGCGCTCGGAATTTGTGTGGGGTGTTCTGCAAATACGAGTCGATGGGCAATTGCATGTGTTTTGTGGCGCATCGCTTCACCGGACCGGGCAAGTGACTCGCGCGCAGGCAGAAATCCAAAGTATCACTGCAAACGGCATTATCACCGTGTCATGGAACAACGGGTCGGGAAATGATCAAGTGCGGGGGACCCGCCTGGTCATTCGCCCCGGCTCAGGATTGGCCGCCGGCGGGTCCGTCACCTTGGATGGTCGCACCGATGCCAACGGCACGGCCCTTGCCGGTGTTTTCACGTGGCAGTCGGCTAACCATCGTTGGGTCGAACATCCGCCCCCCCCAAAGCCAGGAGGGTAGGGGACCGGGGTTCTAACAGATCCGCAACGGGTGGGACGCGTGACAAAATTCACCGACCCTCCCGACAATCCGCACATTGGCGTCTCGCCCTCAGGGCAATCAGGATCGGCCGAGGCCGTCCGACCCTACCCGGTCCGACCGAACCGCCCTCCGGCCGACCATTGCGCCGGCGAGGAGACAGAGAACCAGTGCGAGCCAGGAGAAACCGCTGGCGTCGCGCTTGAGGTGGAGGGTGATGGCCATGGGGCGCTTGCCGTCGACCTGCACGCTGCGGCCGAATGTTAGAACGGTGCCGCGTTCCGGCAGGGTGACGTCGAGGGCGACCGGCGCGGGCTCGGCGGCGAGTTGTTGGGACACCAGGCGGTTGGCGATCTCCTTGAGCGCGGCGTTCTCATCGGCGGTGTTGCCTTCTAACAATCTATCGTATTGTTTGGGGTCGAAGTTCTGCCTGCCCTGCATCAGCGGATTGGCGGCGGCCGCATGCTCCAACTGGGCGTTGTCGCCTTGCGGCGCGGACAGCCGGTTGTCGAGCACCACCCGCTGGCGGCGGGTGTTGAGGCCGAGCACTGCCTGCTGGGTCTTGGTCTTGTATAGCAGAACGCGCGCATCCTCGTTGGCTGCCTCGTCGAGTTGATTGCTGCGCACGGCATTGCCCAGCGCCTGGCTGGCCTTCTCCTGATCGCCCTGCTTCAGGTAGGAATTGCCCAGGGCTGACACGGCCGAGGCCCGCATCGAATCACTCTTGCGCTTGGTCTCGGAAAACGTCTGATAGTCCTTGAGCCGGAACGCACCTAACACATTCTGCTGTTTCAGGTCGAAATCCCCTCCATGGTCCGTCATGTGCCAGCCTTCCGGCACCAGCACGCGCCAGGTGAGGTTCTCCATCGGCACATTCAGCACCGGCCCCTCAAGCCGCGGCGGTCTGCCGGTGCCTGCGGAATACACGAAACGCAGCGTGGCTGGCTTCCCGGCCTCGGGCGCGGGAAACACATAGAACAACCAATCGTCCTTTTCGCGAACCAAGGTGGCACCTTCATCGTTAACCAGCACATTGAACAATTCGGCGCCCTTCGGAAGTTTCAGGCGCAGCCTGCCCTTGCTAACAACCTCCATCTTCAAGTCCACTGCCGTGAGAGCCTCGCCACCCGGCGCCAGCAGTGTTGTCAGGGACCCCGCCGCCACACGGAGCCGTTGCAAATCGGCCAGATCGAGGCGCTTCAACACCACCTTGAGCGGCCCGTCCGGATCGGCCACGCGGAAGGCCATCAGCGGAGCCAGCGTGCCCGCCGCCTGCCCGAGCGTGGATTGCACCACGGCCCAATCCGCGCGCTGCCAGCCGCGCGGCAGGGCACCGGGCTCCAATTCGAGGCGTCCGGCGCTTCGCAGCGCGATGAAATAGGCGGACTGGCGGACCTGTTCCAACACCAGCGGTTCGAGTTGTTCGGTGCCGTCGTCCTTGCTGCGGCGCTGGTATTCGAGTTCGACGCGGGTTTCCCCCGCCACGCCGCGTTGGAAGCGGATCTCCCACAAGCCCTCCTGCCCTTCCACCGCCACCAAATCCGCCACCGCCGCCCCGCTGGCACGCACCGTGGCCGCCGCCGCCGCATCGAGCCCGGGAATCCGCACCTGCAGCGCCTTGACCGCCGCATTCTCTATCCGATAGTTAAGGACCACGCGGGTCAGCATCTGGCCCTCGCGCAGGGTGGCCTCATGAAACACCTGCGCCGTCACCCACGGGTCGAGCTTGCCAATCGCCAGGCTCAGCGCCCAATCGCTTTGCAACAGCCGGTAGGCCAGCGCCCCCGGCCGGGAGGCCGCACGGGCGCTTTCCTTGGGCTGCTCGACCAACTCGCGCGGATCGACTTGGGAGATGTTCTTGCGGTTGACCGCACGCACCTGCATGCCCCGCTCCGGCACCACGGTTAGAACGCCCGTCTCGCGCGACGCATCCAACACGGTGAGGCGCGGCGCCACCCATGCGGCCTGGGCACCCGGCGGCGGACCGGTTAGAGTCAGGTTGAAATCGCGCTTGCCGAGCGTCTTGCCGGTGAGGTGGAGGGTCAGTACCCGCTTGCCCGAGGTCTTGCTTTCGGTCCAGTGGCTCAGGCCCTCGCCGGAGGCACTTTCGATTTCCAGGCCGTCGGGAATCTCAACGGCCAGGCGGAACACCCCGGAGCGGGTGATGGTGACGGATAGATCGGTGGCTACTAACAAGCGGTCCTCGCCCAGTGAAACCAATTCCCACGACTCCGCGCGCAGCTCGGGCGCCACGGCGGCGACTTTCACCCGGGCTTGTACTTTGCCGGTGCCATAGCGGAACGCGTGCTGTAGCGCGACCAGCGCTTGGCCGTCCTTGTCGCGGGGCAGCAACTCGCCGCCGAAATCCTCCGGATTGACCCGCGAGAGGCCATCCACATCGACGCGTTCCGGTTGGGCTTCGTCACCAAACGCGAGTGCCAGGAATCCGATTTCGCCCGCGGCGCCATCCACTCGCAGAGGTTCAAGCTCCAGCTCCATCGGCAGCGTTCCCGCCCCGCGCTGGGTTTCGATGGTTAGAGCGAACGGCTGGGCCTGCGCCGGCTCGATGGCGACCCGCAACTCGCGGGAACCGGGATCAAAGCGCCATGACCCCACCGGCCCCTTGGTGACATCACTCACCGTGAAGCCGGCCGGGACTATCATCAGCAAGGCCGACAAACGCCCTTGCGCCGGCCGCACCGCCACCCGATGGCGGCCATTCACCACTCCCGGCCCCGGCAGGAAAAGGTTGGAAACCTCGGCAAAGAAGCGGGTTTCTTCCGCGCCCACGTCGCGCTGTTTGGCGCGGGCCTGGATGCTAACAGAATCGGCCGGCCCCAACACCAGCACCGCCCCGCTGGTGGTGGCGGCGAGCCCGTCGATGGCTTTCACCTTGGCGGCATTCGGTGAGAAAAACTCCCAACCCGGCTGATCCCAACGCACGGTGATCTGGCGCATCGCCGCCGGCCCGCCGGGCAGCAGCCAACCTTTCACCGGATCCGCCAGCGGCATCTCAAACACCGCCTTGGCGGTCATTCGCCCGGCCGCCTCGGCGACAATGTAATACGCCTCCGTCCCATCTAACGGAGCCTTGACCACCCGCAAGCCGGTGCCCTCGAAGCCGCTCAGCACCGCTGGCGCCCGCAACAGCAGGAAGCGATCCCCGGCCTGCGCGCGCACGGTCACCTCCACCGTTCCGCGCAAGCGTCCCTCGTGGATTTGCCAATCGTGCATCATCGACTCCGCCAATTTCGCTCCCGGAATTTCAGCCGCGCGGGCATCTCCCGCCGGCAGCAGTGTTGTTAGGATAACAATGGCTGCGGCGGCGGCTGGGACCGCGAGAGGCTTGCGCCAGCCACGAGTGAGTTGCCACGCCCGCGGCAGCCACCACAGGGCGGCCGCCAGCGCCACAATCCCGAAAAACAACGCCGTGCCGCCATGAATCGCCAGCGCGCCCGCGCCGATCAGGGCCAGCCCGCAGGTCTTCCACCATTGGTCCTGTGCCACAATGCCGCGCAGCAGGACGGTCAGTCCTAACACCCCGCCTAACCAGACTTCCCAACTCGTCACCGCCCGCCATGGCCGCAAATTGCCAAGTTGCACCGTCACCTCGCCGCCCGCCGCCACCACCGGCGCGGCATATTCCAACACCCTTGCGTTGCCGGTCGGTGCGAGCAGCGCCATGGCTCCGAGGGTCACCGCGCCGATCAGCACCAACAAGCCGCAAAGCACCGACAACATGCCACGGGTCTTGCCAGGATTGGCCTTGCCCAGCGCCAGCGTCGCGGCGGCTAACAATATCAAGGCCGCCGTGTCGCGCCGGTGGCGGGCGATCCAGCCGTAGCCATCCTCCTCCAGGGCAGGGCGCACCAATTCGGCGCTGCCGCCAAGCGGCACCAACTGTCGACCTTCGTCGCCCTGGATGTTCCACTCGCCGATGACCAGCGGCGCCGCCAGCCGAGGAGCAGTTAGATTGACGTGTTGGGCCTTGGCGGAGCGGGCGCCATAGCGGATGGTGACTTCCACCGCCTGCTTGGGATCGGTGCGGGCGGGGAGTGGGACGAGGGTTTCGCCACCATCCTGGCGGGCATTGACGGCCTCGCCATCGACCTTGGCTTCCCACAGCACGCCCCTTTCGGGCAGCACCATGCGCAAGGTGTTGCGGCCCCGCGATTTGACGAAGAAGCGGGCATCGGTGACCCACTCGCCGTCGCGCGAGACCTGGCTGGTTAGCTTGAGGAAATCCACCACTTGTTCGGCGGTTTCGCCCGGCGCGAACCATTTGATTTTCGTGCCGATGGTGAAATCCCTGGCGGTGTATTGCCAGGCCGCCAGCGTGGGCGCGCTGCTGAGCAAGCGGAACTCGCCGGGCAATTCGCTCGGGTCGATCACTAACAACGGTCCCTCGCTGCCGGACACCTCGAAGTTCACCTGCAAGGGACTGACCACCTGGACATATCCGCGCTCGCCCTGGACTCCTAACGGACGCACCTCGCCCGGTGACAAGGTGCCGCCCTGGGGATTCATCGGTTGCTCAAAGGTGATCAACACCGTGCCGGCGCCGAGCACCGGTCGGGACAGCGGCACAATCAGCGTGTTCCCCTCCTTGCGCCAATCGCGGCCGACGTTCTGGCCGATCACATCCAGATTGCCGATGCCATCAGGCACGAAAACCTTCCATTCGGTGGCGGGCGCGCCGACCACGAAATAATTGATCAGCACGCTGCCATAAGACGCGCCCGGCTTGAGCGAATAGAGATGAAACACATCCGCCTGCACGCTTTGGCCGAGCGCCTCGACCGTTAGACCAACCTGCCACACGCCCTCGCGCAAGCGGAATGACTGCTGCAAGCCGGGCGTCTTCTTCGGGAAAAACGTGATGGGAACCTCCGCCACCCCGGTGGTCTTGCCGGCCACCAGGCGGTATCCCGCCGCCGCCACCGCGCCCACATAGCCGCGGCGCGATTTCACTCCCGGATAGCCCAGTGGCGCCAACTCCCACGCTCCCGCCTTGGCGGCCTCGTTCTTCTCCAGGCGCAAACTGACAAGTTGGCGGCCGCTCACCGGTTGTTTGAAAATCACCTTGAGCCGGCGCATCCCGTCCTTGGCTTCGCTGGCCACCACATAGTCAGCCACGGTCGCACCGCTGACGGCCGCCACCGCATGATCCGCGGGAATTTCCAGTTCCCATTCGCGCAGGGGCGCTTCGCGGATGTCGAGTTCGATTTCGGCAAACACCCGCCGGTCGGTTTCGGCGAGTTCATACACCGTGACCTCGGTGACCGCCACCTCGGGCATCACCTGATCCGCCTGAATGGCATAACTGTAATCCGCCGCCGGAAACCGATAGACAAACACCTGACGCAACTTTTCGTCCACCCCGCCGGGGTATTGTCCCGGCGCAAGCTGGATCAACCCCTTGGCCTCCGTGACCTCGATTCTAACAGCTCCCTCGTTGGCCAGCCGCAGCCAGCCGCTGTGGCGCAACACGCCCACCGGTGCCATCCGCAGCGCCTCGGCACGCACGGGGAAGCCGCCAAGCGCGGCTTGGGACTCGATCACCAGTCGGCCCGTGCCCTCGATCGGCTGGTTCAACCTGACCTCGAGGCGGCGTAGCCCCTTGTCATCCTTGACCGACCAACCTAACACAGTCTCGCCTGCAACCGACAGGACTTCACCCGGCCCGTCGAGGGTGAGCGCGAGGTCGGCCAGCTTGCCTTGCAGAATGCGCAGATCGATCACGGTGAGTTGCCTGAGCAAGCCGCTGCCGACCCGCACGTCGGTGGTTTCCGTGCTGGAGAAAAACAACGCGCCATCGGCCACCGTGCCGGCCACCCGCCAGGCCATGGTGGCCGCGCCGCTGGCCGGCAGAAAGCCGCTCCATTGCCCGTCAGCCGCCTCCGGCACCACTGCCATGCTGCGATTGAATTCCACGCCCTTGCCCAGGCCCTCGAGCCGCACTGGCACCACCACTCCGGCCGGCAGCCTGAAGTTCAGCGTCCGCCAATCGCCCTTGCGGGTTACCGGCACGTCAAAGTCGATGGCCACCGGCAAGTCCCCGGCGCGCTCCGCCACCAAATCATACACATAACTCTCATTCACCTTGCGCAGCACCACATGCCAGCCCTCGCCGGCCACCCCGGACGACAATGCCACGCCATCAAACAACTCCACCGCGGAACCCTCGGCCGCAGCCCGCGCCTGACCGGTTAGATGGAACGACACGCTGCCTCCGTCCGCCGCGAGCTTGCCCGCCAGCCGCGTGTCTAACAACTCTACCCCGCGCGCGCCCGAGCCACCGGGCGTCACCTGAACCTCCAGCGCCGCTGCTCCTGATCCCACAAACTTGCGGGCGTCGGTGGCCTCGATCGGCAGCAGTCCATCGGCCTTGGTCATGCGAAGGTCGACCGCCGGGTCCGGCTTGATTGTCACGTCCAGGGCGAACCCCGTCGCCGCGCCCGGCGCTGGCAGGAGCAATGCCACCGTGCCACCTGCTCCTTCGACAAAGGCTTGGCGTGTTTTGACCTGCACGGTGAACTCGCCCGGCTGCTTGGCTTCCTTGCCCTCCGGCAGCAGCGGGCGCAGATCCAGGAAGCGCGCGCCATTGGCATCCACCCGCACCGACCAATCGCGCAAGCCGGCTCCCGTGACTGAGACGATATCCCCCGAGGCGTTCAAGCTGAGCGAAAGCACTTCGGGCCGCCCCTGCTGGATGCGAAACGAAAGCTGCTGTTCACTGGTCACATCCGCCAGACCCGCCCGCGCCGTCACCACCGCCGTTGTCGAGAAAAACAGCGGCGCATCCTTGGCGACCGGCTGCCAGGGCATCAGAACCATCGGTGCCTTAATCTCCTGGCAGAATCCAAGCGGAGTGAACAAGAGTGCTAGACAAGCGAGTGTTTTCATATTGAATGGTGGCTTATAGATCGTCGAAAAAGAAAATTGTAGCGGCGGTCTGCGACCGCCGTTGCGAATGAGAGCGCTTGAAACACCCGCGCGTGAAGTTGCGCAACGCCGCAAGGGAAAACAGCCGTCTCGGCTGTTAGGGCCAACGGGCGTCCCGCCTGTTGGTGAAGTGTCTTAGAACCTGAGCAGGTCATGAATCCCGCTAACGACAGGCGAGGACGCCTGTCTGCCCTCACAGCCGAGACGGCTGTGCTCCAAAATTTCACCAACACCATCCCAAAAATCACCCTCTTCATAATCCGTGTAATCTGAAATGTGAACTGTGACAACTGACAACCCCCAACTCTACAACTTAGTCACCACCTCCAACATTTCCGCCACCCGGCGGCTGTTGGAGTAGAACTGTTTCACCGTGGCCCGCGGCGCGCTCAGTTGTTTGAAGTCGATTGCCTCGGCCAGCGGGCCACCGCGGAGTTTCTCGGCAGCCAGCAGGGCCAGTCCGGCCAATTGCATGGATGGGGTGGCCCGGTCAAACGCGGGCGCGGCGGCATCATAGGGAATCGTCCAGCTCCGCTCGACCATCTGGCCGCTGGCGGCGTCGCGGAAGCGCACGCTCACCTCGCCAAGTTCGCCGCTGCCTTCGGCGAGCGGCTCGACCTGATAGAGCGCGACCCCGGCTTCCTCGGCGGCGAGTTCGGCGGCATCCACCGCGTCGTTGCGGAAGTCCTCGGTCTTGAGCCGGTGTTCCTCGAAGCCTAACAATTTGTATCTGCCGACCCGCTGCGGATTGAAGCGCACCTGCACCTTCACGTTTTCAGCGGCCGGACGGAACGCACCGGCGAGTTGCCGCGCGAAGCTGCCATCCGCATCCTTTTCGGCGCCCACCACGCAATAGCGGCCGTTGCCGTGGCGTGCCAGCTCGGCTAACAATTGGTCGTTGAGATTGCTGGTGCCGATGCCCGCGATGTCGAAGGCCAGGCCCTTCTGCCGCAATTCTGCCACCCTGTCCGCAAGGCGCGAGGGATCGGCATCGCCGAGGTTGGCCGCGCCATCGGTGAACAGGACGATGCGGTTTTGCGCTCCCGCCGTCTGATGCTGCAGCGCCAGTTGCGCTCCCAATTTGATGGCCTCTTCCATGTTGGTGCCGCCCTCGCTTGCCGCCTGATTGACCACCGCGCTGAGTTTCGCGCCCTGATCGCCGGGGAGCGCGTCCGCCAGCAAGCGCGGCCTGCGGGAAAAACCGATGACCGTCACGGAATCATTCTTGGTTAGCAACCCGCCGAGTTGCTTGAGTGCAATCTCCATGGCCGCACGGCGGTCGTCGCGCGCCATGGACCCGGATTGGTCGACCAACAAGGTGAGGCGCAACGGTTGGGCCGCGCTGCGACCGGCGGCACCAGTGCGCATCGCCACTCTAACCAAATTGCGGCCGGGAATCACCGGATGGGCGGATTGCTCGACGCGCGCCGCCACTGGCTCGCTGCCGCCCGGCGCAGGATCGCCGTAGTCCACCGCATTGTAAAACTGCTCCACCTTGATAGACGCCGGGTCGGGGCGTTCGCCGCGTGCCAAAGCCGCCCGCGCCATTTTGAACGAGGCATCGCTGATGCTGAGTGAGAAGGTGGAATAAGGCGCATCGGAGGCGGCCAATTCGGACGCGACATCGGCAACCACCTTCTGCCGTGCCTGCGCGTTGCCCGGGTCCCACTCCATGGCTTTGCCGAGCCAGGTCCTGGCCTCGTCCTTCCTGCCATCTTGGATGGCGTTGTTAGCCAGTGCCACCGCCGAGTCGCCAAGGGCCTTGCGCAGGAAATCGCGACGGTCTTTCACCATCGGCGCATCGGGCAGCAAGCCGAGGGCCTTCGCATAGTTATCATAAGCTGCTTGGTAACTGCCCTTGGCGGAGGCGTCGCGGGCCTCGACGAGATATCTATCGGACTCCGCCACGGTGGATCGCCGGCGGATCATCTCGCGCTGCGCCAAGCCGAGGAGTTGGTCTGACTTTCCGCTGTCCGCCGCCTTCTTGTCGAGCACGCGTGCAGCCGCATCAAGCGCACCCCCAATGACCGTGGTCCCATCGGTGTAGGCATTTTCCCCGGCGAGGGCAAGTTTCTTGCCCTCGCTCGTCGCCTGCGCCACCTCGGCATCCTGGCTGCCGCGTTTCAGCGATTCCGGCTTCGCCTTGCCCTTGGGGGATGTGCCTGATTGCGCGGGCGGCGTGCTTGCCGCTGGCGCGGCTTCAGCCTGCGGTTTCATGCCGGACTTGGCATCAAACTCCCGGATGATGTCAGAGGTGGATTTGGCTTCGGTGGTCTTGGCCTTCGAGCCAGCCGGTGCCCCAGCCTCCTCATCCCTTAACTCCCATGCCTTGTCCACATCCGTTAGCAACTCGGCCCGCCCCTGGTCATAGGCGGCACGGTAGTTGGCGGACTTGGCCGACGCGATGCGTTCCAGGCCTTCACGGGCGGCTTTATTGTTAGGGTCGGCTTGCAGCACCTTTTCATACTCGGCCCAGGAGTTATCATATTTTCCGAGGTTGAAGTTGCCGTCGGCCGTGTAAAGACCACGGCGGACGGCATCGGTGGCCTTGCTTTGCCCCGCGACCTCCGCGGCACCGCTGCGAACCGGCTCGTCCGGAGATTCTTTCGAGGCCACGCGCAGATCGGCATCGTTCGTATTTCTGTTAGATTTGACAGCGTCCTTGGGTAAAACTGTGAAATGATCGGCCTCAGCCCGATCGATCAGCGCATCGATCGTGCCGCCGTTGGTGATGGCATCGCCAGTGCGTTGGCCGGCAGCCAGGGCACTTCCATTTTGGACCTGCGGCGAATTGATAGGGGCCGGGGTGCTTGGTGCGGGTGGCATCACCTGGCTCGTCCTGCCATTTTCATCCGGCTCATTTTCTGTCGGGAAATGGAATTTCGGAGAACTCAACTCCCCGCCATCCCGCATTTCATGTCCGCTCGCCAGGCCAAGCCCGCCGGCGATTCCGCCGCCACTTCCGCGACCAAACCCCACGCCCAGTTCCCCGTTAACGGGTGGCGCTGGTGCATCGGCCGGCGGAGCGGGAACAGCCATAGTGGAATCCAACGCCAAGCCACCGTCAGGCACAGCACCGGCAGCGGGTTCGGCCGGTTTTTGTCCCTGCGGCAAATCCGCCGTCGCGCCCGCTCCAGGCTTCGCAAGCTCGGCCTTCTCGAGCGCCAGTTCCCGGCCACTGTCCGCGCTCGCCAACTCCTTCTCTGCAAATCCAAGTTGCTTCTGTTTCGAATCACCGGACCACACGACTTCGGCCTTCACCTTCCCATCCATCCGTTGCTTGTCCTCCACGAGGCGCTCGTCCTCCCGGGCCAACTGACTCGCCTCGGCGGGGCGTTTCGCGGCAGGCGCACGAGGCAGTTCGAGGGCCGGTCCCGAGGCGGGGCCGCTGGACGGCTTTCCAGCCGCGTCAGCGGCGACATCAGGCGTGGAGGGAGGCGGCAGTGGTGCCGGTGCCTTGCCAAAACCATGACCTGTGCCCGAGCCGCCCAAACCACCGGCCAGGGCGGAACTCGGTGCCATTTCACCGAATGAATCGGACGCATCAGGGATCGAATAGGTCGAGCGGGCACCTTCCGCAACCACCCGTTTGCCGGAAGTGACGGCAACATCCGAGGACGGGCGCGGCTTTCTGGTTAGAACGCTTGGATGCGCTTCACTGAGCAGCGCATCGTCCGGCTCTGCAGGCTCGGCGGCTGGCGCGGGTGCGGCCGGGGCAGCTGGGGTTGTTGTGTTAGGGCGACGAGATACCCGTCTGGAAAAATCACCGTCCTTGTTAGAATTGGCGGCAAGGTCCGGCGCGAGTTGCCGTCCCGCGGGGTCGCCGCCCGGTTTGGTCTCCGCATTCCGTGCGGCCAGTGTCGTCTCCCATTCCGTCGTGCCTTGGATTGTCTTGCCGGGACCGAGAATGATCGACTTTGGCGTGCCCTCGATGAGTTGGGGTGGATAGTCCGGCTTCAGGGGAACGAAGGCTCCAGAACCCGCCCTTTCGCCGGCAACTTCCCGACTGCGACTGATGGGGGCTTGATCCTTCATCGCGAGGCTTTGATCAGGCATTTTGCCGGCAATCTCTTTCTCCATCAAATTCATCTTCATCTGTTGCAGCAATGCCTGTTCGGCATCCAATTCCCGCTTGGCATCGACGTAGTCCTGGGCGTCCAGGCCGCGCTTGATTGCTTCGCCGCGTTTCTCGACCGTGTCCTCTTGTTGCCGGACGGCTTTCCTGAGTTCCTGCACCACCATTTCCGACTTCCGCACATTGGCTGCCTGCCGGTTGGACGCCGCAGCCACGGCACGGGACGATTCCCCGATCCCCCGCATCGTGAACAGCGCGCCTCCTCCCAGCACTGCCATCAGGATGAGGATTGCGGCAATGGCCAGCAAGCGGCGACGCCAACCGCCGCGGATGCGCGCCTCGCGTTGGGATTCGAAAAGAATTGCGGGTTTCTCATCGCCGAAGATCTCATCGAGCGCCCTGCGTTTTGCGGGCGGCAGTTTCGCCGAGTGATCCGCCTCGGTGGTCTCAACCTCGGTGAGCAGGTCGTGCAGGGCAAGCATGCGGCGGCGGAAAACGAGCAACTCGGGCCGCTCATGGCACAGGCGTTCCAACTCGGTGGCCTCGAAGGCGGAGGCGTCCCCGAGCACCCAGGCCACAATCCGGGCCTCAATCGGCTCGTCGCCGATGGTGTCGAATTTCGGTTTCGGTGGCATGGTGGGAGGGGTGGAAGTTATAAGTTATGGGTTATTAGTTATCAGGCAAGAGACGCAAGACAACAAGACGCAAGACCCAAGAGAAGAGAACGAAACGGCCACGCATGGAGCGGAGCGCGTTACTGATAACTGATAACTGATAACTTTCTTCATCTTGCGTCTTGTGTCTTGCAGTCTTGCAGTCTTGCGTCTTTCCTATCCCTCCGCGGATTCAATGCCGAGGTGGCGGAGGGAATCGGCGAGGTGTTTGAGGAGGTGGTGGAGTTTGTAGCCGACGTTGCCGACGCTCAGGCCGGTGTGCTGGCTGATTTGGTCATATTTGAGTTTCTGGTGGTACTTGAGGCGGATGAGCTTGCGGTCTTCGCTGGGGAGTTCGGCGATGAGGAGTTGGAGGGTGCCGATGGCTTCGAGTTTGCCGAGCGTCTGTTCAGGGTCGGGAGTGTTGCCCACCCATTCCCGGGTGGCGTCCAATGAGCATTCACGCTGGTGATCACGGAGGTGGTTGAGGGCGAGATTGTGGATGGTGCGGAACAGCCAGGCACGGGGATTGGCAACCTCGTCCCAGTGCGCGTGCAATCTGACAAACGCCTCCTGGACCAGATCCTCCGCCGTTTCCCGCTGGCCGACCAAGCCGAAGGCATACCGCAGCAGCGACGACTCCTCCGCCTCGAACACCTGCCGGAGGCTTGGCCTGGCCTCCTGCGGTGATTCGAGCGGGAACACCGGGCTGCTTTCCGAGTCAGCCAGGGGACACGTGCTGGCAGCGGGTGGTTCCATGCGATGGCGGGCTTGCGGTCATGCTTTCAAACATAAAGACCCGCCACGAGGAAAATCCTTGGAATTATTTTCTCAGGCCTGGGCCAGGGCCTCCTCGAAGGCGGCCTGCAGCACCTCGAAGGGTTCCGTGCCACAGGACACTCGCAGCAAGTTGGCGGGGACGCCGCAACCTTCGGCCCATTCCAACTCGCGATAGTGGGCGAGCAGCGTGTAGGGACACACCAAAGTGAAGGGCGTGCCGAAACTCGGTCCCTTGCTCAAACTCAGGGCGTCATAGACTCTCGGGGTTTTTTTCTCGGCTTTCAACACGAACGAGAGCAAGCCGCCAAAGCCGCCGCCCTTGCGCATCACGGCTTGATAGTTTTCCGGGGTTGTCAGCGAGGGATGCCACACCCGTTCCACCGCCGGATGGGCGGCAAGCCAGGTCGCCAGTGCCAGGCCATTGGCATTGGAGGCGTCCATGCGTTTGGGGAAACCCTTGAGATTGGATAGAAGCACCTCCGCATCCGCCACATAGAGCGGCGCGTTGTCCGCCGCATCCAGTGCCAGCGCCGCACGCAGATCATTGGCCATCGGCGAATCCGCCCGCAGCGTGGCCATGCCCGCCATCACATCGCCCTCACCGGAAATCCATTTGGTTAGACTGCTGGTGACCACATCCGCGAAGCGCAGCGCCTCGACATTGGAGGGACCGGCGGCGGAATCATCCACCACCAGCGGCGTGGTGCTTTCCGCGCAGGCGTCCGCCACGCGCTGCAAATCCACCGTTCGCAACAGCGGATTGCTGGGGGCTTCGGTGAACACCCCGGCGAATTCGCCATGGCGGATCCGCTGCAGGGCCTCATCGAACGACTCGCCCGCCGCCTCATACAAATACACCACCCCATGGCCGAAAAGCTCCTGCACCTTGAGGCAATCCACGTACGGAAACTCCAGTTGCAGGGTTTTCTTCCCCTCGCGCAGCCCCGGCAAGGCCCGCAGCACCGCCGTTACCGCCGCCATCCCGCTGGCAAACACAAACTGGTCCGCCAACTCCGCGCCGTAGAATTTCGCCAGTGATCTGACAATCAGGTGCGACTTCGAACCGTCCCGCAGGTTGCCATCGAAAAAATCCTGCGCCTGGCGGCTGCTGACGATTTCGCCGCTCAGCCGCCAATAGTCTTCGGCCGCCTGCTTGGCTTTGGACGGCACCACCAGCGCCTGCAAGCCATGGAAACTGGTGCTGCGAACGGCGGTTTCGGCGTGTAATTCCACCCAGCGATGGGCGCGTTGTACGGCGAGTTTGGTGGGCAGCACGATGACTTCCTCACCCTCGCCCGCGACCTCGGCCTTGGCTGTGGCGAACAAGCGTTCGACCGCCGCATGGCGGAAAAACCGCGGATACCCGGTGCGCATCCGCCGTCGCACCTTGTCCAAGCCCTCCTCGTAACCGACGATGGCCTTCCAGGTCGGCAGGCACACCGAACAGGCGTGCGGAGAATCCGGGAGCGGCAGCCCCAGATCCTCGTCCTGCCATGCCGGTTCGGCGGTAAGGTCTCGCATCGCGCCCCCTCAATGCCCGGACTTTGCCCCAAGCGCAAGCCGGAACCGCAGCCGGAACCGCAGGTTTGGAAATTTCCTCCCAGCCAGTATGGCTAGATTATAATTGAGTGTCAGAGAAATAATCAAAATTGCACTTGCGGGCTTGTCGGCACCAAGCTAAGCTTGGGCCACGGGGCGTGTGGCTGTGGCAGAACCGACCCCCTCCGCTCTGACAACCCCGTTCAACCTGAAGCGACAGCCCCAAGAAACAACCCCCAAACACCCCCGCTACCCTCATGAGACGCGCGCGCTGGCTGGCGCCTTGGAAGGACTCGTTCGAGCGACCGGTGATCTACCACTAGTTTTCCTATATGTACCAAGGGCTTTCCGGCCCTGTGAACGCGGACTGTAAACACATTTCCGGTTTTTCCTCCGCTTTGGCTTGTTAGATGAGCCAGAGTGACCGAAGTCTCTCACTCCATCGGCGTCATGGCGCGGTTCCCGACGACCTTCGCCCATCACCTGCACGCATGTGCCGCCATCTCCTTCATGCGGGTTGGCCGGTCCCCCTCATGGACAGGAGCGCGTCCGGGCCTGGCCTTCCCGACAGGTGAATCCGGTGGAGGCTCCGGCACCGGGCATGCGGGAGGATGTACCCAAGGGATGGAATGCCGTTCATGGTCGCTCGCGGCGAGGCTCCTGCTCCAACACCGGGCAATGCTCCTTTCCTGTTAGGTGGCGGTATTGCCGGTGTTGTGGAAGGTGTTAGGTGATGGACGTCTGGCGGCAAACCCCTGCAACGGCATGCGCGGATGGGATCAGCCTGTTGAAGTTCCGGGGCTGTCACCAGGCCGTTTTCCGATCAGCCGTTCGAGATATGCCAGGTTCCCCTCCGCCATGGTTTTTCCGGGGGCCAGGGCGACGGCCCTGCGCAGCGGTTCTTGCGCTTCGTCCAGGCATCCGGCATCAATCAGCGCCCAGCCCAGGTCGCCCAGACACACGGCGTTGTCCGGTTCCAGCTCCACGGCTTTCCTGGCATGCGCAAGCGCCTCCGCCTTCCGCCCCTGCTTGCCGGCACAGTAGCCAAGGCCGCTGTGATACAAGGCTACGTCCGGAAACGCCCTGACAGCCTCACCAAACAGGCGCTCCGCCTGCGCCAGGTCACCGGCATCGATCAGGAACTGTGCGGCCTTGTCGATGATTTCGGCCAGGTCCCCGGTCTCGCTCGTCAATTCGGTCAGGTGGATGAAATGCCTCATCGCCTCCCCATGGCGGCCGAGCTGGTGCTCGATGCTGCCGACGGCGAGCAGGGCCGGCGCGAAATCGGCATCGATCGCCAGGGCTGCCATGGTTCCGGAAACCCCATCCCCGCCGCCCGCGTCCGGGGCGAACCCGCGAAACAACTGTGAGGCGATCGCCTGGGAATAAGTGAAGTCCGCGGCCCGGCGGCGCTCCGGCGCCGTCCTGCCGGCATATTCCCGCCGCAGTGCGCTGAGATCGGGGTTGGTCCCGACGAGCACAGAAAACGGCGACTCCCTGATGTCCGGTGGTTCAGTCATGGCGTGCCGGTCATTGCTGTGAATCGCCAAGACCGGGCATCTCGGCGGCTTCTGATAGATCGCGGTGAACGGCCCGGCTGATGACGTCACGGGTGGCCTCATTGAGGTAGTCATGAAGCAGTTGCGAAAGCTGCAAATACTCCGGCCACAGGATTTCATCGAGGAACTCGCGCTGGAGGCGGACCATGACCGTGGAGCATCGCTGGCGCGGGCGGCGGTATGGCTGAAAACCATGACGGCGGACCAGCGCCAGGAAGAGTTGGCGTTTCCAGGGATCGGACAGGGAAAACTTGAACTCCACGGCAGGCTGCGGTGCGGCGGCAAGCTGGGCGTGGAGGCGTTCGAGCGCACCGCGCGCCGCCTGCATCTCGCCTTGCGACC
>Ga0073936_10002465_pt1 | contig 27552 bp, 29 predicted proteins | sample AliMusrvi5mmetaG_FD_87041 | JGI IMG/M metagenome (GOLD analysis project Ga0073936, IMG submission 87041) | Freshwater lake bacterial and archeal communities from Alinen Mustajarvi, Finland, to study Microbial Dark Matter (Phase II) - Alinen... | ecosystem: Environmental > Aquatic > Freshwater >...
AGCTGCCGGGCGGCGAGGGCTGGCGCTTCCGGGCCGGGGGCGGGGGGCTGGACGTGGAGGAAAGCGTCTATCTGGGCGGCCATGTGGTGCGCCGGGCCGAACAGCTTGTCATCAGCGGCACCATGAAGGATTCCCCCGCCGAAATTGCATGGGTCTTCGAGCAAATAGTCGCGTAGCTAAGGGTTGTTCCCGCCCGCCCGCGCTGGCAATCTCAGCGTCAAATCACCTGCCTTCAGGAGCCTTCCATGGTCGAGATCATGCTGCCCAAGAACAGCCGGGTGAAGAAGGGCAAGATCTGGCCCGCGGACAAGGCCGCCAATGGCAAGAAGCCCAAGCGCACCAAGGAATTCAAAGTCTATCGCTACAATCCCGATGATGGCGCGAACCCGTCGGTCGACACCTATTCGGTGGACCTGGATTCCTGCGGTCCGATGGTCCTGGACGCGCTGATCAAGATCAAGAACGAGATCGATCCGACCTTGTCCTTCCGCCGCTCCTGCCGCGAAGGCGTCTGCGGCTCCTGCGCCATGAACATCGCCGGCGGCAATACCCTGGCCTGCACCAAGGCGATCAATGACTGCTCCGGGGCGGTCAGCGTCTATCCCTTGCCGCACATGCCTGTGGTCAAGGATCTGGTGCCGGACCTGACCAATTTCTACGCCCAGTATGCTTCCATCCAGCCTTTCCTGCGCACCTCGACCGCGGAGCCGGAAAAGGAATGGAAACAGTCGCCGGAAGACCGCGCCAAGCTGGACGGGCTGTATGAGTGCATCCTGTGCGCCAGCTGCTCGGCTTCTTGCCCCAGCTATTGGTGGAATTCCGAACGCTATCTGGGGCCGGCGGCGCTGCTGCAATCCTATCGCTGGCTGATCGACAGCCGCGACGAGGAAACCGGCGAGCGGCTGGACAATCTGGAAGATCCCTTCCGCCTCTATCGCTGCCACACCATCATGAACTGCGCCAATACCTGTCCCAAGGGCCTGAACCCGGCCCAGGCGATCGGCGAAATCAAGCAGATGATGGTCAAGCGGAAAGCTTAGGAGCGTCGGCGCGAGCCGGAGCGACCTTTTAAAAAAGAAGCGAAGCGATGTTTCCCGAACGTCTGACAAAGGGCTATCGCGCCTTCCTGGAAGGGCGGTTCGCGGTGGAACGCGGCCGCTACCAGAGCCTTGCCGGATCCGGCCAGGCGCCATCCATCATGGTGATCGGCTGCGTCGACAGCCGGGTGTCGCCCGAAGTGATCTTCGACGCCGCGCCGGGCGAAATCCTGGTGGCGCGCAATGTCGCCAACCTGGTGCCGCGTTACGAACCGCCATCCGAGGAAGATCCCAGCCACCAGCACGGCACCAGCGCGGCGCTGGAATTCGCGGTGCGGGCCCTGAAAGTGCGGCACATCGTGGTGCTGGGGCACGCCTTTTGCGGCGGCATCCGCGCCTTTGTCAGCGAAGATGCGCCGCTGTCGTCATCGGACTTTATCGGCCGCTGGATGAGCCAGATCGCGCCGGCGGCGGAAGAAGTGACCGAGCCCAAGGGCGAGACCGATACCTATCTGCGGCAGCTGGAATTCGCTTCGGTGGAGCTATCCTTGCGGAACCTGATGACCTTCCCCTTTGTGAAGGGCGCGGTGGAGAAGGGCGAGCTGTCGCTGCACGGCGCCTTTTTCGGCGTCGCCTCGGGCAAGCTGCTGGTGCGCAGTCCCAAGACCGGCGTGTTCGAGCCCGTCGAATAGCCACCCTTAACAGCCGTTCCGAAAGGTGGGAGGATAGCCTTGGAACAGGGCCATCCGGGGCATTCGGAACATGGTTCGCGCCACCATCGCCGCTCTACTGATTTCCATTCTTGCAGCATCGGGGCAGGACAACGTCACCCTGACGGTTGCCAGTTCGCGTGAGGCGTTCGCAAGCTTTGCGAAAGCCTTTGCCCGGCCGACCAAGCTGACGGGAAAAATCCCGCGCTGGGAGACCGGGATATGCCCGGTCGTGGTAGGGCAGGCGCCGGCGTCGACGGGTTTTGTCACGGCGCGGATGAAAGCGATCGCGGTGGCGGCCGGCGCACCGGTCAACGCGTCGACATCCTGTACCGCCAACATCGAAATCGTCTTCACCACCGCGCCGCAGGAACTGCTGGACAATATCCGCAAGCATGATCCCGACTATCTGGGCTACGCCGAAAGCAACGCCCTCAGGGAGGAACTGGCGACCGTCACCCGTCCCATCCAGGCCTGGTACGCGACGGAAACCGTGGACCTGGACGGCATGCGGCGGGTTGATAGCGCCCGGCGCCTGGGCACCGGCAGCACCATGTCGAATTTCACGGCTATCGGGATCATGGGAAACCGCGATCCCATCTATTTGCCCGATGCCAGCTATGCCCGGGTTACGGGAAATCGCATCAAAGAGGGCACGCGGAGCGGGTTTCATCACATCATCATCACCGTCGATACCAAAAAACTGGCGGGGCAGGATTTTGTCAGGCTCGCCGATTACATCACCATGCTGGCGCTGACCCAGCTCGACTCGCTGGACACCTGCCAGAAACTGCCCAGCGTCGTGAACATGATGGCGCCGGACTGCGATCACAGGGTGGAGGGAATGACGGCGGTCGATCTCGCCTATCTGACGGGCCTCTACAAGATGGGGGCCGACAAAAGCCTGGTCTTCCAGCAAAGCGATATTGTCGACGGGATGGCAGAAACGATCGGGCGCCAAGGCCTGGTTGCGGCGCGCGGCAAGCAATGAGGGCGTAAGGACTGCCTAGGCGCTTTTGGCAGAGAGGCGGCGCCACAGCAGCGCCCCCGCAAGGTCGGCCAGCCAGCCATGCGGGTTGGCGCCCACCACCTTGATCACCATCTGGACCAGCTTCTGGACATGATGACGGTGGTAGACCGTCATGCTGGCCTGGCCGGCAAGGCGGTTATATTTCTTGCGCTTGTAAGGGGTTATCGCCTCTTTCTCAGGCGGTACATTAGCGCAGTAATAGGAGAAGGCGAGCTCGTCATCGTCGCTTTCCCGCACCCGGCCCAGTGCGATCCAGAGCTTTTTCCAGAAGCTGATGTCCGGCTCGGCCTGGGCATTCAGCGTGTCGTAGAACAGCTTGTAATGGCGGTACTCGTCGGCGGCGATGCGCCCGGCGATTTCCTTCAGCACCGGTTCTTCCGAAGCGTCCCGGATGGCCGAGTAATAGGACGAGGTCCCCGATTCCACCACGCAGCGGGCGATCATCTCGCCGCGGCGCGAGCCGCGGATCGAGCCATCCTCGGGGGCGCCGAAGTGGGCCGGGGTATAGCCCTTGCGGAAGCGGGCAAAGGCGTCTTCCAGGTTGAATGCCGGATCGGCCATCTCGGCCCAGGCGCCCAGGGCGCGGCCGTGCTGGGCTTCTTCGCGGCCCCATTGTTCCAGCGCTGCCATGGTTTCGGGGCCCTCGCCGGCAAAGACCCGCTTGAGATAGGTGACGTAATCGGGCGCGTTGTATTCGACCAGCGCCGCGGCCTTCACGGCGCACAGCATCGTAGGATCGACCTTGGAGGGGTCGAACAATGACCAATGGACATCGTCCATGGTCCAGCCCTGTTTGTAGACGGGTGTGACCGTCATAATACTGACACTCCCCGGCAAGCCGGTGCTTCGATTGCGCTTTATAGCAAAAGCCCGGGCCAGCGCCAAAACGGTGCTGTTCCCCGGTTAACCTATGGGCGGCGGAAAAGACCTAAAAGGCGGCCCGAACCAGTTTCAGGTCGTCCACCATCAGCGCCGCCTTCTGGCGGTCCGCGTCACTCTTGGCGGCGATTTCGTCTTCCTGGGCGTCGGAGATGCGCTGGTCCAGCACCGCCAGGTCCATTTCGGTCATCGGGATGGCTTCCTCGGCCAGGACAGTGATCTTGGTCGGGCTGATTTCGGCAAAGCCGCCGCGGATGAAATAACGGTCATCCTTGCCGTCGATCAGCACATCGATCATGCCGGCGCGCAGGGTGGAGACGAGGGGCGAATGGCCCGCCATCACGCCCATATAGCCTTCGGTGCCGGGCACGGTGACCATGTCGGCCTGGGCCGACAGCAACAGCCGCTCCGGCGAGACCAGGTCGAAGGCGATCTTCTCGGCCATGCTTAAGCGGCCTTCGAGGTTTCGGCCGCCATCTTCGCGCCCTTGGCAACGGCTTCCTCGATCGGGCCGACCATGTAGAAGGCCTGCTCGGGCAGGTGGTCATATTCGCCGTCCACGATCGCCTTGAAGCTGCGGATGGTGTCGGCCAGCTCGACGAACTTGCCGGGCGTGTTGGTGAACTGCTCGGCCACGAAGAAGGGCTGGCTGAAGAAGCGGCTGATCTTGCGGGCGCGCGCCACGGTCAGCTTGTCGTCTTCCGACAGTTCATCCATGCCCAGGATGGCGATAATGTCCTTCAGCGCCTTGTAGGACTGCAGAACTTCCTGCACCCGGCGGGCGACGGAGTAATGCTCTTCGCCGATCACCTGCGGGTCGAGAATGCGCGAGGTGGAGTCCAGCGGATCGATCGCCGGGAAAATCGCCTGGGCGGCGATATCGCGCGACAGCACGGTGGTGGCGTCCAAGTGGGCGAAGGAGGCGGCGGGCGCCGGGTCGGTCAAGTCGTCCGCCGGCACGTAAATCGCCTGCACCGAAGTGATCGAACCCTTGTTGGTCGAGGTGATGCGTTCCTGCAGGTTGCCCATTTCGGTCGCCAGGGTCGGCTGATAGCCCACCGCCGACGGGATACGGCCCAAGAGCGCGGACACTTCCGAACCGGCCTGGGTAAAGCGGAAGATGTTGTCGATGAACAGCAGCACATCCTTGCCTTCGACGTCGCGGAAATACTCCGCCACCGAAAGACCGGTCAGCGCCACGCGGGCACGGGCGCCCGGCGGCTCATTCATCTGGCCATAGACCAGGGCGCATTTGCTGCCTTCGGTCGAACCGTTCTTCTTGGGGTCCACGTTGACGTTGGACTCGATCATCTCGTGATAAAGGTCGTTGCCTTCGCGGGTACGCTCGCCCACGCCGGCCAGCACCGAATAACCGCCATACGCCTTGGCGATGTTGTTGATCAGTTCCTGCATGGTCACGGTCTTGCCGACGCCGGCGCCGCCGAACAGGCCGATCTTGCCGCCCTTGGTGTAGGGGCACAGCAGGTCGATCACCTTGATGCCGGTGACCAGGATTTCGGTGGCGCCCGCCTGTTCCGAGAAGGAGGGGGCTTCGCGGTGGATCGAGGCCATGTTGGTCTGGTCGATGGGACCGGCTTCGTCGATCGGCTCGCCGATCACGTTCATGATGCGGCCCAATGTGGCGGGACCGACGGGCACGCGGATGGGAGTGCCGGTGTCGATCACTTCCTGGCCACGGGTCAGGCCCTCGGTGGTGTCCATGGCGATGGCGCGCACCGCGTTCTCGCCCAGATGCTGGGCGACTTCGAACACCAGGCGGACTTCCTTGCCGGTCTTGGCGTCGACGTTCTTGGTTTCGAGCGCGTTCAGGATCGCCGGCAGCTCGCCATTCTCGAAGGAGACGTCGACGACGGCGCCGATCACCTGGAGGAGTTTGCCCTTGGCATTGGTCTTGGTGCTCATGGTCTGGTCTTTCCTTTAAACGGCAGAGGCGCCGGAGATGATTTCAATCAGCTCCTTGGTGATTTGCGCCTGACGGGTACGGTTCATCTGGATGGTGAGGGCTTTGATCATGTCGCCGGCATTGCGAGTGGCGTTGTCCATCGCCGTCATCTGGGCGGCGAAGAAGCCGGCCTGGTTTTCCAGCATGGCGGTGAGAATCTGGACCGAGATGTTCTGCGGAAGCAGCGCCTGCAAAATCGTGTCTTCGTCCGGCTCGTAATCATAGAAGGGCGCCGGACCGCTGCCGGCTTCGACTTGCGCCGGGATCAGCTGCTGCACGCGCGGGGTCTGGGTGACCACCGACTTGAAGGACGAATAGACCAGGGTGACGACGTCGAACTCGCCATTGGTGTAGGCGTCGAGCACGCGGCTGGCGATCGGCTTGACCACGCCGAAGCCCGGCGCCTTCAGGCCGACTTCATAGCTTTCGATATAGCGGTTGCCATAGGCGCGCTTCAGCTGGTCGCGCGCCTTGCGGCCGATGGTGATGATCTTGACGTCCTTGCCGTCGGCCAGCAGGGCCGCGATCTTTTCGCGGGCCGCGCGCACGATGCTGGAATTGAAACCGCCGGCCAACCCGCGATCCGAAGTCGCCACGATGACCAGATGACGCTTGTCGCTGCCGGTGCCGGCCAGCAGCAGCGGCGCCGAGGGACCGGACACGCCGGCCGCCAGGTTGGCGATGACATTGGCCATACCGCGGGCATAGGGGCGCGCGGCTTCCGCGGCCTGCTGCGCGCGGCGCAGCTTGGCCGCCGCCACCATCTGCAGCGCCTTGGTGATCTTCTGCGTGGACTTCACGCTTCCGATCCGTGTGCGCATTTCCTTGACGGATGCCATGAGGCTTTATTTCCTTAGGCGAAGGTCTTGGTGACGTCGTTCAGCGCGTCTTTCAGCAGCTTTTCCAGATCCGGCGTCAGCGCCTTTTCCTTGCGGATGCCTTCCAGGAACTGCGGATAGGTGCTCTTCAGCTTCGACAGCAACGCTTCCTGGAATGCCTGGACGCGGTTGGTGGGGAAGGGATCGAGATAGCCGCGGGTGCCGGCGTAAATGACGGCAACCTGCTCTTCGACGGCGAAGGGCTTGTACTGGGGCTGCTTGAGCAGCTCGGTCAGGCGTTCGCCGCGCGCCAGCATCTTCTGGGTCGAGGCGTCGAGGTCCGAACCGAACTTGGCGAAGGCCGCCATTTCGCGATACTGCGCCAGTTCGCCCTTGATCGGGCCGGCGACGGTCTTCATCGCCTTGATCTGCGCCGAGGAACCCACGCGCGACACCGAGATGCCGACATTCACCGCCGGGCGAATGCCCTGATAGAACAGGTCGGTTTCCAAAAAGATCTGGCCGTCGGTGATCGAAATCACGTTGGTGGGAATATAGGCCGACACGTCGTTGGCCTGGGTTTCGATCACGGGCAGGGCGGTCAGCGAGCCCGAGCCATTGTCTTCGTTCAGCTTGGAAGCGCGCTCCAGCAAACGGGAATGCAGATAGAACACGTCACCCGGATAGGCTTCGCGGCCTGGCGGGCGGCGCAGCAAGAGCGACATCTGGCGATAGGCGACGGCCTGCTTGGACAGATCGTCATAGATGATCAGGGCGTGCATGCCGTTGTCGCGGAACCACTCGCCCATGGCGCAACCGGAGAAGGGCGCCAGGAACTGCAGCGGTGCCGGCTCCGACGCGGTGGCGGCGACGACGATGGTGTATTCCAGCGCGCCGGCATCGGCCAAGGTCTTGACGATCTGCGCCACGGTCGAACGCTTCTGGCCGATGGCGACATAGATGCAATACAGCTTGGCCTTCTCGTCGGTCCCGGCGTTGACGGCCTTCTGGTTGATGATGGCGTCGATGGCGACGGCGGTCTTGCCGGTCTGGCGGTCACCGATGATCAGTTCGCGCTGGCCGCGGCCGATCGGGATCAATGTGTCGATGGCCTTGAGGCCGGTCTGCACCGGTTCATGCACCGACTTGCGCGGAATGATGCCCGGCGCCTTGACGTCGACGCGGCGGCGTTCTGCGGCGCCCTTGATCTCGCCCTTGCCGTCGATGGGATTGCCCAGGGGATCGACCACGCGGCCCAGCAGGGCCTTGCCGACCGGCACTTCCACGATGGCGCCGGTCCGCTTGACGGTGTCGCCTTCCTTGATGGTGCTGTCATTGCCGAAAATCACGCAGCCGACATTGTCGGTTTCCAGGTTCAGGGCCATGCCCTTGATGCCGCCCGGAAACTCGACCATCTCGCCGGCCTGGACATTGTCGAGGCCGTGCACGCGCGCGATGCCGTCGCCGACGCTGAGCACTTCGCCGACTTCGCTGACCTGCGCTTCGGCGCCGAAATTCTGGATCTCGCGCTTCAGGATGGCGGAGATTTCAGCGGGCTGGATATCCATGGTCGGTTCCTTCGTTCGTATCTCTGTTGCCTCACCCAGTGCAGGGGGAAGCGGCTAATTCTTCCGGCCCTCGCTTACGCTCGGGCGTTCGTCGGCGGCTTTGCCGACCATTCCTGCCCGTCGCTTACGCTCCGGGCGTTCGTCATTCAAAACGATCCACTGGATCGTTTTGTCCGCGGCCGCTGGCGCGGCTGCGGATCATTCCTCACCCCTTCATAGCCGCACGCAGGCCGTCGAGCTTGGTGCGAAGAGAAGAGTCGATCATGCGCGAGCCGACCTTGACGACCAGACCGCCGAGCAGGGACGGGTCGGTCCTGGTGTGAAGACGGGGTTCCTTGCCGAGCTTGGCTTTCAGCGCGGCTTTGAGTTCGGTGATTTCGCCCGTGCTGAGGGCGCGGGCGGAGGTGACTTCGGCCTCGGTCTCGCCGCGCGACTTGGCGACCTGGTGTTCATAGGCGGTAATGGCCTGGGTCAGCACGAACAGGCGGCGCTTGGCGGCCAGCAGCAGCACGAATTTGGTGGCCAGTTCGCCGGTGCCCATCTTTTCCAGCACGGCTTTCAGGGCGCGTGCCTGGTCGGCGGCGCTGAACACGGGCGAACGCACCAAGCGGGTCAGGTCGGGGCTGGTTTCCAGCGCCTTGCGCAGGCTCGCCAGGTCGGCGCTGACCGCATCCACGGCCTTCTGTTCCTGGGCCAGTTCGAACAGGGCATTGGCGTAACGCCCTGCCAGTCCGCCTTCCGCCATACCGCTTGCCACATTCGTCCTTCGCGGCCGGGGCGAAATTGCTCGCCGAGCTGCCGCTGATTGTTTGTTAAGCTATTGAAATAGCTATGTTATTTCACGAGTGCGCGAGTCACCCCGCGCGGCGCGCCGCCAGTTAGCATGGGCCATGACGGCGACGCAATAATGACTGCGGAGCCAAGTGTCACACTGGCGGAACGCCGTCTTTTGGCCCCCGGCGTCCCCACTACGCTGGCGCTAAGGGACCGCTCGTCGCTCATGGGCGTCAGCCCACATCGCTCCTCGCTCCTGGCCGGATGACCAAAATACGGCGTCCCGCAGACCGTTCAAATCGGGTGCAGGAACCGCGACAGCCGAATCCCGCTCAGGGCGGAGCGAATCGAGCGCACCCCCAGATAGTCGTAGGAGCCCAGCATCACATCGGCGCGCGCCACCAGGTTCTCCACCGGGATGTAACCGGCGCCGCCTTCTTCGGCCGGCACCCGGCTGTCCGAGGAATTGTCGCGGTTGTCGCCCATGCCGAAAATGTGCCCGGCCGGCACGACATAGACCACCGTATCGTCCAGCGGGCCATCCCAGCCGGCCTTGAAGATGGTGTGCTTCACACCGCCCGGCAGGGTCTCGGTGAATTTCTGGATCGGCCAGACATCGCCGTGCGCGTCTTCCACCTGGCCGGTGCCGGCCGGGACCAGCGGCAGCATCTTGCCGTTGATCACCAGGTGACCATGCACCATCTGCAGATGATCGCCGGGCAATCCGACCACGCGCTTGATCAGGGTGACGCCGGTATCGTGCGGCTTCTTGAAGATCACCACATCGCCGCGCGCCGGCAGCTTGCCGAACAGCCGCGTCTGCGAGGCCGGGCCATAGCCGCCGGGCAGGGACCAGCGGCTATAGCCATAGGCATATTTGGTCCCCAGCAGCATATCGCCGATCTGCAGGGTCGGCTCCATGGAGCCGGAGGGAATATAGAAAGGCTGGGCGATGGCGGTGGTGGCGCAGACCATCAGGATGACCATGGCCAGGGGCTCGATCAGCCAGCCGATCAGGCCGCGGGCAAAGGGCTTTTTTGTCATGGCGGCATTGTCGTCCGGATCGGCCTTTAAGCAACCCTCTTTCGGGTTAATCCTTGACCAAAAGGGCCCAAAAGCCGATATGCCCCGCTCAAGCAGCCGGTCGGCCGCTTGAGCTCCTATTTAATGGCCTACCGCTTCGCTACTTGAGTCCGCAATGATGGAAATATCGCAGGAATTCGGCTTTGACGCGGCTCATTACCTGGGCAATGGCGCGGCGGAAAACCGCCGCCTGCACGGCCATTCCTTCTATGCGGAAGTGACGTTGCGCGGCCAGGCCAATCCCGCCACCGGCTTCCTGCGCGACTTCGGCGAAGTGAACGCGGCGCTGCAGGCGATCCGCGAGACATTGGACCACCGTCTGCTGAACGAGATCGAAGAGTTGGGCGTACCCACCCTGGAAAATCTCGCCAGGTACATCTTCGAGCGCGCCAAGGCGGCGCTGCCGGAAGTGGCACGTGTCAAACTGCGCCGTCCGTCTTACGGACAGACCTGCAGCTACGAGGGCTAGATGGCGAAAAAGAATCTCCAGCTTGGCCGCGCCGTGAAACTGCCCGCGTCTCCGGACGAGGCGAAACTGGATGCGGTGCCCAATCCCCATCCGGGTGACGATTACCTGGTGCGCTTCACCGCTCCCGAATTCACCACCCTGTGCCCCATCACCGGCCAGCCCGACTTCGCCCATTTCGTGATCGATTATGTGCCGGGCAAGGGCCTGGTGGAATCCAAGTCGCTGAAGCTGTTCCTGAGCAGTTTCCGCAACGTCGGCGGCTTCCACGAAGACTGCACTCTGGTGATCGCCAAGCGCATACAGGCAGCGATTAAGCCCAAATACATCCGCATCGCGGGCTTTTGGTATCCGCGCGGTGGCATGCCCATCGATGTGTTCTGGCAGTCTGGAAAACTTCCAAACAGCGTCTGGCTTCCTGATCCCGGCGTACAATCGTATCGGGGCCGCGGCTAGCTCCATTTTGCCCGCCGCTTCGCGTCGGGTGCGCGAAACGCTTTGTCTCCACAACCAATGTGCTAGCGTGCGGCATCGGACTGGGAAGACCTGGCCGAGTCGAGAGTCCGGGGGGATTCATGTCGCCGCACGATCTGGCACTGATGGGTATTGCCGTCGCCGTTATCCTGGCGGTGGTCGTCGCCATCGCGCGCTTCAGGCTCCACCCTTTCCCTGCGCTGGTAATCGGTGCGCTGGTACTTGGGCTTTGGGCCGGTGCGCCCCCCGCCCAGGTACTCAGCAGCTTCGGCAAAGGCTTTGGCGACACCCTGGCCAATGTCGGCATGCTTCTGGCGCTGGGCGCGATGTTCGGTGAAATGCTTGCCAGCTCCGGCGGCGCCGATCGCGTGTCGTCCAGCCTGTTGAACATCGGCGGGCCGCGCATGGTGCCGTGGACCATGTGCGCGGTGGCCATGATCCTGGGATTGCCGCTGTTCTTTGAAGCCGGCGTGGTTCTGATGATGCCCATCGTACTGAATGTCGGCGCGCAGCTGGCGAAGAATCCCGGCGGGCTGAAAGGCAATCCCTATCTGCTGGCGGGACTGCCGGTGTTTGCGGGCCTGTCCATCGTGCACGCGTTGGTGCCGCCGCATCCCGGTCCCATGGTGGCGATCGCCGCGTTGAACGCCGATCTGGGCCATACCCTGGCGCTGGGCCTTCTGATGTCCATTCCTATCGCCATCGTGGCGGGACCGCTTTTCACGCTGTGGATCGCGCCCAAGGCCAACGCCGCGCCGCCGGTGGATCTGGTGCGACAGCTGACCCGCAAGGACGACCAGTACCGCGCGCCCACCATCAGCGTCACCATCTTCACCATTCTGTTTCCCATCCTGCTGATGCTGGGCCATACGGCCGCCGACCTGTTGCTGCCGGTTGGCCATCCGGTGCGGCTGCTGTTCGCCTTTATCGGCCATCCCATCGTGGCGTTGCTGCTGGCGGTGATCCTGTCGATGTTCACCTTCGGCTTCTTCATCGGCAAGGACACCAAGGTAGTGGGCAAGCTGCTGGGCGATGCCTTGCCGCCGATCTCGGCCATCATGCTGATCATCGGCGCCGGCGGCGCGCTGAAGCAGATGCTGATCGACGTGAAGCTGGGCGCGGTGATCGCCAATGCCTCGCAGATGGTGTCGCTGAGCCCGATCCTGCTGGGCTGGTTCATCGCCGTGATCATGCGGCTGGCCACCGGCTCGGCCACCGTGGCCATCGTCACCGCGTCCGGCCTGATGGCGGCAACCGTGACCGCCGATCCTCATCTCAATCCTTCACTGCTGGCGCTGTCGATTGGCGCGGGATCGCTGTTCTTCTCCCACATCAACGATGCGGGCTTCTGGCTGGTGAAGGAATATATGGGCATGAACCTGCCCAACATGTTCAAGACCTGGTCGGTGCTGGAGACCATCATCGCGGTGATGGGTCTGATGCTGGCGCTGGGACTATCCGTCGTAATTTAGCGCTTTACGATCTCAGCCTCGCGGCGCGCTACGCGCGGCCACTACGCTGTCGCTAGGCCGCCTAGCGCCGCTTCGGCGTTCGCCTGCTCGCGGATCGCTCGCCAGCGAACTATCTAACGGGACAAACCTTCATCAGGGTCGCGCGTTCGGCGGCCAGGTCGCCGAAGGTGAAGGCGTCGTCGCCCGAGGCACCCTTGATGCCGACATAATGCACCGAGACATGGCGGGCGGTGGACAGCGCGCGCTGGATGCGGTCGGTGTTGTGCACCGTCACCACATCGGTCGTATCGTCGCCAAAGGCGTCGCCATCCAGGTCGAGCGGCCTGGCATTGTCGATCTTCAGCACCAGCTTGGCGGAGCCTTCCGGCATCAGGTCGCGGTGGGGCATGAACATGACCCGGAAGCCGCTTTCCGTATCGCAGTAAAGCTGCATGCGCGCCGCGCCCTTGTCGGCGTCGGCCCAGGCTTCCATCATCACCCGGTCCACGAAACGGTCCGGCTGGTGGCGCACGGTCCAGTCCTGATGCGCCGCCAAAGCGGGCGTGGTGGTCAGCAGCAACAGGGCGGCGAAGCGTTTCATGGCCGCGACAATAGCAGCGGTTTATTTTGCCGCCAGCTTTTTCAGGATGGGCAGCAAGGGCCGCGTTGCCCTGGCGTAATCCTTCCACGCGGCGGATTTTGCGATCAGGGCAGGAGCAGTGCGCACCGTATAGCGCTTGGGGTCCAGGCCCTTCTTCACCTGGCTCCATTCCAGCGGCATCGAGACGGTGGCGCCGTCGCGGGCGCGGGGTGACAGCGGTGCCACCGCCGTGGCCATGCGGTCGTTGCGCAGGTAGTCGAGGAAGATTTTCCCGCGGCGTTTGGCCTTGGACATGTTGACCAGATACTTGTCCGGGCTGTCCGCCGCCATGCGCACACAGATTTCCCGTGCAATGGCCTTGGCTTCCTTCCAACCGATGGACTTGCCGGCGTCGAACGGCGTGACGACATGCAGGCCCTTGCCGCCGGTGGTCTTGGCGAAAGTGACAAAGCCCAGATCTTCCAGCCGCTTCTTCATCTCCCTGGCCGCGGCGATGCAGTCTTCAAAGTCCAGCCCTTCTGACGGATCCAGATCGAACACAAAACGGCCGGGCTGTTCGGGATGGCCGGGCGCGCAATTCCAGGGATGCAATTCCAGCCCGCCCGACTGGGCCACCGCCGCCAGGGCTTCGACGCGATCAATCTGCAGATAGGGCTTGCGGTCGCCGGAGACTTTGACCTGGTTGAACAATGAGGATTGGCCCGCGCCGGCATGGCGCTGGAAGAAATGCTGGTCGCCCTTGATGCCGTCCGGGGCGCGGACGATGGAACAGGGGCGCCCCTTGATGTGCGGCAGCATCCAGTCACCCACCGCTTCGTAGTAGCGCGCCAGTTCCAGCTTGGTCACCGGCTTGCCGTCACCGGCATTGGGCCACAGCGCCTTATCCGGGTTGGAGATGGGAATGTTCATCACCACGCTGCGGGATGTTGATTTGCTCTTAGCGGGTGGGGATTTCTTCGCCTTGGGCTCGCCAGCTTCTTGTGCTTCTTGGGCGTCTCGGCCTTCACTTCCTCGGCAGGCTTGTCGGCACGCAGGCCCTTGAATGCGCCTTGGCGCACCATGCCGTCGCCGGTCCAGCCGGCGAACTCGATCTCCGCCACCAGCTCCGGCTTGAGCCAATGGACGCCGCTTTCTTTCCTGGGTGCGGTCTTGCCGGTGAAGGGATTCTTGTCGGCTTCCATCTCTTTGAGACGCGGCAACAGGCGTTTGATCTTGTCGGCGGAATAGCCGGTGCCGACGCGCCCGACATAGATCAGGTGATCGCTGCGGTTCACGCCCACCAGCAGGGAACGGAATTTTCCGGCCGTGGTGGACCAGCCGCCGATCACCACTTCATGGCCGGCGCGGCACTTGGATTTCACCCAGCTGTCGCCGCGCCCGGAGGCATAGGGCGCATCGGCGCGCTTGGAGACGATGCCTTCCAGATGCATGCGGCAAGCCGATTGCAGCACCGCATCGCCGCCGCTGGTGAAATGCTCGACAAAGCGCAACTGGTCGCTGGTCCTGGCGGCCTTCAGCAACCGCGCCAACCGCGCCTTGCGGTCGGTCAGGGGCAGGGGGCGCAAGTCTTCGCCGTCCACAAACAACAAGTCGAACACGAAATTGACCAGCGACTCCGACTTGTCGTCGGACAGCGCCGCCTGCAGCGCTGCGAAGTCGGGCGCGCCGTTATGGTCCAGGGCGCAGACCTCGCCATCGATAATGCAGTCGGGCAATTTTGATGCTGCCTTGGCGACGGCGGAAAACTTGTCGGTCCAGTCCAGGCCCTTGCGGGTGAACAGCCGGGCCTTGCCGCCCTCGACGCGCAACTGCATGCGGTAGCCATCGAACTTGACCTCATGCACCCAGCCGGCGCCGGAGGGCGGGGCGTCCACCAGCTTGCAAAGCTGCGGCTCCACGAACTTGGGGAGAGGAGCGGTCCGCGAAGCGGATGAGCCGGTCCGGCGGACCGGCGAGAGCGACGAGCGCCGCGAGCTTGGGCGAGCGGCCGGAGGGTGGGTAATCTTTTTGGCTCTGGCCATCGGCTTGGTTTTTACCACGGGTTCTTCTTCGGCGTTGCGGCTTTCGGATTGCCACACCGCATCCGCCTTGAACGCCTGGGCGCGCATGAAGGGCTTGGGCGTCTTGCCGGTGCCTTTTTCGATGGCCGTCATGGCGCGGCCTGACGCCACCGAATGATCCTTGTCCAGGATGGCTTCGCCGCTGCCGTCCTTGGCGAACTTGTCGCGATGCTTGATCAGCAGCCAGTTGTTGCGCCTGGATTTGAACTTATCGTTCTTCATCCGCACCAGCACCCAGCTGCCATGCAGTTTCTCGCCGTCCAGGCTGAATTTGAGATCGCCCTTGGCCAGCATCTTGTCGGGGTCGCCTTCCGGCGCCCAGGTGCCGCGGTCCCACAGCATCACCGTGCCGCCGCCATACTGGCCCTTGGGAATGGTGCCCTCGAAGTCGCCGTAATCGAGGGGATGGTCTTCCACTTCCACCGCCAGCCGCTTTTCGGCCGGGTCCAGCGACGGCCCGCGCGTCACCGCCCAGGAACGAAAGGTACCGTTCAGCTCCAGCCGGAAGTCGTAATGCAGCCGGGTCGCGGCATGCTTCTGGATGACAAAGCGCAACCGGGCCGAGGCCTTGACGGGCTGCTTGCCGCTGGGTTCGGCGGTCACCGCAAAGTCCCGCATGGACTGGTATTTCTTCAGCGCCTTTTTCGCAGCGGAGGCGGCGGGCTTCTTCCGGACGGCCATGATGGTTCCCTTGCTGTGGAAACATAGTTCCTGCGAGGCGTTTCAGTTCCGGATTTGAGGAAAAAGCTCATGGCCGCCAAGAAAAAATCTGCGCCCCGCAAGAAAGCCGCCCATGCCAAGGCGACCACCCGAGGCCACCACAAGCCCGCCAATTCCAACGAGCCCCATTTGTCGGCCCGTCCCATGTGGCAGGGCAGCCTGCGCCTGTCCCTGGTGTCCTGCCCGGTGGCCCTGTACGGCGCCACCAACCGGTCCAGCGATATTTCCTTCCATCTGCTCAATCCGGAAACCAACAACCGCATCCGCATGATCCCCACCGATCCCGATACCGGGCCGGTCGAGCGCGCCGACCTGGTCAAGGGCTATGATATTTCCAAGAACCATTATGTCGTGCTCACCGCTGATGAACTGAATGCGGTCAAGCTGGAATCCACCAAGACCATCGAGATTGAACGCTTCGTGGACGAGAAGGACATCGACCGGCTGTACTGGAACGATCCCTACTACCTGCTGCCCAACGACAAGGCCGGTGTGGAAGCCTACACTGTGATCCGCGATGCGCTGGCACAAACCGGGCGCATCGCGCTGGGCCGCGTGGTGATGCACACCCGCGAACGGCTGGTGGCGCTGGAAGCCCGCGACAAGGGCATCATCGCCTATACCCTGCGGATGGGCGATGAAGTGGTGCAGCCCAAGGACGCTTTCGCCGACATTCCCGCGTCAAAGCCCAACAAGCAGATGATCGAGATCGCCCGCAAGATCATCGAGCAGCAGGAAGGCGCCTTCGAGCCGGAGAAGTTCGAGGACCATTACGAGAATGCGCTGCGCGAACTGATCCGGCGCAAGGAAAAGGGCGAGAAGCTGGTCACCGCCGAGCCGGTGGACAACGACAATGTCATCGACCTGATGGAAGCCCTGCGGAAGAGCCTGAAGGCCAAGTCCGGCGGCGCCGCTCCGGCCAAAAAGCGCAAGGCACACTGATTTTATTGGGATTTTCGGCCGCCCGCCGTTCCGCAGTGGCGTTAAGTATGCCGTATACAGGTTCTTGAACCATGCTTTCCCCCCGCTTAGGGTTACTTGGCCGTGCATTTCCGCGGCTGGGGTAGTTGGGGGCTTTTATGGAAAACAAGATTGCGGACAATGAGTCCGAAGGCACGATTTTCATCGGCGCCGGCGTTCAGTTCAAAGGCGACATGACGGTGCCGGGCTGCGCCTCTGTCGACGGCAAGTTCGAAGGCACCTTGAAGGCCAAGAGCCTGATCGTCGGCCAGACCGGCAACGTCTCCGGCCAGATCAGCGTGGAAACCGCCGAAGTGCGCGGCGCGGTGGGTGACCATCTCATCGTCCAGTCCAAGCTGGTGGTGCGCTCGACGGGCAGCATCTCCGGTTCGGTGAGCTACTCCAAGATCATGGTGAAAGAGGGCGGCGAACTGGCGGGCACGATCGAAAAGATCAGCGACCCCAAGGTCGTGGCCCTGAAGACCGGCGCTGAATAACGCGCGTCTCCCGATTCCCTCCTGATCCATAGGTGCCGCTCCGGTGACCTACGATTGCTCTCTTGTATACGTGCCGCAGCACGAGGACGAGGTTGCGGAATATGACTGGGAGCAGTTTCCTCCCAGCAAGGTCTCGGGCGGCAAGAACGGTTTCACCATTATCGACGAATATTCGGGCATCGAAGGCAAGCTGATCGCCCGCAATGCCTTCATCCACGGCCAGGTCCAGGGCCTGGTGTTCGCCGAAAACGTCACCATCGAAAAGACCGGCCGCGTCAACGGCGTGATTTTCTGCCGCAACCTGACAGTGTTCGGCAAGGTCGATGCCAGTATCATCTGCGACAGCATCTTCGTGCGCACCGGCGGGGTGATGACGTCCATGCTCAAATACAAAAATCTGCGGATCGAGCAGGGCGGCGCGGTGGGCGGCAAATTCGAAAAACGCGTGGTGATCGACGCGCGGGCAAAGCCCGCCCGGCCCGAAGGCGGGCTGCTGCGCGGACGCGCCCGCTAGGGCATGCCGGCCGCGGATTTGACGTCGGCCACCAGCTGATCGGTGCAGTCGCTGACCTGGGACTCGTTGCAATTCTGCACGCTCTGTCCCCGCGCGTCGCCATCGCGCGTGAAAACCACATCGAAGCTCCAGGTGGTGCCGCTGATGCGGCCATGCGCGACCTCCAGCCGTCCGGGAATCGAAACCACCAGCGCGCCGGGGACCGGCTTGGTCGCCAGCACGAAAGGCGGCTGTGACAGGGCGGCGGTGATGACATCGTTCAGACGTTGGTCGCGGCAGGGCTGGAAGTAGACCGAGATTGGCTTGTCCTGGGCCAGGGCGGGCGCCGCGAGCGCAACGCAGCAGAAGGCGGCAATCAGGGTGCGAAGCATGGGACTCGGATGGAATGGAACCTGGCGCACTTCAGGCAAGCAGCCTGGGCCTGTCCAGCGACTCTTTTGTCATGTGTGGAAAAATGGCTCCCCGGGCAAGATTCGAACTTGCGGCCAACCGGTTAACAGCCGATTGCTCTACCACTGAGCTACCGAGGAACGCGATAGGACGCGGGTGATAGCGCGTCCTTCTCTCCAAACCAAGCGGGAAATTTGCGGGCGAGGGCCGCCTATATCCCACCCCCATAAAGAAAAATGAGGCCGGGAGTGATCCCGGCCCCAAGGCGTTGGGTAATGGTGGGGTGTCTTCAAGGAAGACGAGGGGAGGATGCACCCGGGACAGTTAACAAGCCCTTAACTAACCCCAAAAAAGTTCCTCAACTGTCTAAAAAGCAGGCGATCTGGCCCGAATCAGTGGTCCATAGCGGCAGCGTATGGACGGCCCGGTCCCGTTACTTGGGCATGGGGATGGAGACGACCTGGCCGGCCGCACGCTCGGCGATCCAGATGGTGTCGCCCGACTGGTCCATGCCGGTCGGCTGCTTGAGGCCATCCTTGATCACCGTGACATGGGCGGTATCGCCATTGATGGTCAGCAGGTGGATTTTGCCCGAGCCGTTCTCGGCCTGGAGCATCCTGCCATCCTTGGTGGTGCGCAGGCCGTCAATGCCCTTCACCGGCGCGTCCATCCAGATCTGCACCGGATTGCCGGCCTTGCCGTTGGCGTCCACCGGCACGCGGTAGAGATTGTTGAAGAACACGCTGTTGTAATAGAGCGTGCCGTTCAGGAAGGTGAGGCCGTCAATGCCGGTCACCAGACGGTTGTCCAGCCACAGTTCGGCGCTCTGCGCGCCGGGCGCCAGGCGGTAGATCTTGGCGTTGCCGGTATCGGAAATGTACAGCGCCTTGTCCGGGCCAACCGCAAAGTCGTTGCAGGTGGTGTTGGCGCCCGGCAATTCCCAGCGCAGCTTGCGCTTGCCGGTCTTGAAGTCGCTGCCGATCAGGGCGGTGTGACGGGCCACCGGGGTGACGCCGGCGATGGGCGTCAGCATGCAGCTCCACACCGTGTCGCCGTCGACCAGCTGGCCGAAGAAGAAGGTGCCCGGACCTTCGGCGCTGGCGTCGATAAAGACTTCCGGCGTCGTCGAGCCTTTCCTGATCTTGTAGACGAAGGGCGTGGAGGCGCTGCCAACGATCAATGTGCCATCCGGCGCGGCGGCCAGGCTTTCGGGCTGGGACTTGTCGTCCTTGATCAGGATGGAGGCGCCGAAGGCCGCGGGCGCGCAAAAGGCCAGCAGAACCGACAGGCAAACGGCAGTGGACGGAATACGCATCGCGAGAAAACTCCCCTTTGGTTTTATGGACGATTTATAACCCGCCCGCAGGGCAGGCGCCACGTTGGACGGGGTAAAATAGCGCCGTAAGCCTGTATTTTTCCGCCAGGATTTGCCACAAATCGGCCACCCTCACTCGAAGGTGAAAGGTGACTGCGCTTTTAAAGTTGAACCTTGGCTGCGGCGCCAGGCTGCTGGCGGGCTACTGCAATGTCGACAAGTTCGGCACGCCCGACCTGGTCTGGGACCTGGAAGTGTTTCCCTGGCCCTGGGCCGACAATTCGGTTTCGGAAGTCCTGCTCTTCCACACGCTGGAGCATCTGGGCGCGTTGCCGGACATCTTCATCGGCATCATGAAGGAGTTGTACCGGGTCTGCGTGGATGGCGCGCTGGTGCATGTGAAGGTGCCGCATCCGCGCCACGATTTCTTTATGACCGATCCCACCCATGTGCGGCCCATATCGGTCGTCACGATGGAAATGTTCTCCCGCAAGCTGAACCTGATCTGGCAGCAGGATGGCGCGGCCAACACGCCGCTGGCGCTGTACCACAATGTCGATTTCGAGATTCAGTCGGCGCGCTCGATCCTGGACGAGCCCTACAAGACCCGCTTCCTGAACAGGGAAATCGGACCGGAGGAACTGCAGCTGCTGGAGCGCACCCTCAACAATGCGGTGCCGAGATCGATATGGTGCTGAAGGTGGTGAAATAGTGGAGGCCACGCCCGGAATCGAACCGGGATACAAGGATTTGCAGTCCTCTGCGTAACCACTCCGCCACGTGGCCTCATTTTCAGTCTTGCCGGACGAGGTCCGGCGGCGGCGGGCGGCTATAGCAGACCGGCGGGCGCAGGGGCAACGGGCCGCGTTGCCCGTGACCGGGCAGGGGCCTATAAGCCGGGCAGCCCAATCAGGAATCTCCCGATGTCCGAATCCGCGCGCTTCAACATGGTCGAGGCCCAGATCCGCACCTCCAACCTCACCGATCCGCGCATCCTGGCGGCCATCAGCGCCGTGGCCCGGGAGAAATTCGTCCCCAGCGCCGCCCGCGCCCTGGCTTATGCCGACGTGCCGGTGGCGGTCGCCCAGGGACGCTACCTTCTGGATCCCCGCAGCTTCGCCAAGCTTCTGAACCTGGCCCAGGTCACCGCCACCGACCGGGTGCTGGATGTGGGCTGCGGCACCGGCTATTCCTCGGCGGTCCTGGCGCGCATGGCGGCCGATGTCGTGGCGCTTGAGCAGGATGCCGATTTTGTGCGTATTGCCAGTGAGTTGCTGGCAACTGCTGTGGGCAAGGTTGAAGTGGTCCAGGGCGGCTTGATCGAGGGCGTAAAGGGTCAGGCCCCGTTCGATGTGATCTTTGTCAACGGCGCCATTGAAGAGGTACCCGAGACCCTGCTCGGCCAGCTGGCCGAGGGTGGGCGTCTGGTGACGGTGATCAAGGACGGTCAAAGCCGCGCCTGGCTGTTCCTGAAACAGAATGGGCAGGTGGGCAAACGCCCCGATTTCGACGCCGACGTGCCCCTGCTGGCCGGCTTCAAAAAGGCGATGGGCTTCATCTTTTAGAGCCCGGCGTTAACTCTATCTTTGCCGACTGGCCGCCACTATCCTAGGCTGAAATTGCCCCCTCCGTGCGTTTGGTGGGCCTGTGGAGCTGCCGATGTCGAACCCTCAGCACGAACCCACCATGGAGGAAATTCTCGCCTCCATCCGCAAGATCATCTCCGAGGATGCCCCCGAAGGCGGCGCCCCGGCTGAGGAAGCCGCGCCCGCCCCGGCTGCGCCCGCTCCCGCGCCCGTCCATGACGATGTGCTGGAACTGACCCATGAAGTCATCGAGGCCCCGGTGGCCATGGCCCCGGCCCCCATCGTGCCGCCGCCCGCGCCGGTCGAAGACCTGGTGTTCGAGAATGTCGCGCCCACGCCGGCCCCGGCCGCCCACAACGACATCTTTTCCGACCACACCCGTCAGGCGATGGAAGACACCTTCAATTCCATTCCCGATGAACCCGAACCCGCGCCGGCGCCGGTCCGCAGCGCCCCGTCCATCGCGCCGGTGGATGGCTCGACCGTGGAAAATGTGTTCGAGCGCGCCGTACGCGAAAGCTTCGAGCCGGTGCTGCAGAAGTATCTGGGCGACAATTCGGACGCGGTCATCAACCGCATGAAGCCCCTGATCCGCGAATGGATGGATGAGCAGTTCCCGGCCCTTCTCGAGGGCGCCGTACGGGCCGAGGTAGAGCGCGTGGTAAAGTCGCGCGGCACAAAACGCTGATTCCCGTTTGAATCAGGCGGGGCTTGACCTTGAGCCCGCGGTGCGCGGAACGCGCATGAGCAGGTCCTGTGGACCTGCGAAAGTGGGCGAACGCCGCGAGCTTGGGCGAGCGGCAGCGCCCGGCTTGACCTGACCCGTAAAAAGCCCGAAAGCGTCGACCGGATTTCCCCGGTTTTCCTATGCTCGACAAGACTTTCAATCCCCAGGACGTGGAACAGCGCATCGCCGCCCAATGGGAGGCATCCGGCGCGTTCAAGTGCGGTACCCGCCCCGGCGCGCCGGCCTTTTCCATCGTCATCCCGCCGCCCAATGTCACCGGCCGGCTGCATATCGGCCACGCCCTCAACAACACGCTTCAGGACATCTTCGCGCGCTTCGAGCGCATGCGCGGCACGGATGTGCTGTGGCAGCCGGGCACCGACCATGCCGGCATCGCCACCCAGCTGATCGTCGAGCGCCAGCTTGCCGAGCGGCAGATGTCGCGCCTGGGCCTGGGCCGCGAGAAATTCCTGGAAGAAGTCTGGAAGTGGAAGGCCGAATCCGGCGGCGCCATCGTCGAGCAGCAGCACCGGTTGGGCGCATCCGCCGACTGGAGCCGCGAGCGCTTCACCATGGACCCGGAAATGAACCGGGCCGTCACCAAGGTGTTCGTCGAACTGTTCAAGCAGGGCCTGATCTACAAGGACAAGCGGCTGGTGAACTGGGATCCGCGCCTCCAGACGGCGGTGTCGGACCTGGAAGTCGAGAGCATCGAGATCAAGGGCAACCTCTGGCACATCAAGTACCCGATCGAGGACAGCGACCAGTTCATCACCATCGCCACCACCCGGCCCGAAACCATGCTGGGCGATACGGCTGTCGTGGTGAACCCGGAGGATGAACGCTACAAGGCGCTGGTCGGCCGTCACGCGGTGCTGCCGCTGACCGGGCGGCTGATCCCCATTATCGCCGATGAATATTCCGATCCGGAAAAGGGCACCGGCGCCGTCAAGATCACACCAGGCCATGACTTCAACGACTTTGACGTCGGCAAGCGCCACAACTTGCCGCTGATCAACCTGATCAACAAGGACGGCACGCTGAACAATGACGTGCCGGCGCCGTATCGCGGCCTGAGCCGCGAGGCCGCGCGCAAGAAAATTGTCGCCGACCTGGAAGCGATGGAACTGCTCGAGAAGATCGAGCCCATCACCCATGCCGTGCCGCATGACGAAAAGACCAAGAGCGTGGTGTTGGAACCGTTCCTCACCGAGCAATGGTACCTGAACGTCCAGCCGCTGGCCGACAAGGCAATTGCCGCGGTCGAAAGCGGCGAGACCAAGTTCGTGCCGGAGAACTGGACCAATGTCTTCTATGGCTGGATGCGCAACATCCGCCCCTGGTGCATCTCGCGCCAGCTGTGGTGGGGCCACCAGATCCCGGTCTGGTATGACGCGGACGGCAAGGTCTATTGCGCTGAAACCGAGGACGAGGCCGTGAAGCAGGCGGGCGGCAAGAAGCTGACCCGCGACGAGGACGTGCTGGACACCTGGTTCTCCTCGGCGCTGTGGCCGTTCTCGACCCTGGGCTGGCCGGACAGCACGGTGGAGCTGGAGCGCTATTATCCCACCGATGTGCTGGTGACGGCGTTCGACATCATTTTCTTCTGGGTCGCCCGCATGATGATGATGGGCACCCATTTCATGGGCAAGGTGCCGTTCAAGACGGTCTTGATCCACAACCGCGTGCTGGACGAGCAGGGCGCGAAAATGTCCAAGACCAAGGGCAATGTGGTGGACCCCATCACCCTGATCGACGAATTCGGCGCCGATGCGCTGCGCTTCACCCTGGCGCTGGCGGCCGGCCAGAACCGCGACATGCGCGTGGGTCCGACGCGGGTGGAGACCAACCGCAACTTCGCCACCAAGCTGTGGAACACCTCGCGCTTCTGCGAGATGAATGGCTGCATCACCGTGGCGGGCTTTGATCCCATGACGGTGACGCAAACCGTCAACACCTGGATCGTGGCGGAAACCGCCCAGGCCGTGACGGACATCACCGCCGCCATTGAGGCGCTGCGCTTCAACGAAGCGGCAGGCGCGGCCTACCATTTCGTCTATGACATTTTCTGCGACTGGTATGTCGAGATCACCAAGCCGATCTTCCAGTCCGGCAGTGCGCAGGTGCAGGCCGAAACCCGCGCCACCACCGCCTGGGCGCGCGACCAGATCCTGAAGCTGCTGCATCCCTTCATGCCCTTCATTACCGAAGAGCTATGGGCGGCCACCGCACCGACGCCGCGCGATACGCTGCTGATCCTGGCCGAGTGGCCGAAGATCGCCGCGGCGCGTGGTCCGGCCAGCGCCGAAATGGATTGGGTGATCGAGCTGATCAAGGGCGTGCGCTCGGTGCGCGCCGAGATGAATGTGCCGGCCGGCGCCAAGGTGCCGCTGGTGCTGACCGGCGCTTCGGCCGAAAGCGCCGCGCGCCTGTCCCGTCATATGGGCGTGATCTCCACCCTGGCGCGTCTGTCGAGCGCCGAAGCGGCTGCCGCCATCCCCAAAGGCTCGGCCCAGTTCGTGCTGGGCGAGGCGGTGGTCGCGTTGCCCTTGGGCGATGTCATCGACTTCGCCAAGGAACGGGCGCGGCTGGAGAAGGACCTCAAGAAGGCGCAGGACGAAATCACCCGTTTCGACGCCAAGCTGTCCAACGAGCAGTTCGTCTCCAAGGCGCCGGAAGAGGTGCTGGCCGAGCAGCGCGAAAAGCGCGCCGAGGCGGCGGCCCTGGCGGTGCGGCTGACTGACGCGATTGGGCGGTTGGCCTGAAACCCTGACGGCTTAGCGGTTGCGGGCGGGCGGGGCGGTGCCTAACTCTTCGACAGTCATCGAAGTGCTGGAGCTGTCATGCCGACCCTGTTCGATCCCCTGAAGCTGGGGGCGCTATCGCTTCCCAATCGCATCATCATGGCGCCGCTGACCCGCAGCCGCGCCACGCCCGATGGTCGCGTACCCACCGATCTGCAGCGGGACTATTACGTCCAGCGCGCCGCCGCCGGGCTGATCATTTCCGAAGCCACCTCCGTATCGGCGATGGGCGTGGGCTATGCCGCCACGCCGGGCATCTGGTCGGACGAGCAGACCGAAGGCTGGAAGAAGGTCGTCAAGGCGGTGCATGACGCCGGCGGCAGGATGGTGTTGCAGCTCTGGCATGTGGGCCGCATTTCCGATCCGCTGTTCCTGAACGGCGCGGTCCCGGAAGCCCCCAGCGCGGTGCGTCCCAAGGGCCATGTCTCGCTGGTGCGTCCCGAAAAGGACTATGTCACCCCGCGCGCGCTGCAACTGTCGGAAATCCCCGGCATCATCCACGCCTATAAGCATGGCGCGGAGAATGCGGTGAAGGCCGGCTTCGACGGCGTGCATATCCATGGCGCCAATGGCTATCTGCTGGACCAGTTCCTGCAGGACTCCACCAACAAGCGCGACGACGAATATGGCGGCGTGTTGGAGAACCGCGCCAGGCTGATGCTGGAAGTCACCGATGCCTGCATCGATGTGTGGGGCGCCGACCGCGTCGGCATGCACCTGGCCCCGCGCATGGACAGCCACGACATGGGCGACAGCGACCGGCTGGGCACGTTCAAATATGTCGCGCGCGAACTGGGCAAGCGCAAGATCGGCTGGATCGCATCGCGCGAGGCGGTGATCGGTCCGGACACCAAGCTGCAGGACAGCCAGGGCCGTCCCCGCGCCATCGCCAATGCCGAAAGCATCGGCCCGGCTTTGAAGGAAGCCTTTGGCGGTCCCTATATCGTCAATGAAGGTTTCGATCTGGCCAGTGGCCAGAAAGCGCTGGCGGAAGGCCGTGCCGATGCCGTGGCCTTTGGCAAGCTGTTCATCGCCAATCCCGACCTGGTGAAGCGATTCGCCGGCGGCGCACCGCTGAACACCTGGGATTCGGCGACTTTCTATTCCGGCGGAGCGCAGGGTTATACGGACTATCCCGCTCTTTGATTGCCCCCTCCGGCTTCGCTGGCCCGAGGGCCGTCCTTACGCTGCCGCCAAGGACCGCCACCTCCCCCACAAATGCGCGCGGATGCGCGTGCGGGGGAGGGTTGCCTTGATGATGCCCCAATGCGGATGGAACCTTTCTCCACAACGGTACGTTTCTGTCCCTGTAATGGGGGGGGAACCCCGCGATTTAGGAGATTCGCTATGAATCATTTTGCAAAGATTGCCGCCGCTGCTGTTATTGCGCTGGGCGCCGGCACCGTTGCCGCCAATGCCGCCTGTGATGGCGATGCTTCGACGGAAACCGCACTGGGCGCCGGTTCGGGCGCGCTGGTCGGCGGCCTTGCCTCGCACAGCCTGGTCGGCGCCGCGGTCGGCGGTGTTGCCGGCGGCCTGATCGGCAACTCGATCGGCCACAGCAACAACCGCGCGGATTGCCGCCGCGCCGCCGCTCGCCACGAATATCGCCGCGAGCATGATGCCTACTACATCGACCGCGACGGCCGCCGTCACTACTACTAAGCCGGCGCGTCCCTAAAAACAGAAAGCCCCGGGCCTCGCGGTCCGGGGCTTTTTGTTCGTCTGGGTACTTTTCGTCCCACCGATCGCGGGCTATCGTTGTGCCATGCGGGGACTTGCCAAACTCCTGATATTCGCCGCCGCGCTCGTGCCGGACGCCGCCTGGGCGCATTGCTGCTGCGACCATCCGGGCAGGGCGCATCATGAGGCGCGGATGACCCGGTGGCACGAGGAAGGCCGGGTTTGGCGCGAGGAAAGCCGGATGGTCTACACCAACCGTCACTGCAGCAATATTCCCCGCTCGGCGCTGCGCGATGGCGCGTCCGGCGTGACATTCCTGGATATCCGCATCGGCGATGACGGCTGGGCGGACTCCGTCCGTGTCCGCCGCAGCAGTGGCCGCGCCGACCTGGATCGTGCGGCGCTGGCCTGCGCCCGCGGCTGGTATTTCCGCGATGGTCCTGTCTGGCAACAGGCGCGGATTGAATGGTGGGTTCACCGGGTCATGCCCGGTTAAGCCAGGCCGACGCGCATAAAATGAAAAAGCCCCGGACTCGCGTCCGGGGCTTTTCGTTCTGCGATGCAGATTACTTGTGGAGCAGGTCGTAGCGATCCGCGTTCATCACCTTGGTCCAGGCCAGGGCAAAGTCCTTCACGAACTTCTCCTTGGCATCGGACTGGGCATAGACCTCGGCCAAAGCGCGCAACTGGGAGTGCGAGCCGAAGATCAGGTCCACGCGGGTGCCGGTCTACTTCTTGGTCCTGGTCTTGCGATCAAAGCCGTCGAAGCTGTTCTCGCCCGTAGGCGCCCACATCGTGTCCATGCTGAGCAGGTTGACGAAGAAGTCGTTGCTCAACACGCCCACCTTGTCGGTGAACACGCCGTCTTTCGCAGCGCCAGCGCCCAGCACGCGCAAACCGCCGACCAGCACCGTCATTTCCGGCGCGGTAAGGGTCAGGAGTTGTGCCCGGTCCACCAGCGCTTCCTCCGGCGCCATCAGTTTCGGCTTGGAGGTGCGGTAGTTGCGGAAACCGTCGGACAGCGGTTCAAGCGGTGCAAAGGATTCCGCATCGGTCTGTTCGGCGCTGGCATCCCCGCGACCGGATGCGAACGGCACCGTCACCGTGACGCCGGCATCTCTGGCGGCCTTCTCGACACCAACATTGCCCGCCAGCACGATCAGATCAGCCAGCGACACCTTGCCGTTTTCCTTCTGGATGGCTTCCAGCCTGGCCAGCACCTTGGACAGCTGCGCCGGCTGGTTGACCTCCCAGTCCTTTTGCGGGGCAAGACGGATGCGCGCACCATTGGCGCCGCCACGCTTGTCCGAGCCGCGGAAGGTTGAAGCAGAAGCCCAGGCCGTCGATACCAATTCGGAAACTGAAAGGTCGCTGGCGGCGATCTTGTCCTTCAGCACCTTGATCTCGGCGTCGCTGAGCGCGTGTCCGGCCGGAACGGGATC